>Ga0187891_1000414_pt1 | contig 43021 bp, 37 predicted proteins | sample June2016WEW_21_4_FD_132990 | JGI IMG/M metagenome (GOLD analysis project Ga0187891, IMG submission 132990) | Peatland microbial communities from SPRUCE experiment site at the Marcell Experimental Forest, Minnesota, USA - June2016WEW_21_40 | ecosystem: Environmental > Terrestrial > Soil >... | reverse complement strand
CAGAGGTTGGCGCGAAGTCATTGAGCTAAGGTGTGACCTACCTGCTTCGTCATGGCCGGACTTGTTCCGGCCATCCACGTCTTTGATCTGATTTGTGCTTTAAGACGTGGATGCCCGCGACATAGGCGAGCGGAGCGACGCCGTTCTTTGAACGGCTATGCGCGGGCATGACGGGTCTGAATATGCGACGGTTGGTTCTATTCGGCCGCAGTTCTTCCGGCTCCCGAACCGAACCGCCGCTCGATGTAATCGACGACGATCTTTTCAAAATCAGCGACCACGGTCGGGCCGCGCAGCGTCATCGCCTTCTTGCCGTCGATGAAGACCGGCGCCGCCGGTTGCTCGCCGGTGCCGGGAAGCGAGATGCCGATGTCGGCGTGCTTACTCTCGCCCGGTCCGTTGACGATGCAGCCCATGACCGCAACGTTGAGGCCCTCGACGCCGGGATAGCGCGTCTTCCATTCCGGCATCGATTCGTGGATGAATTTCTGGATGTTCTGCGCCAGCTCCTGGAACGTGGTGGAGGTGGTGCGGCCGCAGCCCGGGCAGGCGGCGACCAGCGGCACGAAGGTGCGCATTCCGAGCGTCTGCAACAGCTCTTGCGCGACTTTCACTTCCAAAGTGCGGTCGCCGTTCGGCTCCGGCGTGAGCGAGATGCGGATGGTGTCGCCGATGCCTTGTTGCAGCAGCACGCCCATCGCCGCGGATGAGGCGACGATGCCCTTCGAGCCCATGCCGGCCTCGGTCAATCCGAGATGCAGCGCGTAATCGGAACGCCGCGCCATCTCGCCGTAGACGCCGATCAGATCCTGCACCGCCGACACCTTGGCCGAGATGATGATCTTTGACCGCGGCAGGCCGATCTCTTCGGCGCGCTCGGCGGACAGCAACGCCGACTGCACCATGGCTTCCCGCGTCACGTCGCGCGCGTCGATCGGATGGTTGGATAGCGCATTCTCATCCATGAGATGGGTGAGCAATTCCTGGTCGAGCGAGCCCCAGTTGGCGCCGATGCGCACCGGCTTGTCGTGGCGAATCGCGGTTTCGACGATGGCCGAGAACTGCCGGTCCTTCTTTTCCTTGAAGCCGACATTGCCGGGATTGATGCGGTACTTGTCGAGCGCCTCGGCGCAGGCCGGATGGTCCGCCAGGAGCTTGTGGCCGATATAATGGAAGTCGCCGACGATCGGCACGTCGACGTTCATGCGCAGGAGCCGCTCCTTGATGTGCGGCACGGCGGCCGCCGCCTCGTCGCGGTCGACGGTGATGCGCACCAGCTCCGAGCCGGCGCGGGCCAGCGCCGCCACCTGCTTGGCGGTCGCTTCGGCATCGGCGGTGTCGGTGTTGGTCATCGATTGCACCACCACGGGCGCGCCGCCGCCGACGGTGACTTTGCCCACCTTGACGGCGAAGGTTCGATGCCTGTCGGCGGGGCCGGAGAATTCCATCATAGAGCGCGGTCCTTTCGGCGATCGGTTCCCTGGCCCGGGGCCTGGGAATGGCAGAGATATAGCCTCACCGCGGCCGGTTTACGAGGACCAAGCCCAGGGCGACAAGGGCGACCGCGAGCGCAAAAGGCGGGGTCAGGGGCTCGTTAAGGACCAAGTGGCCCGCCGCCACGCCGAAAAGCGGGGTCAGGAAGGTAAACGCCGACAGCCGGGTGGCCGAATAGCGCACGACCAGCGCAAACCAGACCACGTAAGTGACGCTGACGACCCAAATGATCTGGTAGGCCAAGGCGCCGAGCGCCAGCGCCGACGGCATGGCGTCGATGTGTTCGCCGAAGACGACGGCACCGATCGCAAGTAGCGGTGCCGAAACCACGAGCTGATAGAGCATCGTCTTCTCGGCACTGACGCGATTGAGCCTGCTCGCCTTGATGACGAGCGTTGTCGCCGCCCAGCCGGCCGCGGCGCCGACCATCATGATATCGCCGAGCATCTGATGCGGATCGGCGGCCGGCGTCGGCAGGCCGAAAGCGATGACGATGCCGGCGAAGGACAGCAACAGGCCGAACCACTGCGAGGAATGAAAATGATCCCCCGGGATCAGCCAACGCGACCCGATCACCACAAAGAACGGCGCCAGATAGATAAACAGCACGGCGCGCGTCGCCGTGGTCCAAATGAGGCCGCGATAGATCAGCAAAAACTCAAGGGCAAACAGTGCGCCGGCTGCTATCCCCGCCAGCAACGTGCCGTCGCGTTTGAAGAGGGGAATCCCGCGCAGCTGCGCCCAGGCACCGACGAGAACAGCGGCAATGACCGAGCGCGCCGCCGACTGGATCAGCGGCGGGATATCGTGAATGGCGAGCTTGACCGCAACCTGATTGAAGCCCCAGGTCAGGCATAGCGCAACGGTCAGCGTGACTGCGAGCGCGTCAAGCGGCCGGGATTGTGGGGAATGCGGCAAAGAGGCTCGTTCAATTTCAAGAAGACGGGGCACGGCAGGTCAGGCGGAAAAAGCCCTGATAACGACAGAAAAGCAACTATCATCATTCGCGGCAATGCGCGCAAATGCCGGCGATTTCGATCACCGGGCTTTTCGGCGCAAAACCCACCGCGCGGGACGACGCCTTGAGGGTTTCCGCGAGTGCGCCGCCCGGCGCTTCGCCGACCGCGCCACAGCGCTCGCAGAGAAAGAACACGACGATGTCGTTATCGGCGTGATTGTGCACGCAGGCGACAAAGGCGTTGCGGCTCTCGATGCGGTGGACGAGACCGTTGTCGCGCAGGAAATCGAGCGCGCGATAAACCGTAATCGGCGCCGGGCGGCCGGGATCGGCCAGCCGCTCGAGGATTTCGTAGGCGCCGAGCGGCCTGTGACTGGCCAGCAAAGCCTGCAGCACGTGGCGGCGCATCGGCGTCAGCCGTTGCGCACGCGCCGCGCACAGCTCTTCGGCGTGGGCGATGGCCGCGGTGGCGCAGCGCCCATGATCGTGGTCAGGCGCCGGAAAAATCATTTGCGGCATCGTTGTCATCCTTCAGCCGGCGACTGCCGCGCTTTGTTCAAGCGCAACGGCCTCCTGCGGGCATTGTAACGGCTCGCCGCGAAATCGCGAAAACGTGACACGGCCCCGGATTTTGATGTTGCGCCGCAGCAAGAAGCGTCCCAAATTGCCGCGACTTCGCGCAAAGTCCGGCAGAAATGGGCGCTTTTTCGCTAAGGCGCGCCTCTTGAATTGGGGATTATCATGCTGAAAGGAAAGACCGGCCTGGTCACCGGCTCGACGTCGGGTATCGGGCTAGCCATCGCGCGCGCGCTGTCCGCCCAGGGCGCCAACATCACCATCAACGGCTTCGGCGAGGCCGCCGCGATCGAAAAGGAGCGGCTTGGCATCGAGAAGGAGTTCGGCGTCCGGGCCTTCTATTCGCCCGCCGACATGACCAAGCCCGCCGAGATCGCCGACATGGTGCATGCCACCGAGCGGACCTTCGGCTCGCTCGACGTGCTCGTCAACAATGCCGGCATTCAGTACGTCGCGCCGGTCGAGGAATTCCCGATCGAGAAGTGGGACCAGATCATCGCGATCAATCTCGCCTCGTCGTTCCACACCATCCGTGCCGCGATACCGGGCATGAAGTCGCGCAAATGGGGCCGCATCATCAATACCGCGTCCGCCCACTCGCTGGTGGCTTCGCCGTTCAAGGTCGCCTATGTCTCCGCCAAGCACGGGCTTGCCGGCCTCACCAAGACCGTTGCGCTCGAAGTCGCGACCATGGGCATCACGGTCAACTGCATCAGTCCCGGCTATGTGTGGACGCCGCTCGTCGAGAAACAAATTCCCGACACGATGAAGGCGCGCGGACTGACCGAGGAAGAGGTCAAGCGCGACGTGCTGCTCGCCGCGCAGCCGACCAAGGAATTCGTCACTGTCGACGAGATCGCCGCGCTGGCCGTCTACCTTTGTTCCGATGCGGCGAAATCCATTACCGGCGCCAACCTTTCGATCGACGGCGGCTGGACCGCGGCATGAACCGTCGCCGCCGGATGATTAACCCGACTGCGCAATCCTGAAACGCGCATTGTCATGAAAAATTTTTTCGCCTCCCTGCTGCCCGGTCGAGCCGCAGATGCGCCAGCCGCGCAGACGACCAAGCGCATCAATCTCGCGCTCCAAGGCGGCGGTGCGCACGGCGCCTTCACCTGGGGCGTGCTGGATCACCTGTTGAGCGACGAGCGCCTGGTCGTCGAGGGGATTTCCGGCACCTCCGCCGGCGCCATGAACGCCGTGATGCTGGCCGACGGGCTGGCGCGCGGCGGCCGCGCCGAAGCGCAAAAGCGGCTCGCCGATTTCTGGCGCGCGGTCAGCAGCACCGGCAATCTGCCGTCAGTGCAGCGCGCGGTGATGGAGCGGCTATTGTCGTTCACGCCGCTGGAGGGCGCCCCAATGCAGGCCTGGCTGGGCGGCTTGTCGCGCTATTTTTCGCCGTACGACGTCAACCCGCTCAACATCAATCCGCTCCAGGACTTGATCGAGCGCTTCGTCGATTTCGAGGCGCTACGCGCGTTTTCCGACCTGCAGATCTTTATCTCGGCGACCAATGTGCAGACCGGCCGGGTGCGGATTTTTCCGCGGGAGAAGATCACGGCCGCTGCGGTGATGGCTTCGGCCTGTCTGCCGATGCTGTTCCGTGCGGTCGAGATCGACGGCGTGCCCTACTGGGACGGCGGCTATCTCGGCAACCCGGTGATCTTTCCGTTTTTCCGTACCACCACGACTGAAGATGTGCTGGTCGTTCAGATCAATCCGCTGATGCGGCAAGCGACGCCGACCTCGGCCGGCGAAATCATGAACCGCATCAACGAAATCACGTTCAATTCCTCGCTGCTGGCCGAATACCGCGCTATCGAATTTGTCGCCCGCTTGATCGATCAGGGGCGGTTGCCGCGCGGCACCGGCCCCGGCGAATACCGCCGCGTCAACGTCCATCGTATCGTACTCGACCGCTTCGGCACCAACTTCGATGCTTCCAGCAAAGTCTCGACCGACTACGATTTCTTCCAAACGCTGCAGGTCAGCGGCAAGCGGGCGGCGCGGCGCTTCCTCGATGAGCATTTCGACGATATCGGCGTGCGCAGCACCGTGGACTTGCGGGCCGAAGCACAGGCCGAATGGGCGTGATAAGCTCGGAGCATGATCCCGAAAAGTGGGAACCGGTTTTCGGACAAGATCATGCTCAAACGAAAAATCTAGCTATGGCGAAGGTGGCGCCGCTGCTTGCCGCTGAAGTCGGCTCCGCCCGGCTCGAGATTTGTGTTGCCGATATCACGACGCTTGCGCTTGACGCGATCGTCAATGCGGCAAACCGCACGTTGCTTGGGGGCGGCGGCGTCGACGGCGCCATCCATCGCGCCGCGGGACCGGAATTGCTGGCCGAGTGCCGAACCCTCGGCGGCTGCGAAACCGGCGGAGCAAAGATCACCCGCGGCTATCGGCTGCCGGCGAAGCATGTGATCCACGCCGTGGGGCCGGCGTGGAGCGGCGGCGGCAAGGGCGAAGAGGATCTGTTGGCATCCTGCTATCGCACCGCGCTCGATCTTGCCGCCGCGCGTCGGCTGGCGTCGGTGGCATTTCCAGCGATCTCGACCGGGATTTATCGATTTCCACCCGATCGTGCCGCGCGAGTCGCGGTAGGTACCGTCGCCTCGGAATTGGCTGCTGCGCCCGATGGCGTCAAGCTGGTGGTGTTCTGCTGCTTCGCCCAGGAAGCCGCCGATCACCATATGGCTGCCTTCGCCGAGCTAGGGCTCGCTTGACGCCAGCGCCGCAGTGGGCGGCGGAATGATCTCCTTGCAATGCTGCCTTGCGCCAGGGGCGGTACAAAATCATAAGCCACCTTATATTATGCTAGCTGCTTAAAGAATCACCAGCTCAGGGCGCCGCTATGCCACCGCTCTCGCTTAACCGCGAATTTGCTTTTATTCTCAATGACGTAGCTCGCCTTTTGCGTACCTACGCCGATCATCGAGCGGCGCAGTTCGGAATCACGCGCGCCCAGTGGGTGGTTCTGGTGCGGGTCCAGCGTTCCGAAGGCCTCAACCAATCGGAACTCGCCGAGCTTCTTGATTTGCAGCCGATCACGCTCACGCGGCTACTCGACAAGCTCTGCGATAGCGGCCTCATCGAACGTCGGCCGGATCCCGCGGACCGCCGTGCCAAGCGGCTGTTCCTGACTGCGGCGGCGCGACCTCTACTCGAACGGCTCGCCGTCCTCGGCGAGGAAACGATGGCGAACACGCTCGCCGGCGTGGAGCCCGAAGGCGTCGAGCAAATGGTGTCCAAGCTTGCGATCGTGAAGGACAATTTGCGCCGGCTGATTCAGCACCGCGGTAGCGACGGCACGGCCGGGGAACGGCGCTATGGCTGAAGCCCTTCGCAAATCCGTGCCGCCGCGTGACGAAGCGCCGGAGACTCCCAGGCCGGTCGCGCCGGCCGTTGCGCCAGACAAGCGCGCTCGTGAGCGGACCGCCGCCGCCGAAAAGCTACGCCGGCTCAAGCGGCGGCAGCGGATGCGCTGGGCGTTGTTTGCGCTGCTGCCGCTCGTCCTCATCGCCGCTGGCTATTGGTATGTCACCGGCGGTCAGGTGATGTCGACGGACGATGCCTATGTCAACGCCGAGAAGGTCGGAATCTCGACCGACGTCTCCGGCATCGTGCAAGACGTCGAGGTCACCAACAATCAGTATGTGACGGCGGGGCAGATTCTCTATCGCCTCGATCCCCGGCAGTTCCAGATCGCTGTCGACAGCGCCAAAGCCAACTTGGCGCAGGTCGCGCTGACGCTCGATGCGATGAAGCAAGACTACAAACGCATGCTGAGCGACGCCGCGGCCCAGCAGGCGCAGGTCGATCTCGATCAGACGAATTATAACCGCGCGGAGATGCTGCTGCACAACGGCGCCGGTACGCAAGCGACCTACGATCAGGCGAAATACACGCTGCAGACCGACACCAACAAGCTGCAGTCTTTGCGGGAGCAGGCGCAAGTGCAGCTTGCCCGTCTCGGCGGCAGCGCGGACACGCCGACCACGGAGCTGCCGCAATATTTGCAGGCGAAAGCGCAGCTCGAGGAAGCGCAGCGCCAGCTTACCGACACCGTCGTCAAGGCGCCGTTCTCGGGAATTGTGACCGACGTGCCCGCCACCGCACCCGGCCGGTATCTCGCCGCCTCGACGACCGCCTTCTATCTGGTGGACACCGATCACGTCTGGGTCGATGCGCAGCCGAAAGAGACGGAATTGACTTACGTGCGCGCCGGGCAGTCGGCCACGGTGACGGTCGACGCCTATCCGAACGCGGTGTGGCACGCGACGGTTCAGAGCATCAGCCCGGCGGCGGCGCAGGAGTTCGCGCTGTTGCCGGCGCAGAACACCAGCGGCAATTGGGTGAAAGTCGTGCAACGCGTGCCGATGCGCATTCGCATCGATACCAGCGACAAGACGCTGCCGCCGTTGCGCGCCGGCATGAGCGCCGAGGTCAATGTCGATACCGGGCATACGCGCGGCTTTCCGGACTTCCTCACCGGCTGGTTCGGGGGCGGCCCGCGAGGCAAGTGATGGCTTCCGACTCCGCGGCAGCAAATGGCGGCAATCGCGCGGCGATCACCGTCTGCGTGATCCTTGCCACGCTGATGCAGGCGCTCGACACCACCATCGCCAATGTCGCGCTGCCCTACATGCAGGGCAGCGTCTCGGCGAGCCAGGATGAGATCGACTGGGTGCTGACGTCCTATATCGTGGCGGCGGCGATCATGACGCCGCCGACCGGCTTTCTCGCCAGCCGGTTCGGCATCAAGCGGCTTTTCCTGGTCTCCGTCGCCGGCTTCACCATCGTCTCGATGCTGTGCGGCGCCGCGCAGTCATTGACGGAAATCGTGCTGTTCCGGGTCCTGCAAGGCGCGTTCGGCGCCGCGCTCGTTCCGCTCTCGCAAACCGTTTTGCTTGGCTCCTATCCGTGCGAGCGGCAGGGCTTTGCCATGGCGCTGTTCGGGGTCGGGGTTATGGTCGGCCCTGTGCTCGGCCCGGTTCTCGGCGGTTGGCTGACGGAGAACTACAGCTGGCGCTATGTCTTCTACATCAATCTGCCGATCGGCATTATTGCGCTGCTCGGCATGATGGTTTTTCTGCCGGACTCCAAGCGCAACGCCGGTGAGAAGCTCGATTGGTTCGGCTTCGGGACGTTGAGCTTCGCCGTCGGTGGGCTTCAGGTCCTGCTCGATCGCGGCGAAATCAAAGATTGGTTCAGTTCCAGCGAGATCGTCATCGAGGCGATCGTCGCGGTCGGCGCGTTTTATCTGTTTCTGGTGCATACCTTCACCGCCGACAAGCCGTTTGTCAGGCCCGCATTGTTTCGCGATCGCAATTTCACGACCGGCACGCTGTTCATGTCCGTCGTCGGGCTCACGCTCTACGCGTCGATGGCGCTGCAGCCGCCGTTTCTGCAGGAACTCATGGACTACCCGGTCTCCACCGCCGGTATCGTCATGGGGCCCCGCGGCATCGGCACCATGATCTCAATGTTGCTTGTCGGGCGCCTGGTTGGCCGGATCGACACCCGCGTGTTGCTCGGTGTCGGTCTGGCGGTCACGGCATGGTCGTTCTACGCGATGACCGGTTGGACTCCGGACGTGTCGCAGGAGACGATCATCGGTGTCGGATTCGTTCAGGGCGCCGGGCTCGGCTTCCTGTTCGTGCCGCTGAGCACCGTGACGCTCGCCACGCTCTCGCCCGAGCAGCGCACCGAAGGCGCCGGCTTTTACAATCTCTCGCGCAATATCGGCTCGAGTATCGGCATCTCGATCGTCAACGCTCTGTTGACACGCAATACGCAGGTCAATCACGCCGACATCGTTGCGCACGTCACCGCCGTCAATCGCGGCTTCGAGAACCCGACGATCGCGCATTTCTGGAATCCGCTGACGGCATCCGGGCGCGCCGCGCTCGACGCCGTCATTACCCGGCAGGCGCAGATCATCGCCTTCATCGACGATTACAAGCTGTTGATGATCGCGACGCTGGCCGTGCTGCCGCTGCTGCTGGTTTTTAAGCCGAAATACGGCGGCGCCGCGGGGCGCATACCGGTTGCCGACTGAATCAAACGAGCTGCGGCTTGTGCCGCCGCTCGCCGCTGCTTCTTCGCAGCGAGACTACTCCGCGCCGCCTGCGGCGGCTTCGCGGTTCTCGCCGCCTTCCGCTTTCTGCTTGGCCTCGAGGTCCTCGCCGGTCTCCTGATCGACCGCCTTCATCGACAGCCGAACCTTGCCGCGCTCGTCGAAGCCGAGCAGCTTGACCTTCACCTTGTCGCCTTCCTTGACGACGTCGGTGGTCTTCTGCACCCGGCGCGGGGCGAGCTGGCTGATGTGGACGAGGCCGTCCTTGGCGCCGAAGAAATTCACGAAGGCGCCGAAGTCCATGACCTTGACGACCGTGCCCTCGTAGATGTGCCCGACCTCCGGCTCCGAGGCGATCGATTTGATCCAATTGATCGCCGCCTTGATCGATTCCGCCTTGGCCGAGGCGATCTTGATCGTGCCGTCGTCCTGGATGTCGATCTTGGCGCCGGTCTTCTCCACGATCTCGCGGATCACCTTGCCGCCGGAGCCGATCACTTCGCGGATCTTGTCGACCGGGATCTGCATGATCTCGATGCGCGGCGCGTGCTCGCCGAGCTCGGCGCGGTGCTGGGTGATCGCCTTGCTCATCTCATTGAGGATGTGCAGGCGGCCGTCCTTGGCCTGGCCCAGCGCGACCCGCATGATTTCTTCGGTGATGCCGGCGATCTTGATGTCCATCTGCAGCGAGGTGACGCCGCGCTCGGTGCCGGCGACCTTGAAGTCCATGTCGCCGAGATGATCCTCGTCGCCGAGGATGTCCGAGAGCACCGCATAGCGCTGGTCCTCGAGGATCAATCCCATGGCGATGCCGGCGGTCGGCCGCTTCAACGGCACGCCGGCATCCATCAGCGCCAGCGAGGTGCCGCAGACGGTCGCCATCGAGGAGGAGCCGTTCGATTCGGTGATCTCCGACACCACGCGGATGGTGTAGGGAAATTCCGTCTTTTCCGGCAGCACCGGGTGGATGGCGCGCCACGCCAGCTTGCCGTGGCCGATTTCGCGCCGGCCGGGCGCGCCGATGCGTCCGGTCTCGCCGACCGAGAACGGCGGGAAGTTATAGTGCAGCAGGAACGATTCCTTGTAGGTGCCCTGCAGCGCGTCGATCCACTGCTCGTCCTCGCCGGTGCCCAGCGTCGCCACCACCAGCGCCTGGGTCTCGCCGCGGGTGAACAGCGCGGAGCCGTGGGTGCGCGGCAGCACGCCGACCTCGGCGACGATCGGGCGCACGGTCTTGACGTCGCGGCCGTCGATGCGATGGCCGCTGTCGAGAATGTTCCAGCGCACGATCTTGGCTTCCAGCTCCTTGAAGACGCCGGCCACCTGCAGCTTCGGAAATTTCTCCGCGCCTTCCAGTGAGAAATGCCCGATGACCCGCTCTTTAACGGCTTCGACGGCATTGTGCCGCGCCATCTTGTCGGGGACGGCATAGGCGGCGCGCAGCTCGTGCTCGACCAGGCCGAGCATCTCTTGTTCCAGCGCTGCATTGTCGGGCAGCGTCAATTCGCGCGGCTCCTTCGCGGCCTTCTCGGCGAGCTTGATGATGGCCTCGATCACCGGCTGGAAATGCCGATGGCCGAACATCACGGCGCCGAGCATGATTTCTTCCGACAGCTCCTTGGCCTCGGATTCCACCATCAACACCGCGTCCTGCGTGCCGGCGACGACGAGATCGAGCTGGCTTTCCGACATCTCGTCGATCTGCGGGTTGAGCACGTATTCGTTGTTGATGAAGCCGACCCGGGCGCCGCCGATCGGTCCCATGAACGGCGCGCCCGACAGGGTGAGCGCCGCGGAAGCCGCGACCATCGCCACGATGTCGGGGTCGTTTTCCAGATCGTGCGAAAGCGTGGTGATGATGACCTGGGTATCGCAGCGCCAGCCGTCGGCGAACAGCGGCCGGATCGGCCGGTCGATCAGCCGCGAGGTCAGCGTCTCTTTTTCGGTCGGACGGCCCTCGCGTTTGAAATAGCCGCCGGGAATGCGGCCGGCCGCGTAATATTTTTCCTGATAGTTGACGGTCAGCGGCAGGAAGTCGATGCCTTCCTTCGGCTGCTTGGCGGCGACCACGGTGGCGATGACGGTGGTGTCGCCGTAGGAAGCGAACACCGCGCCGTCGGCTTGGCGCGCCAGTCTGCCGGTCTCTAGCGTGAGCTTGCGGCCACCCCAGTCAAGTTGCACACGATGAATGTTGAACATTGCGATTGTCTCTCATGGTTTTCGCGAAAAGTGCGAAAGCCATAAGCAAGACGGCGAGACGCTGTCGGCGCAGCACGGGTGCTGTCAAGCCTGCCAGCGTCTGGCGATCCTGCCATGGCCTCCGGACCTTTCCTTGATGTGGACGGACAATTGCCCGTCGCTCCAATCGGCAGAATTGCTGCCGCACATGTGAGCGGGCGCCTGATGCGCTCCGCCACGGAAACGCGCGGGACTTCCCGCGCGCAAGCTTTTCAACGGCGGATACCCAGCCGTTCAATCAACTCCTTGTAACGCCCTTCGTCCGTGCGCCGAAGATAGTCGAGAATCTGGCGCCGCTGCGACACGAGCTTCAACAGCCCGCGCCGGGAATGGTTGTCCTTGATGTGGCTCTTGAAGTGATCGGTCAGGTTGTTGATCCGCTCCGATAGCAGCGCAACCTGCACTTCGGGCGAACCCGTGTCACCGGACTTGACGGCGTACGTCTTGATAACCTCCGCCTTACGCGCGGTCGTAATCGACATCGTCACCAACCTTTTTGTCTGCCGGCGCGACCTGCCACGCCGGTCAAATTAAACACGCGCTTGGGGACGATCTCGCCGCGGTCGACCTCGGCAATGGCCACGACTTGACCGCCCGAAGCGACCTGGACCATGCCACTGAGGACGGCAGCGTCCCGTCCGCGCATTAATACGGCTTGGCCCCGCTGGAGCCTTGCCGCGTCTGCCGGGCTTACGGCCAGCGCCGGGATGTCGTCCAGCGCGGTCTCAATCGGCAGGAGGATGTCGGCGAGGTGACCCTCGCCAGCGGTCGCTCTATGGCACAAAGATTCGAGCCGTTCCAGCGGAATCATGTCGCTTTCGCCAAACGGGCCCACCCGGCTGCGGCGCAGCGCGGAAACGTGGCCCAGCGCGCCGAGCGCGCGGCCGAGATCGCGGGCGAGCGCCCGGACATAGGTCCCTTTGCCGCATTCGGCGGCGAATACGGCATGATCCGGATCGGTCAATTCGATGAGGTCGAGCCGGTGTATGGTTACCGCACGCGGGGCAATCTCGACCGTTTGGCCGTCACGCGCGAGATCGTAGGCCCGCTCACCCTCGATCTTCACGGCGGAAAAGCGCGGCGGAACCTGCTCGATGGTGCCGATAAAGCGCGGCAGCAGCGTGCGGATCGCCGCCGCGTCGGGACGGATGGCGCTGGTCGCGGCGACGCGGCCCTCGGCATCGTCGGTGTCGCGTTCCTCGCCCCAGCGCACGGTAAAGACATAGGTCTTGCGACTGTCGACGACGAACGGCACGGTCTTGGTCGCTTCACCAAGCGCGATCGGCAGGCAGCCGGAGGCCAGCGGGTCGAGCGTGCCGGCGTGACCGGCGCGCTTGGCGGTGAACAAGCGCTTGATGACCGCCACGGCGTGGGTCGAGGTCATGCCGATGGGTTTGTCGAGCACCACCCAGCCGTGCACGTCCCTTTTTGGCCGCTTCTTGTTCGTCACTTTCTCCGGCCGCGGATTGTGTTCCACGGCAAGCGCGAGGTCGCCGGCGTGGTCGGCCGCGTCCCCAGGGGCGGACGAAATATTGTTCGTTGCCGACATCAGTCGTCCTTTTCGCTGCCGAGATCGCGTTGGACTTCGGGTGTTCGCAAAAGCTTCTCGATTCGTTCCGCTTCGTCGAAACGTTCGTCGATGCGAAAACGGATTTCAGGTGCAAATTTCAGGTTAACGCGTCGCGAGATTTCGCCGCGAACATAGCGTTTGTGGCGTTCGAGCGCCCCGAGCACCGCTTCTTCGTCGCGTCCGCCCAGCGGCATGATGTAGACCGTCGCCAGCCGCAGGTCGGCGCTCATGCGCACTTCAGGAACCGTGATCAAATGCGCTTCGATGACGGGATCGTGGATGTCGCCGCGGGATAGCATGTCGGCGAGCTCGTGGCGGATCAATTCGCCGACTCGAAGCTGGCGTTGCGAGCCGCCGGCGGATTGCTCACGATGGTGTTGACGTGGCATTTTCTCTTATGCCCGGGCCTGACCCGGGCATCCATCTTATGTCGTTAACGACCGACTTTGACTGCAATGACGGCGGGAGCCGCGAACGTGAGTCTTGAACTCACAGCGTCCGCTGCACGCTTTCCACCCGATAACACTCGACGGTGTCGCCGACCTTCATGTCGTGGTAGTTCTCGAAAGCCATGCCGCATTCCTGGCCGGCGACGACTTCGCGCGCGTCGTCCTTGAAGCGCTTGAGCTGCGACAGCTTGCCCTGGTGGACGACGACGTTGTCGCGGATCAGCCGCACGTTGGCGCCGCGCTCGACGACACCGTCGGTCACCCGGCAGCCCGCGACATTGCCGACCTTCGAGACCTTGAAGACTTCGAGAATGACGGCGTTGCCGAGCGTGGTCTCGCGCAATGTCGGCGGCAGCAATCCCGACATCGCCTTCTTCACGTCGTCGACGAGGGCGTAGATGATGTCGTAATAGCGAATTTCGATACCGGCGCGCTCGGCGGCTTCGCGCGCTTCCTTGTGGGCGCGCACGTTGAAGCCGATGACGACCGCGCCGGATGCTTCCGCCAGCGTCACGTCGGACTCGGTGATGCCGCCGACGCCGGAGAAGATGACGCGGGCGACCACCTCCTCGGTGGAAAGCTTTTCCAGCGCCCCGACGATCGCCTCGACCGAGCCTTGCACGTCACCCTTGATCACCAGCGGGACTTCCTTGCGCCCGGCGGTCTTGATCTGGCTCATCATCTGCTCGAGCGAGCCGCGCATGCCGGTCTGCCGCGCCGCCAAAATTTCGCGCTTTTGCCGCGCGCGGTAATCGGCAATCTCGCGGGCGCGCGCTTCCGAATCGACCACCGCCAACCGGTCGCTGGCCTCGGGCGTGCCGTTGAAACCCAACACTTCGACCGGCATCGACGGTCCGGCCGCCACGACGGCATGCCCGGTGTCCGACACGAGCGCGCGCACGCGACCCCATTCGGAGCCGGCGACGACGACGTCGCCGGGCTTGAGCGTGCCGCGCTGCACCAGAACGTTCGCCACCGGGCCGCGGCCGCGATCGAGCCGCGCCTCGATCACGGTGCCTTCGGCCGGACGGTTCGGGTTCGCCTTGAGCTCGAGCACTTCCGCTTGCAGCGCGATCACATCGAGCAACCTGTCGAGGTTGCGCTTCTCCTTCGCCGAAACCTCGACTTCCAGGACGTCGCCGCCCAGCGATTCCACCTGGATCTCGTGCTGCAACAGCTCCATGCGCACGCGCTCGGGCTTGGCATCGGGCTTGTCGATCTTGTTGATGGCGACGATGATCGGCACCTTCGCCGCCTTGGCGTGGTGGATCGCCTCCACCGTCTGCGGCATGACGCCGTCGTCGGCGGCGACCACGAGCACGACGATGTCGGTGATCTTGGCGCCGCGCGCGCGCATCGCGGTGAAGGCGGCGTGACCGGGCGTGTCGATGAAAGTGATGCGGCCGCCCGACGGCGATTTCACCTGATAAGCGCCGATATGCTGGGTGATGCCGCCGGCCTCGGCGGCCGCGACATCGGTCGAGCGGATGGCATCGAGCAGCGACGTCTTGCCATGATCGACGTGGCCCATGATGGTGACCACCGGCGCCCGCGGCAGCAGGTTCGCCGGATCGTCCGGCGCATCGAACATGCCTTCTTCGACGTCCGACTCGGCGACGCGGCGCACGGTGTGGCCGAGCTCCTCGGCGATGAGCTGGGCGGTATCGGCGTCGATCGTATCGGTGATCTTCGCCATATGACCCTGCTGCATCAGAATGCGGATGACGTCGACCGCGCGCTCGGCCATGCGGTTGGCCAGCTCCTGAATCGTAATCGTCTCCGGAATCGTCACTTCGCGGATGATCTTTTCCTTCGGCTCGCTGTCGCGATGGCCGGTCATGCGCTGGACGCGGCGACGGAACGAGGCGACCGAACGTTCGCGGACCTCGTCGGCGGACAGCGCGGTCACGACCGTGAGCCGGCCGCGGCGCTTCTCGGCGCCGCCGCGCGGCGCCTTGGGCGCGGGTGCCGGCCGTGCGGGCGCGCCGCCGGGGCCGCGGCGAGCGGTGCGCGGGGCTTCTTCTTCGTCGGCTTCGAGCGCCGGGCGCGCGCCTGGCTTGGCCGCTATCGTGTCGGCGCCAAAGCGCTTCTTCGCGACTTCGTCGGCCTTGCGCTTGGTTTCCTCGTCGTGCTTGCGGCGGACTTCTTCGTTAAGTTTGCGCGCTTCGGCCGCCATCCGCTCGGCGCGTTCGATTTCTTCACGGCTCTGGCGAACCCGGGCTTCTTCCTCGGCGATCTTACGCTCTTCCGCCTCGCGCAGGCGCGCGTCGGCCAGCGCATGCGCGCGGGCGCTTTGCTCTTCTTCCGTGAGCGTGCGCAGGACGACGCCGGACGGCTTGAGAGAAGGAGCGGAAACCGCCGCCGGCACAGCCGCCGCGGCAGCCGGCGCCTTAGCGGGCGCGCCGCTGCGCCTCGCAGTTGCACTACGATCCGCAGGCGCGACGGGTTCCGGCCTGGCCTCGCCTGGACCAGCGACGCGACGCTTCACCTTCTCGACCACAACCGCCTTGCTGCGACCATGGCTGAAGCTCTGGCGCACGACGCCTTGCTCGACGCCGCCGCGCTTCAGCGTCAGCGTCTTGGTCGAACTCACGCTCAGCTTCTCGCCGGTATTCTTGGTCGTCTCGGTCATACGCATGTCCTTGGCCGGCTCAGTTCGGCGCAGCCCTCACCGGCCTTATTGTGCTGATCGCCGACCCGAAACCGTTCAAGGCGCCGACAGCGCGCCAAAAAGGTCTCGCTAGCAGGGCCGGCGAGCAGGGCTGCATGTATCACATTTGGGCGGTTCAATGCCAAATCCAATTGCGCCGAGGTCAGGAATCCAATCACAACGAGGGGCTGCCCCGGCGGTCGGCGGCGCAATGCCGCATCGAGCTTGCGGACACCCTCGGAAGAGGCCTCGGCGGCGTGCAGAAGCGCAACGATATCCTCACGTTCCAGCGCCGCCTCGGATTTGGCGAAGCCCGCCGCGACGAGACCGGCCTTGCCGGCCACGGCCAAGGCATCGAGGACGGCCCTTTCGAGCAGCCGTTCGGTGCGGGCCACCAGGTCCGAGCCGAGGCGAACCTCCCGCTTGAACCCGCGGGCAAAGGCTTTGCGCTTGATCGCCTCGCCCAGGGCATCCCGCGTGGCCGTGACCCAGATGCCGCGCCCGGGCAGCTTATTTTTGACATCGGCGACCGCCTCGCCGTCCGGCCCGACGACAAATCGGATCAAATCGGATATCGGCCGCACCGTGCGCGTGGCAGCGCACAGACGTTCGCGTTGGCGCGCGAACGGTCCGCTGTCGAGCTCGACGACGGGTTCGCTCCCTTGTTCGATTTCTTGCTCGGTCTTTTGGGCGTGGGCGACCATGCGCGCGTTCTGCTCCTTTAGGCCTGCGCCTCGGGTTGCGGGGCCTCCTCGACAGCCGGTGGAGCGAGATCGGCCTCTTCGACCCAGCCCGCTTTCAGCCGGGCCTGCATGACGAGCGCCTCGGCCTCCTCGCGCGAAATATCGAAGCCGTCGAGAATGCCGGCTTCGCGCACGGTCTCGCCGTCCTTGCGCTCGGTCCAGCCGACGAGGTCGTCGGTGGCGCATCCGGCAAGGTCCTCGACGGTCTTGACGCCGTTCTCACCGAAGCGGACCAGCATGGCCGTGGTGACGCCGGGCACCTCCCTGAGGGCGTCCTCGACGCCGAGCTCCTTACGCTTGGCGTCGAGTTCGGCCTCGATCTTGTCCAGGTATTCGCGCGCCCGGGTCTGCAATTCGCTGGCGGTGTCCTCGTCAAAGCCTTCGATGCCGGCGATCTCCTTGGCATCCACCAGCGCCAACTCCTCGACCGAGGTGAAGCCCTCCGAGGCCAGTAATTGTCCGATCACCTCGTCGACGTTGAGCGCCTCGATGAACATGCGGGTGCGGTTCTCGAATTCGGCCTGGCGGCGTTCCGACTCCTCCTGTTCGGTCAGGATATCGATGTCCCAGCCGGTGAGCTGGGAGGCGAGCCGCACATTCTGGCCGCGCCGGCCGATGGCCAGCGAAAGCTGCTGATCTGGCACCACCACCTCGATGCGCTCGCGTTCCTCGTCGAGCACGACCTTGGCGACTTCGGCGGGCGCCAAGGCGTTGACGACGAAGGTGGCGATGTCGTGCGACCACGGGATGATGTCGATCTTCTCGCCCTGCAGCTCGTTGACCACCGCTTGCACGCGCGAGCCGCGCATGCCGACGCAGGCGCCGACTGGATCGACGGAAGAGTCGCGCGAGACCACCGCGATCTTGGCGCGCGAACCGGGATCGCGCGCCACCGCCTTGACCTCGACGATGCCGTCGTAGATTTCCGGCACCTCCTGGGCGAACAGCTTGGACATGAATTGCGGATGCGTGCGCGACAGGAAGATCTGCGGCCCGCGCTGCTCGCGGCGAACGTCGTAGATATAGGCGCGGATACGGTCGCCGTTGCGGAAGACCTCGCGCGGCAGCATTTCGTCGCGCCGCACGATCGCTTCGCCGCGGCCGAGATCGACCACCACGTTGCCATACTCGACGCGCTTGACGATGCCGTTGACGATGTCGCCGATGCGGTCCTTGTACTCGTCGTACTGGCGGTCGCGTTCGGCCTCGCGCACTTTCTGCACGATCACTTGTTTGGCTGATTGCGCGGCGATGCGGCCGTATTCCAGCGGCGGCAGCGGGTCGGCGATGGTGTCGCCGATCTGCGCGGCCGGATGCCGCCGTCGCGCATCCTCGAGGCTGATCTGCGACGCCGGATTTTCCACGGTGTCGACCACGAGCATGTGGCGGGACAGGTGAAGCTCGCCGCTCTTCGGATCGATCTCCGCGCGCACTTCGGTTTCGCTGCCATAGCGCGAGCGCGCCGCCTTGGCGATCGCGTCCTCCATGGCGCCGAGCACGATCTTGCGATCGATCGCCTTTTCGCGGGCGACCGCGTCGGCGATCTGCAACAGTTCGAGTTTATTGGCGCTTACCGTCGCCATCATCAGTCTCCCTTGGCTGGCTCACGCACCGGTCTTTCGCCCGGCGCCGTGACCATGTGTTTCGATGGGTGTGATTTCTGCCCGTGGGGTGTGCGCGCGCGGGCCTCGCGCTCTCCAAGTTTGCCGCCATGCTTGCTTCGCCGCAGCGCTTCGGAAACGAGCGCATCGGTGAGAAGGAGCCTCGCTTCCATCATGTCGTCGATCCGCAACAGGACTTCCAAATTTTCGGCCGCTAAATCATTGCGGCGGAGACGGACGCACTCGCCTTCGGTGCCGATCAGTTCGCCGCGAAAACGCTTGCGGCCTTCGATCGGCGAGAGCATCTCGATATGAGCGACGTGGCCGGCATAACGGTCGAAATCGGTGCGCCGCACCAGCGGCCGATCGATACCGGGCGAAGAAATCTCCAGCCGGTACGGACTTTCTATCGGGTCGGCGACATCGAGCACCGGCGACAGTGCCCGCGAGACGGCCTCGCAATCCTCGATGGTCATGGCGCCGTCCGGCCGCTCGGCCATGACCTGCACCGTACAGCCGGCGGATCCTGAAATGTGCACCCGCACCAGCCGACAACCAAGCTCGGCCAGCACCGGCTGGACGATGGCGGCGACACGCGCGGCGCGTCCCGGCTCGGTGATGAGCCGCGGCTCGTCGGCAAAGGTCGAAAGCTTGTCGTCCATGCTGTTCGCGGGCGTCCTGCACATGCGTCCGGCAAAGGAACCGTCGGACCTCAGGTAATAAAAAAGAGCGGGTCCCGGGGGGCCCACTCTCAAAACCGTTCGGATCAACCGACCGCTATGAGGTATCCAATGACGGACCTCGCGAATATAGCGCTTCTTGCGGCAGTTGCAAGGCCGCCATGGACGGCGCCTGGCGGGCGCCAGCGACGGCGCGCACTCAAAGTTTACGGAAAATCAGGAAACAAGGCGACCGCTGCTCGCGTGCTGCCTTGGCGTGGTAGCGCGTCGGGGTAAAGTCGGACCACGCTTTGCGCCAATCGTCGGCGCGTTGCGCGGTCCATTCGAACGCGGCGGAGCGCAGGAAACGCTGCAACGTCCAGGCGGCGTAATCGGCAACGTCGGTGACGAACCGCAACTCACCGCCGCGCTGCAGGATGCGGGCGAACTGCGCAATGGTCGCATCCTGAACAAAGCGCCGCTTCCAATGCCGACGTTTCGGCCAAGGATCGGGGTGGATGAGATCGATGCGCGCCAATGCTGCATCAGGCAGCCACGCGATCAGGCTTGCGGCGTCGTCGAAATGCAGACGAATATTTTGCAGGCCTGCGCCCTCGATCGCCGCCAGCGCCTTGGCCATGCCGTTGACGAAAGGCTCAACGCCGATGAACCCCGTGCGCGGCCGCGCCTCGGCCTGCGCAATCATATTTTCACCGCCGCCAAAGCCGATCTCGAGCTGAACTTTGTTGACCGGCACCGGAAACAGCGCGTGAAGCTCGGCCGGAGCGGGATGGGAAAGATCGAGCGCCAGATGCGGCAGCAACGTGTCAAAAAGCTCCGCCTGCCGCTTGCGCAGCTTGTGACCCTTGCGGCGCCCGAAGAAGGCGCGCGGGTGATGCGGTTCGTGATCCATCAGCCGTCATGGCCGCGCATAGCCGTTCAAAGAACGGCGTCGCTTCGCTCGCCTATGTCGCGGCCGTCCATGACGCGGGCATTCCCCGGTAACGACGCTCAGCGCAAGCCGCGCTTGAGCGCGTCGGCGAGGTCCGTTCGCTCCCAGGAGAAGCCGCCGTCCTTGTCGGGTGCCCGGCCGAAATGGCCGTAGGCGGCGGTGCGGCGATAGATCGGCCGGTTGAGCTTGAGCGCACGGCGAATGTTGGTCGGGCGCAGCGGGAACAGCTCCGGCAAGACCTTCTGCAGCTTCGCTTCTTCGACCTTGCCGGTGCCGTGCGTGTCGACATAGATCGACATCGGATCGGCGACGCCGATCGCATAGGCGATCTGGATGGTGCAGCTGTCGGCCAAGCCCGCGGCGACCACGTTCTTGGCGAGATAGCGCGCGGCATAGGCGGCCGAGCGGTCCACCTTGGTCGGGTCCTTGCCGGAGAAGGCGCCGCCGCCATGCGGCGCATAGCCGCCGTAGGTATCGACGATGATCTTGCGGCCGGTGAGGCCGCAATCGCCGTCCGGGCCGCCGATGACGAAATTCCCCGTTGGATTCACCAGGAAATCGCTGCTCTTCTTCGGCATCCAGCCTTCCGGCAGCGCCGACTCGACCGCGTCGACGATCATCTCCTTGACCATGCCCGGCGTGTATTTCTTGCCGTTTCGGGTCTGCGCGTGGTGCTGCGTCGACACCACAACCTTGGTGCAGCCGACCGGCTTGCCGTCGACATATCTCACCGTCACTTGGCTTTTGGCATCGGGCTGCAGGTCGAACAGTGCGCCGGAGCGGCGCTTATCGGCCAGCACTTTGAGGATCTTATGCGCGAAATAGATCGGCGCCGGCATGAACGAGCCTTTTTCATAGACCTCGCTCTCGGTGCAGGCGAAGCCGAACATCATGCCCTGGTCGCCGGCGCCTTCTTCCTCGCCGTTTTTCTTCTTCTTGGCGTCAACGCCCATGGCGATGTCCGGTGACTGACCATGCAGCAGCACCTCGACATCGGCCCCGTAATAGGAGAACCCATCCTGGTCGTAGCCGATGTCCTTGACCACGCCGCGGGCGATTTCCGTGATCAGCTCGCGGTTGACCACCGCTTTGGCGCCGTGCTTGTGGAAAAAGGGCGCCTGGCCGCGGCCCTCGCCGGCGATGATGATTTTGTTCGTCGTGCACAGCGTTTCGCAGCCGAGCCTGGTATTGACCTTGCTCTGGTCGGCAATGCCGAGCTTGATGTCGTTCTCGAGGAAGGCATCGAGTATGGCGTCCGAAATCTGGTCGCAAACCTTGTCCGGGTGTCCTTCCGACACGGACTCGCTCGTGAACAGGTAGTTTGCACGTCGCACTGCGAAACACTCCCCTCGTAAAGCTGACCAATCGCCTCACCGGCTCATAGCGCGATGAGGCGGCACGGCGATCCGCGACAGGGTTGTTGCAGCGTCCTTCCGCGCGGTCAAGATGTGGGCGAAATGTGGGCGCGGCCGACGCCGCGCGAAGGCTGCGTCAGCGTTTGTCGTAAATGGCGATTTGCTCGACAAGATCGACGATGCGGCGCCGCAATTTGGAGTCGGCGATGCGCATGAATGCTTTGGTGAGTGCCAAGCCATCCGAAGTGGCGAGAAAATCGGAAACGTAAGCAGGCGAGGGCGCCTCGCTCATGCCGTCCACACGCGTCCCTGGCCCGACGGTGGGCGCGCCTTCGAAAAAGAACGCCACCTGCACCTGGAGAATCTGCGAGATCTGCTGAAGGCGACTCGCGCCAATGCGGTTGGTGCCCTTCTCGTATTTCTGCACCTGCTGGAATGTCAGGCCGAGAGCGTTCCCGAGCTTCTCCTGGCTCATCCCCAGCATCATGCGCCGCATGCGCACCCGGCTGCCGACATGCTTGTCGATCGGGTTTGGTGCCTTTTTGGCCATCATAATAATCGTCTCCCCCTGTCCCCTACTAACGTCTGAGCCTAAGCGCGTGCATGTAAGCGTTTGCCGCAACAACTGTCGATATCAAACCTGCCATGCAATACTGGCAATCTAGCCAGTTTTCACCGTGATCTTCGTCATAGATCGTCCCGAAGTATATTCGCTGTTAATGTCTGCGAGTATTTTTCAATGCGGATATTGCGCGGCATAGTTGAGTCATGGCGGTCGATACACTTAAAAGGCGCGATGATGCCGAACCCTCGCGTTTCCGCCGCACCATGTATCATCGGCATTGGAATAAGCTTTGACAGCGGGGCAGGGAGCTAACTTTTCGTACCATCCGATTGCATCCGCCGGCGGACAATCGCCAGCAGCGCAATCGCAACGATCAAGGCCGCCGGGACGTCGCCGAAGCGGGCATAGATTGGCGGGCCGATCGGCCGCGGCAACGGCGAATCGATGATGCCCTCGCTGCCAAGCGGCAGTGAATTGATGATCCGTCCGAGCGGATCGACGACCGCGGAAATGCCGGTATTGGCGGCGCGGACCAGCGGCAGGCCCTCTTCGATCGCCCGCACGCGCGCCTGCTGCAGATGTTGGTAGGGACCGCTCGAAATGCCGAACCAGCCGTCATTGGTGACATTGACGATCCAGCCCGGCCGCGGGCCTTTGGGCACCACTTCTCGCGGAAAGATGATCTCGTAGCAGATCAGCGGCAGCGCCAACGGCGCGCCGGGGACGGCGATGAGCCGGTGACGGTCTCCGGCAAGAAAGCCGCCGCGCTGTTTGGTGAGCTGCTGCAGGCCGAGGCTTTCGAGGACGCGCTGGAACGGCAGGTATTCGCCGAAAGGCACGAGATGCACCTTGTCATAGAGGGACACGATCGAGCCGTCATGGTCGATGACATAGATCGAATTATAGGCGGCGGGGTCGGCGGGATTGACCGGTTCGGCCCGCCGCACGGCGCCGGTGATCAAGACAGTGCCGCCGCGCAGCAGCTGCGTGATCTGGGCGAGCGCGTCCGGCTCCCGGGTGAGGAAAAACGGAAAGGCCGATTCCGGCCAGATCAAATGCGTGGCGTCGCGCACGCCAAGCGATTGCGGACCGGTTGCTCGGTCGGACAGCGCGATGTAGCGGTTCAGCACCTCCTGCTTGGCCGAATAATTGAACCGCACGTCCTGCTGCAGGTTCGGCTGCATGATGCGCAGATGCACGCCGTCGACCAGGCGCGTCGGGCTGCCGGCGAGCCGCAGCGCGCCGAAGCCGCCAAGGCCGGCGAGGACGGCGATGCTGAGGACGAGCGGCAGCCAGGCCCAGCGGGTTTCAGCATGATCGTCAGCAAGCGTAGCGGGGCTCGCGAAAACCACGACGGCAATGAAGGTCAGGCCCCAGATGCCGATGACCGAGGCGCTTTGCGCCAGCGCCAGCGGCGAGGTGAGCGCATAGCCGAACGCGTTCCAGGGAAAGCCGGTCAGAACGTGGCCGCGCAACCATTCGGCCGCCGTCAGCGCCACGCCCAAAGCCAGGATGCGCGTCGCCCCACGCGTCCACAATAGGCGCGCCAGCGCGACGCCGAACGCGGTGAAGACCGCGAGCATTGCCGGCAGGCCGACGACCGCGATCGGCAATAGCCAGCCGAAGGTCGGCGCATCGACGAGGAAGGCATAACCGATCCAATAAAGGCCGGCGAGAAAATAGCCGAAGCCGAACCACCAGCCTGTCGCCGCCGCCCCGATGATGCCGTGCCACCGGCCGCCTCCCGCGCCGTCAATCAGCCAGACCAGCGTCGGGAAAGTGACGAACAGGACCGGCCACAGATTGAAGGGCGCCATGGCCAGCGCCGACAGCGCGCCCGCGGCGAAAGCGATCAACCAGCGCCGCCACCCCCAAGACAGGACGATGGTGTGGATCAGGCCCGTCGGCTTCACGGCGACGGCTGAGAGTTGTTGGGGTTTGGCCGGGCGGGCTCGTCGCGCGGCGCCGGCCGCGACGCCGGCGATCGCACCAGCGTCGGCAGCTCGCGCCCCGCACCAGGACGGCGGTCCTTGCTGCGATAGATTTTTACTCTCTTGACCCGACGCGGATCGGCATCGAGCACTTCGGCCTCGAACGAGGCGGGTCCCGGCACCAGCTCGCCGCGGACCGGGACGTGGCCGGCCCGCATGACGAGATAGCCGCCGAGCGTATCGACCTCCTGCGCGGCTTCGCCGACGTCAAATTCGTCGCCGATCACGGCGCGCACATCGTCGAGACTGGCGCGCCCGGTGGCCAGGAACGAGCCGTCGCTCTGGCGCGTCACCGTCGGCGTCTCCGCCTCGTCGTGTTCGTCGGCGATATCGCCGACGATGAGCTCGACCAGATCCTCGATCGACACCAGCCCGTCGCTGCCGCCGTATTCGTCGATCACCAGCGCGAGATGGATACGCGTCGCCTGCATCTTGGCGAGCAGATCGAGCGCCGGCATCGACGGCGGCGCGTAGAGGATTTCGCGGACGATGTTGGCGGCCGTCAACGGCATCGACAGATCGACATTGGCGAGGTCGATGTCGGCGGGCGGCGGCTGCGCGCGCACGCTGGCGGCGGCCGGGTCGATCACCGCATGGGCCACCATGAACGCGACCAGATCGCGGATATGGATCATGCCGGTCGGATCGTCGAGCGTGTCGTTGTAGACGACGAGTCGCGAATGGCCGGCGCCGGCAAACACCATGGCAAGCTCGCCGATGGTAATGTCCTGCTGCACGGCGACGATGTCGGCGCGCGGCACCATGACGCTCTCGATCCGGCGATCGCGCAGGCCGAGAATATTCTTGAGCATGGCGGCTTCGGCGGGCGAAAAGCCGGATTCCGGCTGCTCGGCCGTGAGCACCATTTCAAGGTCGGCGCGCGTCGCCGCCACCTTCCAACCAAACAGGATGCGCATGACGCGGGCGAGCCATCCCTCGTGCAGCTCGCCGGCTTCCGGCAAGACCATGGGAAGACCGCGATGCTCGGTCTCGGTCTGTTCGCTGCGCGTTGGAACTTGGGTCATGGCTTCGGATATAGGGCGTCGGATGTCAGGCGTCAGATTAAGGTCGAGCCGGACGCCGATAGGGATCGGGTATGGCAAGCCGGCGCAGAACGTCGAGCTCGACCTTTTCCATCACCTCGGCATCCTTGTCGCGCACGTGATCGTAACCCAGAAGATGCAGGAAACCGTGCACGGCAAGATGGGCGACATGATGGGCGAATGGTTTGTGCTCGGCGCGGGCTTCGCCGGCAATGGTTTCGTAGGCCAGTACGATGTCGCCAATGAGCGGCGGGCCGTCGCCGGCGCGCTTGGCCGGGAACGACAGTACGTTGGTGGCGGCGTCGACGCCGCGCCAAGCGCGGTTGAGCAGGCGGATCGCCGAATCATCGGTCAGCACGATAGCAAGCTCCGCCGCCGGCATGGCCAGCAGCGCGGCGGCTTCCCTGATCGCGCGCCGCGCCACCGGCCTGACATCTTCCGTCGCTTTCCAGAGATCGGATTGCATCAGCATATCGATCTTGGGCGCCGCCCGTTTCTTCCGCGCGACCGCTGTCATTACCGCCGCTCGCGCTTTGCCGCATCGGCCTTGTCGTAGGCCTCGACGATACGCGCGACCAGCTCATGACGGATCACGTCGGCGGCGGTGAAGGTGACGTGGGCGATTCCTTCGACGCCTTCGAGCAGGCGCACCGCCTCGGCGAGGCCCGAGGTCTGGCCCGGCGGCAGGTCCACTTGGCTCGGGTCGCCGGTCACCACCATGCGGCTGTTCTCACCCAGCCTGGTGAGCAACATCTTCATCTGCATGGCGGTGGTATTCTGCGCTTCGTCGAGGATCACAGCCGCGTTCGACAGCGTCCGGCCGCGCATGAAGGCGAGCGGCGCGATCTCTATCTCGGTGGTCTGCAGCGCGCGCTCGACGATGCGGGCGTCCATCAGGTCGTAGAGCGCGTCGTAGATCGGCCGCAGGTAGGGATCGACTTTCTCGCGCATGTCGCCGGGCAGGAAACCGAGCCGCTCGCCGGCCTCGACGGCTGGCCGCGACAGCACGATGCGGTCGACCTCTTTGCGCTCGAATAATTGCACGGCATGGGCCACCGCGAGCCAGGTCTTGCCCGTTCCGGCCGGGCCCGTCGAGAACACCAAAGCGTGGCGCTTGAGTGCGCGAACATAGGCATCCTGCGCCGGGGTACGGGCGCGCACGCGGCGCTTGCGCAGATTGATCTCCTCGAAATTCTCCCGCGCGGCAGCGGGATCGAAGTCGAACAAAGAACCTTGCGCCAAAGCGAGGCGGATCACGCCGTCAACGTCGCCCTGCACCAGCTCGTCGCCGCGCTTGAGCCGCTCATAGAGGCTTTCAAGCACGCGCCGCGCCTGCTCGCAGGCCTCGCGCGAGCCTTCGAGCGTGACGTGATTGCCGCGCGAGGTGGCGACAACGCCGAGTCGTCGCTCGATCAAAGCGAGATTCTGGCCATATTGGCCGAACAGGCCCGAGGCCAGGCGATTGTCGTCGAAGCTGAGGACGACCTGGACCGCATTGTCTGCAGCGGCCATGAGCGATCCGGCATCCGTTTCTGGAGGGCTTCGCATTCAAGCTCCTGCACCGGCGAGAGCCGGCTCTGGCGCGGAGTTAAGCGCGCCGAACAAACTGTTGCTGGCGACGTCCGTGATGGTGACGGGCGCGATCTCGCCGATGAGCGTGGGCGATGCCTCGATCTGAACCGGCTGAAGATAAGGCGACCGGCCGACCAGCTGGCCGCGGTGCCGGCCCGGCCGTTCAAACAGGACGGAAAATGTGCGGCCGACGCAGTCGCGGTTGAACGTCGCCTGGCTCAAGTCGATCGCCGCTTGCAAGCGCTGCAGCCGGCCGGATTTTACAGCTTCCTCCACCTGATCGTCCATGTCGGCGCCGGGGGTGCCCGGCCGCCGCGAGTATTTGAACGAAAACGCGCCGGAATAGCCGATCTCGCCGACCAGGCTGAGCGTGGCGGCGAAGTCGTCCTCCGTCTCGCCGGGAAAGCCGACGATGAAATCGGAGGTAAGCGCTAGATCGGGCCGCGCTTGGCGGAGCCGCGAGACGACCGCGATATAATCGGCGCGGGTGTGCCGCCGGTTCATCGCGGCGAGGATGCGGTCGGAGCCCGACTGCACCGGCAGATGCAGTTGCGGCATCAGTTGCGGCAAATCGCCATGCGCCGCGATCAGGTCGTCGCCCATGTCGAACGGATGGCTGGTCGTGTAACGCAGCCGCTCGATGCCGGGCAATTGCGCGATCAAGCCGAGCAGCCGCGCCAAGGACCATGGCCGTCCGTCCGGTCCCTCGCCGTGATAGGCGTTGACGTTCTGTCCGATGAGCGTGATTTCACGGACGCCGGCCTCGGCCAGCCGCTCGACCTCGGCCAGGATCTTGTTGACGGGCCGGGAGGTTTCCGTGCCGCGCGTATAGGGCACGACGCAGAATGTGCAGAACTTGTCGCAGCCCTCCTGCACCGTGACGAAGGCGGTGACGCCGCGCGCGCGGGTGCTCGCCAGGCTCGGTGCGGCGAGATGGTCGAACTTGTCGTCGAGCGGAAACTCGGTATCGACGGCCTTGCTGCCGCGCCGGGCGCGCGCGATGAGGTCGGGCAAGCGATGGTAGTTCTGCGAGCCGACGACGAGATCGACCGCCGGAGCCCGGCGGATGATCTCATCGCCCTCGGCCTGCGCGACGCAGCCGGCAACCGCGATGAGAACGTTGCGGCCGTCGGCCGTCGCCGCCTCTTTCAAGCGGCGAACGCGGCCTAGCTCGGAATAGACCTTCTCCGCCGCCTTCTCGCGGATGTGGCAGGTGTTGAGGATGATGAGATCGGCGTCGTCGGCGGTCGCGGTTTCGACGTAGCCTTCCAGCGCCAGGGTGTCCGCCATACGCTGCGAGTCGTAGACGTTCATCTGGCAGCCGAACGATTTCACATAGAGCTTGCGAGAACCTGTCATTCGTTTTCGAATCTGAGCCTTTCTCGGTGTTTCGCGGAATATGGGCATCATACCGCGTTTGCGCCCATGCGTCAGCCGAGGTCGCGGCGCAGCACGAGGGCGGTCGCGCCGCCGCCATAATAGCCCTGCCGTCGGCCCACTTCGTAGAATCCGCGCTGCCGGTACAGGCGGCAGGCGGGCGCATTGTGTTCATCGACTTCGAGAAATACGGCGCGCGCGCCGAGACCGGCTAAGCGGCGCAGATGCAGATCGAGCAGCGGCCGAGCGAAGCCGCGTCCGCGCCAGGCCGGCGCGATGGCGACCGAGAGGATTTCGGCCTCGCCGGCGGTCAGGCGTGACAGGATAAACCCGATCAGCGTCCGGCCGATCACCGCGCGGTGGGCGACGACGCTGCGGTCGAGGAGGAGGAGGCGGTGAAACTCGTCCTCGCCCCAGCCACGCAGGAATGAGGCCGCATGCACGGCGGCGATCGCGGCGGCGTCCTGCTCGCGCGCCTCCGCGAAGGCCGGGGCGGGCCGGGCAAGCAGGCGCGTGACGAAGTTCATCATCGGCGCGGCAGTTGAGCGGCGTTTTGCGGCTGCGCGTCGGGCGCGCGGAGATATTGCGGCTTTGGCGGCGACTGGCCTTCCGGCAAACCGGCGCCGATCCGCGCCACCCAGGTGATATCGGGCGCCGGGCGCGCATCGACGGCAACCGGCGCGGCGTCATCCCGCGACAGGGCGGTGGCGACGGATTGTGCCGCCGAGCCGACGAGGCAAGCCGGCGTCGCCGATGCCGCCTGCACCGCTTCGCGCAAGGGCGCAAGCCGCGGCGCCGTCAGCGTGCGGCCGCCGGGAGCGAAAACCTGCAGGTAAACGTGGCCATGCCGCGCATCGATGGCGGCAACCACGGGAAACCTCTCGTCGGCGGCGATTTGCGGGGCCGCATAGGCGAACAGCGTCGATAGACCGACGGCCGGCTTGTCGACCGCCAGCGCAATACCCCGCGCGGCGGCGATGCCGACGCGCAAGCCGGTGAAGCTGCCGGGTCCGGTCGTCACCACGACGCGGTCGAGATCGGAAAATGCCATGCCGGCCTGGTCCATCACCCGCGCCACCAGCGGCATGAGGGCCTCGGCGTGACCGCGGGTCATCGGCAGGCTCTCGGCCGCGACGATGCCGCCATGTTCGGTATCGAGCAGGGCGGCGGAACAAGCCGCCAGCGCCGTATCAATGGCCAGCACGCGCATGAATCGTCACGCCGCCGATCGTCCGGGCGAGAGCCGCCGGGTCACATCGGCCGGACTTCGATGACGTCAGGTATGAAATGCCGCAGCAAATTCTGGATGCCGTGCCGGAGCGTCGCCGTCGACGAGGGGCAGCCCGAGCACGCCCCTTTCATGTTGAGATAGACGACGCCGTCCTTGAAGCCGCGGAAGGTGATATCGCCGCCGTCATTGGCCACTGCCGGCCGCACCCGCGTCTCGATCAGTTCCTTGATGGTGGCGACGGTTTCGGCGTCGGCCGCCTCGAAAAACTCATCGGCGTCGCTTTCGCCCGCGCTGCCGGTCGCCAGCAACGGCGCGCCGGACATGAAATGCTCCATGATGGCGCCCAGGATCATCGGCTTGAGCTGCTGCCACTCGCCGGCCTCCTTGGTCACCGCGATGAAATCGGAGCCGAAGAACACCCCGCTGACGCCTGAGATGTCGAACAGCCGCTCGGCGAGCGGCGACTGTGCCGCGTCGTCCTTGCCGCGCAGGTCGAGCGTTCCGGCGTCGAGCACGGCCCTTCCGGGCAGGAATTTCAACGTGGCCGGGTTGGGTGTGGCTTCCGTCTGGATGAACATTGCGCCCTCCGTCACCTGAACCCGGCCGATTCCGGCCCCGCCGTGACTTCTCGCGAATCCAGCCTAATACGTGGCGAATTCCATTGGAAGTTCAAGAGCCGAAATCGTCACCCCGGCTCCGCGCGGAGCCTGTCATCGGGCCGGCCACTTCGGGCCGGACCCGTTGGCTCCGCCCGCAATGCCGCACCTCGCGGCTTTTGCTCATGACAATGAGTCGAGCTCCTCGTCGGAGAGGTAGCCGGGCACGATCACCACCGGGATCGGGTAGTCGCCTGCGGTCCGGCCGATGCTGGCGACCAGCGGACCCGGTCCCTCCGACCCGGTGCCGGCGGCCAGAACGAGGGCGAATATGTCTTCGTCCTCGTCGATCAGGCCGAGGATTTCCTGCGCCTTTTCGCCTTCGCGGACCACGCGTTCGGGGGTGATGCCGGCAATGCCGTTGGCGCGCGCGGCGTATTTGCTGAGCTGCGCGTCGGCTTCTTCGTGTGCCTCCGCGCGCATGATGTCGGCGACGCCGAGCCATTGTTGGCTCTGGTCGTGCATTTCGATCACGCGAAGCATGATGACGTTGGCGCCGATGCGCGCCGCGCGACGGCTGGCGTAATAAACGGCGCGGTCGCACTCCTCGGTGTCATCGATGACGACGAGGAGCTTCGGCTTGTGACCGGCTTCATAGCTGCGGCGCCTGCGGGGCATCTGTTTCTCCGGGCAGCCCCGGATGTCATCCTCGGGTTCTTCGTCTGTCTCCAGGCCGGACGGCACGAACGACATAACGCCACCAACGGGGCGATGCTGCCACGGCGGCGCGTGGTCCTACAAGCGGGTCCGGGCTGCGGAACTTGGGCGAAGAACGCGGACGGGACAGTCTGGCGTGGTAAGGCGCTACGACCGCACGAAGCCGACGATGTCCTTGACCGCCCGCATGGTTTCGCCGGCGAGCTTCTGCGCGCGGGCGGCGCCGTCGGCGAGGATGGCGTCGATCGACACCGGATCGCGCAGCAGCCGCTTCATCTCGGCGCCGATCGGACCGAGCTTGGCGACGGACAGATCGACCAGCGCCGACTTGAATGTCGAGAATTGCGCGTTGCCGAATTGCGCCAGCACGGCCGCGCGCGTGGTGCCGGCGAGCGCGGCATAGATGCCGACCAGATTATCCGCCTCGGGCCGGGACTTCAGGCCGGCCTCCTCGCTCGGCAGCGGCTCCGGATCGGTCTTCGCCTTGCGGATCTTCTGGGCGATGGCGTCGGCATCGTCGGTGAGATTGATGCGCGAATAGTCGGAGGCCTCCGACTTCGACATTTTCCTGGTGCCGTCGCGCAACGACATGACGCGCGTGGCTTCGCCGGTGATCAGCGGCTCCGGCAGCGGGAAAAAGGTGTCGCCGTAGCCGTGCTCATGGATGGAGCGGCCGAAATCGTTGTTGAATTTTTGCGCGATGTCGCGCGACAGCTCGAGGTGCTGTTTCTGGTCCTCGCCCACCGGCACGTGGGTGGCGCGATAGACCAAAATATCGGCGGCCATCAGGATCGGATAGGCGTAGAGGCCGACCGAGGCATTCTCGCGGTCCTTGCCGGCCTTCTCCTTGAACTGCGTCATCCGGTTGAGCCAGCCGAGTCGAGCGACGCAATTGAAGACCCAGGCGAGCTCGGCGTGCTCGGCCACCTGGCTCTGGTTGAACACGATGTGTTTTGCCGGATCGATGCCGCAGGCGACGAAGGCAGCGGTGACTTCGCGGGTGGCGTGCGGCAGCTCGGCCGGATCCTGCCAGACGGTGATCGCATGCAGGTCGACGACGCAATAGATACAGTCGTAGCGGTCCTGCAGCTCGACGAAGCGCTTGATGGCGCCGAGATAATTGCCGAGATGCAGGTTGCCGGTCGGCTGCACGCCGGAAAACACCCGTTCCTGAAACGCCATGCATCGTCTCCGTGGCAAACGACCGCCACATGCCATCACGCCGTTTGCGGCGTCCCCCATGCCACGCCCAAGCCTTGCCCCGCAAGGGCCGGCGGCTATAGTGCGCCTCCCGCCGCGCGAGTTTATTCATGACAGTGACGCGTTACGACGTGCTCGGCATCGGCAATGCAATCGTCGATGTCCTTGCCCGCGCCGAAGAGGATTTCCTGCTCCGGCAGGGCATGCGCAAGGGCGGAATGGCGCTGATCGACGCCAACCGTGCCGAGGTGATCTACGCCGCCATGGGTCCGGCGGTCGAGGTGTCCGGCGGCTCGGCCGCCAACACCATTGTCGGCGTGGCGAGCCTCGGCGCGCGCTCGGCCTTTATCGGCAAGGTCAAGGACGACCTGCTCGGCCGGGCCTTTGCCCACGACATCCGTGCCGCCGGCGTGACTTTCGCGACGACACCGGCCGCCGACGGCGTGCCGACCGGACGCTGCTATGTGCTGGTGACGCCGGACGGCGAGCGCACGATGAACACCTTTCTCGGGGCCGCGCAGGATCTGCATCCCGCGGACATCGACGCCGACATGATCGCGGCGAGCGCCATCACCTATCTCGAAGGCTATCTGTGGGACCCGAAGAACGCCAAGGACGCGTTCCTCAAGGCGGCGAAGATCGCGCACGATGCTGGACGAATCGTGGCGCTGACCTTGTCCGACGCTTTCTGTGTCGATCGTTATCGGAGCGAGTTTTTGCATCTGATGCGCTCCAAGACAGTCGATCTCATCTTCGCCAACGAGACCGAGCTGCACAGCCTTTATCAGACCGCGGATTTCGAGGCCGCCGTGGCCGCTTTGCGCGCCGACGTCGCAACGGCCGTGGTGACGCGCAGCGAGAAAGGCTGCCTGGTGATCAGTCCCGACGGAACGGAAGCGGTGCCGGCTTTCCCGGTCGAGCGCGTCGTCGACACGACCGGCGCCGGCGACCTGTTCGCGGCCGGTTTTCTCTGCGGCCTGGCGCGCGGCGCCGACGATCGCAGCTGCGGCCGGCTCGGCGCGCTCGCCGCCGCCGAAGTGATCCAACACCTCGGCGCCCGCCCTGAGGCTTCGCTCAAGGACCTCGCCCGCGAGAATGGCTTGGCGGACTAACAAAAATTTCATTTTTCGATTAAGGCCTCGCTAACTAATTTCTAACCAAACCGCGCTATCGACGGAGGACCCGCAATCCGGAGACTCCGATCATGGAAGAGGCCAAGCCCGACGCCTCCTTGGAAATGCCCGGCGACTCGCCCGCTATCGCCAGCGACACGGCGCAGCTCCAGGCAAACGCCGGCGCGCCGCCCTCGACCGAGGCAGTCAAAGCGGATCCGCCGCGTGGCGAAGCCTCGAGCCTCGATGCAGCGGCAAGGCCCATCGAAATGGTCGCGGAAGCGCCCAATGATGCTGCTGAGGAATCGGCCGCCGCGGGCGGCGCTGCCGCGGCATCGGCGCGCTCGTCACGGTTTGCGCTGCTCGCGGCCTCGCTCGCGCTGGCGGCAGGCCTCGGCGCGATCGCCGGATCGCTGTCCGCTTCCGGGCTGGCACACCTTTCGCCGGTTGCCGCTGCGGCGCCGAAGTCCGGCGTGGCAGAGGCAAATGCGCTGCAGACGGTGAAGGCGGAACTCGCCGAACTTTCCGCCCTCAAGGCGAGCCTCGACGGCACCGCGCGCAGCGCCAGCAGCCAGTTTGCCAAGATCGTCGACCGCCTCGACCGCGTCGAGCGCGCACAGGTCGAGCCGGCGACCAAGCTCGCGCACATGGCCGAAGCCATCGACAGGCTGGAGAAGAAAAGTGTGACGGTGTCGGCGGCGTCCGCCGCCCCCGAGACGACGGGCGCGATTGCCAGTCACCAGCCTGCGGCGCCCAGCGAGACCAAGCTGCCCGACAAGATTTTGCAGAATTGGGTCGTGCAGGACGTGCGACGGGGCCGCGCGCTGGTCGAGAACAGCTACGGCGGCGTGTTCGCCGTTGCGGCCGGCAGCGTGCTGCCGGGTCTCGGCGTTGTCGAGTCGATCAAGCGGCAGGACGGCCAATGGGTCGTCGTCACCGCGCGCGGCGTCATCACCGAGCACTGACGCGCATTCCTCCTCCGCGAAAGCAGGGGAGGAGGCATAGGCGACCTTCGGCCGCCGTACTTTACGTAAAAAACGCCGACGCAAAGCGTCGGCTATGCCAAAGGGCGATGGAGGGGGCGTCGGCGACGAGGAAATAAAATCGTAGCCGGTGGAACTTCGGGCTATTTGTTCTTTGTTTGGCCTCTCCGCTGATCGCGTCGGCGATTGAGAGGCCCCTTCCACCACCCTTCGCTCGTTACGCGAGCTTCGGGCGGTTCCCCTCCCCCGCACGCGGGGAAGGATAATTATACATCCACACTCGCAGTGAGCGCGTTCGCCTCGATGAACAGGCGGCGCGGCTCGACCTTGTCGCCCATCAGCTCGTCGAAGATGGTGTTGGCTTCGTCGATTTCCTTGACGCTGACTTGCAAGAGCGAGCGGGCGTTTGAGTCGAGGGTGGTTTCCCAGAGCTGCGACGGGTTCATCTCGCCGAGGCCTTTGTAGCGCTGCAGCGTGACGCCCTTGCGGCCGGCGGCGGTCACCGCCTCGAACAGGCCGACCGGGCCATGGATCGGGGTTTCCTCGTCCTTGCGCTTGAGGATCGCCGGCGGCGTCGGCCGCGGGAACACCTTTTGCAGTTCCGGCGCGAACTCGTCGAGCTTACGCGCGTCGGCCGAGCCGAGCAGCGCCTGGTCGAGCACCGCCACCTCCTTGACGCCGCGCAACGTGCGCTCGAACCGGAAGCCCGCGCCTTCGGTGAACTCGCCGTGCCAGCCGCGTTCGGTTTCTTCCGACAGCGCGTCGAGCCGCTTGGCGATATACGGCACCGCTGCAACGGCCTTCTTCGGATCGCCGAAGATTCGCGGGTTGAGCACGCTCAAAATCACGGCCTGCTCGACGACCTTACGATTATAGCGGCTGTGCAAGCCGCGCAGAAGATTGCGGATCGTGCGCGTGTCCTCGACCAGCTTGTGTAAATCGTTGCCGGCCAGCACCTCGCCCGACGACAGCCGCAGCACCGTGTCTTCGATGCCGGTGTCGATCAGGTAATCCTCGAGCGCCCGCTCGTCCTTGAGATATTGCTCGGATTTTCCGCGCGAGACCCGGTACAAAGGCGGCTGCGCGATGTAGAGATGACCGCGGTCGATGATCTCGCGCATCTGCCGGTAGAAGAAAGTCAGCAACAGCGTGCGGATATGCGCGCCGTCGACGTCGGCGTCGGTCATGATGATGATCTTGTGATAGCGCAGCTTGTCGGCGGTGAACTCGTCGGCGCCGATGCCGGTGCCGAGCGCGGTGATCAGCGTGCCGATCTGCTCGGACGAGAGCATCTTGTCCATGCGCGCGCGCTCGACGTTGAGGATTTTTCCGCGCAGCGGCAATACGGCTTGAAATTCCCGATTGCGGCCCTGCTTGGCGCTGCCGCCGGCGGAATCGCCCTCGACGATGAACAGCTCGGATTTAGCCGGGTCGCGCTCCTGGCAATCGGCGAGTTTGCCCGGCAGCGAGGTGATGCCGAGCGCGCTCTTGCGCGTCATCTCGCGCGCCTTGCGCGCCGCCTCGCGGGCCGCGGCTGCCTGGATCACCTTGCCGACGACGATCTTGGCCTCGGTCGGATGCTCTTCGAGCCAGGATTTGAGCATGTCGTTGATGATGCCCTCGACCGCCGGCCGCACTTCGGATGAGACCAGCTTGTCCTTGGTCTGCGAGGAGAATTTCGGGTCGGCGACCTTGATCGAGAGCACCGCGGTCAAGCCTTCGCGGCAATCGTCGCCGGTCAGCGCGACCTTCTCCTTGCGGGCGATGCCGCCGGATTCGGCGTAGCCGGTGACCTGCCGGGTCAGCGCGCCGCGGAAGCCGGCGAGATGCGTGCCGCCGTCGCGTTGCGGGATGTTGTTGGTGAAGCACAGCACCGACTCGTGGTAGCCGTCGTTCCACCACAACGCACATTCGACCCCGGTGCCGTCGCGCTCGGCCTTCATCACGACCGGCTGGGGAATGAGCGGCGTCTTGTTGCGATCGAGATATTTGACGAACGCCTCGACGCCACCCTCGTAGCGCATCACTTCGCGCTTCTCGACCGCGTGGCGCATGTCGGAAAGAACGATGGTGACGCCGGAATTTAGGAACGCAAGCTCGCGCAGCCGGTGCTCCAGCGTGGCGAAGTCGAACTCCGTCATGGTGAAGGTCGTCTTCGCCGGCAGGAACGTCACCTCGGTGCCGCGCTTGTCGTGCGCGGCGCCGACGACGGCGAGCGGAGCGACCGGCTCGCCGTCGCGGAATTCCATGAAATGTTCTTTGCCGTCGCGCCAGACCGTCAGCTTGAGCGAGCTCGACAGCGCATTGACCACGGAGACGCCGACGCCATGCAGGCCGCCGGAAACCTTGTAGGCGTTCTGATCGAATTTTCCGCCGGCGTGCAGCTGGGTCATGATGACCTCGGCGGCGGACACGCCTTCGCCCTTGTGGATGTCGGTCGGGATGCCGCGGCCGTCGTCGCGCACGGTGCAGGAGCCGTCGGGATTGAGCGTGACGACGACTTCCTTGGCGAAGCCGGCAAGCGCTTCGTCGATGGCGTTGTCGACGACCTCGTAGACCATGTGATGCAGGCCCGAGCCGTCGTCGGTGTCGCCGATATACATGCCCGGCCGCTTGCGCACGGCATCGAGCCCCTTGAGCACCTTGATCGATTCCGCGCCATAGTCGGAGGGTGCAACAGAGCTGGACTTGCGAACGGGTTCGGCCATGCGAAAAGCTTTCGAATCGTCTGCAGAAAGCGCGTGAATCGCCGGTTCGTTGTACACGAAAAGCGCGCTTCGTACAGAGCAAAGTGGTTAGCCATAAGATATTGTCAGAACGCTATTTTTCAAGGATTTGCCGGCGCCGCAGACGGCGCCGATTCTGGGCTTTTCGATGGCCGTTCCGGTAGGCCGGAGCGAAGGCGCTGACGCCGCCCGATTGCGGCGGCAAATTGGCAACTTGAAAGGAGCAGCCGAGCACCTTTCCGACCCGATTTCAGTCTCTTCGCGCTTTCAGTTCCAGGCGGCCGGAATTGACTTCGATCATGGCCGCGTCGTCCTTGATCTCGGCAAACAGCGCCGGATCGGCGCCGGTCATCCACACCTGCGCGCCAAGCTCGGCGAGTTCCACATGCAGCGCGGCGCGCCGTGCCGGATCGAGGTGCGCGACGACCTCATCGAGCAGAAGCACCGGTGTGGACCCCGTCATTTCGGTGATCAATCGCGCATGCGCGAGGATGAGCCCGATCAGCAAGGCCTTCTGTTCGCCGGTCGAAGCATCGGCGGCGGCAATGCCCTTTTGCCGGTAGACGACCAAAAGATCAGTCAAATGCGGGCCGTCGAGCGTGCGCCCGGCGGCGGCGTCGCGGCCGCGGTTATCGCGCAGCACCGCGCGATAGCGTTCCTCGATTTCGATCGCCGGATGGGTCGGGAGGAGCTTTTCCATCCAGCCGTCGAGCGCAATCTCCACCGGCGGAAAGTCCGAGCCCTGCCGGCTCGCCAGAACCGACTCGAGCCGGTGCAGCGCCTCGGCCCGCAGTCCGGCCACGGCGACCGCGAGTTCCGCGGTCTCGTGTTCGACGGCATCGAGCCAGTGCGGATCCGGCCGGGCCTCCTCGAGAAGCCGATTGCGCGAGCGGAGCGCCCGCTCGAGCGCGTTGACCCGGCTTGAGTGCTCGGCATCGACTGCCAGCGCCAGGCGATCGAGAAAGCGGCGACGCTCCGACGGCGCGCCGACGAACAAGGAATCCATCGCCGGCACCAGCCAGACCACGCGCAGGTGATCGGCGAAAGCGGCCGCCGAAGCGACCGGTTCACGATCGATCCGGCATTTGCGTTGCACCGGCGCGCCGTCTTCGGGCGCACGCTCGACGCCGGTGCCGAGCGTGGCGAGCCCCAGCGCGCCCTCGACCTCGGCGGCCACCGCCCAGGAGCCGTCGCCCTCGTGGAATGCCACCTCCTCGAGCGTCGCGCGGCGCAGACCGCGGCCCGGCGCGAGGAACGAGATGGCTTCGATCAAATTGGTCTTGCCCGCGCCGTTTGGCCCGTAGAGCACGATCGGCCTTGCGTCGGCTTCGAGCGACGCCGCGTGGTAGTTGCGGAAATTGGTGAGGGTCAGGCGGTGGACGCGGGCCATCAGGAGCCAGTGATCAGTAATCAGTGATCAGAATCAGCGATCAATGAGCGTAACCGCCGCCGCTTCTGATCACTGATTACTGATTACCGACGGCTGTCAAACGCGCATCGGCATCAGCACGTAGAGCGCGCCCCGCGGCTCCTTGTCCTGGATGAGCGTCGGCGAACCGGGATCGGCGAGTTTGAGCACCGCGGCTTCGCTTTCGATCTGCGCGGCGATATCGAGCAGGTAGCGCGAGTTGAAGCCGATATCGATCGGGTCGGCTTCGTATTCGACCTCGAGTTCTTCAGTGGCGCTGCCGGAATCGGGGTTGGTGACGGACAACAGCAGCCTTCCGCCGGTGAGCGACAGCTTGACGGCGCGGCCGCGTTCGCTGGAAACCGTGGAAACGCGGTCGACCGCAGCCTCGAACTCCTTCTTGTCGACGATCAGTTCCTTGTCGTTGCTCAGCGGGATGACGCGCGCGTAATCGGGGAAAGTGCCGTCGATCAGCTTCGAGGTCAGCACCACCTCGCCGACGGTGAAGCGAATTTTGCCCGGCGACAGCTCGACGGTGACCTCGGCCTCGCCGTCCTCGATGAGGCGCTGCACTTCGCCGACGGTCTTGCGCGGCACGATGATACCCGGCATGCCGGCGGCGCCTTTCGGCAGATCGAGTTCCATCTGGGCGAGGCGGTGGCCGTCGGTTGCCACCGCGCGCAAGGTCGGCGCCTGCGCCGTGCCGGCGGGGTGCAGATAGATGCCGTTGAGATAATAGCGGGTTTCCTCGGTCGAGATGGCGAACTGTGTCTTGTCGATCAGCCGCTTGAGATCGGCGGCTTTGAGCGTGAACTTGTGCGTCATTTCGCCCGGCGCGAGATCGGGGAAGTCGCTCTCCGGCAGCGTCTGCAGCGTGAAACGCGAACGGCCGGCGCGGATCGTGAGCGCGGCGCGGTCGCCGGAAGATTCGAGAACAATCTGCGCGCCCTCGGGCAATTTGCGCACGATGTCGTAGAACATGTGGGCCGGGACGGTCGTCGATCCACCGGGCGCGGCCTCGGCGGCAATCGTGTCGGTCACTTCGAGATCAAGGTCGGTGGCCTTCAAACTGAGCTTCGAACGGTCGGCGCGAATGAGCACGTTGGCGAGGATGGGGATGGTGTTGCGCCGCTCCACGGCGCGGTGCACGTGGCCGAGCGACCTCAGCAATTCGGAACGCTCTATGGTGACCTTCATCGTGAAATCCATTCACAGTACGGGCGGCAAAAATGGCGCGGCGCGGCCCATTCGGCAAGGGCGGAGCCCAGGCTGGGCAACCTTTTCCCTGCGTTTCACAACTCCTTTGACAGCCATAACGCGGATGGGGTGGGGAGGTCGAGGCTCATTTCCCGGCGCGTTGCGGAGGTGAGCCCGCCGAACGGCCGGGATCCGGCGGCGGGCGTCCTTGGGAGTCTCCTTTAGTCCTGGAGCTGGCGCTTGAGTGCCTCGATCTCCTCGGCGAAAGCGCTGTCGTTGCCGGCCAGGGTCTCGATCTTGCGCACCGCGTGCAGCACGGTGGTGTGATCGCGGCCCCCGAAGCGGCGGCCGATCTCCGGCAGCGAACGCAGCGTCAAAACCTTCGCCAGGTACATCGCCACTTGCCGGGGCCGCACCACGTTCGCCGTGCGCCGCGACGACAACATGTCGGCGCGGCTGACGTTGTACTGGCGCGCCACGACGCGCTGGATGTCCTCGATTCTCACCCTTTTCGGTTCGGCCGGCCTGATGAGATCGCGCATTTCGCGTTCGGCCATCTCCAGCGTCACCGGCTGGCCGGAGAGCTTGCTATGAGCCAACAAGCGATTGACGGCGCCCTCGAGGTCGCGGCCGTTATGCGTCACGGATTTGGCGATGAAGGAGAGTACCGGGGCGGGAACTTCGAAGCCGGGGTGGTGGACACAAGCGGCGGCGATCCGATTTTTGAGGATCTCCAGCCGTAATTCTTCGCCGAGCGAGCCGATTTCCACCACGAGGCCGCCGGCAAGTCGGGAGCGGACGCGGTCATCGAGGCTTTCGAGATCCGCAGGCGGACGGTCGCTGGCGATCACGACCTGACGGCCGGCATCGATAAGGGCGTTGAGCGTGTGGCAGAACTCGGCCTGCGTCGAGCGGCCCTGCAGGAATTGCATGTCGTCGATCATCAGGACGTCGATGGCGCGCACCGCTTCCTTGAAGGCCAAAGTCGTCTGCGTGCGTAACGCCGAGACGAAGCCGTACATGAACCTTTCGGCCGTCAGATACAGGACTTTGCGGTCGCTGCTGTTGCCGGCCCAGGTGATCGCCTGCAACAGGTGCGTCTTGCCGAGCCCCACACCGGCGTGGATGTAGAGCGGATTGAACATCAGCGGGTCGCCGCGTCGGCTGGTCGCTACTTGTCGCGCTGCAGCATGCGCCAGCGTGTTCGAGCGGCCGACGATGAAGGTCTCGAACGCGAGGCGCGGGTCGAGCGGGGAACCGCCGAGGGCTTCGTGCACCGTCATGAACGGGATGCTCGCGCGCATTCCGGCGCCGTTGAGCGCGCCGTCATGCAGCTGGCGCGACGGGGCCGGAAGTTCCGCTTGCTTCGGTTTCGCCGCCAGCGGACGGATTGCGGCCGAGCGGACGCTCAATTCCAGACGGGTGATAATCGGCTCTTCGGCCTGCCAATTGCTCAGCACGCGCTCGCTGTAATGCGACTGAATCCAGTTGCGCAGGAAGCGCGTCGGTACCGATAGTCGGACCGCCCCGTTCTCGACGGCGTCTACTTCCATGCGCGCGAACCAACTGGTGAACACATCCTCGCCGAGTTCAATGCGCAGCCGGCTTTTGACCCGTTGCCAGCGCTCCTGATCCGTGCTCGTCATTTTGGCCTGCTTTTCGCTGGGAATGGACACAAAGCGAGCAACTCAGGCGAGGTACCCCCACCATGCCCGACATCGGGAAACGCAACGCACATGAGTCATTGGGATTGGCGGCGCATGCGGAAAGCAAAATGCGGCCGCCGGTCGGATGAGAGCGGCTCAGCCGCTGGAGGTGATCGCCGATCCGTTATAGCGGCGCGGCGCCGACGAACGGACGCGCGCCAGGCCTCGAAAGACTCTGGGCGAAGAGACGCTAGCTGCTTGTACAGATTGGCGGATTTTTTTCATGTGCCCCCTCCATCGCTGTCAGATTCGATGGTTCGTGCTGATGTCTCACCGCGTGCCTTGCGAGACTTTCAGGCACGCTCCCTGTGAATTCACGCGGCCTCAACAGGTCTTCTCCTTGGAACTCCACGCAACCACGCTTTCCCGGACACAGCTTTCCCCTACCCATACTTTGATGAGTTACACCGAGACAATTTTTGAAGACCTTCGAAGCCGAAGGAATTAAAAATTAGCACGCCGTTTCCGGCCCGCAACGCAAAAAAGCCGCGCCAACATTGGACTTTCAGAAGCCGAGGCACGCCCGGGCACCGGCCGACAGCGCCCAAGACTTTGAGTCAACGGGTTGATTTACAATTCTGTGACAATCGCGCGCAGCCCAAAAATCACACCGGAGCAAACAAAGCCGCGCACAAAAAATTATGACCGACTCAAAGCCCATGGCTTCGTATGAGCGATAACCCTTTCATCGCGCATCAATTCTTGTGCCCGAGTTTGAAGGGTAGCCCCCGCGCGGCGCGCGCGGAACAAATAAAATTCAAACGCGCCGACGCGCGAAGCGCGGCGCAGTACCTCCGCTCGCAATTTTACGTTTCGACGTGACAATTCTGCAACAGATTAATGGCAATCCACCGCAAATGTTCGCGGGTTACGGCGGATCGAATGCTGCCGCGCCCGGAGCTTAATCCGGTGCAGCGATGGGGCGGACCAGGGCTGGTGTGCCAAGCCTTTGCAGATGGGAGCCGGCGGCGCAGAACGCTATGACTTGCCGAGCTTCGCGATCCGGTGGGCGAGCCGCGAGACCTTACGGCGGGCGGCGTTGCGGTGCACGACGTTCTTTTGCGCCGCGCGGATGATGACGGGCTCGGCTTCGGCCATGGCGGCGAGCGCGCGGGACCGATCGCCGGCCGCGATTGCCTCCTCGACCTTGCGCACGGCACCACGCAGGCGCGAGCGCCGCGATTTGTTGATCACGGTGCGGCGCGTGATTTGGCGTGCGGCCTTCTTGGCGGACTTTGTATTGGCCATACCGGTAAAACGGAATTTGTGAACGAAGCGGGGCTTATAGGGGCGCCGCGGGCCTTCGTCAACGCTCTCCGCGGTCTGGCGCGCTCGCCGGGACGGCGGACCGCCCTCACGCCACCCGCTTGGTGCGTACCGCCTCGTAACCGGCGATGACCGCCGGCCGGTCGGCCGCGGGGAGCGGCGACAGCGGCGGCGCGACGCGGGCCCATTGCGGCTCGCCGTGAATATGCGCCAGCAGCGCCTTGACGCCGGGGACCAGCGGCTTGCCGTCGAACAGCTTGCGGATCGCAACCGCCTGCGCAAGCGCCGCGCTATCGCCGGAACGATAGAAGCGGGCGCAGAGATCGGCGTTGAGATTGGCGGTCGCCGAGATGCAGCCGGCGAAGCGGCCGGCGCGGGCCTGCGGCAGCACCGCTTCGGTCGCGGGAAAGACCTTAAAGCGCGGCGAAAGGCCCGCGGCCTGCCCCGCAAAATCCATGTCGCCGGAGGAATCCTTCAGGCCGGCGACGCGTGCGCCGAAGGAATCGAGGAGGCGGCGGATCAGCGCGACCCGCCAGGGCAATCCCGACTGGGCCGGGAAGTGATAGAGGTAGATGGGGATTGGCCGCGCTGCGGTCGCGCTGACGATCGCCTCGATGGCGGCGAAGAGCCCGTCGTCCGACACGCCCTTATAGTAGAACGGCGGCAGCAGCAGCGCCCCGGCAAAGCCGAGCGCCGCGGCGTGTCCGGTCAGCGCCACCGCATCGTCGAGCGCCGCGGCACCGGTACCGACCAGCACGCGTTGGAGCGGCAGGCCGCTCGCGGCATAGGCGTTCATGACGGCGAGGCGCTGGCGCAGCGACAGCGAGGTTCCCTCGCCGGTGGTCCCGAGCACGTTGAGCCCGTCGCAGCCGTTGTCGAGAAGGAAACGGGCGAGTGCGAGCGACAGCGCGCAATCGGGTTCGCCCGTTGCATCGATCGCCGTCGCAATAGCGGCGATCACGCCGCGGAGGGAGCTGTCGATCATCGAACGCCAGAGTTTG
>Ga0187891_1000410_pt1 | contig 43083 bp, 37 predicted proteins | sample June2016WEW_21_4_FD_132990 | JGI IMG/M metagenome (GOLD analysis project Ga0187891, IMG submission 132990) | Peatland microbial communities from SPRUCE experiment site at the Marcell Experimental Forest, Minnesota, USA - June2016WEW_21_40 | ecosystem: Environmental > Terrestrial > Soil >... | reverse complement strand
GAGCGAACCATTCCGCGTCTCTCGCGCAGGATCGGTGCCCTCACCGCCAAATTCAGTCCGCAAGAATGCGCCAATTACCTCCGACATGCAGGCTACGCTTCCACATGACCGGAATCCGCTCTAAGATTCTGATGCGGTGAATTCGCGGCGAATGAGCGCCGCTTCATTGACCGCGCGCCAATACATGCGGGATTTCCCCTGCGGCGCCCGCAGATGCCCTGATCGCCCTTGTGACCGTGGAAAGCCGCCGCTAAGTTCGGCGCGCCTCTTCCCCATTTTACCGGAGATCACGTTCCATGGCGCTGTCGAGCATGACCGGATTTGCTCGCGGCCACGGCGTCTGCGGCCCGTATGCCTGGGCCTGGGAGGTCAAATCGGTCAACGGCAAGGGTCTCGATCTGCGGCTTCGCCTGCCGCCCGGCTGGGACGCGATCGAAGTGCCGGTTCGCGCCCGCGCCGCGGAGACGCTTGCACGCGGCTCGATTCAAGCCAGCCTGACGGTCGAGCGTACCGGCGTCCAGCCGGTCGTGCGGGTCAACACCGCGGTGCTCGAAGCGGTCTTGGCGACGGTGCGACAGCTTGCACCGCGGATCGAGGCATCGCCGCCGTCGCTCGATGGCCTGCTGGCGCTCAAGGGCGTGATGGAGGTCGGCGACGTCGAGGAGCGCGAGGAGGAGCGGCGCGCCGCCGAGACGGCGGTCACTACCGGCTTCGCCGAGGTCATCGCAGCGCTCGCGGACATGCGCCGCCACGAGGGCGCCGCCCTCGGCCGTGTTCTGGGCGCGCGGCTTGGCGAAATTGCCGCGCTCGCGCAACGCGCGGAACTGGTCCCCGGGCGGCGGCCGGAGGCTATACGCGTGCGGCTTGCCGAGCAGGTCGCGACGCTGCTGGCGCAGTCCGATCGGTTCGATCCTGACCGGCTGCATCAGGAGGCGATCCTGATCGCGACCAAGGCCGACGTGCGCGAGGAGCTCGACCGCCTTGCCGCACATATCGCGCAGGCCCAGCTTCTCATCGGGCAGGGCGGGCCGATCGGCCGGCGGCTCGATTTTCTCGCGCAGGAGCTCAACCGCGAAGCCAACACGCTCTGCGCCAAAGCGAATGACGTCGAACTCACCAATATCGGGCTGGAGCTCAAGGCCGCGGTGGAGCAATTCCGCGAGCAGGTGCAGAACGTGGAATAGAGCATGGCGAGCGGGGGGCGGAATCAAAAGCGCATTGCGCGTCGCGGTCTCATGCTGGTCTTGTCCTCGCCGTCAGGCGCCGGCAAGACCACGCTGTCGCGGATGCTGCTCAAGGCCGATCGCCATGTCGAGCTTTCGGTGTCGGTGACGACGCGTCCGCAGCGCCGCGGCGAGGTCGATGGCCGCGATTATCACTTCATCGATCTGCATCGCTTCCAGGCCATGGTGAAATCGGGCAAGCTTCTGGAATGGGCCGAAGTTTTCGGCCATTGCTACGGCACGCCGCGGCGGCCGGTGGAGAAGGCGTTGCAAGCCGGCCGCGACGTCCTGTTCGATATCGATTGGCAAGGCACGCAGCAGCTAAGCGAAAAGGCGCGCGACGATCTGGTCAGCGTCTTCATCCTGCCGCCGACGGCGAAGGAGCTCGAGCGGCGGCTCAAGCGACGCGCACAGGACAGTCACGACATCATCGGCACGCGCATGGCCAAGGCGGCGGATGAGATGAGCCATTGGCCGGAATACGACTACGTTATCGTCAATCACGACAAAGATGAGGCATTTGCCGAAGTGAAAGCCATCCTGGCGGCGGAACGGCTCAAGCGCGAGCGGCAGATCGGTCTTTCCAGCTTCGTGCGTGCTTTGCAGGCGAAGCTGTAAGGCAGCGTGCGGGCGGGAGACGACAGATGACGAATGTATCCGTCCCCAGTCATCTCTGTCGTCCATTATCCGAGCGCCGACAGCACGGTGCGACCGACGACGCGGCCGGCGCGCAAATCATCGAGCGCCGCCTGTGCCTCGCTTAGCGGGCGATCGCGGGTCGGGATCGGCGCGATTCTTTTTGCACGCACCAAATCGAGAAGCTCGCGTGCCTCGGCGAGCGTGCCGGTCAGCGTACCCTCAATCGTGATCGCTTTGATCCCGAACATCGCGGCGGCTATTGAGAAACTACCGCCGAGAAGTCCGGTCACCACCACCTTGCCACCGCGGCCGAGCAAGCCAGTCGCGAATTGCAGCGATTTATCGGAGCCGACGAAATCGCAGGCTGCAAGTACCCCGCCAGTTGCCGTCATGATTGCCTTTCGCGCTTGCGGATCGGACGGGTCGTAGGCTTGGGCCGCGCCGGCTGCGAGCGCAGCCTGGCGCTTTCCCGCATCGATGTCGGCAATGATCGGCGCCGTGTGAAAGAGCGCGCGGGCAATCGCGAGCCCCATCATGCCGACTCCGCCGAGCCCAACGAGTAGGACCGGGCCGCGCTCGGGGCGACCTGTGAGCCGCTTGAGCGCCGAATAGGCCGTCAAACCGGAGCACATCAGCATCCCGGCAAAGGCCGGCGACAACGGCGCATAATCAAGCAGGTAGCGCGGATGCGGAACGAGGACGTGAGTGGCGAATCCACCATCGACGGTGATGCCGAGATGACGGGGACTCGTGCACAAATTTTCCTCGCCGCCAAGGCATGCTGGGCACGCGCCGCAACCGATCCAGGGATAGACCGCGACGCGACGGCCAATGCTCGCCGGGTCGGCTTCCTCGCCCACGGCTTCGATCACGCCGGCGATCTCGTGGCCGAGCGTGAATGGCAGCGTGCGGCCCGCGGTGACGTCGAGCCGCTTGTCGCCGCCGAGCGAGAAATAGCCGTCTTGCAGATGCAGGTCGGAATGGCACACGCCACAACGCTCGACGCGCACCAGCACTTCGCTGCCGCGGGGGGTGGGGCAGTCAACGACGGTTTCGCAGAGCGGCTGGCCGTAGGCTACGAGTGATTCCCGGTGCATTTTCGTCATTGTGGTCCCCTCATCCGCACCATTCATACGCCGCGATCATGCCCGAGACCGCGGCAGGCGGCGAGGGCCTGCGCCAGGGCTACAAAGCCGGCGACGGAAATGTCCTCGGCGCGCGCCGTCGGGGCTAGGCCGGCAGTCGAGAGCAGGGCCGCGACATCGACGCCGAGCGAGCGCAAGCTCTGGCGCAGCATCTTGCGCCGTTGCCCGAAGGCGGCTTTCGTTACGGTCTCGAGCAGTCCGCGATCGCAAGACAGCGGCGCCGCCCGCGGCAGGATCCGTACCAGCGAGGATGTGACTTTCGGTGCCGGCACGAAGGCCGAAGGATTGACGTCGAACAGAATGCGCGCCTCGCAGCGCCATTGCACCAGCACGGACAGCCGGCCGTAGCTCTTTGAGCCGGGCGCGGCCACGATGCGCTCGGCGACCTCGCGCTGGAACATCAGGACGGCGGCATCGTACCAGGGCGGCCACGGCTCGATGCAGACCCAGGAGACCAGCAGCGCCGTGGCGATGTTGTAGGGCAGATTGGCGACGATGCGCACCGGGCCGCGCTCGAAGCGCGAGCGCGGATCGAACGTGAGCGCGTCCGCCGCGACGATGTCGAGACGCCCGGGATAGTGCTCGGCGATCTCCTGCAGCGCCGCAATGGCGCGCTCATCGCGTTCGACGGCGATCACGCGAGCGGCACCGAGCGCCAACAGCGCGCGCGTCAGGCCGCCCGGCCCGGGGCCGACCTCCAGCACCGTCACGCCGATGAGGGGACCCGCCGCGCGCCCGATGCGCGCGGCCAGATTGAGGTCGAGAAGGAAATTCTGTCCGAGCGATTTTCTGGCGACGAGAGCATGGCGGCGAATGACGTCGCGCAACGGCGGCAGGCCGTCCGGCGCGGAAGTCACGGCGCTGGCAGCCGCGCCTGGCTGTCCGCCTTGGCCAGCCGTGCCGCCAGCCGCAGCGCCGCAACCAGGCTGGTCGCGTCGGCGGCACCGGTGCCGGCGATGTCGAAAGCGGTGCCGTGATCGGGCGAAGTACGCACGAAGGGAAGGCCGAGCGTGACGTTGACGGCGTGGTCGAAGGCCAGCGTCTTGATCGGGATCAGCGCCTGGTCGTGATACATGCACAGAGCCGCATCATAGGTCGCGCGTGCCCGCTCGTGGAACAGCGAATCGGCTGGCAGCGGGCCCCGCGCATCGATGCCGTCGGCCATGAGCCGAGCGACAGCCGGCGCCACGATGGCGCGGTCCTCCTCGCCGAGTGCACCGTTCTCGCCGGCATGGGGATTGAGGCCGGCGACCGCGAGCCGCGGGCGCGGAATGCGAAAGCGCACGGCAAGGTCGCGCGCGACGATCCGTCCAGTCTCGACCACAAGTTCGGTCGAAAGATGTTTGAAGATTTCTCTGAGCGGCAGGTGGATCGTCACCGGTACGACAGCGAGTTCCGGCGACCACAACATCATGACCGGCCGCAGCGACTTGCCGGTCGCTTCCTGCACCAGCGTGGCCAGGAATTCGGTGTGGCCGGGCTCGGCAAAACCCGAGTCATAGAGCACATTCTTCGCCACCGGGTTGGTGACGATGGCTGCGGCCGCGCCTGCCATGACGTCGGCGACCGCGCGGCGGATCGAGGCAATGGCGGCTGGCGCGCTCGATCGATCCGGGTGGCCCGGCTCGGCGCTCACCGCTACGTCGATGCCAACCACCGGCAAGGCGGAGGCAAACACGGCGGCGGCCGCGGCCGGCGTCACCGCAACGATCGGAACGTCGAGGCCGAGACGACCGGCGCGCTGCCTGAGAAAATCCGGGTCGCCGACGACGTAGAATCGCGGAACGTCGAGTTCGGCGCGTCGATGCCAGACCGCAAGGGCCAGGTCGGGGCCGATCCCGGCCGGCTCGCCGAGCGTCAATGCCAATGGCTGCACGATTTCGCTTCTCGCCGGCTACTTTTCTTCGGGCGTCTTGTATTCGATCATTGCCGCGCGCCGCAAACTCTCAAGGTAGCGCTTGGCTTGGGCGCCGAACTTTTGCTGGAACATTTGATCGCGAATTTCCTTCATTCCCGGCGTGTCCGATTTGGTTTCCTTCTTGTCGCAAATCGCGAACATCTGCACCCCCTCCGCCGTCGTTTCCGGCGGAGTCAGATGGCCGACCCCGGTGCCGTCGAGAATGTCGCGCAATTGCTGCGCCAGCTCGGCGGAATATTTCGAAACCTGATCGCGTACAGCGACGTCGGGCAGAGCGCGCGCAAACGGAATGCCATCATTGCAGTTCTGAAAGCGCGCGCGCAAGGCCTCGGCGTCATGTTTGCGGGCCTCATAAGCGGCGTCGGGCGAACCGCGCGGTACAATGAGAACGACGGGGCGCATGATGTATTCGTATCCGACGTCGTCTTTTTCCGCGGGCTTGTGCAGCTCGAGCTGCGCTTCGACATCCTTGTCCCTGATTTCCAGGCTCGCTCGGTAGCGTCCGCGCACCAGATTGGTCCAGGCAATCTGCGCCCGCAAACGCCGTTTGAGCGTGTCGGCGCTCGTGCCGTTGCTTGTAAGAATTTGAGTCAACCTCGGCGCATCCACGCCCATGCGCGTCGCGACGGCGGCATAAGACTTTTCCACTTCCGAATCTGGAACTTCGACGCTGTAGCGCTTGGCCTCGGTCACCTCCAAAATTTCGTCGATCAGGCTATCGAGCACTTCCTTGCGCGTTGGCAGCTTTTTGGTGCTGAGCAGGATGAATTTGCTCCGATGCTCGACATCGAGGATCGTAATCGGCTGGCCATTAACAAATGCCACGACCTGTTGCGAGCGGGCGCCGGAAGGAACGGCGAGCACGATCGCTGCGGCGAGCATTGTCGCCACAAAAGCCTGCCGGCGGGTACGGAGCGGGAATCGCGATATCAACTCTTGTTCTCCCTCGACCAAGGGCGCCGCGGCCCTTCGTTTGGTTATCCCAGTCCTCGCGAAACGCACCATTACCATCTCAACGAGGAATTTAGAACGCAGAGCGTGGGACTAGCCGTCCTCCTGGTGCAACAGCGCAACAAATCCGGTCAGGCCGCCGACCAGCACCGGAATCCACGCCGCCATCACCGGCGGCATGAGCTCCGATTTGCCCATGTCCTCGGTGAATTTCGACAAAACGAACAACAAAAGGCCCGCCGAGATTCCGCTTAACACCATCTTCTGCACACCGCCGAAACGAAAGAACCGCAGGCTTACCGAGGCCGCCAGCAGGACCATGCCGGTGAGCAGGAACGGACGCGACAACAGCAATTGGTACTGCAGCCGGTAACCGGCGGCGACCAGGCCGGCCCGATCGGCCAGCTCGATGTAAAAGGGCAGCTGCCAGAACGGCACGGTTTCAGGGGTGGCAAAGCTTTCCCGCACCTGCTCGAGCGTCAAGTTGGTGCTGAGGCGATAGGTGTCTTGGGTAGCGGGCGGTGAGCCGCTCGCATAGATCCGTACTTCATCCAGCCGCCAGTAACCCTGCTCCAGCGCCGCACTCTTCGCCTCCATCCGCTCCTGGAAGTGACCCGAGCTATCGAACGTATAGACGCTGACGGCGCCGAGCTCGGAGCCCTGATTACGGCTCGACTTGGCGTTAATAATTGCCGCGCCGTCGGCGCTCTTCTGCCGAACCCAGAAGCCGGCGGTGTTTTCTTGCAGTGCCGAGGTTGGCAACTCGCCCTGCATCTCGGCTTCTAGGCGCTTCGAACGCTCGTGCAGAATCGCGGCGACCGGGTTGTAAATGGTCGTAGCGACCGTGCCGAACAGGAATGCCGCGATCATAGCCGGCGCCACGAATTGCCAGGCGGACATACCGGCGGCGCGCGCCACCACCAATTCGAGACGGCGCGACAGCGCCAGATAGCATGACATCGCCCCCACCAGCACGGCGAACGGCATGATGCGTTCGGCGAGCTGGGGAACGCGGAACAGGGAAATCTCGGCAAGCAGCCAAGCCGTGGCCTTGGGCCAGTCGGCGCTGCGGCGCATCAGTTCGATGTAGTCGATCATCGCCGCCAGTGCGACAACGCCGAAGAACGTGGCGATGACGGATTTGAGAAAGCGCAATCCGAAATAACGTGAAAGCGTACCCGTCAGCATCGGCGCGCTCCTCAACTGGCCGTCGCTCGGGCGACGCGGTCGCCGACGGCAGCGGCTATTTTGGACACCGCCAGCCCAGGCTCGAAGGCCTGGCCGCGAGAAATCAGCCACAATCCGGCGACGCCCGCACCAACAAGAGCGACGTATTGCACGGCGAGCATGCTCGGCGTGCTGACGCCGACGATGACGCTGAGAAAGCCGATGACGCGCAACAACGACACTGCGCCGATCAGGCTCAACAGCGACAGCGTGCGGCTCTGCCGTGTCGTTTGCGGCGGGCCGAGGAAGGCGTAGGCAAGGATAGCGAATGCCAGCGGATAAAGCGGCGCTGCAAATCGGTCGTGTAGTTCCGATCGATACTGGGCAGCCTGCGCCACGGAGAGCACGTCGTCCGGCCGCGGCCACCACAGGTCCCAAATGTTTTTCTCGCGCGCGTTGTAGACGACGTTTTGCGGCCCGGCGGTGAACTTCGACATGTCGAAGGCGTAACGCTCGAATGTCACGATGCGCGGATCGCGCTGGCCGGCTTCCAGCCGCTGCACGCTGCCGCCTTCGAGTACCAGGAACGAGCCGGTCTCGTTCTTCACGATCTCGCCCTGCTCGGCGAGATAGGTGGCGTGTTCGTTGGCATCGCGCCGATCGTCAAGAAATATCCCGAGCAGAAGTCCGTTCGGCCGCCGGTCGGCGATATGGAAGGTGAGGTTGCCGCCCACCGTGGCGAAGCGGCCCGGTTGCACGATATTGGTGAGAATGTCGGCGCGCACCTGCGTGCCCCAGTCGCGCATCTCGCGTAGCGCGCTCGGCGATACATAGACGGCCATGGCGGCGACCAGCAACGAAACGACAAAAGCCGCGGCGAGGAAGGGACTAAACAACCGCCACGGCGAGACGCCGGCGGCGTTCATGACGATGATCTCGGAATCCGAACTGAGCTTATTGAGGACATGCGCGGCGGCCAGCACCAGCGCGATCGGCGCGATCATCATGATGAGCAGGGGAATGAACAGGCCGGTGAGGCCGACGAAGACGAAGACGGTCTGCCGCTGGCTGGTGATCAGGTCGAATTCGCGGATCGCCTGCGTGAACCACATCACGACGGTCAGGCTGATGAGGGTGATCAGAAACGCACCCATGGTGGTGCGAAACATGTAACGGCCGATCGACCCCATCGGATTTTACATCCCCTGACGGGCCACTCGTGGGCCACGCCGGACCCCGAGGCCGCGCCGCCTCCCGAGTCGAGTTCTGCGATTTCATGCTTTCACAAAATGGCCTCGCCAAGGCAAGGCTTTGAGCTTGAATGGCCGGCAGAGCAATGGCTCTGCGTTATGAGAAGGAGCTTTGCACGATAGCGCGGTCCGGGTCATATGTGGGGTCACGAAACCTTTGACCCGGCCAAGAAGGACCGACCATGACCGACCCTCTCAAGCTCGGCTTTACCTCGTTCGACCGGCTGCGGGGTGTTCTCGTTACGTTCTGTGCGGAAGGGCTCAAGTTCGGCCCCGCAACCCAAAAAGCCCTGTCGCCGATCGGGGATCTTGCACGCCGTGCAGCGGCCGCGGATCGCTTCACCGGGAAGAAGGCATCGGCCCTCGACATCATTGCGCCTTCCGGCCTCAACGTGCCGCGTTTGGTCATCGTCGGCACCGGCAAGGAGCGCGAACTCAAGGAACGGGATCTCGTCAAGCTCGGCGGCGCCGCAATGGGCAAGATACCGATCGCCGCGGCGCAGGCGACGATTTTCGCCGAATTTGCAGGGGGCGCGCTCAAGGGCGATCAGGTCGCCAAGCTGGCGCTCGGCGGGCGCCTTCGAGCCTATACGTTCGACCGCTACAAAACCAAGCGCAAGGAAGACGAGGAGCGGGCGAAAAAGCTGGAAGTGAATTTCGCGTGCGCCGGCCCGGCCGCGGCGGAGAAGGCTTGGGCGCGCACGAGCGGCGTCGCCGACGGCGTCGTGTTGGCGCGCGACCTCACCAACGAGCCGGCCAATGTGCTCTATCCCGGGGAGTTTGCCCGTCGGGCGTCGGCCTTGCGCAAGCTGGGCATCGTCGTGGAGGTCCTCGACGTCGCGGCGATGAAGAAGCTCGGAATGGGGGCGCTGCTCGGCGTCGGGCAGGGTTCGGCGCATGAACCGAAGCTCGTCGTCATGCGTTGGAACGGCGGCAAGCGCGGTGCCGATCCCATTGCATTCATCGGCAAGGGCGTGTGCTTCGATACTGGCGGCATCTCCATCAAGCCGGCGCAGGGCATGGAGGACATGAAGGGCGACATGGCGGGGGCCGCGTGCGTCGTCGGCCTCATGCAAGCGCTCGCGGCGCGCAAGGCCAGGGTCAACGTGGTTGGCGCCATCGGGCTCGTCGAAAACATGCCGGACGGCAAGGCGCAGCGCCCCGGCGACATCGTCACCACGATGTCGGGTCAAACGATTGAGGTCATCAATACCGATGCCGAAGGCCGCCTCGTGCTCGCCGACGTGCTGCACTACATCAACAAACGCTTCAAACCGAAATTCATGGTTGATCTGGCGACTCTCACCGGCGCGATCATGGTCGCGCTGGGGCAGGAATATGCCGGCGTGTTCTCCAATGACGACAAGCTCGTCGAGCGCCTGACCAAAGCGGGAGAGGCAACCGACGAGCGGGTGTGGCGCATGCCGCTCGGGTCCGAATACGACAAGATCATCGATTCAAAGATCGCCGACATGAAGAATAGCGGCGGCCGCTTTGCCGGCTCGATCACCGCCGCGCAATTTCTTCAGCGTTTCGTTAACAAAACGCCATGGGCGCATCTCGACATCGCCGGCACCGCGCTTGGCTCGCCGCAGACAGATATCAACAAAAGCTGGAGTGCCGGCTGGGGCGTGCGCCTGCTCGACCGGTTCGTCGAGGACTATTACGAACGCTGATCGCGGCGGACGCGGGCTGGACGGGCATCGTCGCCGTCAACCAGACTTCTCCACCTTCAGCACCAGCTTGCCGAAATTCTCGCCGCTGAACAGTTTCAGCAGCGTCTCCGGAAATGTCTCCAGGCCCTCGACGATGTCCTCGCGCGATTTGAGCTTGCCTGCGGCGATCCAGGCGGCGATTTCGCGCGCCGCCTGCGGAAACCGATCGGCGTAGTCGAACACCACCATACCCTCCATGCGGGCGCGGTTGACGAGCAGCGAGAGATAGTTGCTCGGACCCTTGATCGGCGTAGTGTTGTTGTACTGCGAGATGGCCCCGCACAGCACCACGCGGGCATGCCTCCGCAAGACAGCGAGTACGAGGTCGAGGATATCGCCGCCGACATTGTCGAAATATACGTCGACGCCATTCGGGCAATGCGTTCGCAAGCTCTTGCGCGTGTCTCCCGCCTTGTAGTCGATCGCCGCATCGAAACCGAGCTCGTCGACAAGGTAGCGGCATTTGGCGGCGCCGCCCGCGATCCCGACCGCGCGGCATCCCTTGATCTTCGCGATCTGGCCGACGGTGGCGCCGACCGCACCGGCGGCGCCCGAGACCACCACGGTCTCGCCCGGCTTGGGTTGGCCCACGTCCAGCAGGCCGAAATAGGCGGTCATGCCCGGCATGCCGAGAGTATTGAGAAACGTCGGCAACGGCGCGACGTTGGGGTCGATCTTGGTAAGTTGCGCGCCGTCGAGCGCCGCGTATTCCTGAACCCCAACTGCGCCGCTGACATGGTCGCCAACGGCAAAGCCGGAATGCTTCGAGGCAATCACCCTGCCGACGCCGCCCGCGCGCATCACCTCACCAATTCCAACCGGCGCGATATAGGATTTGCCCTCGTTCATCCAGCCGCGCATGGCCGGGTCGAGCGAGAGATACAAGACCTTGGCAAGAACCTCGCCGTCGCGCGGCTCCGGAACGGGCGTCTCGGTGAATTGCCAGTCACTGCGCTTGGGCAGGCCGATCGGGCGCGCCGCCAGTCGGATCTGATGATTGAGTTCACCGGTCATGAGGCAGCCGCCTGTGTTGTTGCATGCTCTCACTTCGTAGCATGACCGTTACCGGCCGCGAAGGTTGCAGCGCAGCTCCTGCTGCTCCAAGGTTGATTATCCGATGGCGGATTCGACATAGTCGGCCCTGGACCCTTCAGCAGATCACCACATGACTGAAATCCTCTTCTACCACCTGCAAGGACAGACGCCGGAACAGGTCTTGCCGGCGCTACTGCTGAAATCGCTCGAGCGCGGCTGGCGCGTCGTGGTGCAGGCCTCCTCGGAAGAGCGCATCGAGGCGCTTGACGCTCATTTGTGGACCTGGCGGGACGATTCCTTTCTCCCGCACGGGACTTGGCGAGGCGCCGAGGCGGCGCAGCAACCCATTATGCTGACCGTCAACGACGACAATCCGAACGGCGCCATCGTGCGCTTCCTCATCGAGGGTGCGGCGATGCCCAGCGATGCGGTCGCGTATCAGCGCGTCGTGGTGCTTTTCGATGGGGAAGACCCCGATGCCGTCGAAACGGCGCGGGCGCGGTGGAGCGAGGCTAAATCGGCCGGCTTCGAGGTGACCTATTGGCAGGCCGACGAAAATGGCGGCTGGCGACGTCAAGCCTGACCGTATTTGCAAGTCTAGGACAGGGTGCCGTCATATCACGCTGATTTAAAACGACTTTCCTTCTTAATCATGTACCCGAAGAGCGCGTGGCAAAGCCTGACTTTCGACACTATATTTTTGCCCGAGGCGTAGTTTGCATATATAGTGGTTCCATGAATAAACCTTCAGTGAAAAGGCGGCCGGCAGTCAAGGCAAGCCGCACTCCGGTTGTTCGTAAGGCCGTTTCGCGGCAAGTTTCGGGCAAAACCGAGCCTAACAACAATGCCGTGAAGATCGCTGCGATAGCTGTCGCCCATCAAGCGTCCGTGCGTAGCCAGGCATTGCGAACCCACAGGTTCCGTGTCGGCCAAACAGTGCTGTACACGTCAAGTCCGATCAGCCGCCCGGGCGCCAGCGGGACCTACAAAGTCGTCAAGCTGTTGCCGTCCGATGGCGACGATTACCAATACCGGATCAAAAATCCCGGCGAAGCATTTGAGCGCGTGGCCAAAGAAAGCCAGCTCGAACTCGATCATTGATCGCGGTTCTGCGCGCGTCGGTGGATCGCGGGCGATCGCGCAATTGTTCCAACAGGGTTGCGGGCTGGCTTCTGCGGGACCTCTGGGCCATACTTCGCCGGGGAATGGTGTTCTTTCGGTGGGCGGAGTGGGTTGATGCTCGGCGTTGATCCCGAGATCGGGACCTCGGCGTTGCGGCTGTGGATCGCGGCCGGGTCGGCGGCATTGCTCCTCGCCAGTTGCGTGCTGGCGCTGTTGCGGCCGCAGTCTGGCGTCGCGGCTAGTCCGGTGATTCGCACCGGCTTCGTAATCCTCGGCGCGGTTCTCGGCGCAGCGATGACGTGGGCCTTCCTCGATCGCGCCGCCGTGGCTGACCGCACTGCCGAGCGCCGCGCTCTCGAATTGCGCGCGCAGGAACTGAGCGCGCGAGCCCTCGCTCCGGGCTCGCCGCTTGCCTGCCTCGACGCTGTGGTGGGCGAGAACGTGGCGGCGGCGTGCGAGAGGGCGCTCTTCGTGTCACCTGCGAGCGTGGCGGCCGCCTCGTCCTATGTCGCGGAACGGCTGGCGTTACTCGCGGCCATGGTTGCGTATGCCGACCGCGGCGGCGCTGATATCGAGGACGCGCTGCTGCCGCTGCGCCGTTCGCTCGAGGCCGACCCCTTCGGTTTCCTTGCCCATGTGCTCTCGAGCCGCGACGGCTGCACGAACCATAATTGCAAGGCCCTCGCGCTTCTGCATGATACGAGCCGGGTACGCGCAAACCTGAGCGCAGAGACGCTCGATCATTATCTGGAGCATTATCTGGCGCTCTGGGCCAAGGCGCCCGATGGCGCGCTGGCCGATGCGGCACCGGCTCAGACCGCCGCGATCCCACAAGGCCCGCGCAAGGTCAGCATCAACGCCGACTTTCCCACGGCAGCCTCAATTCCCGCGGTCAGCATCATGAATCCCGAGCCTTCAGGGCCGGTCCTGCCGGGCGTGGCGGCCGCCGCCGCTGCCAATCCGAACCCGCAGCCGGGCGCCGCACCGCCGTCGCGACGCTCGCGAAAGCAGGTCGCCAATCCCGCTCCACAAACTGCCGCTCAGCCGACTCCTTCGGCGGCAACCGAGCCGATTTGGCCTGAGCCCGTCCCATCGCCGCCGCAGACCGCCGCGGCGCCTGGCGGGGCCGGGCCGATTGAGCTCAATCCGGTTCCGCCTCCATCCAACGCAAGCGCCGGCATGAACGCGCGCTCGCAATGAGCTGAACATCCGGCTCCATCCGCCCCCTGGCGGATCGATGTGCGCCAGCGGTAAGAAGCTTCCGTCATGTTCAAATCCGTGCTCATCGCCAATCGCGGCGAAATCGCCTGCCGCATCGCCCGCACTGCCAAGCGTCTCGGCATCCGCACGATCGGCGTCTATTCGGCCGCGGACGCGGGCGCGCTGCATCGGCGGCTCTGCGACGAGGCCCACTTCATCGGGCCCGCGGAACCGCGCGAAAGCTATCTCTCGATCGAACGGCTGATCGAAGTTGCAAGGAAGGCTGGCGCCGAATGCGTTCATCCCGGCTATGGGTTCTTGTCCGAAAGCGCGGAATTCGCCGAAGCCTGCGAGCGAGCCGCCCTCGTCTTCGTCGGTCCGCCTGCCGCCGCGATCCGTGCCATGGGGCTCAAAGATCGTGCCAAGGCACTGATGGAAAAGGCCGGCGTGCCGATTGTGCCCGGTTATCACGGCGAACGGCAGGACACTAAGTTTCTTGAGGAAAAGGCCGACGCGATTGGTTATCCGGTGCTGATTAAGCCGGCCGCCGGCGGCGGCGGCCGCGGGTTGCGCCGCGTCGACAAGAAAGCCGACTTCAAACATGCGCTCGAAGGCGCGGTCCGAGAGGTGGCGGCGGCGTTCGGCTCCGGCCGCGTCTTGATCGAGAAATACATCGCCGCGCCGCGTCACATCGAGATCCAGGTTTTCGCCGACGGGCATGGCAACATCGTCCACCTCGGCGAGCGCGATTGCTCGTTGCAGCGCCGCCACCAGAAGGTCATCGAGGAAACGCCCGCGCCGGGTATGACGGCGGGGCTGCGGGCGCAAATGGGCGCCGCCGCGGTCGAGGCGGCAAGAGCCGTCGGCTATCGGGGCGCCGGCACCGTTGAGTTCGTTGCCGATAGCACCAAGGGACTGCGGGCGGACGGTTTCTGGTTCATCGAAATGAATACGCGGCTCCAGGTCGAACATCCGGTGACCGAGGCGGTCACAGGTCTCGATCTTGTCGCTTGGCAATTCCAAGTCGCCGCGGGTGAAAAGTTGCCGCTCGCCCAGGCAGAGGTCCAGTTCGACGGCCACGCGATCGAGGCGCGGGTTTATGCCGAGGATCCCGAGAACGACTTCCTGCCGTCGACCGGTACGATCGTGGGGTTGGATTTGCCCGGCGATGTTCGCGTGGAGAGCGGGATCGAAGCCGGTGGCGAAGTGACTCCCTACTATGATCCTATGATCGCCAAGCTGATCGCGCACGCGCCCACGCGGCAAGAGGCTCTCGACCGGCTTACAGCCGCGCTCGATCGCACGCTGGTTGCCGGCGTGCGCAGCAATGTGGCCTTCCTCGGCGCGCTCTGCCGCGCGCCCAAATTCCGGCAAGGCAAGGTCGATACCGGCTTCATCGATCGCAATCTCGCTGCGCTCGGCGCCGTGCCGCAGGGTCTCGATCGCGCCGCCGCCGCCCTCGGTGTCGCCCACTTGCTGGCGCGGGCCGAAATGGGCCAGGCATTTGGCGATACCGGCGGCGAGAATGCTTCGCCGCGGGATGGCGGGTTTGAGGCGGATTCGCCGTGGGCGGCGCGAGACGGCTTTCAGCTCGGCGCCACGCGCACGATTACGGTTCCGGTGCTCATCGACGGTGAGAGCGCCGACGCGGCGGTTTCCGACGGCAAGGACGGCGTAAAGGTTGCGATCGATGGCACGGCGCCGGCGACCGATGCGAGGGTGTTCGACGCGGAAGAGGAGGTCTTCGTTCTGCGCCACGGCCGCCAGACCCGCGTCCGTCTCAAGGATGTTGCTGCGGCGGCCGCAGCCGCGGGCGCCGGTGACGGGGTCGTGAAGGCGCCGATGCACGGCAGAGTCCTGGAACTATTTGTCGGCGGCGGCGAGTCCGTCCACGACGGTCAGCGCCTTGCCGTGATCGAGGCGATGAAGATGGAGCACACCTTGCGTGCGCCGTTTGCCGGCGTCGTCGTCGAGGTTGCCGTCGGCGCCGGCGCCCAAGTTGTGGAAGGCGCGCAGATCATGGTGATCGAACGGGTCGCGGAAGGATAGTCTGGAAACATGGCGCTCCATCTCATCAAGCTTTGCGTCGGCTGTGACTCGGTCCGCGATCTCGAGACTTGGATCAAGCAAAAGCTCAAAGAGAAGCGCAGGCGCGGCCAAAAGCCGGAACACGTCCATACGACGCGCATGGTGCCGAAGCGCGCCGCCGAGCTCGTCGACGGCGGTTCGCTCTACTGGGTGATCCTCGGCGAGATCGCGTGCCGCCAGCGCCTCCGCGATGTCAGGCCGTTCCGCGACAAAGAGGGTATCGGACGATGCGCCCTCGTGCTTGATCCCAAGGTGGTTCTCGTCGCGCCGCGTTCCTTTCGCGCCTTTCAGGGCTGGCGCTACCTGGCCGCGAAGGATGCCCCGCGCGACCTCGACAAGGCGGCGCCGGGCGCCGCCGCCATGCCGGAAAAGTTACGGCGAGAGCTGCGCGAACTTGGCCTGATGTGAGCGCGTCGATCCTTCGGCGCGCGCCGCCACATGGCGCGGGCGAAAGCGATGACCTAGAATCCGCGATAACGGGCGGCAGGCGCAGGCGCGCGGAGTAAGACGATGATCATCGGCAACGAGAAGGATGTGACCAAGGCGGTGCTGAGCGAGCTTGAGCGAGCGCCCGATCCGCGCTTTCGCGAGATCATGTCCGCCTTCATTCGCCACCTCCACGATTTCGCGCGCGAAGTGAAGTTGACCGAGCAGGAGTTTCAGACGGCGATCGCTTACATCAATGCGCTCGGCAAGCATAGCAACGAGAACCACAACGAAGCGGTACTGATGGCGGGGTCGCTCGGCTTGTCGGCGCTCGTCTGTCTCCTCAACAACGGCGATCATGGGCAGACCGAGACCGATGCCAGCCAGCTCGGTCCGTTCTGGCGTATGAATTCACCGCTGACGCCGAACGGCGGTTCGATCGTGCGGTCGCCCACGCCGGGCCCGGCGCTTTTTGTCGACGCCTATTACCGCGACGTCCGCGGCCAGCCGATCGAGGGCGCGAAGGTCGATATCTGGCACTCTTCGCCGGAAGGCTTTTACGAAAACCAGGACCCGACGCAATCCGACATGAATCTGCGCGGCAAGTTTATCACCGACGCCGAAGGCCATATCAGTTTCCGCAGCGTGAAGCCCGCCGGTTATCCGATTCCGATCGACGGCCCGGTGGGCGAGCTTTTGCGCGCGCAGCGCCGGCACAACATGCGCCCGGCGCATCTGCATTTCCTGGCTTACAAGGTTGGCTTCAAAACGTTGGTCTCGCAGATCTATGCGCCCGACGACAAATACATCGATAGCGACGTGCAGTTCGGCGTCACCCGCCATTTGCTCGGAAATTTTGTGCGTCACGAGGCCGGGCCGGCGCCGGCCGCCGACGTCAAGCCGCCATGGTATTCGCTCACCCACAACTTCGTGATGGAAGCCGGCACCGCGCGGCTGCCGAAGCCGCCGATCACCGGCAAGGCGCTGGGTGAGCGGCCGCAGATCCCGCATCTCGAACCGGCGTAAGTCGCGTACCCCTATACCCCGACGTTATCGATCAGCCGCGTCTTGCCGATGCGCGCGGCGACCAGGAGGCGGAGCGGCCCTTCCTTGGACGAAGCAACGGGGGCGAGCGTTCCGGCGTGGCGCGCTTCGAGGTAATCGAGTACGAAGCCGGCCTGCGCGATCGCCGCGCGGCCTTCGCTGAGAACCGAGTCGATCGGCTTGCCTGCGGCGATTTTTTTCGCGCACGCGGCGAGCACGCGATGGAGCGTCGGCGCTGCGGCGCGCTCGCGCGGCGACAGATAGAGGTTGCGCGAAGAGAGCGCGAGACCGTCCGCCTCGCGCACGATCGGCGCGCCGACGATGCGGGTTTTTAGGCCGAGGTCGCGCGCGAGCTGGGTGACCACCTTGAGCTGCTGATAATCCTTCTCGCCGAACACGGCGATGTCTGGCCCGCATTGGATCAGGAGCTTGGCGACGACGGTAGCGACCCCGGTGAAGAAATGCGGCCGGGAGGCATCCTCGAGGCCGGCCTTGGCCGGGCCTTCCGGCACGATCCGCGTCGCAAAGCCGGGCGGATACATGGTTTCCACGGTGGGCGTCCAGACGAGATCGGCCTTAAGGGCGGCGAGCGCCGCCACATCGGCAGCAAAGGTTCGCGGATAGGTGGCGAGGTCCTCATGCGGGGCAAATTGCGTCGGATTGACGAAGATCGAGACGATGACGCGATCGGCGCGCCGTTGCGCTAGCCGCACCAGGGCAAGATGGCCGGCATGCAGGGCGCCCATGGTCGGCACCAGCGCGGTCGTATCCCGCCGCCGGCGCCACTGCGCAAGGATGCGCCCGAGTGCCGGCAAGGTCCGGATCACGCGCGGCCGGCGATGCTTCGATCCTGAGAAACGTCCGGTCATGGTGGCGTTGCCGCGCAAGCACACACTGCGCGCAGTCCCCATGCGCCGTGTGGTTAATGATTAACTTATCGAGCACGATGCTGTATCTTGACGCTGCGCGTTGCAAGCCGGAGAAGGGATCGCCCCGCAGAGGTTGCCGCGCGATGTTAATGCAAGCTGATGTTGGCAAGCCGGTTTCGGCGCATGTCATTGTGCTTGGCAACGAAAAAGGCGGTTCTGGAAAGTCGACCACGGCCATGCACGTTGCTGTGGCGCTGCTGCAGGCCGGCCAGCGTGTCGCCACGATCGACCTCGATTCGCGCCAGCGCAGCTTTACGCATTACGTGGAAAACCGGCGCGACTGGGCGGCGCGTGCCGGCGTCAAGCTCGACCATCCGCGGCATTATTGTGTCGCGCGCGGTTTTGGCGCGCGGCTCGATGAAATCGAGGCGCAGGAGTTCGGCGCCTTCGCCGAGGCGGTGAGCGCGGTCGAAAGCACCCACGATTTCGTCGTTATCGATACGCCGGGCAGCGATTCGTACCTGATGCGGCTCGCTCATTCGATGGCCGATACGCTGATCACCCCGCTTAACGACAGCTTCGTCGATTTCGATGTGCTCGGCGTGCTCGATCCGAGTACCTTCGAGGTTAGCGGCGTCAGCCACTATGCGGAAATGGTGCGCGAGGCGCGCCGGCAACGCCGCTTGGTGGATGGCGGCTTGACCGACTGGGTGGTCGTGCGCAACCGCCTGTCGGCGCTCGGATCGCGCAACAAGCGGCTGGTCGGGGAGGGAGTCGATGCCCTTGCCAAGGAACTCGGCTTTCGCGCTATCGATGGCTTTGCCGAGCGCGTCGTCTATCGCGAGTTTTTTCCGCGCGGACTGACCGCGCTCGACGAAATCGACGACAATACAATCGGCTCGCGCTCCAATCCCGCGCACACGACCGCCCGCGACGAGGTCAAGAACCTTATCGAGGCGCTGAGGCTGCCGATCGACGAGCGCGGCAAGCGGCGCGCCGCAGCGCGGGCGGAATGGATCGCTGCCGCCGCCAAGCCGCTCGATACCCACGATCTGCTGGCCGATTGAGACGTCCGCGCCCATTGCGCCTGTTGGCCGAGGAGGCCACCTTATAGCGAGAGGTTTTGACCTTGCCGCGAAGGGCTCCGCAATGAGCAAAGACCGGTCCGGCGTCACGCCGGCGCCGAGCCATGATCCGGTCCACTCCAGAGCGCCCGACCGGGCTCCGCCGGCCTCTTCACGCGCGGAGCTTGATGCGTTCCTTGCTGGCGTCAACACGCTCGGCCCGGCGGTCAAGACCGGCGGGCGCGGGCGGCTGGTTTTCGCGCTTGATGCGACAATGAGCCGGCAGCCGACCTGGGATCAGGCCTGCGTGCTGCAGGCCGAGATGTTCCGCGAAGCCGCCGCCGGCGGCGGCCTCGATATCCAGCTCGTTTATTATCGCGGACTTGCAGAATGCCGCGCCTCGCCTTGGGTCGCCGAGCCGCAGCGGCTCGGCGAGCTAATGACGCGCATTGAGTGCCGCGGCGGTCATACTCAAATCGCCAAGGTTCTCGCTCACGCGCGGCGCGAAAACGACAACGCCAAGATCGGCGCGCTGGTCTTCGTCGGCGACGCCATGGAGGAAGCACTCGACGGCTTGTGCGCCCGGGCCGGCGAGCTTGGCCTGCGCAATGTGCCGGCGTTTATGTTCCAGGAAGGCTACGATCCGGTCTGCGAGCAGGCCTTTCGCGAGATAGCCCGGCTCACGCGTGGTGCCTATTGCCGCTTCGCACCCGGCGCCGCGCATGAGCTCGGGGAGCTGTTGCGCGCGGCGGCGGCTTATGCTGCAGGCGGTATGAAAGCCCTTGCCGATCTCCAAGCGAGGCACTCAACCGGTGCGGTCAGGCTGATCGAGCAGCTGAAATAGCTATGCCCCTTCTTCTCGGTGTCGTCGTCCTCATCCTGCTGTTGTGGGCGGTCAACGCTTTCTCCAAGGCCGATCCCAAGCAGGCCGCGCGGCTGTTGCGGTATATCGGTGGCGTCGCGGCGCTGATCTTTGCCCTCTTTCTTCTGATTCGAGGTGAGATCGGGCTTGCCATTCCGGTCGGCGTCCTTGGGCTCGGCTGGCTGGGCTGGCTGTCGCTATGGCCGGCGAGCTTCGGAGGCCGTACGCGAAAACGTCCGGGCCAGGTGTCGCGCGTACGCTCGGCCTTTCTCGAGATGGAGCTGGATCACGACAGCGGCGCGATGCGCGGTCGTATTCTCGCCGGGCGCTATGCCGGCGAATCGTTGGATGCACTCGATCCGCAGACCCTCATCGGTCTGATCGGTGAGATCGACAACGACAGCCGCCAGCTACTGATGGCTTATCTTGACCGCAGGGTGCCCCGCTGGCGTGAACACGCGCAGGGTGATGCGGGAGCGGGGCAGGCGAGCAGCGCTCCGCGCGGCAAAATGACTGAAGAGGAGGCTTATCAGATCCTTGGCCTTCAGCCCGGGGCTGGCGCGCAGGAAATCGGTCGTGCTCACCGATCCCTCATGAAGAAACTGCATCCCGACCAAGGGGGGTCGACGTACCTTGCGGCTCGCGTCAACGAGGCCAAGGATGTTCTGCTTCGCAGCCATCGCTGAGATTCCCTGAAAGGATCCTCGCGTGGCGCCCCGTCCGTCAATGACGTCTCGTCGCGCGTCCCGGTTCGCCGGGACTTCGTTTATTCGAGTATGATCTTCCGAGAACCGGAATCCGCTTTTCGGGTTCATGCTCTAGTTTCTCACAGCCATGCAGTCGATATCGCTGCGCTTGAGCTGTTTGCAGGTAGCTTCCGCGGTCGCCTTGTCGAAGCCGGCGAAGCGTGCCCGGTAGAGGGCCTTGTCGCCTTTCTGAACGCGCTCGGTGAACGCGTCCGCTGCGGCAAGCATAGCGGGGGCCTTGATCTGCGCGGCGCTCAGGTGCTGCTTGGCCTCGTCTTCGCCCTCGAAGGCACCGATCTGGATGAGCCAGCCGCCGCGCGCGCGGATCTGCGGCCGGGCGGGTTCAGGCTTTGCGATATCGGCCTTGGCCGGTTCGGTTTTGGCGGAAGCGGCAATCGCCGGCTCGGTTGCCGCGACCACGATTGTGCTGGGCGCAGCAAGCGATTGTGAAGCCGGCGCCGTGCGGACTATCGGTGCGGCGGCCGGTTGGGGCGCGGGAGCGGCGACCGGCACCAGCATGGGCATTGGGGCGAGCGACGCCGTCTGCACCGGGGCGGTGCGATAGGAGATCGTCTTTACCAGGACCGGCTGAATTGGGTCATTGGAGCCGGCCGCCGGGCGGTTATTTGCACTTGCCGTGGGTGCCGGGTCGGGGCGCGACGACAGCGGCGTCTTTGCTAACTCCGCCGGTTGCGGCTCGCCGCCTTGTTCAGCTTTCTCCGCGACCGCCGATGCGGTGCGCCGTAGCGCGGCCTCTTTGAGGTGCGCGCTGATCAATTCGCGCATGTGAGCGTCGCGCTGGGATGCCGAATGGCCGCCGAGCACCACGGCGACGATATAGCGGCCGTCGCGGTGCACCGAGGTGACGAGATTGAAGCCCGAGGCGCGGGTATAGCCCGTTTTGATGCCGTCGACGCCGCCAACCACGCCGAGCAGGTGGTTGTGATTGCGCATCGCCATGCCGTGGTAGACGAACTCTTCCGTGGAAAAGTATTTGTAATAGTGCGGGAAGCGCTCCTGGATGGCGCGCCCGAGCAGCGCCTGGTCGCGCGCGGTGCTGGTCTGGTCGTCGTCCGGCAGGCCGGACGCGTTCACATAGGTGGTGCGGCTCATCCCCAATGCGTGGGCCTTTTGCGTCATGAGCTTGGCGAACGCGTCTTCGTCGCCGCCAAGATTCTCGGCTATCGCAACGGCCGCATCGTTCGCCGATTTCGTAACCACCGCCTTAATGGCGTCTTGGACCGCGATGGTCTGGCCGGGTTTCAGCCCGAGTTTCGTCGGTGCCTGCTCGGCCGCGTGCTCGGAAACCTTAAGCGGCGTGTCGAGCCTGATCTTGCCGGCGTCGAGCTGCTCGAACAGCAGGTAGAGCGTCATGATCTTGGTCAGCGAGGCCGGATGGCGCAACGCGTCGGCGTTCGTCTCGTGCAGCACTCTGCCGGTGTTGCCGTCAACGACGATCGAGGCGAACGGCGGCGAATAGTTTTCGGCGCGAGCGCGAGAGTGGACGCCCGTCGCATGGCCTATGAAATGCACGTGGACGCGATAATGGTGCCGGGCGTCGGCAGAATCGCTGGTGAAGATGAGACCTGCTGCGATAGCGCCGAGGGCCACGGCGCCCCAACGAAGCCCATTCAAGGCTTCAGAACGAACTAGACCCATTACGCCCCCCATCCTTGACGCACCTGGAGCTCCTCTGGCGGGAGCCCACCCTGTTTGCTCCTTCGGGACGATGCGTCCCCGGGGCAAGCGGCCGGCTCGGCCACCCGTCCGATGGTGAGGCATCCCCCGACCAAGGACCGGTCGTCACACGAACGACACGGTCAAGCACGCTAGGGTAACGCTGTTGCGAAAGCGTTAACCCACTGCGCCGTCAAATTGTGCACTGCGGGAAGCCATTGAAGTTTTTTGTGCAGTGCACTATAATGATCATTGATGCTGGAAAGGGCCTTTTCAAGGCAAAGGGCCGCCTGACGTTAACCCCTGGCCATCGGCAGGCCGCCTGCCGCGGAGGAGCACCATGGATCAGATCAATAAGTTCGGCAAAGACAGCATGGACATGGCAATGAACTCATTCGGCGCCTGGACCAAGAACGCGCAAGCCATAGCGTCTGAGGTCGCCGACTACTCGAAGAAGTCATTCGAGCATTCAGCCGCGGCGTGGGAAAAGCTCATAGGCGCGAAGAGCCTGGAAAAGGCCGTGGAGGTGCAGAGCGAGTATCTCAAATCGTCCTATGAGGATTTCATCGCTCAATCGACCAAGCTCGGCGAGCTCTACGTCGATCTTGCCAAAGAGGCTTACAAGCCCTTTGAAGGCGTGCTCGCGAAGACCGCCGCGATGAAGTAATGCTCGCGGCAAGCGAAGTCGCGCGAAAGCCCGGCTTCATCCGGTCGCAGTGCGTGCTGCCTCTATTGGAGTGTTGACAAGCTTCGGTGTTCGAAAGAGTCCATATCGCGTAGCGCGTGTTGCGTTACGCCTTCGGCAGAACGGCTTCGATAGCCGCCGCGATCCTGGCGAGCGCTTGCTCCAGGCGTCCGACCCGGAAGGCGATATGTTCAAGCGCATACGCTGTCCGTTTGTCGGCTGAGGGCATGTTCTGCGCGTCATAATCCGGGACGAAGTCCTGCTCCAGCTCGCGAAGGAGTTTCGCGCGGCGTGGGGAGTCGACCATGTTTGTCTCCTGTCTCCCTGCTGCGATGAATATCCGAGTCGGCGCGCGGCACCAAACCGGGAAGGTTTGGGGGTAGCCGCGTAGCCGGCCAGCTGCCTTGAGCATGGCGGCGGCAGCGCGAACGTGAGACGGAACGCGGAAGGAGGGCGGGGGGGGTTGCGATGGACACCTTGTCATCGATCTGGAACGCGAGCCGATCCAAATCTATGATAGGGTGTTGGGGATTGCCGGGAGCGAAAGCCTCCCGGACGCCACCGCGATCCAGTGATCGCGCAATACCGGGTCTGGACGTAGACGAAGCAATGCCGCCGAATGACAACTGCACCAGCGATTTTCCGGTCCGCCTCGCGGATGAGGACCGCAAGCGCAAAGCCGATCAGAGCGGCCCCGGGACCGCGGTCATTACCAAGACGAAGCCGCAGACCAAGCGGCCGAACCTCTATCGCGTGCTGCTGCTCAACGACGACTACACGCCGATGGAGTTCGTGGTTCACGTGCTCGAGCGCTTCTTCAACAAGGACAGCGAGACGGCACATCGGATCATGATGCATGTCCACCAGCACGGGATCGGCGAATGCGGGGTCTTTACCTACGAGGTGGCGGAGACCAAAGTGACGCAGGTCATGGACTTTGCCCGCAAACATCAGCATCCTTTGCAGTGCATCATGGAGAAGAAGTGATTCCGGGGAGAACGCCTCACAAAATGAAGAGATCCTGAATGCCCACTTTCTCGCGTAGCCTCGAACAGTCGCTCCACCGGGCCCTGGCGCTCGCCAATGAGCGTCATCACGAATACGCCACGCTCGAGCACCTGCTGCTGGCGCTGATCGAGGATCAGGATGCGGCGGCGGTCATGCGGGCCTGCAATGTCGACTTGGACAAGCTGCGCCGCAGCCTCGTCGCCTATCTCGAGTCGGAGCTCGACAATCTGGTCACCGACGGCGCCGAGGATTCCAAGCCGACCGCCGGCTTTCAGCGCGTCATTCAGCGCGCGGTGATCCACGTCCAGTCGTCGGGCCGCGAGGAGGTAACCGGCGCCAATGTGCTGGTCGCCATCTTCGCCGAACGCGAGAGCCACGCCGCGTACTTCCTGCAGGAACAGGACATGACGCGCTACGACGCGGTCAACTATATCAGCCACGGCATCGCCAAGCGGCCGGGCATGTCGGAAGCGCGTCCGGTGCGCGGCGCCGACGAGGATACCGATACCAAGAATGGCGACGAGCCGAAGAAGAAGGGCGATGCGCTCGACGCCTATTGCGTCAACCTCAACAAGAAAGCGCGGGAAGGCAAGATCGACCCGCTGATCGGCCGCGAAGCCGAGATCAGCCGCACCATCCAAGTCCTCTGCCGGCGGCAGAAGAACAATCCGCTGTTCGTCGGCGAGGCCGGGGTCGGCAAGACCGCGATCGCCGAGGGGTTGGCACGCCGCATCGTCCATGGCGAAGTGCCGGATGTGTTGCGCAACGCCACCGTGTTCGCCCTCGATATGGGGACGCTGCTGGCCGGCACCCGCTATCGCGGCGACTTCGAGGAGCGGCTCAAGCAGGTCATCAAGGAGCTTGAGGCCTATCCCGGCGCCATCCTGTTTATCGACGAGATCCATACCGTGATCGGCGCCGGCGCCACGTCCGGTGGCGCCATGGACGCCTCAAATCTACTTAAGCCGGCTTTGGCGTCCGGGACGGTCCGCTGCGTCGGCTCCACCACTTACAAGGAATACCGCCAGTATTTCGAGAAGGACCGCGCGCTGGTGCGCCGGTTCCAGAAAATCGACGTCAACGAGCCAACGGTCCCCGATGCCATCGAAATCCTCAAAGGGCTCAAGCCCTATTTCGAGGATTATCACAAGCTCCGATACACCAACGAGGCGATCAAGGCCGCGGTCGAGCTGTCCTCGCGTTACATCCACGACCGCAAGCTGCCCGACAAGGCCATCGACGTGATCGACGAGTCGGGCGCGGCGCAGATGCTGCTGCCGGAGAGCCGGCGCAAGCGGACCATCGGCATCAAGGAGATCGAGACCACGATCGCCACCATGGCGCGCATTCCGCCGAAGGCGGTGTCGAAAGACGATGCCGAGGTGCTTCAGCACCTGCAAGAGACGCTCAAGCGCGTCGTTTACGGCCAGGACAAGGCGATCGAGGCCCTCTCGGCTTCCATCAAGCTCGCCCGCGCCGGCCTGCGCGAGCCGGAAAAGCCGATCGGCTGCTATCTGTTCTCCGGCCCGACCGGTGTCGGCAAGACCGAGGTGGCGCGCCAGCTCGCGGCAACGCTTGGGGTGGAAGTCATCCGCTTCGACATGTCGGAGTACATGGAGCGCCACACCGTATCGCGGTTGATCGGAGCTCCGCCCGGCTATGTCGGCTTCGACCAGGGCGGACTATTGACAGACGGCGTCGATCAGCATCCGCATTGCGTGCTGTTGCTCGATGAGATCGAGAAGGCGCATCCGGACCTGTTCAACGTGCTCCTGCAAATCATGGATCACGGCAAGCTCACCGACCACAACGGCAAGCAGGTCGACTTCCGCAATGTGATCCTGATCATGACCACCAATGCCGGCGCCGCCGACATGGCGAGGGCCGCCTTCGGCTTCACCCGCAGCAAGCGGGAGGGTGACGACATGGAGGCAATTACGCGGATGTTCGCGCCGGAATTCCGCAACCGGCTCGATGCGATCATCACCTTCGCGCATCTGTCGCAGGAAGTGATCGCCATGGTGGTCGAGAAGTTCGTCCTCCAGCTCGAGGCGCAACTGGCGGATCGCGACGTGACCATCGAGCTGACCGACGAGTCGTCGAAATGGCTGATTGCGAACGGTTACGACGAGTTGATGGGCGCCCGGCCGATGGCGCGGGTGATCCAGGAGCACATCAAGAAGCCGCTGGCCGACGAAGTGCTGTTCGGACGCCTGAAGTCCGGCGGCCACGTCCGTGTGGTTGTGGTCACCGACGAGGCCGGCAAGAGCAAGCTCAACTTCGAGTATCCCGACGGCCCGGTGACGCCGCGGCCGGAAAAGCTGCCCGAGCCGCGCCGCGCCAAGAAGCGCCGCTCCAGTCCGAAGCGTAAGCCGCCGGGCCCGCGCGGCAATGATACGCCCCCGCGCCGCGGCTCCGTGCCGAAAGTGCCGCTGGTCAAGGTCTAGGCCGGCGGCTCCCGCGCTCGTCCTGCGTAAGCCACCGGGGCCGACCCGAAGTGGTCGGCCCGATGAGAGGCTCCGCAGGCAATCCGGCGGTTTCCGGATTGCCTTGCGCCATGAAGCGCCAATTTACCCAAACCGCAGGCGGCGGCGTTGACACTGGGCGCGGCGCGGGTTTGTTAGCGCGCGATGCGGCCGAAGCGAACCCATGACCATTGACAAGACCTATCAGCCCGGCGCGGTCGAGCGCCGCATTTACGCGGCTTGGGAAGCCGCCGGCGCCTTCCGCGCCGGCCGGCCCGAGCGTGCCAAGGCGCCGCCCTATTGCATCGTGATTCCTCCGCCCAACGTGACCGGCTCGCTGCATATGGGTCACGCGCTCAACAATACGCTGCAGGACGTCCTGTGCCGTTTCGAGCGCATGCGCGGCAAGGATGTGTTGTGGCAGCCGGGCACCGACCACGCCGGCATCGCCACCCAGGCCGTGGTCGAGCGCCAATTGATGGAGCGCCAGGAGCCCGGCAGCCGCGAGCTGGGGCGCGACGCTTTCATCAAACGCGTCTGGCAATGGAAGGCGGAATCGGGCGGCACCATCATCGACCAGTTGAAACGGCTCGGCGCCTCCTGCGACTGGTCGCGCGAGCGCTTCACGATGGACGAAGGGCTGTCGCGCGCGGTGGCGAAGGTCTTCGTCGAACTCTACCGCGAAGGCCTCATCTACAAGGACAAGCGGTTGGTCAATTGGGACCCCAAGCTCAAAACCGCCATCTCCGACCTCGAAGTGCAGCAGGTCCAGACCAAGGGCCATCTCTGGCACATCAAATACCCGATCGAAGGCAGCGACGAGTTTGTCATCGTGGCGACGACGCGGCCGGAGACCATGCTCGGCGATGTCGCGGTCGCCGTGCATCCCGAGAACGAACGCCTCCGGCACCTGATCGGCAAGACCGCGATCCTGCCGCTTGTGGGCCGGCGCATCCCGATCATCGGCGACGACTACGCCGATCCGGAAAAGGGCACCGGCGCCGTGAAGATCACGCCAGCGCACGACTTCAACGATTTCGAGGTCGGCCGGCGGCATGGGCTGCCGCTGGTCAACGTGCTCGACATCGAGGGGGGGCTCGACCTCAAGGACAATGCGGAGTTTCTCCAAGGTCTTCCGCCGTCGGGCGCGCTCGAAGAAACGCTGGCGCTGCACGGCCTCGACCGCTTCGCAGCCCGCAAGAAAGTCATCGAGCGGCTGGAAGCCATGGGTCTCCTCGACAAGATCGAAAAGACAACGCACGTCGTACCGCACGGTGACCGTTCCGGCGCCGTATTGGAGCCGTTCCTCACCGATCAATGGTACGTCGACGCCAAGACGTTGGCTCAGCCCGCGATCGCAGCGGTGCGCGAAGGCAAGACTTCGTTCGTGCCATCGCAATGGCAGGCGACGTTCTTCAATTGGGTGGAGAACATCCAGCCCTGGTGCATTTCGCGGCAAATCTGGTGGGGGCACCAGATTCCGGCTTGGTACGGGCCCGACGGCAAAGTCTTTGTCGCCGAAAGCGAGGATGACGCGGTCGCGGACGCGCTCGCCCACTACACCGACATCGAGGAGATCACGGTCGAAGACGGCCACGACATCGCCGCCGATCCGGCGCGGCGCTCCCGCTTTGCCAATGAGTACCTGCACCGCGACGAGGACGTGCTCGATACCTGGTTCTCCTCGGCGCTGTGGCCGTTCTCGACGCTCGGCTGGCCCGACGAGACACCAGAGCTGAAGCGCTACTACCCGACCAGCGTCCTCGTGACCGGCTTCGACATCATCTTCTTCTGGGTCGCGCGCATGATGATGATGGGCCTGCATTTCATGCGCGAGGTGCCGTTTCCCACGGTCTACATCCATGCGCTGGTGCGCGACGCCAGCGGCGCCAAGATGTCGAAGTCGAAGGGCAACGTCATCGATCCGCTGGAACTGATCGACGAGTACGGCGCCGATGCCTTGCGGTTCACGCTCGCCGCGATGGCGGCGCAAGGCCGTGATATCAAGCTCGATGTGCAGCGTGTCGCCGGCTATCGAAGTTTTGCGACCAAACTCTGGAACGCCGCACGCTTCGCCGAGATCAACGGCTGCGCGCGCAATCCCGATTTCGATCCGCGCCACGCCAAAGAGACGCTCAACCGCTGGATCGCACACGAGACCGCAAAGACCGGCAGGGAAGTCACGGCAGCGCTTGAGGCCTACAAGTTCAACGAGGCCGCCGCCACGGTCTACCGCTTCGTCTGGAACGTCTATTGTGATTGGTATCTGGAACTGATCAAGCCGGTGCTCACCGGTCCGGATGGAGCTGCCAAGAACGAAACGCGCGCGGCTGCCGCCTGGGCACTCGACGAAATCCTGAAACTTCTGCACCCCTTTATGCCGTTCATCACGGAAGAGCTGTGGAGCGTCACCGCGGAGCAGGGCGCCAAGCGTCACCACGTGCTGGCGCTCGAGGCCTGGCCTGAGCACGACGGCCTCGATGACGCCGCCGCCGAGGCGGAGATCGGCTGGGTGGTCGATCTCGTCACGGCGATCCGCTCCGTGCGCGTCGAGATGAACATTCCCCCCGCCACCATGTTGCCGCTGGTGCTGGCGAACGCGTCGCCGCAAACCCGCATCCGAGCGCAGCACTGGTCGGAATTCGCGCGGCGTCTCGCGCGCGTCACCGATATTTCGTTCGCCGATGCCGTGCCTCAAGGCTCTGTGCAGCTCGTTGTGCGCGGCGAGGTCGCCGCGCTGCCGCTCCAAGGCGTGATCGATCTAGCCGCCGAGCGCGCGCGGCTTGCCAAGGAAATGGTCAAGTGCGATGCGGACATCGCCCGGGTCGATCAAAAGCTCGGCAATGCCGACTTCCTTAAGCGCGCGCCCGAGGAAGTCGTCGAAGGCGAGCGGGCAAAGCGGGCGGAGGCGCAGGCGCGCCGGGCCAAGATCGCCGAGGCGCTGGAGCGGCTCAAAGGCGCAGCGTGACTTCCCATCCCCTTCCGATCGCATTGGTGCTGCTGTGGCTCGTCGGTAACGCGCTGCGGCTGCCGATTCTCGCGGTCCCGCCGGTCATTCCGACGCTGCGCAGCGAATTCGGTCTTTCCGGCACCGAGGTCGGCATACTGACCAGCTTGCCGATCATCCTGTTTGCAGCGGCGGCGTTGATCGGCTCGCGCCTGGTCGGCCGGCTAGGGGCGGTGGCGGCGGCCATCGCCGGATTGCTGCTGGCGGCCTTGGGCTCGGCCCTGCGGGGCGCCGCGGCGGACGTGCTGACCTTCTTCGCCGCAACCATCGTGATGGGCGCGGGCGTGGCGGTGACCCAGCCGGCCATGCCCGCGCTGGTCGGCCGCTGGTTGCCGCATCGCATCGGTCTCGGCACGGGCATTTACACGAATGGATTGCTGGTCGGCGAAATCCTGCCGGTGGCGCTCTTCCCTCTGCTCTTTCCGCTACTCGGAAACAGCTGGCGCGCAACGTTCGTTTTCTGGGCGGTCCCGATTGTCGGGATTGCGCTTCTGATGATGGTCTTGGCGCAGCGGGAGAGAGGTCCGCGGGCCGCCGCCCCGGGGCCGCAGCGCTGGTGGCCTGACTGGCCGGCCCGCGACATCTGGACGCTCGGCTTGGTGTTTGGGAGCTCGAGCGCCCTCTATTACGCAAGCAACGCCTTCCTGCCCAGCCACCTGATCGAGGTCGGCCGCCCTGATCTTGTCAGTCCCGCATTGACCGCACTCAACACCGGTCAGCTCCCGGCGTCGCTCCTCCTCATTGCTTTCTCGCGTTGGCTCGAGCGTAGGGCGTGGCCGTTTGTGCTCGCCGGCCTCCTCGGGCTGGTCGCTATCGGCGGCTTGGTCGCGTACCCCGGCGCGCTGACGGTGGTCAGCGCGGGCGTGCTCGGTTTTGCCGCAGGCGCCGTCTTCGCGCTGGGTCTCACGCTGCCGCCGTTGTTGAGTACATCAAGCGAAGTCGCACGAGTATCGGCGGCGATGTTCACCATCGGCTATGCGGGTGCTGTAGCCGTCTCGCTCGCAAGCGGCGTCGCCTGGGACCTCGGGGGAACGACCGGTTTCGCCTTTCTGCCAATTGCGCTCTCGGCGCTGCCGCTCATCCTGCTGGTCCCGACCATCAGGTTCGGCCGCAAGCCGCGTGATGTCATTCACGGCGAATAAGCGCCGCGAAGGGCCTACCGCAAAGGCGGAATTCGGAGCGTTCAGGCTGCCGGTGCAAATGGCTTGCTGAGAAAGCGGGAGCCTTTGAGTCCGTAACGCCAGGGCCGGTCGATGGCCTTGGCGATGCCGATGCGAGGCCCGGCTACGATCTCCGCCGCACCCTGGCGCGCGAATAGCTCGAAGGGCGGGGCGTCGAGCGAAATCCCATTGTGCGCGCCGGTGATGTTCAGCGCTTCGCAGAGCCGCCCGGGTCCGGCGCAAAGCAACCGTTCGTCGGTCACTCCCCGCCGTCGGCGCATGATCGGGAGGCCGACGCTCGGCTCGATGGCGCGCAGGAGCACGGCGCTAGCCGAGCCCTTGGGCTCGCAGACGAAATTCAGGCACCAGTGGATGCCGTAGGAGCGATAGACATAGGCGTAGCCGGGCGGGCCGAACATCACCGCATTGCGGTCGGTTGGACCGCGATAGCTGTGCGCCGCGGGATCGGTGTGGTGATAGGCCTCGACTTCGACGATCCGACCGCCGGCGCCGTTGAAAAGCAACATTGCTCCGATCAGATCCGGAGCTACCTCGTGCACGCTGCGGCTGAAAAAGGCTCTGGTTAAACGCTTCTGCATGCTTCCATCGTCGCAGGCCCGATGGCTCTTGGTAAATCGAGACTTAAGCGGCGAACCGGCGGAGGTCGAATCTGTGTCCCCGCTGCAACACGCTTCGAACATTTGATCATTCCGCACTGCACCCATCCAAAGCGCCGCTTTTTAGCCATAGGATTTTTCGACATCGATAGCTGCGACTGTCGGTCAGTCGAGACAAAGCGTTGCGGCGCTTTCGATTTCCAGGCGGCTCTGCTTGAAATCGAATGGGGGGCGAGGGGGCCAGTTCGGCCCGTAAGAGTTCGATGGATGCCAAGACCAATTTGAAATTGAGGCTGCCAAGCCGCCACGCCACCGAAGGGCCTGAGCGAGCACCGCACCGCGCGTTCTATTACGCGATGGGCCTGACCAGTGAGCAAATCCATCAGCCGTTCGTTGGCGTTGCGACCTGTTGGAATGAGGCCGCCCCGTGCAACATCGCGCTGATGCGGCAGGCCCAGGCGGTGAAGCAGGGGGTCGCTGCCGGTGGTGCCACCCCGCGCGAATTCTGCACGATCACCGTGACCGATGGCATCGCCATGGGGCATGCGGGCATGAAGTCATCGCTGCCCTCGCGCGAGGTCATCGCCGATTCCATCGAATTGACGATGCGCGGCCATTGCTACGACGCGCTGATCGGCGTCGCCGGCTGCGACAAGTCGCAACCGGGCATGATGATGGCCATGTGCCGGCTCAACGTGCCGTCGATCTTCATCTATGGCGGCTCGATTTTGCCCGGCACCTTCAAGGGCAGGCCGGTCACCATTCAGGACGTCTACGAAGCCGTCGGCAAGCACTCGATCGGCGAAATGTCCGACGCCGATCTCCACACGCTGGAGCAGAACGCCTGCCCCTCGGCCGGAGCCTGCGGCGCGCAGTTCACGGCCAACACCATGGCGACGGTGTCGGAGGCGATCGGCTTGGCGCTTCCTTATTCGGCCGGCGCGCCGGCGCCGTACGAGATCCGCGACAGGTTTTGCATGCTCGCGGGCGAAATGATCATGGATCTCATCGTCAAGAACATCCGGCCGCGCGATATCGTGACCCGGGAGGCGCTGGAGAATGCCGCCGCCGTGGTCGCCGCGACCGGGGGCTCGACCAATGCCGCACTGCACCTTCCGGCGATCGCCAACGAATGCGGCATCAAGTTCGATCTCTTCGACGTCGCCGAGGTCTTCAAAAAGACGCCGTATATCGCGGACTTGAAGCCATCCGGTCGCTATGTTGCCAAAGACATGTTCGAAGCTGGCGGCATTCCGCTGTTGCTAAAGACGTTGCTCGACCATGGCTTCCTGCATGGCGACTGTCTGACGGTCACCGGCCGCACCCTGGCTGAGAACCTCAAATCGGTGAAGTGGAACGCCGATCAGGATGTCGTTCGCCCGGCCGACAGGCCGATCCTGCCGACCGGCGGCGTCATTGGTCTTAAAGGTAACCTCGCGCCCGAGGGCGCCATCGTTAAGGTTGCCGGCATGGAGCGCTTGCATTTCACCGGACCGGCACGTTGCTTCGATGGCGAGGAAGCCTGTTTCGAGGCGGTGAAGAACAAGAAATACCGAGAAGGCGACGTGCTGGTCATCCGCTACGAGGGCCCCAAAGGTGGACCCGGAATGCGTGAGATGCTGGCGACGACCGCGGCGCTCTACGGACAGGGCATGGGCGGCAAGGTCGCGCTGATTACCGACGGCCGCTTCTCCGGCGCTACCCGCGGTTTCTGCGTCGGCCATGTCGGTCCGGAAGCCGCCCTGGGCGGGCCTATCGCGCTCTTACGCGACGGCGACATCATTGAGCTCGATGCCGAGAAGGCAACGCTCGACGTCAAGCTGCCGAAGGGCGAGCTCGAGCGGCGCGCGCGGGAATGGAAACCGCGGGGCGATGAGTTCACCTCCGGATATTTGTGGAAATACGCCCAACAGGTCGGATCGGCGCGCGACGGCGCCGTCACCCATCCGGGCGGGTCGGTCGAAAAGGCGTGTTATGCGGACATCTAGCGTAGCGGCTCCTCTCGCCAAGGGCGCCGTGTTGGTCGCCATTGTGGGCGGACTTGGCATCGCGTTCGGGTTCGGATCAGGCTCCGGGCTTGGCTTCGCACCCGAGCCGGCGCTCGCCTTTGACGGCACGACTACGCCGAGCACGGCATCGCTGACGCCGAGCGACGGCTTGCGTGGTACGACCACGACGCCGGACGGCGGCGACAAGGCGAAAGCGTTTACCGCCCTCCAATATGCGGCCGATCAAGGACACCTCGCCGCGCAATGGAAGGTGGGCCGCATGTATGCGGCAGGCGATGGCGTTCCCCATGACGACCTGCGCGCCTTCAACTATTTCAGTCAGATCGCCAATAGTCATCCGGATGAGATGCCGGGCACTGCCCAGGCGCACATTGTGGCCAATGCCTTCGTCGCATTAGGGCACTACTACCTCACGGGTATTCCCAATTCGGCGGTCGTGCAGGATACCGGGCGCGCGCGTGAGATGTTTGCCTATGCTGCGTCCTATTTCGGCGACGCGGACGCCCAGTACCAGCTCGGCCGGCTTTATCTCGACGGCACGCCAAGCGATCCGCACCAGGCGGCGCGCTGGTTCCAACTCGCCGCGACCAAGGGCGACTGCCGCGCCGAGGCGGTCCTCGGCGACATGCTGTTCCAAGGCCAAACCGTGCCGCGGCAAGCCGCGCGCGGCTTGATGTGGCTCACGCTGAGCAAGGACTGCGCCGGTCCGGAAGAAAACTGGGTCAAGCCGCTCTATGACAACGCCTTCCACCGCGCCAGCGACGACGAGCGGGCCATGGCGTTCGTCTTCCTTGAGGACTGGCTGAAGGGCCGCAGGGAATAGGCGGCGCGTCGGCGAGGGTTATCGAGGGCGCGCGAACCTTCACAGGTTGTAAGCCGAGCGAAAGCCGCCCCAGTGCTTGCCGAACACGCGGATGGGGGCGTCGATCTCGCGCATCATGATGGTCACGCCGTTGCCCATGTCGCGGGGATAGACCTGAATGATGTAAGGGCGCACGTTGCGCGCGGCGGCGAGACCGGCGCGATCGTCGAAGATACGGCGATTGCGTGAATGCACCGTATTCCATACCGTTTCACCGGGGCGCTGCGGCAGCGAATATTTGCGATTGTGAACGGGCAAATAAGCGTTTCTGTCGACCGCTACGCAGAACACCATCCGGGAGTCGCTCGCCAGCAAGGCCTCCTGTATCGGCGGCAACACGTCCTCTAAAGCGGAGAGAAACCGCGTGCGATGTTGCAGCGGGTCGGTTCCTTCGATCGCCATGTAGTCGTTGTCGAACAGATCCTCCTGCGTCAGCTTACCCTCTTCGACAAGTCTCTCGAGCACGCGCGAGATGTCGTTGGCGACGTTGACGGCGCGCGAAATAATTTCTCTGTTCTCTTCGCGAATGGATACGAGCTTGCGCTCCAATTCCGCGCGCACGGCCGAACTCATTTCCAAAAATTCGAGATGCAATCCAAGCGAGGATAGGTTGGCCACGCGAACCCGCGTCGTGCCTATGCCGTCGATCTTGGCCTGCAGGAGGGCGAACTCGCCAATCGGCCGCGTGTCGTCCAAGCGGACCAGCATGCCGCCCTCGGAAAGGTCGGCGGTCCGGCCATGAACGCTGGTCGCGCCGATCTGCAGCTCGACTCCGATTTCGCAGGGCAGGCGGTCATGTCGCCTGCGATCGCCGGCTTCGCTTTGGCGCAGGAAGATCGTCATCCGCATCTTGAGCTTTTCGGCTAGCGCGCTGACGCGCCGGCCGTTCTGCTCGACCGACTTGACATGCGCATTGGCGCCGGTTGCGGCGGTGCCGATTTCGGATGCGCCGTCGGAGACGGCGTTGGCAAATCGCAGAGTTTCGTTGGCGTTGCGCGCCACCGCCGTTGTGGCGCTGTTCTGCTGTTCCACCGCCGTCGCGACAGCTGCGAACAGCGGCTGAATGACTTTGATCACATCAGTGATCCGCTGCACCGCCTCAAAGCAAGCTGCGGCATCGTGCTGCAACGCATTGATCTTGTGCGTGATCTCTTCCGTAGCCTTTTGCGTCTCCAGGGAGAGATTCTTCACTTCGGCGGCGACGACCGCGAAGCCGCGTCCGGCGGCGCCCGCGCGCGCCGCCTCGATCGTGGCGTTGAGCGCCAGCAAATTGGTCTGTCGCGCTACCGTCGAAATCAGGTTCACCACATGGCCTATTTCGGTCGACGACTTCTTCAACCCATCGACGCTACGCCCCGCTGTTGTCGCCGATGTGCTCGCTTCATCGGTGAGATTGTCCGCCCGGCGCACTTGATCGCCGATGTCGTCCGAGGAACGCGCGAGTTCCTCGATCGCCGCCGCGAGCTGGGAGAGGTCGCGGCTCGCAGTACTGGCCTGCACCACCAGGCTGTCTGTCTGCTGCGTGATCCTGTCGGTTGCGGCCGCGGAGTGTTCGGCTTCGTGGCGGACGAGGTCGCAAGCCCGTTGCACCTCGCGAATCATCGCGCCGAGGTCGGCCTCAAGGAGATTGATCGTTTCGCGGGTGCTGCTGACCTGGACCGTCTTTTCCGCTGCGACTTGGTTTTGCAAAGTCGGCGGCTCGCGGCAACTCGCCTCGTCAACGCGTGCCGGGCGCTTGGAGGGGAGCCATTGCATTTCGCTGCCAAACGTTCAGTAAGCGTATGTAATCTGGGTGGGTGTGGTGAATATCTCGTTAATTCCCGGCGGGCTTTGCAGGCCACCCTTTGCTGCGGGCGATAAGGCTGCGCCCGCCTCCGTCTATGACTGGTTCGGCGCATCGATCGCCAAATCGAGCCACACCGGTACGTGGTCGGACGGCTTTTCCCAGCTGCGCACGTGACGGTCGATGCCGACGTCGGTCAGCCGGTCGGCGGCTTCGGGCGAGAGCAAAGCGTGATCGATACGAATGCCGTTGTTCTTCTGCCAGGCGCCGGCCTGATAGTCCCAGAAGGTATAGAGGCCGGGCTCGTCAGTGGTCGCGCGCACTGCGTCGGTGAGGCCGAGATTGATGAGCGCGCGAAATTCCGTCCGCGTCCGCGGCAGGAATAACGCATCGTCGACCCAGGCCTGAGGATTGCGCGCGTCAGCGGTGGTGGGAATGACATTGTAGTCGCCGGCAAGAACGAGCGGTTCCTGAAGGGAAAGCCGTTCCCGCGCGTAGGCAAAAAGCCGTTTCATCCAGCCGAGTTTGTATGAATATTTTTCCGTGCCGGCCGGATTGCCGTTGGGCAGGTAGAGGCTGGCGATCCGCAGCACGCCATGCGCGGTCGAGACCACCCCTTCGATGAAGCGGGCGTGGTCGTCTTGGTCGTCGCCGGGCAAGCCCATGGTCACTTCGTCGAATGGGAATTTCGAGAGCAGCGCCACGCCGTTGAACGTTTTCTGGCCGTGTACGGCGAGATTGTAGCCAAGCGCCTCGAACGGCTCACGCGGGAACGCGTCGTCGACGCATTTTGTCTCCTGCAAGCAGACGATGTCGGGCTGGCGCTCGGTCAGCCACGCGACCGCCGAGTCGAGCCGCTGTTTGACCGAATTGACGTTCCAGGTGGCGATGCGCACGGGCTGATGCCCACTTTCAAGCTTTTTGCGGGAGCATGATCTTTTCCGAAAACCGGCAACCACTTTTCGGGATCATGCCTAAAGCGCGAAGCTGGTGCCGCAGCCGCAGGAGGCGGTGGCCTGTGGATTGTTGACCTTGAAGGACGACCCGATCAGGTCATCGACGAAGTCGATCTCGGCGCCGGCCATGTAGTTGAGCGAGACGGGATCGATCAGCACGGTGGCGCCGGCGCGCTCGATCACCACGTCATCGTCGGCCTTGGCGCGCTCGGTGTCGAATTTGTATTGGAACCCGGAGCAGCCGCCGCCCGCGACGCTGACGCGCAGCATGGTGCCGGCAGGCTCTTGGCGAAGGATTTCGCCGATCCTGCGGGCCGCCCGTTCGCTCACGGTGATATTGGCCGCCATAACCTTCTCCGGCCGGGCAATCGCACGATTGCCGCGGCATCACCAAGATAGTTAAGTGCGGCAAATGCTAAGTCAATTGTGGAGGCCGGGCAGATCGATGGCGAGCGAGGCCGCAACCCACCGCGCGCCCTACGCGTGCGACCCGGCGGACAGTCGCGGGCGGCTCCATCCCGAGCCCGCCAGCAAAGGCCGCAGCCCGTTTCGGCGCGACTGCGACCGCATCATCCACTCGACCGCCTTTCGCCGCCTCAAGCACAAGACCCAGGTGTTCGTGTTCGACGAGGGCGACCATTACCGCACGCGGCTCACCCACACGCTCGAAGTTGCGCAAATCGCCCGCGCGCTCGCCCGCGCGCTCGACCTCAATGAGGACCTTGCCGAGGCGCTGGCGCTTGCCCACGACCTCGGTCATCCGCCGTTCGGCCATGCCGGCGAGCGCGCGCTCGACGAGTGCCTCCATGCCTTCGGCGGCTTCGACCATAACGCGCAGACCTTGCGGGTCGTGACCGCGCTGGAGCGCCGCTACCCGACCTTCGACGGACTGAACCTCACCTGGGAAACGCTGGAGGGCCTGGTCAAGCACAACGGCCCGCTGACCGACCGGGACGGCAAGCCGCTCGGCCGCTATCGCGCCCACGGCGTGCCGGAGACGATCCGGCAATATGTCCGCGTACAGGATCTCCAATTGTGGAGCTTCCCCGGCGTTGAGGCGCAGGTCGCCGCCGTTGCCGATGACATCGCCTACGACGCCCACGACATCGATGACGGGCTGCGCGCCGAACTGTTCAGCCTCGAAGAGATTGCCGCCGTCGCGCTGCCGGGCGAAATCGTCGCCGAGATACGTGCGGCCTATCCGGGACTCGATGCGGGGCGCCTCGTCCATGAGTTCATTCGTCGGCTGATCGGCCTCCTGATCGAGGATGTTGTCGCCGAGACCGGGCGTCGGCTTGCCGCTCTGGCGCCGCGCTCGCCCGACGAGGTGCGGCAAGCGCCGTCGGGGGTTGCGGGATTCTCGCCGCCGATCGCGGAGGCCGAGGGTGCCATCAAGGCCTTTCTCGAGACGCGCATGTACCGTCATGCCCGGGTCCAGCGCGTCATGGACGACGCGGCCGATGTGATCCGCGACCTCTTTGCCCGCTACACCGCCCATCCCGATGATCTGCCAGCGGAATGGCGGGAAGGGCTCGCCGACGCCGACGAGGCGGTCCGCGCTCGCCGCATCGCCGATTTTGTTGCCGGCATGACCGACCGCTATGCGCTGGCCGAGCATATGCGGCTTTTTGACTCGACCCCGGAATTGCGTTAGGCGCGCGGCGCTCCAAGATGGCGCCGCAACGTCGATTTTCTTATGGCCGTCCATAACATCTTCGCCGAAATGCTCGATCGCGTTCGGCGCGCGAACGATGATTTGATTGCTGCCGGGGTGTTCCCGGGCGGCATCGATCAGTCGCGCGTGACGGTGGAGCCGCCTCGCGATGCGGCGCACGGCGACATGGCGACCAATGCCGCTATGGTGCTCGCCAAGGATGCCGGCAAGAAGCCGCGCGAACTTGCCGACGCGATCGCGCAAAAGCTTCGCGCCGACGATCTCGTCGGCAAGGTCGAGGTCGCGGGGCCGGGTTTCATCAATCTCACGCTCAACCCTTCTGCCTGGATCGCCGCGCTGCGCAATGCGGTCGAGCAGGGGCCGCATTACGGCAAGAGCGACATCGGCCGCGGGGCGGTGGTCAACGTCGAATATGTCTCGGCGAATCCCACCGGACCCATGCATATCGGTCATTGCCGCGGCGCCGTGTTTGGCGACGCGCTGGCCAACCTGCTTGCCTTCACCGGCTTTGCGGTCACGCGCGAGTACTACGTCAACGATGCCGGCGCGCAGGTCGATGTGCTCGCGCGGTCGGCTTATCTGCGCTATCGCGAGGCGCTGGGCGAGGATATCGGCGCGATCCCGGAGGGGCTTTACCCCGGCGACTATCTCAAGCCGGTGGGGGAAGCGCTCGCTGCCGAGTTTGGGGATGCGCTGACCAGGAAGCCCGAAGCCGAATGGCTGCCGATCGTCCGGGCCAAGGCGATCGACATGATGATGGCGGCGATCCGCGCCGACCTCGCCGCGCTCAACGTCGCGCACGATGTTTTCTATTCCGAGCGTTCGCTGGTCGACGACCCCGATCGCGTGGCCGAAACCATCGATTGGCTGCGCGCGCGAGGCTATGTCTATGAAGGCCGATTGCCGCCGCCGAAGGGAGCGCCGGTCGAGGACTGGGAGGACCGCGAGCAGACCCTCTTTCGCTCGACCGCATTCGGCGACGATGTCGACCGGCCGCTGAAAAAATCCGACGGGTCCTACACCTATTTCGCGTCCGATATCGCCTATCACCGCACCAAGCTCGCGCGTGGCTTCCGCGCCTTGATCGATGTCTGGGGCGCCGACCACGGCGGCTATATCAAGCGCATGCAGGCGGCGGTGGCGGCCATGAGCGAGCACGGCGCCGAACTCGACGTCAAGCTCATCCAGCTTGTGAGGTTGTTGCGGGCTGGCGAGCCCGTCAAAATGTCCAAGCGGGCCGGGGAGTTCGTGACGCTTCGTGAAGTTGTGGATGAAGTCGGGCGGGACGCTGTCCGCTTCATGATGTTGTTTCGCAAGAACGATGCCGTGCTCGACTTCGACCTCGCCAAGGTGATCGAGCAGTCGCGCGACAACCCGGTCTTTTACGTCCAGTACGGCCATGCCCGCGGCCAGTCGGTATTTCGCAACGCCCGTGAGGTGTTCCCCGACCTTCCTTCCGACCTCAGCGCTCCGGAGGCCCTGGCCGCTGCGGAGGTGGAGCGGCTTTTAGACCCGGCGGAACTCGCGCTGATGCGGCGAATTGCGCTTTATCCGCGGGCGGTCGAGGCCGCTTCGACTGCTCATGAACCACACCGTATTGCCTTTTATCTGTTCGATTTAGCCAGCGAATTTCATTCGCTTTGGACGCTCGGCAACAGCGCGCCACATTTACGCTTCATTATCCAGAATGATCGACAAATGACGGTGGCGCGCCTTGTGCTCGTACAAGGCGTCGTCACGGTGCTCGCGTCGGGGCTCGCGTTGCTCGGCGTCGAGGCGCCAAACGAGATGCGCTAATTTCCCTCTGCGCCGTTTGGGACGATCGGTGAGAGCAGGCGAGGGAATAGCTGACCGAGATTGTTTTCAACAGTCGGGGCGAGTTCGATGGCTGACAACAATTTTCGCTCGTACCGCGGCCGCGATTCCGTAGCCCGCGACGACATCAATTCGCCTGCACGCGAAGGGGCCGCCGATCCGCTTGCGGAGCTGGCTCGGCTGATCGGTCAGACCGACCCGCAGGGTGAGGGCGGTCGATATGAAGGCGACGCAGCCGTGTCGAATCGCGATTGGCCGGCCGAGGACCGCTACGCCGGTCAGCACAATCGGGCGCAAGACCGCTACGTCCAGCCTCCGGCGCCGCTACCGCCTTTGCCCGCCGATCCCTATCCCTCTCGCGCGCCGCAGCCCGGCGGCTATGAGAATGAGCCGGCGGCCAGCAGCCGATATTTTTCCGGGCCGGCGGCGAAGTTCAGCGGGTTCCGCGAGGATGGCGGTGACTATGTGGCGGTGGACGATGCTCAGTACCGCCACGAGCCAATACCGGTTTCGCCCGGACAGTTGCCGCCCTTCGCGGGCGCGCCGTCTGAGCACGGCTATGGGGCTGACGAACAGGAGCACCACGGCGGTCAAGCTTACGGGGCGGATGATTATGACGACGAGGCGCCGATACCGCGCCGGGGTGGTCTGGTCGTCGTCATGGCGGTGCTGGGCCTGGCGGTGATCGGGACTGCCGGCGCTTTCGGCTATCGCGCCATGTTCGGTAGTTCGATGCTGCCTACGCTGCCGCCGATTATCAAGGCGAGCAATGGGCCGAACAAGATCGTGCCAAGTTACGGCGACGCGCAAGCGAACAACCAGCCTGGGGCAGCGAGCACGGGCTCGGCCGAAAATCTCGTCTCGCGTGAGGAACAGCCGGTCAAAATGGAACCGCCGAAAGCTCCTCATGTCGTTTCCACCATTCCGATTTCGCCCGGGCAAAGCGCGGCTCCGGCGGCACCTGCGCCGGTCGCCAGCCCACCGGCGACTGCTTCGCCGGGCGGCGCTTCGCCGGCGTCTACGGCAGCCCCCCTTCCGCCCACAGCCCCAGCGCCGGGACCCATTTCGTCGGAGCCGAAGAAAATCCACACCGTGACGATCCGCGCCGATCAGCCGAACAGCCTGGGTGCGGCACCTGTTCCACCGGCGCCAAATGCCCACAGCGGGGTGCGCTCAGCGTCCGCGGCGCCGAAGCCGAGCACCATGGCAGGCGCGCCAGCCGGGCCGAATGCGCCTCTTTCAATCGTCCCGGGCGCCGAAGGCGGCGCACAGGCTGCGGCCCCGCCGCGCGCGCGCGCCGCTGTTGCGCCGGTGCCGGGCGCGCCCATGACGGTCGCGAGCGCAACACCGGTCACGGCGGTCGCGGCCACTGCATCCGCGGGCGGCTACGCGGTGCAACTCACGTCCCAGCGCAGCGAGGCCGATGCCCAGGCCGCTTTCCGTTCCTTGCAGGCCAAATACCCCAATCAGCTCGGCGGCCGCGAACCGATCCTCCGCCGCGCCGATCTCGGCGCCAAGGGAGTCTATTACCGCGCCCTCGTCGGCCCCTTTGCCTCGATGGAAGAAGCCGCTGGCATGTGCAGCAGCCTAAAGGCCGCCGGCGGCAATTGCATCGTCCAGAGAAATTGACGGCAAGCGTCCCGATCCTGGACCGTAATAGGAAGTTCAACCGCCGCACGAACGCTTGACCCTGGCGCGGCGCGCGAGCTAAGCGGCCGCCATGCGGGCTTTCATTACCGGCGTTTCCGGACTTGCGCTGAAGGACGAGGAACGCGCGTTCCTGCGCGAGGCGCAGCCATGGGGGCTTATCCTCTTTCGGCGCAACGTCGCGGACCCCGACGCGGTGCGCCGTCTCATCGATGAGACAAGGACGACACTCGGACGCGCGGCGCCGGTGCTGATCGACCAGGAGGGCGGCCGCGTGCAACGCCTTGGCCCGCCGCTTTGGCCGGCTTATCCGCCGGGCGCCGCTTATGGCGTGGTTTACGACCGTGATCGCGAAGCAGGTTTAGCGGCGGCGCGGCTTGGCGCCCGGCTGATCGCCGCCGATCTTGCGCCCCTTGGCTTCGACGTGGATTGCATGCCGATCGCGGACCTGCCAGTGGCCGGTACCGATCCGGCGATCGGGGACCGTGCTTATGGGAGCGAGCCCGGCAAGGTGGCCGCCATTGCCGCCGCGATCGCGCAAGGATTGACCGAGGGCGGTGTGCTGCCGGTCGTCAAGCATATGCCCGGCCACGGCAGGGCGACCGTGGACAGCCATAAGCGGCTGCCTGTGGTCAACGCCGACCGCGCTGTGCTCGAGGCGACCGATTTCGCCGCTTTCCGTCCGCTCGCGGCGCTGCCGCTCGCCATGACCGCGCATGTTGTATTCACAGCGATCGACCCCATCGCGCCCGCTACCGTTTCGCCAATTATAGTGCGTGAGGTGATTCGTGATTCGATTGGCTTCCAAGGCCTGCTGATGAGCGACGATATTTCCATGGGCGCCCTGTCGGGCTCGCTCGGCGAGCGCACCCGCGCGGCGATCGCGGCGGGTTGTGACGTGGTGCTTCATTGCAACGGCGAGATGCCGCAAATGCTCGCGGTTGCCGCCGAAGCGCCCGTGCTGGCCGCCGACGCGGCGCGCCGCGCCGCGGCCGCTCTGGCGGCCAAGAGGCCGCCGGTACCCGTCGATCTCGCCGCGGCGCGCGCGGAGTTTTTGCAGCTCATGACCGGCGCCTGGCAGCCGGCACGGGGATACGCATGATCGCCGAGGATCTGCAGTTCGTCACCGAGCTCCCGGAACGGGCTGCAGACGAGCCCGCGCTGGTGATCGACGTCGAGGGCTTTGAGGGCCCGCTCGACCTCCTGCTGACGCTCGCCCGCCAGCAGAAGGTGGACCTGGCCAAAATCTCGAT
>Ga0187891_1000390_pt1 | contig 44368 bp, 39 predicted proteins | sample June2016WEW_21_4_FD_132990 | JGI IMG/M metagenome (GOLD analysis project Ga0187891, IMG submission 132990) | Peatland microbial communities from SPRUCE experiment site at the Marcell Experimental Forest, Minnesota, USA - June2016WEW_21_40 | ecosystem: Environmental > Terrestrial > Soil >... | reverse complement strand
CTAGGAGCGCGGCGTCTTCTACTCCGTCGACGTGAGCTGTGAGCCAGTGGTTGGGGGCGTGGCGTCCCCTCAGATAGAGCTTTTGATAATTGTCGGTCAGGGCCTCAGTGAACTCTCCGTCGGAGCCGTTGTGTACGACGCTGAGCGTGATGGCATCGAGTGGCTTGCCTACGAACGACTGCATGAAGGCTTGCTTCTTGGAGGCGGCGAGATCGCGCAGGATTTTGTTGCGCTCGCGCGCGACGTGGACTGGAACTTGATTCGGCATGGCGGCGGCTGGAGTGCCCGGGCGCGCGGAGTAGGTGAAGACGTGCAAATAAGTGAAGGGCAGGTCTTCAACCAGGCGCTTCGTGGCTTCGAATTCGGTGTTGGTCTCGCCCGGAAATCCCACCAGGACGTCGGCGCCAATAGCGGCAGCGGGCATGGCGGCGCGAATCTTTTCAATCTTCTCGCGATAATGCCAGGGACGATATTTGCGATGCATGCGCCGCAAAACCGTGTCACTGCCGGATTGCAGCGGCACATGCGCATGCTTGGCGATACGCGGCGATGAGGCGACGAGCGAAATGAGTTCGTCAGTCCAATCCATTGGCTCGACAGAGGAGATGCGAAGTTTTTCGAGTGGCGTCTCGGCGAGAATCGTGCGGATCAGGGACTCGAAACCCGAGTGGTTTTCGCTGAGAGCTGATGGCCGAGAGCTGACAGCTAGATCGCGTCCCCAGCGTCCGAGGTTGATGCCGCTGATCACGACTTCGCGATAGCCTGCGGCTACGAGAGCATTCATCTCGCGAATGACTTGGAATGTGGAAAGCGAACGGCTTTGGCCGCGGACACTGGGAATCACGCAGAAGGAGCAGCGATTGTCGCAGCCGTCCTGAACTTTGAGATTGGGGCGAGTGCGATCGTTTTCGTGAGAGCCCGCATTCCCGTTGGCAGATTCGAAGACGGGCGCGGAGAGCAGTTCGGTGTGGGCGAAGATGTCGGAGACAAAGATCGAGTTCTCAGTTCTCAGTTCCCGGTTCTCAGTAAGAGCGGAAAGCGGCAGGAACGTTTTACCTTGGCGAGAGTTTTCATCGAGGACGAGTTCAGCGAGTTGATGCTTGTGCGAGTTGCCGATCACAGCCATGACGCCGGCGAGCGCGGCGATTTCTTCCGGAGCGCGCTGCGCGTAACATCCCGTGACGATAATTTTTGCCAGAGGATTCTGCCGTTGCACGCGGCGGATGGCGGCGCGGGCGTCCTGATCTGCCGAAGCAGTGACGGTGCAAGTATTCAATAGGACGAGGTCGGCGTGGGCGGCGGAAGCGCGAGCGAGGCCGCGTGCTTCGAACTGGCGTTCGAGGGCGGCGCCGTCGGCTTGAGTAGCGCGGCATCCGAAGTTTTCTACGTGGAAGGTAGCCACGGAATTATCGTAGCGCAAGTGACGGAATTGTGCGGGCACACTTCGATTCCGGTTCAGCTCGCGGCAGGTTGTGCGCCGTCATCTGAGAAGATGATGGGTCAGGCAGTGGCTACGTTTTTCTTCTGCGTGAAACATTCGCGGCACAGGATTGGCCGCCCCTGTGTTGGGCGGAACGGGACGGTGGTCTCCTTGCCGCACTGGGAGCAGGTGGCCCGGGTTTCGACGCGCGTGAAGTGGTGCGCGTTGCCCCTTGTGGGTGGGGCGGTGAGGATGGCCACGCGCTTGGACTTGCAGGTTTTACAGCGCTTGGGTTCATTCCTGAATTGTTTGTCGTGGAAAAACAGTTGTTCCCCGGCGGTGAAGACAAAGTCGGCGCCGCAATCGATGCAGGTGAGTACCTTATCCTGAAATTCCATTGAGGATGGCTCCCTTGTGCCCATGCTGCTCCCGCCACACGCGGGGAAGGCGGTGGCGCAGTGCAAACACAGGTTCTGTACATCCCCCCTCGAACTACCCCTGGACTCGGCCCGCCACGCACCTGGAACGGAGCGTGGATACAGATTTCCTACTTACATGCCGAATGAATGATGAGTGTTGAATAATCCCAGATGCAACTCCGCCTGGTGGGGACCAGATGGAGCAGGGCCGCCCCGGGAAGGGACCGACCCTTTAATGCCTTGATCTTCAATCCTGCTCCTTGCGAACTTTCTTGCGGGCGCGCTTGCGTGCCAGCGCCGCTTTAACGCGTTTTTTCTCCCCGGGCTTTAGATAAAAGGAGTGGCGCTTGACCTCCTTAATGATGTCTTCCTGCTGCACCTTGCGCTTGAAACGGCGCAGTGCGTTCTCGAGGGATTCACCCTCTTGCAGTCGAATTTCCGCCAAACAGACACACCCCCAAACCAGTCCGGAAGGACCGAATAGTTATTACAAGGATTTGACTGGAAGTCAAGTAGGGAGAGTGAAAAAAGTTGCACCCAATGAGCGTAGGCCGGAGGATTAGAAGGGATTGAGGACGGAAATAATTCGATAGTTGGATGCGAGTGGGAGCGGAGTTTCGGATTGCTTAAGTCCCACACCGGAGGCGGCCGCGGAATCCCACCCTTGCGCAAACAGCACGCAAGGATGGGGCACGCTTTTCGGTGTAACCGCCTCGAAGAGCCCACTACGTTCCCAAGTACTGCACGTGGACGTAGGTTCCTAGTCTGACGTTGTAGGCGAGGTACCAGCCGTCGTGGTCGGGATCTTCGTAGATGACGATGTCGTCGCTGTCCCAGAGCCAGTCGTTGCAAAAACCGATGTCGAATGCGCCAACGCTGAAGTAGAAACCGCCGAACCAGAAGCGGTTGGGGCCGCCACCGGCGAGATGCCAGACGTGGCCGCGGCCGAAGCCGCCGGTGAAGTGGCCGTGTTCCCAGGGATGATCGAGATGCATACGGGGATCGTCACGGCCGGTGTCGTGGCCGATCCATTTGCCATTGGAGTGAACGTGCGGCGCGTCGGGATGACCAGCCTTGTCGTTGAAATGAGCGTTGGCCTGGGCCGGTTTCGCAGCTCGCGCTGGAGCGGGACCGTGAGCGGGGATGTTCTTGACACCACCGCCGACTTCATGACGTTGAGCAAAGGCTACGATGGAAAACAGGAAACAAATTGCGAGCAGTCCGATGAGTTTTTTCATGTTCATCCTTTCTTCGAGTATTCCGGGAGATTGTAGTGGCAGCTAGTGGGTAGGCGCAATTGGGTGCTGGGGGCATTGTGGCGCGGGTTCGGGCTGCGGAGCTTTGCTCCGCTGGACAGCCGAGGGCGGCTGTCCCCACATGGGTCTCTTCGGGCTCACGCTACACATCGTCGACGCTGCGGGCCCTTAGCGGACAGGAGTGTCCGCTCCACACGAACGCAGCTGCTTCAGAAGATGAATTTCAGGCCGAGTTGGATTTGGCGAGGGGCGAAGGCAGCGTTGGGCTTCATGAAATTTTGGGGCTGCTGGTAGTAAGCGGGGTAAGGAACGCCGTTGACGTAGGTGAGTACTGGGTCAAGGTGGTGGCTTCGGTGGTGAGGCCGTCGGATGTGATGGTGACGCGTTGGTTGTCGTGGTTGAAGAGGTTAAAGGAGTCGGCGGTGAACTCGAGGCGGTAGCCATGGCCGACGTGGATTTTGCGAACGAGGCGGAGGTCGGTAGAGGCGTAGTCGGGTCCGGTGAAGGCGTTGCGGCTGTACCGGGGAGACGGTCGTTCTCGTAGTTGCCGTCTTGGTTGGGATCGCCGCTGACTGTGGCGTTGACGGGGCGTCCCCTACCGGCTGTGACGATGCTGGGAATTTTCCAATCGTTGAAAATGTGGCCGAGGAGTTCGTGTCCCCGGTGAAAGGGACGAGGCTCGGCGGAGAAAGCGGCGACGAAGCGGTTGCGCTGGTCGGTGACGCTGGGGCCGCGCTCGGCATTGGGCTGGTAGGAATTCTGAAGGGTGGCGGGTTCGCCGGCGACGAGGGCGTCCTGACCATCGTCGATGGCATGGGCGTAGGTGTAGGCGAGGCGGAGATAGGTTCCGCGGGCCATGCGGCGGTTGATGGAAACAGTTGCGCCGTTGTAGAGGCTGGAGGCGGCGCTTTGGAATTCATCGATTTTGCCGAGTTGGGCGATGGGGCGGCCGAGTGGATTGATGCAGGGCGGGAATGGGCACGTCAGAGATTGCGTGTACTGCCAGGTGGCGAAGGAATCGACGGTGTAGAAGCCGTTCTGAAAGATGGAGCCGGTGGAATCGAAGATGGGATAGGTGAGAGCGACGGGCGGCGGAAGGTTAACGTCGAGAGCGCAGATGAGGTGTTCGCCGTGGACGTAGAGATAGGAGACGGCGACGGTGGTGTGGTCGGCGACTTCGCGCTCGAGCGTGAGGCTGGTTTGCTGCACGCGCGGGGTGATGAAGTTGGGGGTGAAAGCGGAAACATCGTTGGTGACGCCCTGGGTAAATCCAGCAGGGAGATTGCAGGAAGCGGAAGTGAGTGGACAGGTGACGAGCGGGTTGGGATAGGTGGGAAAGACCTGGTGATCGTAGTAGTTGGTATTGTTGAGAAAAAGTTGAGCGTCTGATGCCGTTTTCGGTGGCGATGGCGAAGTTGTAAATCTGCGGGATGCGGACATAGAACAATCCGTAGCCAGCGCGGATGACGAGGGGATGAGTTTTGCCGATGGAGTAGGCGAGTCCGGCGCGGGGGCCGAAGTTGTGGGGATTGAAAGGAACCTTGCCGGAGGGCGGAAACAGCGGGTTGGATTGCAGTCCGGCGGCGGTGAAGGTTTGGAGGTCCCAGCGAACGCCGAGGTTGAGGGCGAGCGAGATGGTCGGTGACGCGAATGGTGTCCTGGGCGAAGGCGGCGTAGTCGTTGCTGTTGGGGTTGGAGGCGGCCGGGCCGAAGTTTTGCAGGTAATAGTGCGGGACGGCGTGGGCGTAGGCGCGGAGCGGAGTGAGCGGGAGTCCGGCTTCCATGGGTTCGAAAGTAAAGGGATCGACCTTGATGACATCGAAGAGACATTCGCCGCTTTGCTGGCTGGGGAAGAAGTCGTAGATCCAGGTGACGAGGGAGTCGCCGCCGAATTTGAAGGAATGGCGGCTGGTGTCGAGTCTGAGGGTTTCGGCAAGCTGGGCGCGGTGTTCGCGAGTGGCGCGGGGGAGCTGATCGGAGCGTCCGGTGCCATCGATGATGTCGGGAATCTTGATGGGCGTGTCGTTGGTGTTGGTGTAGGACTGGCGGAGATCACGGGAGAACTGGGCGCGGAGATGGCTGATGAGGCGCGTGGTGAGGCCTGAGGTGAGAGAGACCGAACCCGTGTCGGTGGAGACGGTTTCTTCGCCGTTGTCGGAGATGGAATCGTAAGTGACGGGGCTGGCGGGAGAGGAATACGTTGTTTGATCCCCAGTAGCGGGAAGAGTTGAAGCGTTTTCGGCGCCGTAGGAATTGGAGGAGACGCGAAACTCCTGCACGACTTCGTTGGAGAACTGGTAGGGGGCGCGATAAAGGCCGCGAGCCTGGGCGAAGAAGGCATTGTTGAAGTCGCCGCCGTCGACGAGGAAGCTGTTCTGGAATCCGCGAAGGCCGCCGAAGGAGAGATCGCCGTTGGTGGCGGAGGTAAGGTTGCGGGGATCCTGCGTGACGCCGGGCGAGAGCAGCATGAGGTCGGAGAAGCGGCGTCCGGTGAGGGGGAGATCGGCGATGGCGCGTTCGTCGATGAGGGTGTTGACGGCGCTGGGATTGGTGTCAACGAGCCGAGGTGCGCTGGAGACGGTGACGTTTTCCTGAAGGCCGGCGATGGTGAGATGGAATTCAAGTTCGGCGGCGGCGCCGACATCGACGTGAAGCTGCGGCGTAACTTGTGGGGACATGCCGTCGGCGACGGCGCGGGCGGTGTAATCGCCGGGAGGCAGGAGCTCGAGCGAGAATCGGCCCTCGGCGTCAGACGTGGTCGAGTAACGGGCGCCGGTGGCCGAGTTGACGGCGACGATGGAAGCCTGGGCGATGCGGCTGCCGGTGGGATCGAGGACAATGCCGCGAATGGCGCCGGTGGCAGCGTCTTGGGCGAAGGCGAGCGAGGCTAGCAATAAAGAGCAAAACAGCCTGCGAATAATAATAAAGAGCGAGGCGCGCGGCATGGAGTCCCACCTTTGATCGGGATGAGGCTCGGATGGGCGGTCCTCGCAAGCTTTACCGGAAGCTGTGCGGAACTGCGGGAAACCAAGTCCTGTATAGCATGGGCGGGGCGGGGAACGCGGTGACAGAGCGTCGTTCTTTTTGGGATGATTCCCGGAGTGGGAACCTCCTCAGCTCTTCGTTCGTATGGTGATGCCCAAATCGCGCAACTGGGTGTCGTTGACAGGAGTGGGAGCGTCTACCATCAAGTCGACGGCGCGGGCGGTCTTGGGGAAGGGAATTACTTCACGGAGACTCTCCGCTCCGGCGAGAATCATGACAATGCGGTCGAGGCCCAGCGCGATACCACCGTGCGGAGGGGTACCGTATTCGAGGGCTTCGAGGAAGAATCCGAAGCGGGCGCGGGCTTCTTCTTCGGTCATACCGAGGGCGCGGAAGATTCGGCTCTGCACGTCCTGGCGGTGAATGCGGATCGACCCCGAGCCCAGCTCCGTGCCATTCAGCACGACGTCATAGGCCAGCGCGCGCACCGCGCTCAGCGGCGATTGCGGATCATTCAATGACTCGACGCCGGACTCGAGCTTGGGCATATCTTCTTCATGCGGCGAGGTGAAGGGATGGTGTGCGGCGTTCCAGTGTTTGTCGCCCTCGTCCCACTCGAACATGGGGAAGTTTGTGACCCAGAGGAAACGGAAGTCTTTGGCGGGGTCGCCGGTCTTTTTGAAAATACCGTGACGGTCGGCGTACTTCTGGGCCAACGCGAGACGTAGCAGGCCGGCGGATGCGTAGATCGCCAACTCCTGCGGCGTGACCTTGCGGTGCGCGGGCATGGGGGTCTGCGGGCCGGCTTGCGCGGACCCGGCGACCAGCACGATCAGGTCGCTCCCTTCCATGCCGATCTTCTTGGCAATCGCGGCCGCTGCCTCAGGAAACTTGCTAGCGATGCGTTTGAAGTCTTCGAAGATTCTTGCTCCACCTTTGGAATGGAACATCGGCTTAATGTCGTCGCGCTCTTTGCGCGAGAGTTCGCCGACTTTGGGCGTGCGGATCGCGATCACCGGAAGATTTGGGTTGATGGCGAGCTCTTGTAAATTCTCAGGCGTGAAACATCCGCGTACGTCGGTGAACGCAGGCAGACGCAGGTCCGGTTTGTCGATGCCATAGAGGCGAATGGCTTCGTCATAGTCCATGCGCGGGAACGGTGTCTTGATTTCGGATCCGGCAGCATGGAATGCGGCTGTTAGAAATCCTTCGACCACCTCCCACACGCGTTCGGGCTGGGGATAGGACATTTCCAAGTCGATCTGAGTGAACTCAGGCTGGCGGTCGGCGCGCAGGTCTTCATCGCGGAAGCAGCGTACAATCTGAAAATATTTGTCGAAGCCGGAGATCATCAAGATTTGCTTGAATAGTTGCGGCGATTGCGGCAGGGCGTAGAACGTGCCAGGCTGCACGCGGCTCGGGACCAAGTAATCGCGCGCGCCCTCGGGCGTGGAGCGCGTCATGAACGGCGTTTCGATTTCGAAGAATCCCTGCGCGGAAAGATAGTCGCGGATGGCTTTCGCCACTTTGTGCCGGGTCTCGATGTTGAACTGCATCACGTCGCGGCGGAGATCGATATAGCGATACTTCAGGCGTGTCTCTTCATTGGTGAGCGCCGTGTCGCTGGGCAGGAATGGCGGGAGCTTGGACTCGTTCAGGATGCGTAACTCTTCCGCGACCAATTCGACTTCGCCGGTAGACATATTCCGGTTTACGGTGTTCGGATCGCGCAGCTTCACCGCACCGGAGACTGCGATGACGTATTCGTTGCGCAGAGCTCCCGCTTTTTCATGGAGGGCGGAATCGCGCTCGGCGTTGATAACCACCTGTGTGACGCCGGTGCGGTCGCGCAGATCGATGAAAAGCAGGTTGCCGTGATCGCGCCGGCGGTTGACCCAGCCCATCAATACGGCCTTCTTGCCTGCGTCCGAAGCGCGGAGCGCCCCGCACATATGAGTCCGTCGTAGATCGCCTAGAAAGTCGAGCAAAGTGTGTCCTTACAGTGGGAAATGGACCTGAGTGTTGAACCAAAGATTATAAATGGTGGGAGAACGGCGTTGGGACGCCGGCCTGAAGTCTGTGCTCAGGGGCGAATGCCGTATCAGCGTGCGCTGGGCAGGAGACTTACTTCTTGCTGGCTTTGCCGTCCATCACCGTCGACCACTTGGTTCCATCTTGTGACATATCGAAGGTGAAATTGTACGACGTGGCCGAGGTCATTTTGATGGTGAAGCGGCCCTTCATGGTCATGCCGCCCATCTTCTCGTCGTTGGTCCAGGTCCAAGTGTCGCCATCAAGCGTACCTTTGGAGTCGTCGAATTCGCCGAAGCTGTTGAACTCGCGGTAGGTGTAGGCTTTGTCGTCGGCGGAATATCCCATGACGGACAAGCCCACGCCGTTGCCCATCGAACTTTTGTAATCCGAGTGGCAGACGATGTAGAAGCCGCCTTCCATCCACTCGCACTTTTCGCTCTCCGTCATCGATCCGCCAGGACCCATGGTTCCGGGCTTCATGTTGCCGTCGAGGGTCCACGAGCCCACGAATATGTCCAGCTTCTTGAGTTCCGGGCCTGGTTTCGGAGGCACCTGGGCCGTCGCCGCTGCCGCAAGAACTACCCATGCTGCTAAAAACATTCCCGCCGTTTTCATGTGCGTCTCCTTGAGGGTGCTCATAGCCCTGTGCATAGGTTGAACAATTTAGCGATACGCATTTTACACTGCCAACTCGACTGCGTGGCAAGCATTACCAGTCTCCCCAATGCGCTGCGGTTGCCTGATGGAATTTCAGCTTCCACTGGTCGCCCAGCTTCACCCACACCGAACTGAAGTGCTGATAGCGCGGGGGCGGTCCCTGATCTTCTTCGGGGGCTTCGCGAACGATTGCGTCGTAGGTGACGATGGCGGCGTCGTTGCCGAGGGCTACTACTTTCACGTCGTAGGGCGTGAGTTCCAGGAGGCCTGAGTCGCCCAGATTATCGGTTGCCTCTTGTCCCTCGAGCAGCTTGCCATCGACTCCAACGATCGAGAAGTCCTGGCTGAGTGTTCGTCTAAAGAATGCGGTGTCATCTTTCTTCTTGGCCTCGATCAGGTTCTTCTCATTGGCGATTGCGGTTTGCTCCAGAGGGCTTTGAGGTTTGGCCGCGGCCGGAGTCTGCGCCACGGACTGGATAGCGGCGACACAGCAGAATAGAAAGCCACTGAAAAACCAGGAAGATTTCACACGACCCCCTTCTGATCAACGTTGTGAACGGAGAGGCCCGGAAGCCCATCGATACTGCGCTCGTTCTTCTGTTCACGGTAAGCTTGCAAGCCTTCCGGTCCCTTCTTGCGGGCCCATGCGGCGAGCTGTTCCCGCTCACCTTCGTAATTGAAAAGGGGGACGCCATAGCCACAGGAGTCGGTAACGCGGGTGAGTTCGACGACGACGATCGAGCGGGTGTTTTCGTGAATTGGGAAGTTTTCTACGAGCTTGGCAAATTCTGCTTCCTGCGGTTCGACGACGCGGCCATGGCCGTACAGACGGAAAATATTCGGCGGACCTTGGAAGGCACAGAACATAAGAACAATTCTTCCATTTTCTTTCAGGTGAGCCATGGTCTCGACGCCACTTCCGTTGAAATCGATGTAGGCGACCGTGGTTGGGCCGAGGATGCGAAATGTGTCCAGACCTTTCGGGGACAGGTTCACATGACCGCTGGCATCGAGCGGCGCGGAGGAGACGAAAAATATGTGCTGCGCTGCGATGAAACTCCGGGCAGCATCGTCCAGCATGGAACGAGTTTTACCCATGGTTTACCCTCGGATTTTATTTGGCAAATCCGCGCGCGGAACCGAAACTTGTTCGCCGGTTGCCAGATTCTTCAGGGCGAATGCGTCGGCCTTCACTTCATTTTCGCCGACGATCAAAATGTATTTTGCTCCCGCCTTGGTTGCGGTCTCAAACGATTTTTTGAGGCGGAAGGTTTCATCACCCAAATCCACGACTATATCGTGACGGCGCAACTCGCGCGCCAGCCGGGCAGCTTGGGAGTTCATGCCGGCGCCGAGAGGGGCTACGTACACATCCGGTTTTGTCAGCACGCTTTCGGCCGTCGATGACTCCTGCAGCGACATAACGATTCGGTCCTCGCCGATTGCGAAACCAATCCCGGGAGCAGCGGGACCACCGAGGGACTCGGAAAGGCCATCGTAGCGGCCGCCACCAAGGATTGCATTCTGCGCGCCCAACGCTCCGTGGGTGAATTCGAAGGCGGTGCGCGTGTAGTAATCGAGTCCGCGCACAAGACGGTCGTTCAACGTAAAGGGAACGCCGACTTTGGTCAGGATTTCTTTCACCGCCTCAAAATGGGTGCGGCACGCTTCATCGAGAAACTGGCTGATGCGGGGCAATGTGTCGATGATCGGTTGATCGGCCGGGACTTTGCAGTCGAAGACGCGCAGGGGATTCGTCACGGCACGGCGCTGGCAATCGGTGCACATCTTTCCCACTACCGGCTCCAAAGCCTTGCGGAGAGCTTCGTTGAAGGCCGCGCGATCATTTAGACAACCGACAGAATTCAGTTCGAGATTCCAGCCTGCGATTCCGAGGCGATCCAGCAGCGTGGCCAGCATCTCGAGCACTTCCGCATCGCGTGCCGGAGATTCGCTGCCCGCCGAAGCCGGTCCAATCGCTTCCGCACCGATTTGATAGAACTGGCGGTGGCGGCCTTTTTGCGGGCGCTCGCGGCGGAACTGCGGGCCGATGTAGTAGAGCTTGTTCAGACCGTGATCCCAGAGTTTGTGTTCGATGTAGGCGCGCACGACGCCGGCGGTGTTCTCGGGACGGAGGGTAAGGGAATTTCCCTTTTCGCTTTCAGCGCGACCGCGATCTTCCCAGGTGAACATTTCCTTCGAGACGATGTCGGTCTCTTCGCCGACGCCACGGGCAAACAATTCTGTCGACTCGAAAATCGGCGTGCGGATTTCCTGGAAGTTGTAGGCGCGGAAGACATCGCGGGCTGCCGACTCCACGAAGTTCCACAGCGCCGTGTCGGGCGGCAGCAAGTCTCGCGTTCCTCGAACAGCTTTGATCATTCAGTTCTCATTCCTCAATGATTGTCATCCTGAGCGGAAACTTGTCTTTCGCATTGCGAAAGACAAGTCGTAGTCGAAGGATCCCTTGCAGCGTAACCCGACTTTCGGCCCGCCAAGGGACTCCGCAACGCTTTCGGCCGCCCGTCAAGCGTCGCCCAGAGAACGCCTTCACACGCCCGTCGCAAACGCATAGAACGTTAGGGATCCTTCGACTCCGCAAGCCGGTTCGCTTCGCGCACCGTCTCGCTGCGCTCAGGATGACAGTTCAATCTCGCGACTCGCTATACTACCGCTCCCGCAAATACTCTTGCGTATAGCCCAGATAATTCCGCGCATAGTGCATGATCATCTCGTCTTCGGATTTCTCCAGTTTGCGGCGGAACTTTCCGGGAGAGCCCATCCATAGCGATCCCGGCTCGACCACCGTGCGCTCGGGTATCAGCGTACCGGCGGCGATAATCGATCCTGCACCGATCTTTGCGCCATTCAGAATGATGGAGCCGATGCCGATCAGACAGCGATCCTCGACCACGCAGCCATGCAGGGTTACCGAATGGCCCACTGTCACGTACTCGCCCACCGTCACGCCGTAGGTGTTTTTCATTCCGTGCAACACGCTGCAATCCTGAATGTTCGAATGGGCGCCGATGCGGATGGCGTAGACGTCACCACGTACGACCGCATTCATCCAAACCGACGAGTGCTCGCCCAATACGACGTCGCCGATAATCTGCGCCGAGTCGTCCACGTAGCAGGTCGCGGGAATTGTCGGCCGCATGTCTTTAAAGGACCGAATCATTGAATCGCTCCGACAAAATGTCTGAATTTCAAGAGACAAGAATAAATAGTACCAGCAGTGTTGCTCTATCCTTCCGTGCATGCGGGACTTTGCCATCCGCCGTGCCATCTGCGAAACTGGCCCTGTTCCCGGCACACGCTGAGACTGAGAACCGCGAACTGAGAACTGCTTTATGGGCCGCATTCACGTACTTTCCGAACAGGTTGCCAACAAGATCGCCGCGGGCGAGGTGGTGGAGAGGCCTGCTTCTGTGGTGAAGGAGTTGCTGGAGAACGCGCTGGACGCGGGCGCGACACGGATCAAAATCAGCGTGGAGGCGGGCGGCAAAAAGCTGATTCAGATCACGGACAACGGATGCGGCATGGTGCGCGATGACGCGATGCTGGCGTTTGAGCGGCATGCGACGTCGAAGATTAAGGATGCGGAAGATCTGCTGAGCGTAGCCACGCTGGGGTTTCGCGGCGAGGCGTTGCCCTCGATTGCGTCGGTGTCGCGGCTGCGGCTGGAGACATGCGCTACGGAATCGACGGGAGTACCGGCGGCGGGCACGATTATCGAGATCAACGGCGGCAAGATGGCGCGGGTCGAAGAAGCGGGACTGCCCGAGGGAACGTCGATTACGGTGCGGGATCTCTTCTTTAATACTCCGGCGCGGAAAAAGTTCTTGAAGGCAGAGTCAACCGAACTGTCGCACATTGCTTCGCTGGTGACGCATTATGCCCTGGCGCATCCGGAGAAGCATTTTGAACTGCATTCGGCCACCAATGCCATGCTGGTGGCGCCTCCGGTGGCGGGATACAGCGAGCGCGTGTATCAGGTGTTTGGCAAGGAAACGCTGGACCAGTTGATTGCCGTGGCGGCGGTGCAGCCGCTGGAGCATGTGGGGCTGCCGCAGCCTCCGCCGTGGCGCCGTGAAGTGAGTGAGGATGCGGCCGAACCCATGGATCCCGGGGAGATGCGGGTGCACGGATTCGTTTCGAAGCCGGAGATTCAGAAGCTGAATCGCAACTCGATATATGTGTTCGTGAACGGACGGCTGATTCGCGACCGGCTGATCCAGCATGGATTGACCGAAGCCTATCGCAACATTATTCCGCCGACGGTGTATCCGGTGGTGTTGCTGTTTGTGGAATTGCCCGCGGGCGAGGTGGATGTGAATGTTCATCCCTCGAAGACTGAAGTGCGGTTTCGGCAATCGACGGTGCTGCATGACTTTGTGCGGGATACGGTACGAGCGGCTCTGATGAAGGCGCGCCCGGCGCCGCAGTTCACGACGGAGATTCATGCGCACGCCACAGCGGGCTCGGGGCTGACGCCGCGGGCGCGGGAGTGGGAGCCGCCTTCCGACATGGCTGTTCCGGCTGGGTCGGCGGTGAGCGCGCTTTATGAACCTGCGGGCGGGGCTGGCTTTGCGCTGCAGGCGCCGGTGGCGCTACCAGTTTCGGCGCGGCTTCAGTTTGAAGGCGGGATTGCGGTGGAGGCGAGTGCTGCGATTCCGGTAGCGCGTGGTCTCGAAAGAAGAGAAGCCGAGGAGATTCCGGATAACGGTTGCGCTCCGGCTCTCGAGGTACGGGAAGAGGAACCAACGCTGGCCGCGCTGTCGACGCTGCGGCCACTGGGACAGATTCGCAATTCGTTCATTCTTGCGGTGAATGAAGATGGATTGTGGATTGTCGATCAGCATGTGGCTCATGAACGTGTGCTGTTTGAGCGTGTGCTGAAGCAGCGAGCAGCGCTAAAAGTGGAGAGTCAGCGGTTGCTGATGCCGATCGTTCTGGAGCTGTCTCCGGCGCAGCAGGCGGTGTTTGCGGAGATTGCCGATGAGTTGCAGCACAATGGATTCGAGGCGGAGCCGTTTGGGGCGCGCAGTGTCGCGGTGAAAGTTGCGCCCGCGGGCGTGGACGCGGCAGCGGTGGAGAAGATGCTGCATGAACTTCTCGATCAGATTTCGCGGGAAGAGCAGTCTCTGAATCTGGAAAAGATTCGCGGGCGAATTGCGGCGTCGATTGCGTGCCATGCCGCGATCAAGGTCAACATGCCGCTGGAACAAAATAAGATGGAGTGGCTGCTCACCGAACTCGCGAAAACGGACCATCCCATGTCATGCCCGCATGGCAGGCCCGTGGTACTGCGGTATTCTGTAAAGGATATCCAGAAGGCGTTTAAAAGGATCTAGCTGTCAGTTGTTTTCATGAACGAGCAGGATTTACAGCAATTGCGACGCGAGAAGTGGCGGCTGGACGGCAAACCCGTCCGGACCATCGAACAGGCGCGTGCGTTTGTCGAGGGAGTGGGATTTTGCCTAATGTATCCAGTGCGCCCCTCGATGCCGGTGCCCACATTTATTGGGGCGTTCGTAGGATCGGACAATCGGCTGCCGACTTGGCAACATGCTTACTCCGATCCGCGTGCGGCCGAAGCGACGGAACTGATGGTGCGGCTGCTGCGCGAGCGGTCGGCTTACGAGGCGAATCTGTTTGAGGAGAACAACGCGTTCTTGGTAGCGGCTTCGGTGTTTCCTTATTTTTATGCGCTGGTGGGCGAGCGCAACCCGAAGCTGGCGCCGAAGCAGGGGCCGCGGTCTCCTTATTCGCCGCTGGCATGCGATGCGTTTGAGTTGATACGGCGCGATGGGCCTATCTCGAAGCAGAAGCTGCAGGAGGCGCTGGGCGGCAGCGTGTCGTTGGCGGCGCTCGATAAGGCGCTGGGGGAGTTGTTGGCGAAGCTGCGCATCACCCGTGTGGACTACAAGGCCAATGAAGGTTCTTACTGGGATGTACTTTACCGCTGGTCGCCGGATGCGGTGCGCGAGGGCGTGGGATTATCGGTGCAGCAGGCGCTCTCGGCGCTGCTGTCGAAATATCTGGATTGCGTGGTCGCCGCCGAGCAGACGGAACTGGAATCTTTCTTCGGAAAATTTGTGGCGCGGTCGCGCGTGAAAGAAGCTGTGAATGCACTGCTGGCGGCAAGGGAGTTGAGCTTTGTGCATGTGAGCGGGCGGTCCATGCTGCAGATCACGCCGGAGAAGGAAGCGGTGGTTGCCGCTGCCAGACCACACCGCGCGGCGAAGTAGGCTGCTCTCACGCTTCATCGCGTGTACAATCTACTCGCGAAATGACCGAGAACTCTGACCACGATCACTCTCAACGCAAACTGATCATTGCCATTGACGGGCCGGCGGGCGCAGGCAAGAGCACGATCGCATCCCGGTTGGCGCGGAAGCTGGGTTATGTGAATCTGGAGAGCGGCGCGATGTACCGGGCGCTGGCGCTGAAAGCCATCGAGAAAGATGCATCGTTCGACGACGAAGCCACGCTGGTGAAGTTGGCGCAGGAGTCGCGCATTCAGCTCGAGCCTACGATGGGGGGAAACCGAACGCTCCTGAACGGGCACGACGTTTCTGCGCGCATTCGCGAGCGCGACGTCACGGAGGCGGCGTCGCGGGTGTCGGTGCATCCCGGAGTGCGGGCGTGGATGGTGGCACGTCAGCGGGAGATGGGCGTGGGTGGCGGCGTGGTGATGGAAGGGCGCGACATTGGCACGAAGGTTCTTCCTGACGCTGACCTGAAAGTTTTCCTGGATGCTGACCCGGTGGTGCGAGAGCAGCGGCGCATGGAGCAGCAGAAGATCAAAGGCGAAGTAGCCGCGAACGTGGCGGCGGATCTGCGCGAGCGCGACCACCGCGACCGCACTCGCGCCGTCTCTCCGTTGTTGGCCGCGGAAGACGCGGTCGTGATCGATTCGACGAAAATGAGTGAAGATGAAGTACTGACTCAGGTAGAAGAGCTGGCTAGCAGGAAATTGAGACATTGAGTGGTTCGGTCAATCCCTTAGCCGATCTGGCAGGCTACGGGAAAACTCGGACGGGGCAGGAAGTGCGACCACCGGGGCTGAAGCCTGCACTGATTCTGGACGATTTTACACGGCGCTGAAGCGCCGCTCTTCCACGTCACCGCCCGCATCCTCGCGTTTTTCAGCAGCCCTCTAGCCTAGCCCAGGCTAGTTTAGTCTAGTCTAGTTGTCCGTAGGTTCGACTTTCGCTTTGGGGGCGGGCAGGGATTTGGCAGGCTTCGCCGGTGTCGCTGGAGGCGCAGGGGGTGCCGATGAAGCGGTGGCAGAGACCTTGCGAATCTCAATGCCATCGTGCTCATTGTTGATCACTATGTGGGAAGTTCCATTCCCCACGGTGCCAGTGGCGCTGGCCTCGTGGTCCCCGTTCTCGACTTTCAACTCCGGAAAGTCCGACTGGATTTCGCCATCGCGGGTGCGCGCATCTACGCGGAAGCCTGCCTTGTCAGGCACGCTCAACTGCACGTCGCCGTTACGGCTGTCGATCTGCACATTCCCCAGTGAACGCATCGATACCTCAATGCCGCCGTTGTCATTCTGCAGGCGGACATCGCCGGAAACATCGATCAGGCGAATCTGCTTGGAGCGCGTGGTCAAGTGGAGGGGGCCGGTGATCTTTTCTGCGTGGAGGTCGTCGGAATCCAGATCGAGATCGCCATCGATCCGCGAGAACTCCATGTCGGTGCGGGAAGACTTGAAAGACACATTCTTGCTGATGCGGGCGAGTTTGACACTCTCCTGGAATTCTCCGTCGAGTTGAGCTGAACCCTTCACATCCATAACGGAGACTTCGTTGAGGCGGCCGTCGATGTGGACGTCGCCGGTAATCTGCTCGACCTTGGCGGAACTTTTTTCCAGATTCAGTTTCACGTTGCCGGTGACGTCTTCCACGGAAACTTCGCCGTGCTGGTTGGCAATCTCGACTTCTCCGTCGCGGCCGGTGACGGAGACATCGCCCTTGTGCGCAGTGATGTGGAGTTCCATCTTGCGGGGGACCGAGATATCGAGATCAGTTTGTACAGAATGGTCGCCGGCGGCCTGGGTTCTGGCATCGAGAACCATCATATTGCCGGCGAGGGCTATCCCTGGTGCAGTTTGTTTGTTGTACTTATCGGCGTCACCCTGGTTTTCCGCGCCGACGCGTTTGTGGATTATGACTGTGATTTTGTTGTCGTTGGCCACGCTGACGCGCACCGCGCCGTGCTCGTCATTAACGCGCAGACTGGTGACGGCGGGCGGTATGTCCTGTTCGAGGTGGTCATCGAAGTTGTAGGTCTCGCCGAAGATGTTATTAAGATCGCTGTCGTCCATGTCCATGTTGTCGCGGATTTGGCCCCAGTTGAAGCGCGAGGCTTGCGTGGCGATCAGTCCGCAGATCACGATGACGACGACCAGAAAAATTCCACCCGCACCAATGCCGCGAGCGGGCAATCCGTCGCGTTGAGCTTGCTGGTGCTCGATCAGCTTGATCACTCCCCACAGGATCAACAGCAGCGGCCAGTAGTGAGCAAACCATGCGCCCAAGTGCGGCCACGACAGCATGTGCAGATTGCCGAGCAGGAAGATAATTCCGAGGACAATCAGCACGAACGGTCCGGCAAAAGAACGGCGATAGCGGCGTGGCGGAACAGGCGGTTGAACAGGGGTTTGAAGTGGGCTAGACATTGCGCACCTCCCCGGAAGGAGACGTTGCTCCCGGATCGGAAGATGAAGGCGGTGGAGGCGGCGCGGCGGGTGGCGGCCCTGGCGGCAGCAGTCCGATGTGTCCGGCCGATGAGGCGCTGCTCTGCAGCAGTTTCACTATGCCAACCACCAGCAGGATCGCGGGCCAGGTTCGTTCAAAGCTGGCGACATTGAGGCTCTGGAGCAGGAGCAACGTTCCAATGGTCACCAGGATGGCCGGCCCCATGATTTTCCGCATGCGGCAGCGATCGCATCGGCAGTTCATCCCGACGGCTTTTCGCACGCGGCAGGTTGCGCAAGTACAGCCAGCGGGGTGAACTCCGAGCATTCCCCACTGCCTGGCGAACATCCATCCCCCGAGAGCGATGAGAATGATCGGCCAGAAACGGTCGAGGCCGAACTCCCAGATGTTCATGGTGTGCAGGAGGAAGAGCACGCCCAGTCCAATGAGGATGATCGCAACGGTAGGAATGTTCTTGGTCTCGCTTTTCTCTCCCATGCTGAAAGCCTGCGCAAGACCGAACGGATCCGGTGCAGGCTGGCCAGCCTGGAGAGCGTGAGCAGTGCGGACCGCGTCGATGATCTGGTAGACGTAGAAAAACGCGATGCCGATGCCGAACAGGGCGTCCCAACTTCCAGCGTGGTCCGAGCCGAAGATAAGCAGGCCGAAGATGAGCAAGTGCGCCAGACCCTTGGCGTATTGCGAGCAGTAGACGGCGCCGACGCCGAAGGGAAAGAATCCAGCAAGAATGCCAGCGACTGCGGGATTCGGGCCTGAGCCTGTGGATCGCGCGGCCACAGGCGTTCCCGCCGGCGGATATACAGCTTGCGGAGGCACGAATCCGGCCGCCGGAGCCGGAGTGGTACCTTCCAAACGGGCTGCTAGACAGGGCTCGCAGTAGACGACTCCGCGGACGTCGCGGGTGCAATTGGCGCAGAGCGGCTTGCCGCAGGTGCGGCAAAACGCGACTGCGGCCGTATCGTTGTGGGCAGCGCAGTTCATACGAACCTCCTGTACGTGGTCACCGACACTACAGGCAGATCGTTTACAGATGGACCCAGCGGAGCGCTGGCCAGAATGAGATGATTTTCAGTCTGGCTGTAGTTGCGCTCCTGCTTCTGCTCGGGCTGTTGAGTTGTGTCGTTCTTGTGGTCTTTCCTTTCCGGAGCGGGCTCGGCGGGCGTCACGGTGCGCTTGAGTTCGCGCACCCGCGATTCCACCTCATACACGAACCGGATATTTTCGTAATACCTTACTACGCGGGCTTGCGTGTTGTAATACGTGTGGCGTATGGCGGCGGGACGCAAACTCACCTGGCGCAGGTCGGCGGGTTTTACGCCGATTACGCTCAACGCCACCGACAGCGCGAAAAACGCCATGCCAAACGACATGGCAAACCGCGGCTGGCGGACCGTTGCCCAGAGGGGTTGCATTGCCCCCGAGGCCCACGCGTGCGCCCGCTCCAGCCATGTAATGCGTGGCTGCGGAGCAGACACGTTCACCCGCAGGCGTTGGGTGTCAACGCCCGTCGTGGATGCCAGGATATTCGTGACCAGGCTGACTGGAGGCTCCACCTCCGTGAGATCCTTCAGCCAGTTGCGGCCCGCCTCGACTTCGGCGAACAGCGGCCTGCAGGCGGAACAAGTCCGCACGTGAGCCTGGAACCTGTCGAGTTGAGCGCCGGTCAGGACACCATCGATCGCGTCCGAGAGCAGGCCTTCAAACTCGTGACACTGCATTCCGTTACTGGTGTGGTCTGGCATCACATCACCTGCCCATAGGTACGTTGTAGAAGGCGTGCAAGTTCCGCCCGCCCACGATTTATTCGACTTTTCACAGTCCCCTCCGGAACCTTCAAAACGGTTGCGATTTCGCGATAGTCCATATCTTGTAAATCCCTTAGAATCACAGCTTCACGAAGCTCCGGCGACAGCTTTCCGAGCGCTGCGTGGACGGTTTCCCCCACCTCCCGGCTGCGGACGTGCTGATCGGGAGGCGCAGATTGGTCCTGAATTTGCTCACTGAGCGGCTGGGCGTCCTCATGTGCGGATGACGTGGCATCGAGCGAGTCGGTGATGCGATCCTGCTTGGTCTTGCGGAAATGATCGACCAGCAGGTTGCGGGTGATGGTGGTCACCCAGGTGACGAACGCACCCTTCGAGCTGTCATAGCTTGCCAGCGTGCGGTACATCTTGATGAAGACTTCCTGGGCGAGGTCTTCCGCGTCGTCGGCCGATGCCGCGAAGCGGTAGCAAATGTTATAGATACGCCGGTTGTAGGTCTGGACGATTTCTTCCCAGGCGGCGGGGTCGCCCGCAACACAGCGGCGGACCAGCATCGCAACTACCTGGACATCTTCCAAACGGAGCTCCCCGGAAAGCTAGACCTTGCCAAGACGCTTACTTTGCAAACTCTGACGTTCAGCTTGGGATGGTGACAGCACGGCACCCCATGCCCTACAAGACAGTACGCGGATGTAGTGGCGTAAGTTCGCCAGCGTAATGATGCGGGCGCAAGTTGTTCGAAACAAGGCATTGTAGCAGCGGGAGGAGGTGAGAGACTCCGAGGTGCGCGACTACTCGCTGGTGAAGTAATCCACGGTCACTGGGTTCTCGAAGAGCGAATAGTCGCGGGTGACTACGGTGATGCCGCTATCGGTGACGAAGTAGCGGGAACGGTCGGCTTCGGTGTCATAGCCGATGGTCGTGCCTTCAGGGAGATGGACGTTGCGGTCGATGATGCAGCGGCGAATACGGCAATGGCGTCCTACAGCGACGTGCGAGAACAAGATGGAGGCGTCGACTTCGGAGTAGGAATTCACACGCACGTCAGGCGAGAGCACGGAATTCTTGACCACGCCGCCGGAAACGATGCAGCCATTCGAGACGATGGAATCGAGCGCTGTGCCCATGCGATCTTTCTCCGCGAAGACAAATTTTGCCGGCGGATACTGGCGTTGATGGGTGCGGATGGGCCATTCCTGATCGTACAGATTGAAGATGGGCGAGACCGAGACAATGTCCATGTTGGCTTCGTAGTAGGCCTCGAGGGTGCCCACATCGCGCCAGTAGAGAGCTTCTTTCTTGTTTTCGTCGAGGAAGTCGTAGGCGAAGACGCGATAGTCATCGACCATCTTAGGCAGAATGTCCTTGCCGAAATCGTGGCTGGAATTGGCGTCTTCTGAATCTTTCAGCAGGACGGGGATGAGGACGTCGGCATTGAAAAGATAGACGCCCATGGAGCCGGCAACTTTCTGGGGGTTCCAGGGGGAACGCAGTTCCGTTTTGGCGGGCTTCTCTTCGAAGCCATTGATCCGGCCGTCCTTGTCGACGTCGACCACCCCGAAGCGAGAGGTTTCTTCGAGATCGATTTGGATCGTGGCCAGGGTGACATCGGCAGCGGAATCCTCGTGCTGCTTCATCATTTTGCCGTAATCCATTTTGTAGATGTGATCGCCGGAAAGGATCAGGACGTGCTTGGGCTGCTCGGAGCCGATGGAGTAGATGTTCTGGTAGACCGCGTCCGCGGTGCCCTGATACCACTGATCGCTCACGCGCTTCATGGGAGGAAGCACTTCGACGAACTCTCCTACCTCGCGGCCAAGAATGTTCCAGCCTTCGCGGATATGGCGATTCAGGGACAGGGCTTTGTATTGCGTGAGGATGTAGACGCGGCGCAGATCAGAGTTGAGGCAGTTGGAAAGAGTGATATCGATGATGCGATACATTCCGCCGAAGGTGACGGCGGGCTTGGCGCGGTCGCGAGTAAGGGGATAAAGGCGCTCTCCGGCGCCTCCTGCGAGAAGGACTCCGAGTGTGTCTTTCATCAGACTGACTCTGACTTTCGAACAGACTGCATTCGGTTTTCCGCTGCCACAGAAAACAGTAGATGGTAGCACAGGGCCATGGGGTTGCGGCGATTCGAAGACGCGTGGCTTCCCGGCGCTCTTGGCATCCGCTTAGCGGGTTACGGGAGTTGGGTCGGGGACTCGGCTCCGGTATTGTGACGGTAGAGCCTTATCTGTTGCTTGACTGCCTCGAGGGCCCCGAAACCCCAGAGACTTGCGAGCTCGATATCGTCGGTAGTGTTGGCGTCAAAGCCCTCGTCGGGCGGCACGAACTCATTGAACTGATGAATGATGAGAAAGATGGGGTCCAGTTGCCGGGCGTAGGTCATGAAAGAGCCGAAGGTGTCGTATCCTGCATTGTCTCCGAAGCGCAGGGCGGCGTCGGGACAGTAGGGCGGAGCGTCGGGATTCGGGCAGCCCCATCCGTTTTGGCCGGCAGTGGCGATGGAGGCGGTAAAGTTTTCTACGCGGGAACCGGTCCCGTCATGAACCTCGTTGTATGACGGATAGTAAGGGCAGTACGGGGCGAGGGTGCAGGTGGGGTTGAGGCGATCGACCCAGCTCCAGAAGCCGTAGGCGGGATTGATTTCGACAGGTCCGTCGGGAGTGCTCTGGTTAAGCCAGAGGTACGGCTGACTGTCGAGATATCCCGCGATCATTTTGAATGTGTACCTGCGTGCGATCTCGGGATGGTTTTTCAGAAATTTTCTGATCTGGAACCACAAGGGATTGTCTGACCGGCTTGGATCCTGCGCCGCCCCAAGGAAAATCAGCATGAGGGGCTTGCCTTTGTAGATCACCTGGCGATCGGGATATTCCTGGAAGAGCGACCCAAAATACTCGATCTCTTTTTCCAATGCGGTCTTACCGTCGAGATCCCTGAACAACACATGGTCGTCGATGCCGCCCAACTGGGGAATGAGTTTGAGTCGAGTGCCCAGCTTTGTCCATGCCGGAAAAAGATTGCCGGTGTTGTCGCGGATGGTTTGGTTGTAAGTGCGGAAGGAGGGCGTGCAGTACGGGACATATTTCTTGATGAACCACTCGCTGTTGAAGATACAGCTCACGTTGTTGGTCAAGTCGCCGATCGCGGCGTCGATGCCCATGTATTCCATCTGGGCGACATGCTGCTGGATCACGGCGGGCTGGGCGCTGTCGTAGCCGCCGCCGCCGCGTTGCATGTCCGGAGACTGAAGCAGAGGCATGGCGGCGCTGGTTTGAAAGGTAACCGCTTTGGGACCGAACCAGGCTTCATATTCCATAACCACGATGTGGCTGTGCGCGTCGACGATCAGCGGGCCAGCGGGTACCGAGGAGGAAGCGGCCGACAGTGCGGATGCGAGAAGGAGGGCCAGGGTTAACGAAACAGCCTTCATCGCACGAGTATTACCCTTCATACACAATGTAACCCTTGTCTCAAAGGAAGTTTCGGCGGTCATCGGGAAAACAAAGAACCGAAGCGGAGATTCCCCAACTGATTACTTTTCTTCCTCGATCTTGATGCGGAGCTGCTTTAGGAACTTCAGATCCTGGTCGTTGATTTTGAATTCGGGATTGGTGGAGAGAGTGGTGACCAGGGAAGTTTTATCGGAGGTTTTCTCACCCTGCTTGCTGACGCCGATAGTGGCTTCGAGGACCAGAAAAATATCATAACCGCCCTCTTTGATGCGAGAGACGACTTCGGCGATCTGTTCCGAATCAGAGAGAGATTCGTTGATGGCTTCGCCGAGTTCCTTCATCAAGTCTTTGAGTTGCTGGTCCACATATCCCCCGATCGCCGTTCGGTACAGACTTCCTACTACGATTTAGATGCCTGGCGCCGTCGAACGGTTTTGCTGGCGCGCAGGTTTGCGTCATTGTAGCGCTCCGGGCTGTTAAAATCGAGGCCGTGAGCAAGGTTTCTACGGTACGGAAGTTAGGCGTGGTGGCGCGGGTGGCGAATGAGCAGGCCAAGCGCAGCCGGACCTTGCGAGCTGCCAAGGGTGCCGTGGCTACCACAGCGCGGGCTTTCGGACGAGTGCTGCATCAGTTGTGGCTGGAGGTTACGGGGGTTATTTTCCTAATCATGGCCTTGAGTTTCGCGGGTGCGTCGGTGAAAGAGTACGGGAAGTATCATGCCGGGCAGACGGGGTTGGGGCGCGTGGCGATTGCAATTTGTTGCACAGTGACGTTTGCGTGGTTCGGAGTGAGTTCCTTCTTGAGGGTGAGGAAGAAGGGAGGAGGTGGCGCACGGTGAGGCGAGTTTGTAGCGCCGCATAGGGCAGCAGATTCCTCTCCGCTGCGCGGTTCGGAATGACAATATTTTTGGGCTTGCGGAATGACGAAGATTTTCTGGGGTGGAAACGGGCGGGGTTAGAAAGAGTTGTTCACCATGGCGGACAGAATCAAAGTGGCGGCTGAGAAGCATGTGGCGGACGTTAAAACGTCTTCGCACCTTCTGGTGAACCCGCTGTATACGCCGGCGGATCTCAAGGGCTCGGATTACGAGAGCGAGATTGGGTATCCGGGGGAGTATCCATTTACGCGGGGTGTGCAAGCCACGATGTACCGCGGGCGGTTGTGGACCATGCGTCAGTACGCGGGCATGGGCGACGCTGAGGAATCGAACAAGCGCTATAAGTATCTGCTGGCGAACGGGACGACTGGACTCTCGGTAGCGTTCGATTTGCCGACGCAGATCGGGATGGATTCAGATCACGCTCTGGCTGCGGGTGAAGTTGGCAAGGTGGGCGTGGCGATCGATTCGATTGAAGATATGGAGCGGCTGTTCGCCGGCATCGAGCTGACCAAGATTTCTACATCGATGACCATCAATGCGACGGCGTCGATTCTGCTGGCGTTGTACGTGGCAGTGGCGCGGCGTCGGGGCGCGGACATCCGGCAGCTTTCAGGCACGGTGCAGAATGATGTGCTCAAAGAATACGTCGCGCGCGGAACGTATATTTATCCGCCGCAGCAGGCGATGCGGGTGATTACGGACATGTTTGCCTGGGCAAAGGAGAATGTTCCGGAGTGGAACACGATTTCGATTTCGGGGTATCACATGCGGGAGGCGGGATCGACGGCGGTGCAGGAAGTGGCGTTTACGCTGGGGAACGGCATGGCCTATGTGGAGGCGGCGATCAAGGCCGGGCTGGATGTGGACAAGTTCGGACCACGGCTGTCATTCTTCTTCAACGCGCACAGCAATTTTCTGGAAGAAGTGGCGAAGTTTCGCGCAGCGCGAAGGATGTGGGCGCGCATTATGCGAGAGCATTTCAAAGCGAAGAATCCGAGATCATGGATGCTGCGCTTCCATACTCAAACGGCGGGGTCTACGCTGACGGCGCAGCAGCCGGAAAATAATATTGTCCGCACGGCGATCCAAGGGTTGGCGGCGGTGATGGGCGGGACGCAGTCGCTGCACACGAATTCCTATGACGAAGCGCTGGCGCTGCCGACGGAGCAGGCGGCGAGAATTGCGCTGCGAACGCAGCAGGTGATTGCTTACGAGTCCGGCGCGGCGCAGACCATCGATCCGCTGGCGGGTTCGTATTACATCGAGACGCTGACCAATGAAATTGAGAAGCGGGCGGCGGAATATTTGGGAAAGATAGAAGTTATGGGCGGCATGCTGAAGGCGATTGAGCGCGGATTTGTGCAGCAGGAGATTCAGAACGCAGCGTATGAATACCAGCAAGCCGTGGATCATGAAGAAGCGATTGTGGTCGGAGTGAACCGCTTTGAGGTGGAAGAAGAGAAGCCGATCCCGATTCAGCGAATTGATCCGGCGCTGCAGTCCAGGCAGATTGAACGGGTGCGGGCGTTGCGGGCTCGGCGGGATGCGGAGCCGTGGAAGAAGGCGGTCACATCGGTAGAGAATGCGGCGCGATCGGGCGAGAATGTTATGCCGAGGATTCTCGCGGCGGTTGAGGCTTATGCGACCGTGGGCGAGATTTCTGACGCCATGCGGCGGGTGTTTGGGGAGTACCGGGAAGCGGTGGTGATCTAGCGTGTGGCGTCCGAAGTTTTGTAGTCGCAAGCGTTGCGGCAAGGCTCGCAATACATGAGGCCGTCCGCGCAGATGCGGACGTCGAGCTGCGACTGGCAGAGGCAGCAGAACTTATCGCACTCGCACTGGTCCTCCAGCATTTCACATTGACCGCATCGATACTTGCCGTGGCTGGTTCCGGCGCTCATAGCAGTAGTGTAGCGCCGCTGGGAAAAGCTGGGAACGTGCCGTTAGTAACCCACAAAACTCTTGGGCGCGCTCTCGCTGGCGTGTATGGATTTTCCCGTGCCCTATAATTCTGAGCAATGACCTTCCAACAGTTGCTGGATGGAGCGGAAGTCCTCGCGCAAAATGGGGATCCGGGCGTGAGCAGTGTGGAATATGACTCGCGGCGGGTGAAGCCGGGATGCGTATTTGTGGCCATGCGCGGCGAATCCAGCGACGGTAACCGGTTTATCGATCAGGCGATTCAGGCGGGGGCTGTAGCGGTGGTGACAGACTCGGCAGAGGAGAAGCCACGTCCGAATGTGGGCTGGGCCGTGGTTCCGAACGGGCGGCGTGCGCTGGCGCGGGTTAGCGCGAACTTTTATAAGAAGCCGGCTGAGCGGATTGCGGTCACGGGCATCACCGGGACGAATGGGAAGAGCACGACGGCGTTTCTGCTGGAATCGATCCTGACGGCAGCGGGGCGGAAGAGCGCGCTCATCGGGACAATTGAATATCACGTGGCCGGGAAAGTGTTGCCCGCACCGCACACTACGCCGGAGGCGCTGGAACTGAATCGCATTTTCAATGAAGCACTGGGGCACGGTGCTACGGACGCGGTGATGGAAGTTTCTTCGCATGCGCTGGCGCAGGAGCGCGTGTTTGGCGTGCCGTTTGATGTGGCCGTATTTACGAATCTGACGCGCGACCATCTCGATTATCACAAGACGATGGAAGAGTACTTCGCGGCGAAGCGAGTGCTGTTTGCGGGCTGCGGCACGGATGCGCCACGAGCGGTAGTGACGAATATAGATGATGAATATGGCGCGAAGCTGGCCGAGTTCAGCCGGAAGCGCAGTTCCTTGGTGCTGAAGTATGGACGGGAGCGAGGCGATCTGCACGCGGAAAAAGTTGAGATCACAACGCGAGGGACACGGTTTGATCTGCTGACGCCGGAGGGGAATATCGCGGTATTCTCGGCGCTGATTGGGCGCGTGAATGTGTACAACATTCTGGCGGCGGCGGGAGCGGGCTACGCGCGGGGGTGCAAGACTGACGCGATCGCTGCAGGGATCGACAAGCTAGGTTCGGTTCCGGGAAGGTTTGAGCGAGTGGACTGCAGTCAGCCGTTCACGGTGGTGGTGGACTACGCGCATACGGACGACGCGTTGCGGAATCTGACGGCGCTGGGGCGGGAGTTGGTTTCTGGCGCGAAAGGCCGAGTGTTGACGGTGTTTGGGTGCGGAGGGGATCGGGACAGGAAGAAGCGTCCGCTGATGGGCGAGGCAGCGGGTCGGGGGAGCGATTTTGTGGTACTGACGTCGGACAATCCACGCAGCGAGGATCCGGTCGCGATTATTAATGATGCGGTGGTGGGGCTGCAGAAGACTGGCGTGAAATATAGTGTTGAGGCGGACCGGCGCAAGGCGATTGCTCTGGCGATTGGAGAGGCACGGCCGGGAGACATTGTGTTGCTGGCGGGGAAAGGGCATGAGAAGGTGCAGGTTACGCGGGAAGGTGAGGCTTCGTTTGATGACTTGGCAGTGGCGCGCGACGCGCTGCGGGCGGCGGGGTTTGAGTGCAAATGTGATCAAGCGGGAGCGAAGCGGTGAGGCTAACGCTGGCCAGGATTGCAGAGTTTATTTCGGCGGCGGGAGAGTTCGCGCGGGAAGAGGTGGCGTGTGGATACTCGATCGATTCGCGGACGGTGGGGCTGGGCCAGCTTTTCTTTGCGGTGAAGGGTGAGCGCTTGGATGGCCATGACTTCGTGGAGCAGGCGCTGGAAAAAGGGGCGGCTGGTGCGGTTGTGCGCAAGGATCGGTTGGGCCGCTATCCGCAGCAGGCGCGGTTGTTGGCGGTGGAAGACACGCTGGTCGCATTGCAGACTCTGGCGACAGCGGCGCGGAAACTGTGGGGCAAACCGCTGATCGCGGTGACGGGGTCCGCGGGGAAGACGACCACGAAGGAAGCGATTGCACACGTGTTGGGCGCGCGGTTTCGGGTGCTGAAATCGGAAGGGAACTTCAACAATCATTTTGGTTTGCCGCTGATGCTGCTGAAGCTGGAGCCCGAGCATGACTTGGCCGTGATCGAGATGGGAATGTCGCACGCGGGGGAGATTCGGGCGCTGGCGAAGATTGCGCAGCCGGAGATTGGCGTGGTGACGAATGTGGCGGCGGTGCATCTGGAGTTTTTTGATTCGTTGGCGGGAATTGCGCGGGCGAAATATGAGTTGGTTGAATCGTTGCCCGGCAGTGGCACTGTGGTGTTAAATGCCGACGACGAGTACGTCTCACAGTTCGGGCGTGGCTTCAAGGGGAAAGTTGTGATGTATGGCACGCGGACGGCTGCGGATGTGCGCGCGGAGAAAATTCAGTCACAAGGCGCGCAGGGGACGGAGTTCGATGTAGTGGTTGGAAGCGTGCGCGAACATGCGACATTGCCGTTGGTGGGGGAGCACAACGTATTGAATGCGCTGGCGGCGGTGGCTGTGGGATTAGAGCGCGGGCTAAAACCTTCGGAGGCGATTGCGGAGTTGTACACGCTGGCACCGGCGGATAAGCGTGGACAGGTTCTCCAACTGGGTAACATCACGGTGATCAACGATTGTTACAATTCGAATCCGAAGGCACTGGAAGCGATGGTGGATGCGCTGGCCGCGATGTGGGCCAAGCGACGCATCGTGGTTGCGGGCGAAATGCTGGAGTTGGGTCCGGCGGGCGAGGAAATGCACCGGCAAGCGGGGCAGCATGTCGCGGACAAAAAGATTGATGTGTTACTCGGAGTGCGCGGACTGGCGCGGTCTATGGTCGAGGGCGCGAGGCAGGCGGGAACCCGATCAGAGTTTGTGGCGTCGCCGGAGGAAGCAGGCGAATGGCTGGCGCGTGAAGCTCGGGATGGCGACGTGGTTTTGCTGAAGGCTTCGCGAGGCGTGAAGCTGGAGAAGGCGCTGGAGGCCTGGAAGGCACGGCGCGACGGCAACAATTGAGACCATCGCGGGACGGAGGCTGATTGCTCTACTGGCTGTTGTTCGTGAAGCTGCAACATTATTTTCCGCCGTTCCGCATCTTCCGCTATTTGACGTTCCGTACTGCGTTTGCCAGCCTTACCGCACTGTTTACCGCGCTCATCGTGGGTCCGCTGGTGATCAACCGGCTGCGGGAATTCCAGATTGGACAATACATTCGGGAAGAAGGACCGAAGGCACATCAGAAAAAAGCGGGAACGCCGACCATGGGCGGGCTGCTGATTGCGATCGCCATTGTGGTGCCGACGCTGCTGTGGGCGGACCTGAGCAATCGGTTTGTGTGGATTGCAGTATTCGCCACGTGCGCGTATGCGGCGATTGGATTTACCGACGACTACACCAAAGTGGCGCACCGCCGGAATCTGGGGCTGACCGGAAAGGCCAAGTTGGGGCTGCAGATTGCAACCAGCATTCTGATCGCGGTGATGCTGATTGCGATGCAGACTTACGGGATGTATTCGACGAAGCTGATTGTACCGTTCTTCAAGCAATTTCATCCCGACCTGGTGGTGCAGAATCTGGAACGGTTTCCGCATCTTTGGCCGCTGGCGTTTTTGCCATTTATCGCGTTTGTTGCGCTGGTGATCGTGGGCTCGAGCAACGCGGTGAATCTTACGGATGGGCTGGACGGGCTGGCGATTGGCTGCACCGTGATTGCCGCGGGCGCGCTGACCGTGCTCACGTATGTGAGCGGGCACGCGACGTTTGCGACTTACCTGGAAATTCCAAAAATGCCGCAGGTGGGCGAGTTGACGATTTTCTGCGGTGCGATGGTGGGATCGTCAATTGGGTTTTTGTGGTACAACGCGCATCCGGCGGAAGTGTTCATGGGCGACGTAGGGTCGCTGGCGCTGGGCGGGGCGATTGGGACGGTCGCGGTGATCATCAAACAGGAATTGCTGCTGCCGTTCATTGGCGGAGTATTCGTGATTGAGGCGGTGTCGGTGATCCTGCAGGTGGGATCGTATAAGCTGCGCAAGAAGCGGATTTTCAAGATGGCGCCGATTCATCATCATTTTGAGTTGATGGGATGGTCGGAGTCTAAGATTATCGTGCGCTTCTGGATTGCGTCGCTGGTGTTTGCCCTGTTCGCGCTGACGACGTTGAAACTGAGATAAGAACCGATTCACTACAGAGTCACGGAGACACAGAGAAAAAACAATAATTGGTTTTCTCTGTGACTCGGTGTCGGAGCCTGCCCTGAGCGAAGCCGAAGGGTGGTGAAATGGATTTAATGGAACTCAAAGATAAACGCGTGCTGGTGGTTGGTCTCGGTAAGTCGGGGGTGGCGTCGGCGCTTTTTCTAAAGGCGCACGGGGCGCGAGTTACTGTTTCTGACACCAAGAGCGGAGATGAACTGCGCAACGAGATTCCGGTGCTGCTCGATCATGGGGTTACGGTCGAGACCGGCGGGCACGGCGAGCGTACGTTTCGCGGGCAGGATCTGATTGTGGTGAGCCCGGGGGTTCCGGTAGATGCGCCGCTGCTGGCGCAAGCGCGGTCTTTGGGCGAGGCTGTGATCGGCGAGATTGAACTGGCGGCGCAGTTTCTGCCGGGACCGATTGTGGCCATCACGGGGTCGAACGGGAAAACTACAACGACAACTTTGACAGGGGAGATTCTGGCGGCGGGCGGATTGCCGACGCTGGTCGGTGGCAACATTGGTACTCCGGCGATTTCGCTGGCGGAGCGGGCGAAGCCGGAGACGGTGATTGTGCTGGAGGTTTCGAGCTTTCAATTGGAGACCATTCAGACCTTCCGTCCGAAAGTTGCCGTGGTCTTGAATGTGACACCCGATCATCTGGATCGGCACCGGACGTTGGAAGTTTACGTGGATGCGAAGGCGCGAATCTTTGAAAATCAGCAGGGCGGAGATTTCGCGGTGCTGAACGGCGATGATCCTATTTGCGTGGCGATGGCGGGGCGGACTCGAGCACAGGTGTTCTGGTTCAGCCGACAACAGGAAGTGAAGCAGGGAGCGTGGGTTCGGGACGGGAACATTCTGTTTCGTGATAGCACGGGACAGCGCGAGATCATGCAGGTTTCCGAGATTCCGCTGAAGGGAGCGCACAATCTGGAGAACGTGCTGGCGGCGGTGTGCGCGAGCGCGCTGATGGGATGCGCACCGGAGAAGATCCGGCAGGCCGTGCGCGAGTTCAAGGCGGTCGAGCACCGGCTGGAGTTTGTGGCGACGATCCGCGGCGTGGATTATTACAACGACTCGAAGGCCACGAATGTGGATGCAACCATCAAGGCGCTGGAGTCGTTTCCAGCGAACATCCACCTCATTCTTGGCGGCAAGGACAAGGGCAGCGACTATACGGTACTTAACGAGTTGCTGCGGCAGCGGGTGAAACGCGTGTACACGATTGGCGCGGCGGCGGCGAAGATCGAGTCGCAGATTAAGAATGTAGAAGTTGTACATGCGGAGACGCTAGAGAATGCTCTTCGCAAAGCGAACGCGGTGGCGCAGCCGGGGGACGTAGTGCTGCTGGCTCCGGCCTGTGCGAGTTTCGATCAGTTCAAGAGCTATGAGCACCGGGGAAAGGTGTTCAAAGAGATTGTGAGCTCGTTCGCCTGATGTGCGTTTTCACCACCCTTCGGCATCGCTCAGGGCAAGCTCCGACACAGAGGCACAGAAAAGACAGGGAAGAGCGTTCCGCCCAGGAATCAAAACAATCAACATTCAAAACTCAACAATCGACAATTCATCCTCCGTGTCTCCGTGCCTCCGTGGTGAAATGAACTTCCCATGGCAAAGCGGGTGAGTGTGGATCGCGGGCTGTTCACTGTGACCATGCTCTTGGTGTTTGTGGGGCTGGTGATGGTGTTTTCGGCGTCGGCGGTGATGGCGCGGGAGCGGTTTGGGTCTCCGTATGCATTTTTGTTGAAGCAGTTGATCTGGGCGACGGCGGGCCTGGTGGCGATGGTGGTGGCGATGCGGGTGGATTACCGGCGCTACAAGCATCCTGCGCTGGTGTTCTCGGTGATGGGGCTGACCACGCTGCTGCTGATCTCCGTGTTCTTTCTGGACCGCTCACACAATACGCATCGCTGGATTCACGCCGGAGGTTTTTCATTCCAACCTTCGGAACTGGCCAAGCCGGTGCTGATTCTGTTTCTTGCGTATTTTCTGGAGGGCCGGGCGAAAACAATGGATGACTGGCGCAACACGCTCGTGCCCGCGGCGGTGCCCGTATTGGTCCTGCTGGGGCTGATCGTATTGCAGCCGGACCTCGGTACCGCGATCGCGTGTGCCGGGATCGCGGCTTGCATCCTGTATGTGGCGGGGATGCGGCTGCGATATTTCGGGTACGCGTTCGGGGCATCGCTTGTGCCGCTTTATTTTCTGATCTTCCATGTGAGCTTCCGGCGCGATCGCATTTTGGCTTTTATGAATCCGTACGCAGAGCGACAGAAGGCTGGGTTTCACTTGATTCAATCGTTGATCGCGGTGGGTACGGGCGGGGTGACTGGCACGGGCTTGATGGAAGGCAAGCAGAAGCTTTTTTATCTGCCCGAGCCCCACACTGATTTTATTTTTGCCGTGACGGCCGAAGAGTTAGGTCTGGTGGGAGCGCTGTTTGTCGTGACGCTGTTTGCCATCTTTCTGTGGCGCGGCATGCGGGCTTCGTGGCGCACGGAAGACGTCTTCGGGAGATACCTGGCGATGGGGATTACCAGCATGGTGGTGCTGCAAGCGTTCATCAACATCAGCGTGGTGCTGGGCATGATGCCTACCAAGGGGATTCCGCTGCCGCTGGTGTCGTACGGAGGGTCGTCACTGTTTGTGACGCTGGCTTGCGTGGGCGTGCTGCTGAATATTACGAAGCAGGCGGAGTAAGGAAAGCCGGCGCGGATTGCGCGGATCTCAGACCGATTAAGAAATAAGGGAGGGCGGTTGAAACGTCTATTTCTTGTGCTGGCGCTTTGCTGCGTTCTCGGAACGATGGCTGCAGCTCAGAAGACATCTACGTCTCAAGCTGTTGAAACGTCGCCGCAGGCGCCAATGTTCTCCGCGGCTGACCTTGCTGCCCAAGTTCCGGTGCCGAAGCCGGACGATGTCAAGTCAATGGATGCCATCCTACGCGCCATCTACGACGTAATCTCAGGCCCTGCCGGCGATCGCGCGTGGAGCCGCTTCGGTTCACTGTTTCTTCCGCAGGCGCGTTTCACGCAGGCGGCGAAGGCTCCCGATGGCGCGACGGTTGTTTTCTCCTGGAGCGTGGACGAGTTTGTCCGCGATGCGGGACAAGTATTCGCCAAAGAACCGTTCTATGAAAAGGCCATTGTGAACCAGCCCGACACATACGGGAACGTGGCACAAGTTTTCAGCAGCTACGAATCGCGGCATAGCCCAGGCGAGAAGCCTTTTGAACGCGGCATCAACACTATCCAGTTACTGAATGACGGAAAGCGTTGGTGGGTGGTTTCGATTTTATGGGATTCGGAGCGCTCTGATAATCCGTTGCCCGCGAGGCTTGCAGCGAAGCATTGATTTGCCGCGGTTTATCTTCGCGTCGTTTATAGTCACCTCATGCGGGCCATTCTGGCGGGCGGCGGTACGGGCGGTCATGTAATCCCCGCGCTGGCCATCGCCAACGAACTCAAGAAAAGTTATGGGGCCGAGGTGCTGTTCATCGGGACGGCGCGCGGGATTGAGAATCGTTTGGTGCCGGCGGCGGGATATCCGCTGCAACTGGTGCGGGTGGGGGCGCTGAAGAATGTGAGCCTGATGACGCGGGCGAAGACGGCTTTCGATTTGCCGCGCGCGGTGTGGAGCGCGGGCCGCATGCTCAATGAGTTTGCGCCCGACGTGGTGATTGGGGTGGGAGGATATGCGTCGGGTCCGGCGATGCTGGCGGCGGTGGTGAAGCATATTCCGACGCTGGCGTTTGAGCCGAATGTCGTGCCCGGATTTGCGAACCGAATGGTGGCGCGGTTTGTGTCCGGAGCAGCGGTGCACTTTGAAGAAACGGCGAAATATTTTCGGCACGCGGAAGTGACGGGCGTGCCGGTGCGGCAGGCGTTTTTTGAGATTCGAGCGAAGTGCGGCGGGACGCCGACTCTGTTGGTGTTCGGCGGAAGCCAGGGGGCGCACGCCATCAATGAGGCGATGATCCGGTGCTTGCCGGAGTTGCGGCGGCAGGCACCAGGGATTCACATCATTCATCAGACGGGCGAGCGTGACTATAATGACGCGCTGGCGGCGTATCGTGGGATAGGTGAATCGGCGGAAGTCTTCAAGTTTATCGAAGACATGCCGGCGGCGTTTGCGCGGGCGGATCTGGCGGTCTGCAGATCGGGCGCGAGCACTGTGGCGGAAATCACAGCGGCGGGGAAGCCTGCGATCTTTGTACCGTTTCCGCGGGCGGCGGATGATCATCAGCGGGTGAATGCGGAAGCACTGGCGCGGTCGGGAGCGGCGGTGGTGGTGGAAGAGTCGAAGCTGGAGGGAGTCTGGCTGGCGGAGACGATTGCGGCGTTGCTCGGTGACCCGCGGCGGTTGGAGCAGATGAGTGAGGCCGCGCGGGGGTTGGCGCATCCCGATGCTGCGCGGGATATAGCGGCGATGGCTGCGCGAGTAGCGGGGATGGACCGCGAGGGTTCGTAGAGAATCCCGGAGGAGTTTCTTGATGAGTCTGCGGAGAGGTCGGAGTGACCGGGATCCTTCGACTGCATAAATGCTTCGCATTCGCGAAGCACTTACTCCGCTCAGGATGACAGAAGTGGGAAGCGTTGGGCTCATATGAACGGATTTTGGGGACGGCGATTGGGCGCAGTTGTGTTCGTGGCGCTTGTCCTGTTCGGGATGCTGTATGTGGGCGACTGGCTGGTACTGCGGTTTCGCGTGGCGCGAGGTACGGCGTTTGGCACGGTAGAAGTCCATCAGTTTCTGGCTACATCGCTGAAGGGCAACAAGACTGAGTATGACCTGGTGGGAACTTTTCAGGAGGCCTGCAGCCGGTCGATCTTCCCACAGCAGGGGAAGCCGGCTTCTGGTGGCTGGAACGGCATAATGCGCAGTGGGAGTGAGTGGTTCGTCGTGTGAATCGGTAGATGCAGATCCGCGGCTAAGAACTTGATTTTATGTTTGCCAAGATTCAGCAGATTCATTTCGTGGGCATTGGTGGGATCGGCATGAGCGGGATTGCCGAGGTGTTGCTGAATCTCGGCTACAAGGTTTCGGGATCGGATCTGAAGCATTCGGCTCTCACGCAGCGGCTGGCTGGACTAGGCGCCGTGGTGTTTGAGGGACATCGTACGGAGAACATTGCGGGAGCGGAAGTGGTGGTGACGAGTTCGGCGATTGCGGCAGAGAATCCTGAGGTTGTCGAAGCGCACAAACTGCACGTGCCGGTAATTCAGCGGGCAGAGATGCTGGCGGAGTTGATGCGGTTGAAGTATGGCATCGCCATCGCCGGCATGCACGGCAAGACGACTACGACTTCGATGGTGGCGGCGGTCCTGGCTGGAGGCGGGCTCGATCCCACGGTGGTGGTGGGCGGACGCGTGGATGCGATGGGATCGAATGCGCGGCTGGGGAAGTCGCAGTATCTGGTGGCCGAAGCGGATGAAAGCGACCGGTCGTTTCTGAAGCTCTCGCCGATTCTTTCGGTGGTGACCAACATTGACCGCGAGCACATGGATTGCTACCGCAACATGCGCGACGTGAAGAAAACTTTTCTGGAGTTCATGGATCGCGTGCCTTTTTATGGGATGGTCGTAGCGTGCAATGACGATCCGCTGCTACGGCGATTGCTGCCGGACGTCCAGCGGCGGACGGTGACGTACGGAACCAAGCGTAGATCGGATTTTTGGATCAGGCTGGGTGCCGGCTGCGCGCCGGCGAACGGCGGTGCAAGCGGGCCGTTGAGCTGCTTTCGTGTGAGTTATCGCAAGAAGGACCTGGGCGAGTTCACGCTGCATGTGCCGGGAGTCCACAACGTTCTGAATGCGACGGCGGCGATTGCGGTGGGAGTGGGGCTTGATGTTCCGGTCGATGCGATCCGCGTTGCGCTCGATCAGTTCCGTGGAGTGGACCGGCGCTTCCAGTTGCGCGGTCGGGTGGCGGGCGTGAGCGTGATAGACGATTACGGACATCATCCTACGGAGATCAAAGCGACGCTCGCGGCAGCGCGACAGTGCGGCTATCGCAAAGTACACGTTGTTTTTCAGCCGCACCGGTACACTCGCACGCGCGATCTCATCGAGGACTTCACCACGGCGTTTAGCGATGCGGATTCGCTGTTGGTGCTCGACATTTATGCGGCGAGTGAGAGGCCGATCGAGGGAATCAGCGGGGAAGCGTTGGCGCAGGCCATCCGCGAGAAGGGCGGACGGAACGCGGAGTATGTGAGTTCATTCGCGGACACAGTGAGTTCGGTGGCTGCCAGGGCGACGGAGGGGGACATGATCCTCACGCTGGGAGCGGGCAGCGTTTCGCAGTTGGGACCGATGATTCTGGAGAGGTTGAAAGAGGCTAAGAACGTGGGGGAACTAATTCACGACTGACTATGTATCTTCCATTGCTAACGGATCGAGGCGCGGTTCGTCCAATCTGCCAGATGGAGAGATGGCGATGAAAACGACGCGAGGGTGGGGATGGCTGGCGGCTGGGGTGCTGGCGCTGGGATTGAACGGCATTTATCAGGATGGCGGCGCGGCTTGGGCGCACCGAGCTGTGGGTCAGGTGATGGCCCGGATTAGCGACCGGTCAGAAGCAGTGATCGCGTTGGCTTCGGGCCACGCTGACTGGTTCTTCGCGAAAAGCAGGATGGTAGCTGCGCGAGACGAGACTGCGTCCTGCCGTTTAGCGACCACCGTGGCACGATTCCAGACTAAGATTACCCGCAAGCCAACGGGATTTGCTCCATTTGAGGAGATGTCTGCCCGGGAAGAAGCTCGATTGGCCCGGCTGGAAGCTGATCGGGCGCGGATTGAGACGCAAATTGCGCGCATGGGTATCGCGCCGGCTGCGTTCAATCCGGTCGTTTGTCCGCGAGTGCGCGTGAGCATCCCGCACGTGCAGATTTCGGTTCCGAGTGTGCACGTCGAGACGATGAGTCTGGACAACGAATAAGATTGTTCCTCCTGGAAGGGCGGACGCGGTCAGCAACGGCGTCCGCTCTTCGTTTTGTAGACGAGTCTGAGGATAAGCGGCCGGGTCTCGCCCTGGCCGGACAGCCGAAGGCGGCTGTCTCCACATGAGCCAGTTCCGCTTTCAGAGTTTTCCCAATGATGCCCAATGCGATTCCTGGCTGTGCAAAAGTTTGATATTTTGTCTGTCTCAATTCGCGAAATAAAGTTATAGTTTGAAGGCTCAGCGATTCCACAGCGACAACTGACCTGAACTGATGGCGTGGAAATCAGGCCCCACCATCTTGCAGCAGGAGTTGTACCCACCCAGCGCCGGAGCCGCGCGCGAGGAGATGGATGACGCGCGTCTCGTCGACCTGGATGTGGACGAGGAATCGCCGTTCCTGCGCGGGCAAAAGCGAGTCTCCGCCCGCCGAAGTTCCCTTCCGAAAAAAACAGCAAACCGCTTGCTTTGGGCCGTAGTAGCCGCGGGCATGATGTGCGTAGCGGGGCTCGCCGCGGCGGCTCTGTATCACTATGGCGAGCGCTCGTGGCGTTTCCGTGTGGAATCGAGCGACAACATTGAAGTCACGGGCATGCAGAACGTGACCATGCCTCAGATCATGGAAGTGATGGGCGCCGATATCGGACGCAATATTTTTTTTATTCCGCTGGCGCAGCAGAAGGCGCAACTGGAGCAGATTCCATGGGTAGAATCGGCCAGTGTGATGCGGTTTGTGCCCAACCGCCTGAAGGTGGAAATTCACGAGCGCACGCCTGTGGCATTCGCCCGGGTGGGGCCGCGCATGTCATTGATCGACGGCGGTGGCACGCTGATGGAGCTGTCGCCCAAACACAAGTATTCCTTCCCAGTCATTCTCGGTATGAATCCTGGCGAGCCGCTTTCGACGCGTGCGCCGCGCATGAAGACCTACCGGGAGATGGTGCGCGAACTGGATTCGGGCGGAGCGCGGTATTCGCAGGATCTGAGTGAAGTGGATCTCTCTGATCTGGAAGATGTGAAAGTGCGGGTCAATGATCCGGCGGGCGATGTTCTGGTGCACTTGGGGTCGTCCGATTATCTCCGGCGCTACAAAATTTACATAAGCCATGCACAGGGTTGGCGGCAGCAGTTCCAAAAGTTGGAATCGGTGGATCTGCGCTATGACAACCAGATCATCGTGAATCCAGACATGGAGCGAACGGCGAAGCAGGCGCCGTTGAATCCCAGCATGGCGAAAGCGGCGGCTGCGGCCGGAGTGAAGCCCGTGTCTTTGCTCACGCGCATGAGTCCGAACGACCGCGCGGTGCCGAAGCCGGCATTTGAGTTGACCCAGAGGAAGCTCGATCCCAAGGCGTCGGTGAGCGGAACGAAGAAAGCCGTCGCGAAAACGAAAGCAAATAAGACTGGTGCCAGGCCAGCTGATTCAGGTGCCGTCGCAAAAAAAGCCGCACCAACTGGGAAGACGACGTTCAAGGCTACGAAGAAGCCGGCCTCCCATACCACGGCAGCCCGGCGAGCGGCGGCAGGGAAAAAGTCACTGTTCCGAAGTTCTACATCGACCGCGAAGGTGCCGAGTCGCAGCAGCGGCGGTCAGAAACCGAGTCCGGCGATTGCCAAGATTCCGGCCAGTCAGGAGCCGAGCAATTGAGAATTCAAGTTCATGGCGGTGCGGAGAATTTCATTGGGGACTAATTAAGAGATGGCGAAGCAGCAGGGAAATGCTTTGACGGCGATTGATGTAGGAAGCGCGAAGACGTGCGCGCTCATGGTGGAGGTTACCGACAGCGGCCTGCGCTATCGCGGGCACGGAGTGGCGGAGTCGCGCGGTTCGCGCAAGGGCGTGATCGTGGAACTGGACAAGGCGGTCGCGGCGATTCAAAAAGCGGTGGAAGGGGCCGAAGACGTGGCGGGTGCGGCGGTGGAGCACGCCATTGTGGGCATCGGCGGAGCTCACGTGCGCGGCGTCAATAGCCATGGAGGCATCAGTTTGGGCACGCGTCCGCGGGAGATTGGCCGCGACGAGATCAAGCAGGCGGTGGACCGGGCACGGGCGATTCCACTTCCGGCGGATCGCGAAGTGCTGCACCTTCTGCCGCAAGAGTTCATTCTGGACGACCAGGCGGGCGTGCACGATCCGCTGGGCATGATGGCGGCCCGACTGGAAGTGCGAGTTCATCTGGTGACGGCGGCGACCAGCGCGGTGCAGAACGTGATCACGGCGGTGAATCGCGCGGGCGTTCACGTGGACGACACCGTGTTCGAGCCACTGGCGGCGGCCGATTCCGTGTTGCGCGCCGACGAGCGAGAGTTGGGCGTGTGTCTGGCAGATATCGGCGCGGGATCGACGGAGCTGGTCGTTTTCCTGCAGGGAGCGGTGGCTTATACGGGGGTGATTCCAGTGGGTGGCGACCACTTCACCAGCGACTTGTCGCTGGGCATGTGTACGCCACTGGCGGAGGCGGAAAAGATCAAGAAGGTGTACGGCAATGCGATCGTCACGTTAATTCCGGAAGGGAACGAGGTCGAGGTGCCTTCGGTGGGTGATCGGCCTTCGCGTCTGCTGCCGCAGCGACTAGTGGCGGAAATTCTCGAACCCCGGGCTCGCGAATTGTTTGAAATGATGCGCGATACTCTGCGTCAGTGCGGCATGTTCGACGCGTGTCTGGCGGGCATCGTGCTGAGCGGCGGAGGATCGCGATTGCCGGGAATGTTTGACGTGGCCGAGTCTGTGCTACGGCGTCCGGTGCGGCTCTCCTGGCCTACGCCTCTGGCGAAAATGCCCATCACGCTGGCGGAGCCCGAGTATGCATCGTTGCTCGGCATGGTGAACTACGGACAACGGGCGCGGGTGGCGCGCGGGTTTCAGGGCGACCGATGGGGGTCGCGGCTGAAGGCGTTATTGGTGGGATGAAGCCAGTGCGGCGCGGTTTAAGGTTTTTGAATTTTCAAGTACGAGAACGGACATTTCGAATTGAAGGTGGAAAACATGAGCAAAGATTCGAGCATTCGCATCAGCTTCAACGAAGAACCTCTCAACGATGCCAAGATCAAGGTCATTGGCGTGGGTGGTGGCGGCGGCAACGCGGTGAACCGCATGATTGATGCCGGAGTGGAGGGCATCGAGTTCATCGTCGCCAACACCGACTTGCAGGCGCTGCGGATGTCGCGCGCTCCGGTGAAGCTGCAGTTGGGCGTAAAGCTCACCAACGGACTGGGCGCGGGGGCTAATCCGGAAGTGGGGCGCAAGGCGGCGCTGGAGGACTCGGACAAAATTATTGAGGCGCTCGAGGGAGCCGACATGGTATTTGTGACCACCGGCCTGGGCGGCGGCACGGGCACGGGCGCGGCTCCGATCATTGCGTCACTGGCTAGTGAAATGGGCGCGCTTACGGTCGCTGTGGTCACCAAGCCGTTTTCGTTTGAAGGGCGGCGGCGCATGACGCAGGCCGACCGCGGCATCGCCGAGCTGATGGAATCCGTCGACACGACCATCGTGATTCCCAATGAAAAACTGCTGGCGGTGGCGGAGGATGCGGGCTTTTTCGAATCGTTCCGAGTTGCCGACGACATTCTGCGGCAAGGCGTGCAGGGGATTTCCGACATCATCACGATTCCCGGCATCATCAACCGCGACTTCGCCGATGTGAAGACCATCATGGCACGCATGGGTTATGCGGTGATGGGGACGGCGACGGCGAGCGGGACGAAGCGCACCATCGAAGCGGCGCAGCGCGCCATCGCATCGCCTTTGTTGGAGGCGGGTGCGATCGACGGAGCGCGTGGCATTCTGATCAATATCACCGGATCGGCGTCGCTCAAGCTGGCCGAGGTGCAGCAGGCGTGCACCATCATCCAGAGCGCGGCGCATGAGGATGCGAATATTATCTTTGGCGCGGTGCTGGACGAGAACATGAAGGATGCGGTGAAGATTACCGTGATCGCGACAGGATTCCGCGAGGTTCCTCGTTCGCAACGGATGGCCGAGATGCATCACTCCTTTGCGGCATCACATGACGACGCCATGGATTTTCCTGATCCCCTGAGTCCGTCGCAACCCACGCCGCCGGCTTTTTCCGAGCCCATGCCCGAACGCATGATAGAAGAGCACAGGATGGTGGAGGCGTCTCCGGCGACGCATTCCGCCGCCGAAGTGATCTCGCTCGACAGCATGCGGAGCGCGATGGTGGCGAATTTCGAGCAGGAGGACTTGGACGTTCCGGCATTTCTGCGCAAGCGTGGCGAAGTCATGTAGCGAAGGCGCTCGCGCGGAACGAATTCAACGGAATTGGCACAAAGCGAAGGGAAAAGTTTTACCCACAGGGCAGCACCTTTTCAGTAATGAGGTAACGCGTTACCGAGGCTGCAGTACTCAAGTAATTCCCGTTTAAGTACTTGTTTCATAGCGGGTTAGATCGAAACTTATGTTCACGTCTAGAAAAATTTTGTTATTGCTGAAACACGCTAACTCTCGTAGTATCGCGGAGTTGGGACAAGTTACCAGGCGACGACGGTAGCTGGCAGGCTTCGTGCATCGAAATCAACGGGGAGTCCGGGAATCAGAGGAACGAATAAGAGATGTCTAAGTCGGGAGCGCGCTATTTTCGTCTGGTGGTGGTCGTGAGTGGTCTGGTTCTGGCGCCGGTCATGTGGGCGGCGCACGTGAACCCGCACGCGCTGAGTGCCAGCAAGCCCAAATCAACTCAGAAAGTGAGCGAGAGCCAGCGGACCAGGCGTCGCATGCGGCATTTGGCGCGCAGCCGTGGTGTGAGCAGCCGTACTGCGACCTTGACGCGCACCTCGGCGAGCACGCGTCGGCACACTTATCACGAGCGGTTTTTCATGAGTTCGTTCGCCGAGGGAATTACCGGCGGGGACGTAACAGACGGCGAAGATGCCATCGTGCGCCAGGCAGCGATCGACGCATTAGGCAACATGAATGGCACGGTGGTCGCGATTGAGCCGACCAGCGGCCGCGTGCTGGCGATGGTGAATCAGAAACTGGCGCTGTCGAGCGGTGCGCAACCCTGCTCGACCATCAAACTTTCCGTGGCTCTGGCAGCGCTGAGCGAAGGACTTATCTCGAAAGAAACTGAAGTTCAACTTGGGGGCCGGAGCCGGATGAACCTTACAGAAGCTCTGGCGCACTCCAATAACGCCTATTTCGAGGCGGTGGGGCGTAAGCTGGGATTCGAAAAGGTTGCTTACTACGCCCACGAATTCGGCTTGGGCGAATTGGCCGGATATGACATTCCGGATGAGAAGTTAGGCACGTATCCCGATGAAGTGATACCGGAAAAATTGGGCGGCGTGGCCAAAATGTGTTCGTTTGGCGAGGGCATTTCTATGACCCCGCTGCAACTGGGAGCCATGGTCTCCGCCATCGCGAACGGGGGCACGCTTTATTATTTGCAGCATCCCACAACGCCGGAAGAGATTACGAATTTCCAGCCGCGCATCAAGCGTCAATTGGATATCGCGCCGGTGATTCCGGAAATTTCGGTGGGTATGGCCGGAGCGGTGCAATATGGCACGGCCCGCCGCTTAGGACTCAACTTCAACGAGGAAGAGATTTTGGGCAAGACCGGGACCTGCTCGCACGCCGGCACGCGCTTTGGCTGGTTCGCCTCCTATGCGAATACCAGCAGCGGACGCATTGTAGTGGTGGTTTTCCTGCAAGGCGGTCGGCCCACCTTTGGTCCCAGGGCAGCTGAGATTGCCGGCCACATGTACCGCAATCTTTACGATCACAACTTCTTTCTGGCGGGTCCCTCCCGGTCAGCGGATACTGCCGTGGCGCGGTAACGTTCCTAGCCAGTTCACGTAGTCAAACCATTTGATTCTTGATTCTTGATTCTTGATTCGATGATTACCAGGGCCTCTTACCGGAGGCTCTTCTTGTTGGGTATGGTCACATTAAAATCTGCCACCAACTGGGGTTAGTTTCTGAGTGCTATTCGGATAGACGGGAAAGCCAGAATGCCAGCCTTTCGGCAGAGCATGCCGAGTGAACCGAAATTTATTTCTTTCTTTCGTCGCGCTCGACCACGCCGTCCTTGATGTGGACCACACGGTGAGCGTATTCGGCGATGTCATGCTCATGGGTGACCAGCACAATCGTATTTCCTTCCCTGTGCAGGCTATCGAACAAAGCCATGATTTCGCTTCCGGTTTGCGAATCCAGATTGCCCGTAGGTTCATCCGCCAGAATGATGGAAGGCTTATTGACCAGGGCGCGAGCGACGGCGACGCGTTGGCGCTGTCCGCCGGAAAGCTCATTTGGCTTGTGGGTCATGCGCGAGCCCATTCCTACCGCTGTTAATGTAGCTTTGGCGCGTTCGATGCGTTGCTCGGTGGGCACGCCCGCATAAATCAACGGCAGCTCAACGTTGTGCAGAGCGGTGGCACGGGCCAGCAAGTTGAAGGTCTGAAATACGAATCCGATCTCTTTGTTGCGGATGCGGGCCAGTTCGTCGTCGTCCAGTTCGCTTACCAATTGGCCGTTAAGCCAGTACTCGCCTTTGGTCGGCGTATCCAGGCAGCCGATCAGGTTCATCAGCGTTGACTTGCCGGAACCAGAGGGTCCCATGATGGCCACGTATTCACCCCGCTCGATGCGCAAGTTGACGCCGCGCAGGGCGTGAACCTGCTGCTCCGAGCCCATATCGTAGGTCTTCCAAAGATCCTCGGCTGCGATCATGCGGGACTGCGGCGGCGCGGTGACGGCGGTGGGCATGCTGATTACTTCGGCGGTAGCCATATTTTTCTCCTGCTCCGGTGCCACTGAGTTCTCCGTGTTTGAATTCGATTCCGTGGGCTCCGTCTGCTGTTGACACCGTGAAACTTGTCGCTCAAGACTGCGATTCGAGACCTCTTCTGCGGCACCGGCTTCTCCGTTGGACGGATGAAGCCGGCGAACGTCATGACGATTCTTCCTCCTTCTTCGGAACCGAGTTGTCGATCTTGACGCTACTTCCAGAACGCAGCGTACGCAAAACCTTGTAACTGCCGGTAATTACTTCGTCCCCATCGCTCAAACCATTTACCACTTCGATGTCGCTGGTACCAGTAATGCCGGTAGTGACAGGTACGAATTCCGCTTTCTTATTGCGAATGACGAAGACGCCCTGCACGTCCTGCTGCTGATCCTTGTTCTTGGATGCTGTTTCCTTCGGCGCAGGTGCCGCCGCATGCACCGAGCCCGGCGTTGACTTCTCTTGTTCCAACTGGGCCTTGCTGCGAACGGAGAGGGCTTGAATCGGAATGGAAAGCACGCCGCTCCGGGCCGCCGTTGTGATCTTAGCGGTGGTCGAGAGTCCAGGGCGCAGATCTGGCGGAGGATCGGTCACGGTTACAACCACCTTGAAGTCTTTCGCTTCTTCGCTGGCGGTGGTCTGTTGGGAAGTGGCGACGCCGGTAGAGCGGACGATAGCGTTGTCTCCAATCTCGGAAACCGTGCCGTGGAAAACTTTCTTGGGAATCGCGTCGATGGTAACTTCGGCAGGCTGACCCAAATGCACGTTGACTATGTCGGTCTCATCGACCTTCACTTCGGCGGTGATCACGGACATGTCGGCCAGCGTAAGCAACGTGCTGCCGAGCGCACTCTGAATGCCGATGACCACCGACTCGCCTTCCCGAACCGGCAAGTTCGTGACAACTCCGTCGTAGGGAGCCGCATAGCTAGTTTTCTGCAGCACATCAGCCACGCGGGTAAGATTAGCCCGCGCCTG
>Ga0187891_1000379_pt1 | contig 45270 bp, 35 predicted proteins | sample June2016WEW_21_4_FD_132990 | JGI IMG/M metagenome (GOLD analysis project Ga0187891, IMG submission 132990) | Peatland microbial communities from SPRUCE experiment site at the Marcell Experimental Forest, Minnesota, USA - June2016WEW_21_40 | ecosystem: Environmental > Terrestrial > Soil >... | reverse complement strand
CCGCCCGATCTCCGTTCGCTCCCCGCAGCCGAAAACTAGTGAACTAGAATTACTGGCTGCGGATCACCGTTCCCGGTCCGCTACGTTTCCGGAGGCTTGCTGTTCCTCAAACCTCTTGGAACCTTCATCACTATGCACCAGGATGCGAGAAGGGTCAATCGGTTTTTGCTGAAAAGACGGGCTTTTCCTCAAGATATTGCTGTAGCGTTTCGTTCAGGTTACGGGCTGAAGTTGTGGATCACGCGTGGATAAAACACGCGTGTGGCAAGTTGTTCCCGCGAACTGGCCCGGCGTCGAAGGCGTTACTACGTCTCGCGAACGGGGCCGCCGCCCGGTGGATGAGAAGCGAATCAGCCTTTCCGGGCAGGGCATCGAACTCCACCTTACGAAGGCGAAGACGGCTCCCAGAGGGAAAAATGCAACTCCCCAGATCCACGGTAGCGGTTCGGTTTATACTGAATCGGGCCTGGAAATCCAAAATCGAGATTCCAATCGTCCGCATGAAACTCAAGAGGCTAATTCGGAAGAGGAAATAAGATGAGGTTGTCGTGTTTCTTTGGACACAAATGGGTCGGCTTAAGATGTGACCGTTGCGGCGAAACCCGGAAAGCGATTGAAGTACTGAGCGCATCGCCGCTGTATAAATGCGAGGTCTGCAAAACGACCGGTCAACGCATCGCAGAAATTGAAAGGGCAAAAGCGGACAAAATGAGGCAAATGAATGTGGGCGTGTATCTTGATATGGATATGCGTGTGATGCTTTTCTGCAAGAAATGTACGTCATTCATTTGTTCGACTTGTGCATTGGCTGGTCATGAAATGAAAAGGTGTCCACGTTGCAATGCCTATTTCGATTTTGGTTCGGTCGCCGAGAATAGCAAAGATCCCTCAGCAATATTAGCCCTCGTAGCTCAAAAAAAGAGCAAATAGTCCGCTGGGGCCTATCCATACTTCTCCCATCTGAAATCTACACCCGCGTCTCGCATGCGCTAGTGGGTCATCGCGTAGACGATGTAGTTGACGCCGAGACGGATGGCGAAATCGGAGAATTTGGCGGGGTAGTGAGGGTCGTCGGCCCACTCCCAAGCGTCGCCGATATCGGAGTTATACGAGATTGCTACAATGATGCGGCCTTGGCCGTCATAGATGGCGCGCCAGTGGGCGCCGAGGCTGGACGGGCCGTTGTTGGATTTGTATCCGGCGCGCAGATGGGCTTCCCCGGGCACCTGGATTCGCTGGTCGAGATCGTAGACGGTGTGAAAAATGGAATCGTCGCCGGCAATCTCGCGGATAGGAAACTCGGGCAGTGCTTTGCGGATGCGCGATTCGAACTCGGCCCATTCGGCGTTGCCGTGGAAATCGTCGGCCATGAAAAAGCCGCCGCGCAGCAGGTACTCTCGCATCTCCTGCCCTTGAGCGTCGGTGAGGCCCCACTCGCCCACCTGCACGGCATAGAGCCAGGGCCAATCATAGGCGTCGCCCTCATCCAGATTCACCGGCTGCTCGACGGAGCGGACGTGGATGCGGGTGAGGCGGCGCACGGCGAGGGAAAAATGCCGGTCGGCGCGCGGAAAGTCCTGGGTCCAGAGGGAGACGCCGACGTGCCAGTCCAGGTCGCGATAGCGATAGCCATTGAGCGGGCCAGGGGGATACATCAGGCGGGCAAAAGCCCACTCGGTTTTTTCCTGGTAGTCGGCCGGCAAGGGGACCTCGCCGATCGAATACTCCACGCCCTCGAACTGGCGGAATGGGCGCTGAAACGCGAACATCGCCGACAGGCCGATAAAGCCGCAAGCGAACCACTTGAGTCGCCTGCCAAGACGCATCCCGCCCTCCTTGGTGTTTAGCATACCAGAGGCGGATGTGCCGAGCTGATATGGTGCTGCGATTCCTACAGGCCTTTCCCGGTCAGGAATGCAATCAGGTCGACCACGCGGCAGGAGTAACCCCACTCGTTGTCGTACCAGCTCACCACCTTCAACAGGTTCCCGTCGAGCACCTTGGTCATCTGCCCGTCCACGATGGAGCTGTTCGGATTATGCAGCATGTCGGTCGAAACCACGGGGGCGTCGGTGTAGGCCAGGATGCCCTTCAGTGCGTGTGCAGCGGCGTGCTGGAAGGCGGCGTTGACTTCCTCGGCGGTCGCATTCTTGGCCAGCAGCGCGACCAAGTCCACCACCGAAACGTCCGGTGTGGGAACGCGCATCGAGTAGCCGTCCAGCTTGCCCTTCAGCTCCGGCATCACCAGGCCGATGGCTTTCGCAGCGCCGGTGGTGGTGGGAATCATGTTCAACGCAGCCGCTCGCGCGCGGCGCAGATCCTTGTGCGGAAAATCCAGCACGTTCTGGTCGTTGGTGTAGCTGTGGATCGTGGTCATCGATCCCTTCAGGATGCCGAACTTCTCGTGCAGAACCTTCGCCACCGGCCCCAGACAATTGGTCGTACAACTGGCATTGGAAATGATCTTGTGCTTGGCCGGATCGTAAGCCGCGTCATTGACGCCGATCACGATGGTGATGTCCTCGTTCTTGGCCGGCGCCGAGATGATGACCTTTTTCACCGGACCGCGCAGGTGCTTGGAGGCATCCTTGGCGTCGGTAAACCGGCCGGTCGATTCGACCACGATCTGCGCGCCCACCGAGGCCCAGTCGAGCTCGGCCGGGTCCTTGCTGGCGAAAACCTTGATCCGCTTCCCGCCGACGAAAATGATTTCGCCTTCCACCTTCACTTCTTCGGGAAGCGTTCCGAGCACGGAATCGTATTTCAATAGGTGCGCGAGGGTTTTCGTATCGGTGAGATCGTTCACTGCCACGAATTCGATATCGCCGCGGTGCATGCTCGCGCGGACGATGTTCCGGCCGATACGGCCGAATCCATTAATGCCGACTTTTACTGCCATAGTTATTCTCCTGTGAAATGTTGAGGGATTGGATTGAACACAAAGGATATCAGGATGCAGAATCGCAGGCAACCCGCGCATGGCGAAGATAAACTCCGAAATTGACTGGGATTCCCCGGCAAACAGCCGCTGCGCGAGGAACGCGCTGGCCGCTTACGCTCAGGAAGGCATCTCGGCATTCCTGGGCAAGCGGCCGGCCTGCTGGACGGGCAAATAGACCGCGGTTGGCAGGCCGGGGACCCGCCTCACTACGCGCCTAGAAACAGCGGGCGGATGTGGCGCTCGAAAAGATTGGCTGTGACGTTGCGCGCGATGGATCCCTCGCAGGCATCCAGCATCTTGGTGTACCGCTCGCCCATCCTGGCCGCGACTTTGTAACCCACGTGCAGCAACTGGCGCAGGTTGGGATTGAAGAGCGGATTTTGCGGATCGTGGCGCAACGCGCCGTCGTACTCCTCCGCCGTCCAGCCATTCACCGTCGCGGGCGTAGGAAGCTTGGAGGCATCGATGTCGATGACCGAGGCGTAGGGTTCGCATAGCTCACGCTGGTGTTGATAAGCTTCCGCGTAAACCTCTTTGGCCAGCGCCAGTCCTTCCGCGCCGGCCTCGGCCAGTCCGATCAACTCCTCCAACCAGGTAGTGCCGGCGGTCTTGAGATGAACGCCGGCGCCGGTACCGCCGAGCGCGCGGCGGATGGGCGCATACAGCGAAAACTTGTCGCTGCCGGAATGCACGCTGAGTTTCAGGTCCTTGGGCAGTTTGTAGCGCTCGACCGCATGCGCGACCACGGCCACGTCGCTCGCAAACTCCCGCTCGAACTGCTCGACGTTGCCCACATAGTCCACCCCCTTGTTGAAGCGGCCCGTGAACTTGGGGGCGATGGTCTGGACGGGGATACCTTCATCGGCCAGGGCGGCCAGAATCAGCAGCAGCTCGGAAGGCGTCTGCGGCGCATCGGTCTCGTCCATCGAAACTTCGGTGATGAAGCTGCCCGGCGCCCGCTGTGCGACGTGCCGGTAGATGGCCGCGGCTTCAGTGACCGCGTGCAGGTATTTGGACGCGGCCCGAAAGGCCTTCTCCTTGCTAATCGCCAGCGGCTCGGCCAACCCGGCGATCTCGATTCGTCCCACCAGTTCCCGATGGCGCGCCAGAAACGCCCCCACCGCGCCGGGTTTCGGGCGATGCGCGATGGCGTGAGCGACGTCCAGCGTGAAAAAGTCGCACGGCCCGATGAACCGGTCGACCGTCTCCAGGTTGATGTGGTCGGCATCGAGAAAATACGGCTGCTTCCAATCCAGAGCCGCCACGGCCGCATCGGCGGCGGCGCGCGTGCTCGCCGGTTCCGAGCCTACAATCTTGTGTTCGCGGTTGGACTTATTCCAAACCGGCGTCACCGAAGCTCCCTGGGCAGCGGCGCTCACACAAGCCGCCAATTGCGCTTTCGCCTGGTGCGCAAACCGGTCACCCATGCCCAAGGAATATCGTTCCAGTCGAAGTTCGTTCCGATCGCTCACTGGTGAGCCGCCACAAACGACAAAGTCTCGGACACCGCTAAAAGCCCTCCGGTTTTGAATATATGGGACGTCACGGCAAGCCGTCAACCGCGTGGCGCGCGCTCTACGCGATGCCGCCGCGCAGCAAGGACGCGGCCGAGGGCGGCGCGGCGTCGCCCAGCCGCGGAGCGTCTTGGGCCTCCTCCACCTTGTCCCCTTCGCCGGGCGCCAGGAACAGGTTGGCGTCGATGCCGTGCTGCCGCGTGTAGAGGTCGTAATAGCGGCGCCCCAACGCGTAGAGCGATTCGTGCGTGCCGCGCTCCAGAATGCGGCCGTCCTCCAGCACCAGGATCTGATCGGCGCGGCGGATGGTGGAAAGGCGGTGCGCGATGACGAATGTGGTGCGCCCCTTCATCAGGTACGAAAGGCCCTCCTGGATGGCGGCTTCGGATTCGGAATCGAGGCTGGAGGTGGCCTCATCCAGAATCAAGATGCGCGGGTCGGCGAGAATAGCGCGGGCGATCGAGACGCGCTGGCGTTGCCCGCCGGAAAGCTTGACGCCGCGCTCGCCCACGATCGTGTCATACTTCTTTTCGAGCTTCTCGGCAAACTCATCCACGCGCGCGATGCGGCAGGCCTCCAGGATCGATTCTTCCGAAGCGCCCTGCCGCGCGAAGGCGATATTCTCGCGGATCGAGCCGTCGAACAGAAACGTGTCCTGCAGAACCACGCCGAGTTGCGTGCGGTAGGCGTCCAGACGCACCGTGCCGAGATCGATTTCGTCCACCTGGATGGAGCCCTCGCATGGCGAGTGAAACGCGGCGATCAGGCTGATGATGGTGGATTTCCCGGAGCCCGACGGTCCCACCAGCGCGGTGACGGTGCCGGGCGCGGAGGAGAAGCTTACGTCATGCAGCACGGGCTTGCCAGGGTCGTAGGCGAAGGTCACCCGGTCGAACGTGAGATAACCCCGGATGAGCCCTATGGCGGTGGTGCGGCGCGGTTCCTCGTCTTCGGGCCTTTCGTGCAGCACCTCCTGCGTGCGGTCCAGGCCGGCCAGCGCTTCGGTGAGTTGGGTGCCGATGCCCACCACCTGGAACATGGGCGCCACCAGGAAGGCCAGGAACGCGGTGAAGCTCATGAAGCCGCCGAGGGTCAGCGTGCCGGCGATAATCGAGCGCGCGCCCAGAAACATCACAGTGGCTCCCACCAGGCCCATCAGCACGGTGGCGGAGAGGCTCATCAGCGAAATGGCAGTGAGGCTCTTTAGCACGTTGTCCAACAGGCGCTTCACGCCGGCCGCGAACACGCTGGCTTCCTCGGCCTCGGCGTGATAGCCCTTCACCACGCGCACGCCGGCCAGCGATTCGGTGAGCCGGCCGGTGACCTCCGCGTTGATCTTACCGCGCTCGCGAAAGATCGGCCGGATACGGCGAAAGGCCTTGCTCAACCCGAAACCGAAAGCGCCGATGAACAGCAGCGCCAGGCCGGTGAGCAGCGGGCTGATGTAGACCAGGGCGGCGAGTGAAAACAGCGCTTTCATGATTCCGCCCACGAAATCCACCAGACCGGTGCCCACCAGGTTGCGCACGCCTTCCACGTCGGTCATGATGCGGGAAACCAGCGCGCCGGTCTTGTTGGCATCGTAATAAGCGACCGGCAGGCGGCCGATGTGCCGCTGCACGCGGCGGCGCATTTCCGCGATCAGGCGCTGCGCTTCTTTGGAAAGCAGTTGGGTGAGCGAGTAGGATGTGACACCCTGAATCAGCGTCGCCAACAGCACCCCACCCACCAGCGGCATCAGCAGCTTCGTCTGGTGTTTGCCGATGACGTTATCGATCAGAAACTTGGTGGAACCCGGCAGCACGATGCCGCAGACGCTGTTGACCAGCGTCAGCAACAGGCCGAGAGCGAACAGGGCGCGCCGCGGACGCACCAACTCGAGAACCAGCGGCCAGGAGCTGCGGAGCGTTTCGGTAGTTTTTTTCTTAGCGCCCGGAGACGCTGATTTCAGAGTTCTGCGAACGGGAGACACTAGTTTCAGAGTACACTGGGCACGTCCCGTCCGTCAGCCTGCTCTTTCGGCCAGGCGGCGCGTCAGCAGCACGGGCATTTGAGAAGGCGCGGCAACGGCGAGCACGGCAAAACCGGCGGCGCGCCCGCTCGCCGTGCCGGTCGTAGAATCCTCCACCACCAGCGGCGTGCGCGCGCCCAACAATTCCGCGGCCCTGCGGTAGGGTTCGGGATCCGGCTTGTAGTGGGTCACATCCTCCGCGCCGACCAGCGCGTCGAAGTGGCGCCGCAAGCCGCCGCGGACGAGCAGTGGATCGATTTCGCCGCGCGCGCTCGACGTCACCACCGCCAGTTTGTAAGTGCGGTGCAGGTTTTCGAGAAAGGCATCGAGCGCCGGGTCAAATGGCGGATGGGCGAGTACGCGCCGGCGGAACAGCTCTTTCTTCCTGGGATACTCGGCGAATAACGTGCGCCAGTCGAGCGGCGGACTGGCTAGCCCGGCCAACGTCCGCAGCATCTCCTTGTCGTCGATGCCGATGCCATGGCCGCGGTAGTATTCCCATTCGAGTGCGATGCCGAACGGCTGCAACACCTCGGCCCAGCACGCCCAGTGAACCGGCTCGGTGTCGGCCAGCACGCCGTCAAAATCGAAGAGAATGGCGTCAAATTCGGGCATGGAGGTCAGTGGACGGAGCCTGGCGCCTCGGAGTCATCCAATCCCAGAGACACGGCCAAGGCGCCCGCGTGCTCCCACCGTGCGGCGGATTTGGCCGACCCGACACAAGTGGGTCAATGCCGATTTCGGAAGGCGGACCAGCAACTGCCATGAAGCGGGGCGAGCTTTACCTGGTGCGCAAGCCGGGTTCGCGCGACCCGCGCAGGCAGCGCGTCTTCGCCATCGTCAGCCGTCAGACGCCGATCGATGGATGTCTTGACTCGCACGAGATAATTATATGCCCGAATTGCCCGATATCGCGGTGTACGGAGCGTGAAATGGCAGGCACACGGCTTTTCGTGGTTGGCGGGCAAGCCAAAACATGCCCCACCTGTCTCACTTCGGTTTCGCTCCGGTAGCCAGGATGCTCTCGAAATACGGGGCTTCCGTCTCCCGATGGACAATGGCGGTTTCCACGTTACGGAAGCCGGCGTGTTTGAGGAAGCGTTCCAGGTCGAGTTCGGTAAACCCGAGCCACAAATCGGCATACATTTCGCGGGCTTCCTCATGGTGGTGATGGTTCAGGTCGAGGATGGCAGCGCGGCCGCCCGGCTTGAGGATTCGCCATGCTTCAGCGATGGCGCGCTGCGGGTGCACCGCGTGATGCAGAGCCTGGCTGAGGAAGGCCACATCGACCGTGCCAGTGCGTATGGGCACGTCTTCCAGGTCTCCGAGGCGGTATTCCAGGTTGGCGATGCCGTTCTTGCGCGCGAGAGTGGCACCGAATTCGACCATTTTCGGAGAGTTGTCGATGGCGATCACGCGCCGGGCTCGCTGCGCCATGAGCTGCGCGATGGTGCCCTCGCCGGCTCCCAAGTCGGCGATCACAAGGGGCGGCATCAGGCTGAGGAGGGCTTCGGCGATTCCCTGCCAGGATCGGCCGGGCACGTACTGGCGGCCGAACTTCCCGGCCAGCTCGTCGAAGTAACGGCGCATTTTGTCCTGCCGCTTGCGCAGCACCAAGCGGAGGGCAGCGCGGTCCTGGGCGGCTTCGGGAATCTCGGCGGCGGCCTGGCGCAGGATGCCCACCAGCCCGGCGGGGGCGTCCAGGCGGTAGAACGCGTTCTTGCCGGTGCGCCGGTCGGCCACCAGGCCGGCCTGTTTCAACTGCGCAAGGTGGGTGGAAACCTGGCTTTGTGGCTTGCCCACGATTGTCTGCAACTCAGCCACCGAAAGCTCTTCCTGCTCGAGCAGCAGGAGCAGGCGCAGCCGGCCGGGGTCGGCGGCCAGGCGCAGCGATTTCAGGATTGACGGCATACTGGTAGATCGTCTAATATCAATGTATCAAGATTTCTTGATACGAGGCTATTGAAAATGAGCACAGCCATCCTGAACCAGAACGAAGTTGCCTACAAAGTCGCCGACGTGTCGCTGGCCGAATGGGGCCGCAAGGAAATTTCCATCGCCGAGCAGGAGATGCCGGGCCTGATGTCCATCCGGCGGAAGTACGCGAAAGAAAAGCCGCTGGCCGGCGCGCGGATCACCGGCTCGCTGCACATGACCATACAGACCGCCGTGCTGATCGAGACGCTGGTGGAACTGGGCGCCACGGTGCGCTGGGCGAGCTGCAACATTTTCTCGACGCAGGACCACGCCGCGGCCGCCATCGCCGCCGCCGGCGTCCCGGTGTTTGCGTGGAAGGGCGAGTCGCTGGAGGACTACTGGTGGTGCACTTATATGGCGCTCAGCCACGCCGGGGGTAAGGGGCCGCAGTTGATCGTGGACGATGGCGGAGACGCCACGCTGTTGATCCACAAAGGCTATGAACTGGAGAACGGCAGCGGCTGGGTGAACACTCCCTCGGGAAGCCACGAAGAAGAAGTCATCAAGAACCTGTTGAAAGAAATCCACGGCGAGAACGCGCGGCGCTGGCACGAAATCGTCGAGGAATGGTGCGGCGTTTCCGAGGAGACCACCACCGGCGTGCACCGGCTTTACAAGATGCAGGAGGCCGGCCAACTGCTGGTGCCGGCGATCAACGTCAACGACTCGGTGACCAAGTCCAAGTTCGACAATCTCTACGGCTGCCGCGAATCGCTGGCGGACGGCATCAAACGCGCCACCGACGTGATGGTGGCTGGGAAGGTGGCCGTGGTGTGCGGCTACGGCGACGTGGGCAAAGGCTCGGCGCACTCGCTGCGCGGCATGGGCGCGCGCGTGGTGGTGACCGAGATCGACCCCATCAACGCGTTGCAGGCCGCCATGGAGGGCTTCGAGGTGACCACCGTCGAGGACACGCTGGGCCGCGGCGATATCTACGTCACCTGCACTGGCAACTGCGACATCATCACGCTGGAGCACATGAGCAAAATGAAAGACCAGGCCATCGTGTGCAACATCGGGCACTTCGACAATGAAATCCAGGTGGACCGCCTGAACGGCTCGGGTGCGCAGCGCACCAACATCAAGCCGCAAGTGGACATGTACACCTTCCCCAACGGCAACAGCATCTTCCTGCTGGCCGAGGGCCGGCTGGTGAACCTGGGCTGCGCCACCGGGCATCCCAGCTTCGTGATGAGCAACAGCTTTTCCAACCAGACGCTGGCGCAACTCGACCTGTGGAAGAACCGCAATTCGTACAAACCCGGCGTTTACACGTTGCCCAAGAAGCTGGATGAAGAAGTGGCGCGGTTGCACCTGGAGAAGATCGGCGTCAAGCTCACGACGCTGACCCCGAAACAGGCCGCATATCTGGGCGTGGCGCCCGAGGGGCCGTATAAACCGGAGCACTACCGCTATTAAGGCAGGTCGGCTCCGCATGTTAAATTAGAGTGACACACACCGCAGGAGGACAACCTTGTCAGACAATCAACGATACCTGTTTACGTCGGAATCGGTGACCGAGGGCCACCCCGACAAAATCGCCGACCAGATTTCCGATGCCGTTTTGGACGCCGTTCTGGCAGATGATCCCACCGGGCGGGTGGCGTGTGAGGTCCTGGTGACCACCGGCACCTGCATTGTGGCGGGCGAGATCACCACCAAAACCTATGTCGACGTGCAGCGCATCGCGCGCAGCACCATCGATTACGTGGGCTACAACGACGCCACCTATGGATTCGACGCCCACACCTGCGGCGTGCTCAACCTGATTCAATCGCAATCGCCCGACATTTCGATGGGCGTGGACACAGGCGGCGCGGGCGACCAGGGGATGATGTTCGGCTACGCTTGCGACGAAACGGCCGAGCTGATGCCGCTGCCGATCATGATGGCGCACAAGCTGGTGCAGCGGCTTTCCCAGGTGCGGCGCGAGGGCACTTTGGACTTTCTGCGGCCGGATGGCAAGAGCCAGGTGAGCGTGGAATACGTGGGTGGCGTGCCGAAGCGCATCGAAGCGGTGGTGATTTCCACCCAGCACAGCGTGGACGTCTCGACCGAGGAATTGCGCCGCGAAGTGAAGAAGCACATCATCGACGCGGTGGTTCCCTCCGCCATGGTGGATTCGCAGACCAAATACCACATCAACCCGACCGGGCGTTTCGTGGTGGGCGGGCCGCACGGCGACACGGGCTTGACGGGCCGCAAGATCATCGTCGACACCTACGGCGGGATGGGCCGCCACGGCGGTGGCGCTTTCTCCGGCAAGGACCCGACCAAGGTGGACCGTTCGGCCTGCTACATGGCGCGCTACATCGCGAAGAACCTGGTGGCCTCGAAGCTGGCGACGCGGGTGGAAGTGCAGCTTGCCTACGCCATTGGCGTGGCGGAGCCGGTCTCGGTGAACGTGAATACGTTCGGCACTGGCGCGATCCCGGACGACCGCTTTACCGACCTGGTGCGCGAGAATTTCTCGCTGACGCCGCGCGGCATCATCGAAACCCTCAATCTGCGCCGCCCGATTTATCGTAAGACGGCCGCGTTTGGCCACTTTGGCCGCACCGAGGAAGGTTTCACTTGGGAAGTCGCGGATAAGGCCGAAGCGCTGAAGGAATCGGCGGCCGCGGTTCACGCGGCAGCGCGGTAGGTGGGGCAGGTTTTAACCTGCCAACGCCCGCTTGCGGGCGCGTGTTCTTAGCTTGCGAGCGGCGGGCCGGGCATGCCCGGACCCTACGGATTCGCGCGCGCGGGCACGAACACGATGCGGGGCGGGCTGACGCCGGTATCTACCAGCCAGACCGGTCCGGCACCGGCATCGGTCAGGCGGAAGAGGCTGCCCAGACGCGCCGCTGTGGTGGGAGCGCAATTGCAATCGAGCGTGGTCGCGGCGCCCGCGGCGGCGAGATTGAAAATCGTAACCGGCTTGCTGCCGTGCGCTGCGGCCAACACAGACTTGCCATCGGCGGAAAATGCCAGTCCCACCGGTTCGGCAAGGCCAGGCGCCGCGATGCGCTGCGTGGCGTCTGCGGAGACATCCGGGAACACATCCAGCCATGGCCCCGCTCCGCTTAAGACTGCGGCGGTGTGGCCGCCGGATGCGAACGCAACGCTAACTTCCCGCACCCCGTCGAGCAGCCAACTGCTCGAGCCGGACGCGCTCAGCAAGCGAAGCCGTCCCTCGCTGGCCACCAGCAGGTAAGCGGCATCGTCACTCACCGCCATGGCTTGCGGCGCGGCGTGTATGGTCTGACGCGTGAGCGTTTCTGGCGCTGGACCGATCTCGGCTGTATATGACGTTGCCGGCGAATTCGGCAAGCCGCTGACGACCTGCACCCGGCCCGAGGCGTAAATCGCGGCGGCCGTACCGGAAGGGCTGTACACGACCCGCGCGGGCCCTTGTGGCACACCATTCCACGAGACTTCGGTGGCAGTATTGCCGCTCGGTCGAAACAAGTGCAACGAGCCATCGCTGGCCGTGACGATGGCGGAATCAAGCTGCGGCGAAACCACGGCGGCGGTTGCCGCCAGCCCCAGGCTGAGCGCATCGCCCAGCGTGGCGCCGCCCGGCACGCCGGCGATGGGCCGCAGGACCGCGCCGGCGAAGACGTATCCGGCGATGGGGCCGGATACCTGCCCCTGCTGCCCGTGGATCGCCAGCGCCGCTGGTAAGCACACCAGAATTGCGGTTACACGTCTCAAAATCGCCATCGCCTTGTCCAAAGCCGCAGGGGGCTCTCCTTGCATAGTGCGGCGCGCGCCCGGATCTTCTCACGCCACCGATCCACCTGGTTGGCGTACCTCAGACTGCCCGCACCAGCCCTACCGCGGAAATGCCGATGCACTCACCCGAGTCCCGCCAACTCCTTCGCCGTCCGGAAAACGTCCAGCAACATTCTTTCCGTCAGCTTGCCGGTGGAGGTGTTTTGCTGGCTCGGGTGGTAGGAACTGAGCAGGATGGGCAGCCCCGCGCCGGTGTTGAACTGCCGGTTGTGGCCGAACACGAAAGCGGAGCGGCGGGAAATTCGGCCGCGCGCCTTGAGCAGGTCCAGGTAGTTGTCGAAGGCGATCCGGCCCAGCGCCACGACCACCCGCAAGTGCTCGAGCAACTCCAGCTCACGCTCCAGATAGGGCCGGCAGTTTCGAATCTCCTTCGGCGTGGGCTTGTTGCCGGGTGGGGCACACCGCGCCGAGGCGGTGACATAGACGCCGCGCAGTTGCTGGCCGTCGTCGCGGGAAACGCTGACAGGCTGGGAGGCGAGACCAGTCTGGTACAGGGCGCGGTAGAGCCAGTCTCCGGAGCGGTCGCCGGTGAACATACGGCCGGTGCGATTGGCGCCGTGGGCGGCGGGGGCCAGTCCCAGGATAAGAATGCGAGCTGCCGGGTCGCCAAATGCGGGTACCGGTTTACCCCAGTACTCTTGGTCGCGATAGGCGCGCCGTTTGCTTTCCGCGATGTGGGCGCAGTGCGCGAGCAGGCGCGGGCAGCGCCGGCAGCGCACGATTTCATCCTGCAATACGTCGAGCATAACGGGATGGTTTCGGGCGGCGTCTAAAGTAACGCAGCATCTGCGTCGAAGATTGGGTTAGGGGCATTTCACCCATGTTGCAACCCAAGCAAAAATGCTTGACGAACCACCGCCGTACATCGGACAATCGAGGTGTCCGGCTGCTCCGTCCGGATCACTCGCTGCTCTGCGCTGGCGCTTTCAGTGTTCGTCCTTTCGCGCGCGGTTCTTCTATGAAACAGCCACATTCATGTCCCTACCGCCGGGTAATGAGAGCGGTGTTTCTATTGTGCTTCATTTCCAGCCTGAGTTTCTCGGCCGCCACCACTAGCACTACTGTTACGGCTCCGCCGAAGCGCCGAACTCCGGCGCATCATGTTGTGACAACCTCACATGCGGCCAGCCTGCGGCAAGTGGCATCGCATCGAGCCGCAAGCCCGGGCACGCCGGTAATCGCCGGCGGCCCCTGGGATAGGCCGACCTTCGCGGATTCAACCGAAGGCGACCGGGTGGATGGGGAAGACTTGACGGTTCGCCGCGCGGCGGTGGAAGCGCTGGGTTCGTACAACGGCTCGGTGGTGGCCGTGGATCCGACCACCGGCCGGATTCTCACCATGGTGAACCAGAGAATCGCGCTGGGCGAGGGCTTCCAGCCGTGTTCCACCATCAAGGTCGCTGTGGCGCTGGCCGGCTTGAGCGAGAAAATCATACAGCCAAACGCCCGGTACCGGCTCGGCGGCATGCGGATGGACTTGACCTACGCGTTGGCCCACTCTTACAACTATTATTTCGCCACGCTGGGCCAGAAGCTGGGTTTTGAAAAGGTGACCTACTACGCGCACCTGTTCGGCTACGGCGAAAAGGCCGGCCTGAACATCGCGGGCGAACAGCCCGGTTACTTCCCTGCGGCGCCTCCCAAGAACGGTGGCGTGGGAATGCTGACCAGCTTCGGCGAGGAAGTCCGGCAGACGCCGCTGCAACTGGCCGCCCTGATGGCGGCGGTCTCCAATGGCGGCACTCTCTATTACTTGCAGTATCCGCAAACGCAGGCCGAAGTGCGCAGCTTCGTGCCACGAGTGAAACGGCGGCTGGATATCGACGCTCTGATTCCCATGCTCAAACCGGGAATGCGCGGAGCGGTGGAGTTTGGCACGGCGCACCGGGCCAGAGAAGACGGCCCCATCGCCGGCAAGACCGGCACCTGCACCGAAACGCACACGCACCTGGGCTGGTTCGGCTCGTTCAACGATATGGGCGGGAGAAAGCTGGTGGTGGTGGTGTTGCTCACAGGCGGCCGCCCCGCGATAGGCCCGCTCGCGGCCAGCATCGCCGGCGATGTCTATAAGCTCCTGGGCGAGGCGAACTATTTCGCCAGCGGAATCCCCATCAAGCCAGCAAATCTGGTGGCGAGCCAAATCTGCTGCTCGCGCTAGGCTGTTGCGCAGCCTTCCAAGGCTGCTGAGCCGGGAGTCGTCTCGGCTTTTTCAGTCGCGCTTGGCCGCGCATCGTCTTGGGGGATTCGCTTCTCATGCAGCCTTGGGTCCCGGCGACAAGTGAGCGGGTCGCTTCGGGAAGAGTTTCAAGAGAGGAAAAGCCGAGATGACTCTCGGCTCAGCAGGCTGTCAGCCCGCGCCACGGGGCGGGTTAACTTTTCACGCCGTAAAATAGGCGAATATAGAAGTTTATGCCAGAAAAGACGCGGCCGGCCCATGGCCTGCCCTACGCGGCTGTTGCGCTCGTTCTCGTAGCGGTTCTCCTCCAAGGCTGCAGGGCCAACGGCGAGAGGAGCGGACCGGCCGGCGCGCCGCCGCCGCTGGTCAGCGTGATGGAAGTCCAGCCACGCTCGGTGGCCATCTTTTCCGATTTCGCCGCGCAAACTTACGCGCGCAACATGGTGGACGTGCGCAGCCGCGTAGAGGGCTATGTTGACCGCTGGCTCTTCCAGCCGGGCGCGGAGGTCGCCGCCGGTCAGGTTCTGTACGTGCTCGATCTGCGGCCGTTGGAAGCCAGCGTGGAGCAGGCGCGCGGCAACCTGCAGCAGAGCGAAGCCGACCTCGATTTTGCCCGCAAGCAGGTTTCGCTGCTGCAAGCGCAGGCGAACCTGGCCTCGGCGGAGGCCAACCTGGTGAAGGCGCAGCAGGACTACGAACGCCTGAAGCCGTTGGTCGCGGCCGACGCCGCCTCGCAGCAGGATCTCGATGCCGCCGTGGCCGCTTTGCGCGCCGCTGAAGAGACCGTGAAGGCGAACAAGGCCAACGTCGAACAGACCGCGCTCTCCACGCGAACCCAGATCGCGTCCACCGAGGGCAAGGTCGAATCGAACAAGGGCGCGCTGGAGACCGCCGAGCTGAACCTCGAATACGGCACGATTCGCGCGCCCATCGGCGGCCGCATCGGTGATTCGATGGTGCCGGTGGGCGGGCTGGTGACGCCCACGGCGGCGCAGCCGCTCACCACCATCGTTCCGCTGGATCCCATCTGGGTCCGCTTCCAGGTGACCGAATCGGAATACCTCGCCTGGGCCAGACGCGGGCAGAGATCGCCGGCCGGACAACTGACGCTGATTCTCGCCGACGGCTCCGAATTTCCCGCTAAGGGCCGCGTCACCGACACGCTCAACCAGGTGGACCCGAAGACCGGCACGCTGGAACTGCAAGCCAGCTTCCCCAATCTCCGGCACACCCTGCTGCCGGGCCAGTTTGGCCGCATTCGCGTGCAGGTGGACGAACGCAAAGACGCCATCGTGATCCCACAGAAGGCGGTCCAGCAGATCCAAAGTATGCAGACCGTGTACACGGTGGGCCCGGACAACAAGGCGCTGATGCGCACGATCGTCACGGGCAATCGCACCGGCGAGCTTTGGATCGTCGAGCGGGGCCTCAAGCCCGGCGAACGCATCGTCGTGGAAGGACAGTTGAAGGTGCGGCCCGGCGCGGCCGTCGAGCCGCAGCCGTACGACGATCGGAAGCCGGGGAACTGACGCATGGCGCGATTCTTTATCAATCACCCGGTCTTCGCGATGGTGATTGCCATCGTGATGGTGATCCTCGGCGCGGTGGCCATTCCCAATCTTCCGGTGGCGGCGTATCCGGAAGTGGTGCCGCCGGTGGTGCAGATCACCACGAACTTTCTCGGCGGCAACGCGCAGGACCTCGAGAAAACCGTGGCGGAGCCCATCGAAGAGCAGCTTGTCGGTCTCGACGGCATGCTCTACTACCTTTCCACCAGCGCCAACGACGGCACGCTGAACATCCAGGTGACGTTCAAGCTGGGCACCAACCCGGACATCGCCACCGTGCAGACGCAGAACCGCGTGAGCATCGCCATGCCGCGGCTGCCTCCCGAGGTGCAGCAGCAGGGCGTGACCGTGAAGAAAGTATCGAGCGCCTTCCTGCTGGCGATCAGCCTGGTTTCCCGGGACGACCGCTACGATTCGCTGTTCCTGACCAACTACGCGCAAATCAACCTGGTGAACCAGATCGGCAATCTGGAGGGCGTGGGCGAATCGCGCCTCGGCACAAACCAGGTTTACTCGATGCGCGTTTGGGTCAACCCGGATAAAATGGCCAAGCTCGGCATTACGGCGACCGACGTCAGCACGGCCATCCAGGCGCAGAACCGGCAAAATCCGGCGGGCGCCTTCGGACAACCGCCGGCTTCGCCAGGGACTGACTTCCAGTATTCGGTAAACGCGCCCGGGCGCCTGGTGGATCCGCAACAGTTCGAGGACATCGTGCTGCGCGCCCGGCCCGACGCTTCCCTACTCCGCCTGGGCGACATCGGCCACGTGCAGCTCGGCGCGCAAACCTATACCGGCTTTAACCGCGTGGACGGCCGCGCCGCAGGCAACGTGATCGTATACCTGTCGCCGGGAGCGAACGCCGTCCAGGCAGCGGCCCGTGTGCGCCGGTTCCTGGACCAGATCAAGGCCGGCTTCCCCGCGGGCATGGACTACCTCATCTCCTACGACTCCACCATGTTCGTGAACGCGGCCATCAAGGACGTGATGACCACGCTGTTCGAAGCCATCGGGCTGGTGATTCTGGTAGTGTTCGTCTTCCTGCAGAACTGGCGCGCCTCGCTGATTCCGCTGCTCACGGTTCCGGTAGCCCTGGTGGGCACCCTGGCGCTGTTCCCGCTGTTGGGCTTCTCCATCAACATCACCAGCATGTTCGGCCTGGTCCTGTCGATCGGCATCGTGGTGGACGATGCGATCGTGGTGGTGGAAGCCGTGCAGCGCCACATCGACGAAGGCCTGGCGCCGCTTGCGGCCACCATCCAGGCGATGAAGGAAGTGCAGGCGCCGGTGACGGCGATCGCCTTCATCCTCGCCGCTGTTTTCATTCCGGTCGCGTTTCTGGGCGGCATCAGCGGGCAGATTTACCGGCAGTTCGCGCTCACCATCGCGGCTTCGGTGCTGCTCTCGGCCTTCAACGCGCTGTCGTTGAGCCCCGCGCTGAGCGCCATGATACTGCGGCCGAAGCGCCAGGCACGCGGGCCGCTGGCCGCCTTCTTCGGCGCGTTCAACCGAGGCTTTGGCTGGGTCACCGGCCGCTATCTGGCCGGTGTGAGCACGCTGATCCGGAAATCCGCGCTGGCGCTGATCGGTCTCTTTTGTTTTTGGTTCGCGGCTGGCGCAATCTTCCACCGGATGCCGAACGGCTTCCTGCCGGATGAGGATCAGGGCGCCGTCTTCATTTCCATCCGCCTGCCGGACAGCTCGTCGGTGCCGCGCGCCGACGCGGCCACGCGCAGGATCGAGAACATTGTCAGCCGGATTCCCGGCGTCGCCGGCACGCTGACCCTCGGCGGCCTCGACATTGCGACGCGCACCAACAATTCGAATGTCGCCACCATCATTGCGCGTCTGACGCCCTGGGACAAGCGGCGGGAGAAGAATCTGCAGTTGCAGTCGATTCTCGCGGCGATGCAGAAAGAATTCAACAAGGTGCCGGAGGCGTTGACGTTCGCCTTCGGTCTGCCGCCCATCCTGGGCCTCAGCGCCACCGGCGGTTTCCAGTACATGCTGGAGGACCGTCTGGGCGGCGACGTGCACGCACTCGCGCAAACCGCCGACCTGGTGGTGCAGGCAGGCCGCCAACGCCCCGAGCTGGGAACCACCCTGAGCACCTTCCGGCCCGACGTTCCGCAGTACAAGGTGGACGTGGATTTGGCCAAGGTGCAAACGCTCGGCGTACCCGTCGGCGACGCCTACAACGCGCTGCAGACGTTTCTCGGCGGCCTTTACGTGAACGACTTCAATTCGTTCGGGCACACCTGGCAGGTGCTGATGCAGGCCGAGCCCGAGTTCCGCACCGGGCCTTCCGACGTCAACCGCTTCTTCGTGCGCTCGAGCGGAGGCGACATGGTTCCGCTGGGCACTCTGGCCACCGTGCAGTCCACCACCGGACCGGATGTGATCTACCGTTACAACCGGTTTCGCACCGTCCAATTGCTGGGCGGCCCGGCTCCGGGATACTCGAGCGGCCAGGCCTCAAGCGCTATGGAGCAGTTGTCCTCGAGCGTGCTGCCCGCCGGCTACGGCTATGAATGGACCGGCACCACCTATCAGGAAAAGGAGGCGCAGGGACACGAAGGGGTGATCTTCGGCTTCGCGGCGGTGCTGGTGTTTCTGTGCCTGGCGGCCCTGTACGAGAGCTGGTCCATCCCGCTGGCGGTATTGATGGCCGTTCCGCTGGGCCTTTTCGGAGCGTTGTTGGCCGTCTGGATGCGCGACTACCCGTACGATATGTACACCCAGATCGGAATCGTGACGCTGATCGGACTGGCCGCCAAGAACGCCATTCTGATCGTGGAATTCGCGCGCATGAGCCACGAGGAGGGCAAGTCTATCGTCGACGCGGCCATGGAAGCGGCGCGGCTGCGGTTGCGGCCTATCTTGATGACCTCTTTCGCGTTCATTCTGGGCGTGGTGCCGCTGGCGCTGGCCGTGGGCGCGGGAGCGGCTTCGCGGCGCTCGCTGGGGACGGCGGTATTCGGCGGCATGAACGCGGCCACGCTGCTGGCGGTGTTCATCGTGCCCGTGCTGTACGTAGTGATCCAGCGGGCCGGAGAGCGGAAAGAGCCATGACGAGATGCTCACTGGCCGTGCTGCCCGCCCTGTTGCTGGCCGGTTGCGCCGTCGGGCCCAACTACCAGCGGCCCGCCGTGGCCGTCCCGGATCAGTACCGGGGCGCCGCTGCGGATGCCGCCTCGCTGGCCGACAAGAAGTGGTCCGATCTGTTTGCGGACGACGCGCTGCGGCAACTTGTCGAGACGGCGCTCCAGCAGAACTTCGATTTGGGGATCGCTTCGGAGCGCGTCCTGGAGGCCCGCGCCCAATTCCGCATCACGCGTGCCAACGAGTTCCCCAACGTGAGCGGCCAGGCCGGCTTCACCGCGGAGCGCACTCCCGGCGCCAGTTCGCTCTTCCCGCTGCCGCCGAACACCACTTACCAGGGAAGCTACTGGCAGATGGGCCTGGCGCTCAACTGGGAACTGGATTTCTGGGGCCGGCTGCGGCGGCTTTCCGAATCCGGGCGCGCGCAGTACCTGGCCACTGAAGAGGGCCGGCGCGGCGTGGTGGTGTCGCTGATCGGCGACGTCATGTACGACTACTTCCTGTTGCGCGAGCGCGATCTGGAATTGGAAATCGCACGCCAGACGCGCGACATTGCGCAGGACAACCTCCGGCTGGTGGAGTTGCGCCACACCCGCGGCGCGGCCACCGGCCTCGACGTGCATCAGGCGGAACAATTCCTCTATACCGCGACCGCGCAGATGGCCAGCGCGCGGCGCGACATCGAGCAGACCGAGAACGCACTCAGCCTGCTGGCGGGCAAGGCTCCCGGTGAGATCGCGCGCGGAAAAGGCCTGGCCGAACTGGAAACGCCGGCTCAGGTTCCGCCGGGACTGCCGTCGTCGCTGTTGGAACGGCGCCCGGACGTTCGCCAGGCTGAGCAGACTCTGATTTCCGCCAACGCGCGCATCGGGGCGGCCAAGGCACTCTACTTCCCGCAGATCACACTGACCGGCTTTCTCGGCGGCCAGAGCATCGCGCTGTCGAAGTTGTTCGACACGCCGGAGCGGCAGCAGGAGATCGCACCTGCGGCCGTCCTGCCGCTCTTCAATGCCGGCCAGATTCGCGCCGGCGTGCGCTTTTCGGAAGCGCAGAAGCGCGAGATGGTAATCGCGTATCAAAAGACGATCTACACCGGCCTGCGCGAAGTCTCCGACGCACTGGTGGGTTACTCGCGAACGCGCGAGCAGCGCACCCAGGAAGAGCTGTTAGTCCAGGCGCTCACGGAAAGCACGCGCCTGTCGAACCTGCGCTACAAGGGCGGACTCGACAGCTATCTGCAGGTGCTCGATTCGGAGCGCAATCTGTTCCAGGGACAGCTCTTGCTGGCGCAGCTCCGGCTGGCGGAGATGCAGTCGTTCGTGCAATTGTACCGTGCGCTGGGCGGCGGCTGGCAGTAGAACGTTATGGTGGACGTCTACCAGCATGCGGCCCGCCCCCGTGCCGGTTATTCCGGTAGTGAGAACAGATAGGCCGTCAGATTCCTCTTGTCCTCGCCGGAGAGCTGGTACGGCGGCATGATGGATCCGGGGGAAAGCTTCTGGGGGTTGGCGAAGTGGTCATCCACCCAACTTCGCGTCTGGCGCTTGGCCAGGCCGTTCAGCGGCGGCCCCAGTTTCATTCCAACCCCGTTCACCATGTGGCACGCGGCGCAGTGTTCATCCTGGTACACTACGGCGCCGCGCACCGCAAAGTCAGGAGCTTCGGCGAGCGCGGTCGAGTTTTCCGGCGTCAGCTTGAGCAGAAACGCGGCCAGCGAATTCAACTGCACATCGCCGAGCGCCACCGGGGGCATGGCGCTGCCAGGACGGACTGCCGCGGGCTGCCTGAAGTGGCGGATCATCCAAGCCGCGTTTTTGTGGACGCCGGTTCGCGTCAGGTCCGGGCCCAACGACGATCCGGCGGAGTGGCAACCGGCGCAGTTCTCCTCGCGGAAGTAAGCGATGCCTGCCATCTCCTCCGGCGAAAGCTGAATCCAATCCGTGGGCGCGGAATAATCCACCTGCGCCACCGCCTCGCGGGGCGTCGACATCACGGCCGCCGCAGTGAGCCCGCTCCAGCCGATGCCGGCGAGAGCCACGAAGGCGATTGCCACCGTTCGGCGCGTCACTTTCACCATCTGTCCGCGATCGATGAACGGCACCGCGAAAAGCGCCAGCACCGCGAGACCGGGCAGAATGGTGCTGCCGACGATTTCGAGCGGGCCTTCGAAGAATTTGAGCGTCTGAAACAGAAACAGGAAATACCATTCGGGGCGCGGAATGTAGGTCGTATCCGTCGGATCCGCCAGTTGTTCCAGCGGCACCTTGGCCACCACTGCCAAAGTGAACAGAATGGCGAATGCGAGGAAGATGGCGACCGTGTCTTTGAACACCTGCACCGGATAAAACGGCTTACGAGGCAGCGCCTCGTCACCCGGTTGCGGCGTCACGCCGTGGCGGCGCACCAGATACACGTGAGCGAGGATGAGCAGCATGGTCGCCGGCGGTAGCAGCAGCACGTGCACAGCATAAAACCGCGCGAACGTGACCACGCCGACGCCCTTCACCGCGCCCAGCAGCCGCGTCATATACGGCCCGGCGAGCGGAACCGAGGCCGCGATCTTAGTTGCCACCACGGTGCCCCAGTAAGCGCGGTTGTCCCACGGCAGCAAGTATCCGGTAAGCCCGTAGGTCAGCGTGAGCAGCAGTAGCGCCACGCCCAACAGCCAGGTGGTCTCGCGTGGCTTCTTGTACGCGCCGAAGACGAACACCTGCACCATATGCAGCACCACCACCACGATCATCATGCTGGCGCCCCAGTGGTGCAGCCCGCGAATCAGCCGCCCGCCAGTGACTTCGGTCAGGATGTATCGCAGGCTATTGTAGGCTTCGCCCGGCGTGGGCGCGTAGTTGAACGCCAGCAGGATGCCCGTGAACGCCTGGGTGAGAAAGAGAAACATCGCCACGCTGCCGAACACCTGGTGCCAGCCGCCCGATGCCGGAATCTTCTCGTCCAGAAAATGCGCGATGGCGCCCGGCAGACCGGTTCGGTCTTCGAGCCACGCGACCAGGCTTTCCACCTGCTGCTTCATGCCTGCCTCTCGCTCGATATTAGCAAGCGCCCCACCATCAGCTTGCCGTTCTCCAGCTTGGTTTCGTAACGGTCGAGCGGACGCGGCGCCGGCCCCGAAATCACGCTGCCATCGATTCGAAACAGCGACGAGTGGCAGGGGCACAGGAACTGCTGCCGTCCCTCATCCCAATGATAGGCGCATCCCAGGTGAGTACACTGCGGGCCGAACGCTGTCACGCCGCCATCGGCGCGCTTCACCACCCAGAGGGTGTCTTTCTCGCTGACGACTTTCCAGGCGTCGGTGCGGTTGCGGTGAAACGCCACTTCGAGCGGAGCGCCCGTGGCGAATTTGTTCAGCTCGCCGATCTCGATCCATGCGTCCTGCTGTCTCGATTTCGGCGGTGTCAGCAAATACGCCAGCGCCGGCAACCCCAATGCGCCGGCTATCGCCGAGCCAAGGCCGAGAACCCCAGCTTGAAAAAAGCCGCGACGCGAACTCCCGGCTACGGCAGCCGGTGGAACAGAGTCGAGTTCTTCCATGGTGCCAGTCCCTTCTCGTGGAATTGGTTTTTTCTATCATATCCCGGCGGGCCGGAGGCAAATGTTGAGGATCGGAGCCGCTGGTGTAACATCGGCAAAAAAGTACAGGCCGTATTGCCAGCGATCCCGCAAAGGTCGGCTTGCGCCGGCAGATCGGCATTGGGAGTTGTGTCCTTACCCATCCCAGCGCCCGCGTTCGCGCAGCTTTCCGACTTCGGTCCGCGCCATCTCCTGCAAGCGGACCACATCCACTTTCGCGCTGCGGTTCAACGGCATCGTGCCCGGTTCCAGAATCACGTAGTGCAGCGGACGCATGTATCCCGCCAGCGACCGTGCGTGCTTGCGCAACTCCGCTTCGGTCAGGTCGGCGGAAGGCTGGCGCTCGAAGAACGCCACGATGCCATCGCTCCACAGGCGGTGCTCGTGCCCCACTACACCAACGTTCGCCACCCGGTCGCTCAACGCGGCGAAGTGATTTTCGATATCGCCTGGGAACACCTGGTGGCCGGCGGGTTTCAGCACCCACTTGGCGCGGCCCGAAAAGTGCAACCCGCGCTCGTCCACGCTACCGACGTCTCCCGTGTAGAGCCATCCGTCTCGCGACACCGTTGCCTGCGTGGCTTCCGGATCGTTGACGTAACCGAGAAACGTCTGCGGTCCTTGAAAGCAAATGTGTCCGATCTGTCCCTCGGGCGCTTCGCCGCCGGCCGCGCCCGCGGCATCCATGGCTTCGCGGATCGACAGGCGATAGGCCGGCATCGCCCATCCGATGCCCTGCTCCAATTCCCCGGCCTCGGAGCTGAGGCGCGTATAGGTGCAAAAGCCTGAAGACTCGGTCAGCCCGAGGCCGGTCGCAATCCGCGGCGCCATTTGCAACATGCGGTCCAGGAACGCGCGTGGTACGGCTTGGCCGCCGTAAACCGCGGTCTGCAGGCTGGCGAGATTGCGTCGCGCGAAATCCGCCGTGCGCCACTCCAGGTTGAACATAGCCGGGACTTGGCCGAGCAGCGTCACGCCGTGCCGCTCGATGGCATCGAGGCTTTTGACGGCATCGAAGACTTCCAGCGTCACCGCGGTCGCGCCCATGAATAGCGATGTGAGGAGCACCTCCGCCTGCCCGCCCACATGCGACGCCGGAAGATTGCACAGTACCCGCTGTCCCGGTCCGAATCGAAACGCCGTGCCGAGGCAGAGATTCTGGCAGGTGATGCTTCGGTGCGAGAGCAGCGCCGGCTTGGGCGACCCGGTGCTTCCGGTGGTGAAGATCACCTGCGCGCCATCGCGCTCCGTCACGTGCGATTCCACCGGTTGCGGATGGGCGCGCTCGAGCAGATCGAAAACGCTCGCCGACCCGGCGATGCACTCGTTCGCGGGCGAGAACTGGATCAGGTGCTCGATGGAATCGCAGTGCGCGCGGACCGCCTCGCCAACGGCGGCGAAATCGGCCGCGGGAGTCTTTCCCAAGAAGAAATATCCTCGCGGCCGGATCAGGTTCAGGCAGCGGATGACTTCTGCGGGCTGCAGGCGCAGATCGAGCGGCGCGTGAATCACGCCCAGCCGGAAGCACGCCAGCTCCAGCAGGATATGCTCGTTGAGCAGCGGCAGCGAGGCCGCCAGGAAGTCGCCGTGGCGAAAGCCCAGCCGTATGAGTTCCGCCGCGATGGCGATGGACCCGCGCTCGAGACCCCGCCACGTGAGCGTGGTCCCGCGCGTCGCGTTCACAATGGCCTCGTCTTCGGGCTGGCGCGCCGCCCACCAATCGACCGCCGCATGAATCAGGTGGCGCTGCCGGTACTTCGTTTCGAATTGTTCCAGCGTGACTTGTGGGATGGGCTCCATCGTCGTGGATTCTATCTTGACACCTATGGCACCCAGCCCGGCACCACGTAGGCGTAGAACACCACAATCAGGCCGATGACGGAGGCCAGCAGCACGCTGTGCTTCAGGGTGAAGCGGAACAGGAGGGATTCGTCTTCGCGCTTCATGGAGGTGGCGGCGGCAGCCACCGCGATGCTGCTCAAGCTGATCATTTTTCCCATCACACCGCCAGCTGAATTGGCGGCAGCCATCAGCACCGGGCTCATCCCCAGCTTGCCGGCGGTCACCACCTGCAGGTTGCCGAACAGGGCGTTGGCAGAAGTGTCGCTGCCAGTGAGGAAGACGCCCAGCCAGCCGAGCAACGCGCTGAAGAACGGGAACAGAGCACCGGTGGCGGCAAAGGCCAGGCCGAGCGTAGCGGTGGCGCCCGAGTAGTTCATCAGAAATGCCAGGGCAAGAACGGCTGCCAGCGTGAGTTCCGCCAGCGCCAGTTGCCTCGCCGTGCGGCCGAGGACGCGCGCGAACTGACGCGGCCTTAAGCCGGCTACCATGGCGCCCAGAATGGCCGCCACCAGGCACGCCGTGCCGGAGGCCGAAAGCCAGGCGAAGTTGTAGGAAGCGGCGTAGGGGGACGGCCTGGGAGCTACCGGCGGCATGCGCTCGATCGTGTTGTGCAGACCCGGCCAGTTATATACGATGCTCACGCGGTTGAATTGGGCTTGGAGGGGTTTGTAGCCCCACAGGAGCACGCAGACCACCAGCAGCGCGTATGGCGCCCAGGCGTGCGCCATCTCGCCGGCGGTATGCGAGGCGCGCGGCGCCGCGGTTCCCCCAGTCTGGCCCGGGTCGGCGACCTTGAGGGCCCTCCAGCCTGCCCCGATGTCGCGCGGCTTCCACACGCGGAGCAGAACCACCAGCGAGACCAGAGCGGTTATGCCGGCCAGAACGCCGGTGAGTGGCGCCAGGACGGTATTCGAGACCACTAACTGCGCGACGGTGTAGGCAATACCGCAAACCGCCGCGGCGGGAAGCACGCCGCGCAGGCCCTTCCAGCCGTACATCACCAGGATCAAGTAGGCCGGGACAGCCAGCGAGGCGGGCGTGCAGATACGGGCCACGGCGGCGCTGAGACGATCGAGCGGCAGGCCGGTGGTGACCGCCAGGGTAGCGACCGGAATTCCGATGGCGCCGAAGGCCACCCCCGCGGTATTGGCCAGCAGGCAAATGGCGGCGGCGTAGAACGGCACGAACCCGAGGCCGACCAGCATGGCGGCGGCCACCGCCACCGGCGTACCGAATCCCGTGGCGCCTTCGATGAAGGCGCCAAACGCGAAGGCGATCAGGAGCGCTTGCAGACGCGCGTCTTCGGTGATGTGACCGATGGAATCCTTGAGCAGATCGAACTTGCCGCTCTCCAGCGTCACGCGGTAAAGCAGGATGGCGGTGAAGACCACCCAGCCGATGGGCAAAAGGCCGAACGCCGCGCCGTATGTGGCGGCGGCGAAGAGCCTTCCCAAAGGCATGCCGTAAGCGCCCGCAGCTACCAGCGCGGCCGTGCCCAGCCCGGCCAGCGAGGCCATCCAGGCAGGCTTGCGGACCACGCCTAGCAGGAACAGCAGGGCAAAGATAGGAATGGCTGCGACCAGCGCCGAGAGCGGCAGGCTGTTCGCGACCGGCGTATAGTTTTGTTGCCACATATTCAGCGCAGCGTGATACTCCCTTGTACACGAAATGCGTGCCGAAAGGCAAAACTGTCCAGCTCCTTGGGTATAACTCTTCGACGCCCCATTTGCCGGTTGAAGAAAGCCGATCCTCCTTTTTCTGAACTTTGAGCCACTTTGGCTTGACACCGCATTGCCACTTACGGTATCAGAGGTTGATCGGACATGTGGACCCAAAACTACACTCCTTTTGCAGGCAATCTCGCGCTGTCCGCACTCGCGGCCGCACTTCCCGCCTTTGCGATGCTTTACTTGCTCGGTGTCCAACGGCTCCCCGCCTGGAAGGCGTCCGTCGCCGGGCTTGGCGCCGCGGTGGTTGTGGCGCTGTTCGTCTACCGCATGCCAGTGGGGCTGGTCGCCGGTTCGGTCGGCTACGGAGCGACCTTCGGCTTGTTCCCCATCGGCTGGATTATTTTCAGCGCCATCCTGCTGTACCGTGTCGCAGTGGAGTCCGGGAAGTTCGAAATCATCAAGGACTCGCTCGGTGGCCTCACCGAGGACCGCCGGCTGCAGGCCTTGCTGATCGCCTTCTGCTTCGGCGCCTTCCTGGAAAGCGCCGCAGGGTTTGGAACGCCCGTGGCGGTAGCAGCTACGATGCTGATCGGTCTTGGGTTTTCGCCGTTCTATGCCGCCAGCGTCTGTCTGCTGGCCAACACCGTGCCGGTCACTTTCGGTTCCATCGGGATTCCCATTGTCACTTTGAGCGCCGTGACGGACTTGCCGGTCAACAGTCTCAGCGGCGCCGTGGGGCTGATAGCCTTGCCTGCCTCCCTGCTGCTGCCCGCGTATCTCGTCTTTGTGATGGGCGGCCGGAAGGGCCTTTATGGCGCGCTGCCGGCGGTAACGGTCTGCGGCATAATCTGGGGCGCCGTACAGTTCCTGATCGCCTGGTATGTCGGTCCGCACCTCGCGAGTATGGGGAGCGCGCTGGTTACCCTTGTGGGGCTCGTCGTCCTGCTGCTTTTCTGGAAGCCCAAGGACCAGTTCGTGCTCGAAGGCGACCAGTCGATCCGGACAGCCACCAAACGCCATGCGCCGGGCGCCGTGTTCTGGGCCTGGAGCCCTTACGTGATCCTGGTGGTCATGGTCCTGCTGTGGGGCGTCTTCAAAACGGAGCTGAACAAGGTCTCGGTCACGTTCCCATGGCCGGGCCTCGACCGAATGGTGACGGAAATCGCCCCGGTCGTCCCAGCCCCGACTCCTTACAAGGCGATCTACCGCTTCGACTGGTTGAGTGCCGCAGGCACGGCGGGCGTACTCTCGGCGCTGCTGTCGTCAGCGTTGCTGGGCTTGTCACCGGCCAGGTTCGTCAAGCTTCTCTGGGCGACGGCCAAGCAAGTCTTTCTGGCTGAAGTCACCATCGCCGCGGTGCTCGCGCTGGCGTACGTCATGAACTATTCCGGGGAAACCGCCACGCTCGGCCTCGTCTTTGCGACTACCGGCGCGCTGTTCCCCTTCTTTAGCGCCGTGCTCGGAGGACTGGGCGGCTTCTTAACCGGCTCGAACACATCTGCCAACGCCCTGTTTGGCAACCTCCAGGTGGTGACCGCTACACGCCTTCACCTAAGCCCCGTGCTGATGGCCGCTGCCAACTCCAACGGGGGCATGATGGCAAAGATGATCAGCCTGCAGAGCATCGCCGTGGCGGCCACCGGCGCCGGTCTGCCGTCGTCCGACGAGGGAAAGTTATTCCGGTTCGCGCTGCGCCACAGCCTTCTACTCACCGCGCTGGTCGCCTTGATTACGATGTTCCTGGCCTACGTCGAGCCGCAATGGGTGCCGTAGGGTAGCGCTCGTGCCCTGCAACGCCCGCAATCGCGGGCCGGGCACCTTATGGATCGGGAATCACTTTCCGTCGAACTCCCGACTTGGCTTCCCGCAGCCGGGCGTTACGCACCACTCTCCAGGCGCAGGCTGCGGAACTGGGGGATGAGCGCAAACGGCTGGGCCAGCGCCGCGATCGGTTCGCCGGTTTGGCGCACATTGCTTTCGGCAAATGCAGCCGGTTCGCCGGCCGCCAGCCGTAGGTAGCCGATTCGCATCGGGTCAATGCGCATCAGTCGGCAGCAGGTGGCATCCACCGCCACCGGATCGGTACCCGCCACCAACACGCCCATCGGTTTGGGAACGCCCTGAATCGGGCCGTTGCCTTCCATCCCGACAATGCCGTCCACCAGCGTGAACTGCCGCGGAAACACGCTATGCAGATCGGCCACCGATTCGTGGATGCCGGCCCAGTGCAGCACATTCTTCGGCCATCCGTAGACGCCGCCGGGCACGACGCCGAACAGGTTCTTCATGGAGAGTGTGGCGCCGGTCCAGTGGTGTGTTTTCATTTTGGGCATGGACACGACCAGCGCAGCCCCCAGCACGGTATTGGGCAGGTACACCCGCTTGAGCTTGGAGAACCGCTGTGGCAAATCAACCAGTGTGACCTCATCCACGTTGAGGTCGACGAAGCAGTTCTCAAACCCAGGGATGGTTTGGAAATAGCCGGCGGCTTCGGCCAGATCCAACGTATCGCGGCGATTCCCAGGGCCTTCTGCGATCGTCACTTGGGAAGCGCCCATGGCACGGAAGGCCTCGCAGGCCGCGTGAACCAGCAGCGGGTGCGTGTTAATGGCGCTTGCCGGCTCGAACTCGACCAGGTTCGGCTTGATCACCACGGAGCGGCCGCGGACCGCCACGCAGTGCGAGGCGACCACGCGGCGCACAATATCGTAGAGACGCTGGTCATAGGCCGGCGCGCGCATGATGGTAGTTTCCGGCTGCGCCAGGGGGACCGGCCTGGCGCAGCCCGTTGCCACCACTGCCGCAGCCGAGCCCGCCAGCCAGTCGCGCCTTGTCATGGCTTCTCCCATCGCTCAAATCCAGAACGCGCTCTTGCCCGCCGCCGATCCATCCGCTAGGACGCTGGTGGCAACCTCGGGCACGGTGCGGTACGCGATCCCGGACGGCGGTGTGTAGCCCGCAGGCATGCGGCCGTGAGCCGCTAGCCCCAGTCGCAGCCAATTCAAGGCATCGGCCGAACGGCACTGGCCGAGGAACCGCAGAGCCACCGCCAGAGACTGGTCCGTCGCCCGGCCCTGGCAGCCCCGCAAGGCGGCCAGCGCCATCCCCGTGGTCTCCGGGTAGGCGCCGGTTTCGTATCCCAAGGCCCTTGTCGACCCGTGGTTCCAGCCTCCGCCCTTGCACATGCGGTTAATCAGGAACCGCCGGCCCGCGTCAATCCGCGATGCCAGGCCCGGCGAGGGATGCAACTGGTTCTCGCGGTCGAGCGCCAGGATCGCCAACGAAGTGGGACTCACAAATGCAGCGCTACCCAGCACCCAGGGCCATCCCGGAGCCGTCATTTCGGGAGGAGTCTGGCTCCCCAGCAGCCACTGCCGGATTCGGTACAAGACGGTCGACTCCATTCCCGTCGTCGCCGACAGCCACGCTGTGGCGCGCCGGTGGCGTTCCGCTCCCAGGCGCTCCGCGGGCAGCAGTGCAGCCAGCGACGTTACCCAGCAGCTTTCCGCGACGCCGGGACGCACCTGCCAACCTCCGTCGTCCCGCTGGGCCCTACGAATCCACTGGAAGCCGCGTTCGACCGCCGCTGAATCGCCGGCCCCCGCCAGCGCAAGCACAGCGTAGACGGTCGGTTCGGTCCACGAACCACCGCGGCGGTATGGCCATCCACCGTCGGGGTTTTGCTGTTGGAGAAGTCTGGGTATCGGCATCACTTGCGCCTCCGGACGGGGCGCAGGCCGCAGGCAACCGCGTTGCTCCGCGCTCAGCGTTAAGGTCTCCGGCGGCGCCGGCGAGCCAGCACCATGACCAGCGTTATGCCCGCCCCGAGCCAAAGGGGCCCGAGTATCGGCAGGGACATGTGTTCTCCTTTTTGTGGCAGCCTCCGGGACCTTTGCAAAAGCCCGAACGGTTGGGGCTGCGGGGATCCGCTCTACGGCGGCGAACCGCTCTACCGCGAACGGCGCGCACGGCGTCGCCGCACGAACAAGAAAAACGCTCCACCAGCGACCAACCACAGCAGACTCTGTACGAGCATATCGCCTGTCATATCCGAATTCTCCTCTTTGCCTTAACCCATGTGCTTCATCATCGGGAACAGGTACTTGAAAATTTGCAACAGCGCTGGACCGGCCGCCACAATTATAATCGATGGCAAGATGCAAAAGAAAATCGGAAACACCAGTTTCACGCCCACCTTGCCGGCGCGTTCTTCGGCCTCCTGGCGGCGGCGGGTGCGCATGAAATCGGAATGATTGCGCAGGCTCTCGCCCATGCTGGTGCCGAACCGGTCATTCTGAATCAGGATAGCCATAAGCTTGCGAATCTCCGGCTCGCCCGTCCGCTCGGCAAAATTCCGCAAAGCGTCAGCCCGCCGCTTGCCCGCCCGCATCTCCAGCGTGACCAGGGAAATCTCTTCGCTCAATTGCGGGTGCGTGATGGCGAGTTCCCGGGCTACGTGCTGGATCGCCTGATCCAGGCCGAGCCCGGCTTCCACCGATACCACCAACATGTCCAGCATGTCCGGCAGCGAAAGCCGCAGGATGTTCTGGCGTTTCTTCACCATCTTTTCGAGGAAAAACTTCGGCAGAATCCACCCTGCCATCGCCCCGAATACCAGCAGCATCACTTTCATCATCCCATTGGACGGCATCTTGGCCAGCATCAAGAATGACAACGCCACCAAAACCATGGTGCTGATGACCCGCAAACCGTAGAACACCGGGGCAGCGGTGTCGGAGCGGAATCCAGCGCGGATCAGATCTACCCTGAGCGTGGCCACCTCTTGATCGGACGAAGGCATCTTGGAACCGATGGTCTGCAGAAACGTAACCACCGTGCCCGGACGGGGCCCTTCGATGTCGCCGACGCGCGGACCGTCCAGAATGACAGGATTGCCAAGCTGGCGCAGATACCTGTTGGGCTTGTAGAGCCAGCGATAACCGAGCCATGCCGTCAGTACCATGACCATCAGAAACGTGGCAGTCGCCAGAAAAACCGGGTGCGTCATATTAAACCTTGATCGTGATGATCTTCCTAATGAAGTAATAGCCTAGGAACTGGGCGGCGATGGAGGCACCGACCAGCCACTTGCCGTCGGGATCCGCCGCCATACCCTGCAAGTATCCCGGCGCCACCAGCAGCATGCCCAACATGGTGGCGATGGGCAAGATGGTCAGAATGGTGGCAGTCAACCGGCCGTGCGCGCTGGCCGCCCTGACCTGCCCCTTGAGCCGGAACCGCTCGCGGATGACATAGGCCAGCCGTGTCAGTATCTCCGCGAGATTGCCTCCCGTCTGCTTTTGCAGCAGCACCGAGGAGGTGAAAAACCGTACGTCCAACAACGGAACGCGCTCGGCGAAGTTGCGCAGGGCCGCTTCCAGCGTCGCGCCCAGGTTCTGTTCGTTGAACAGGGTGCGGAATTCCTGGCCCAGAGGGTCCGTCAGTTCCTCACCCACCATTTGCAAGGTAATGGTGAAAGCGTGGCCCGCCCGCATGGAACGCGACAAAAAATCGAGCGCCTCGGGAAACTGTTCCTCCAACGTGTCCAAACGCTTCTTGCGTTTCTTCCGCACGTATAAGTACGGCAACAACCCGAACAGTACCGCCAGAGCGATGGCCGTGAGGGCGCGGTTGCCCAGGAGTCCTATCAACGCGCCCAACCCCAGACCGGGAATGCAGAGAAGACCCATCGCCAACAGCATATGGGTCGCCGACCAGGACAAGCCAGCCTGCTGAATCTGCCGTTGCGCGTGCCGGGCGAACCGGAACGCTTTGATGCGCGCCATCAGCCCGTCCGGCTTGTCGGGGTCGATCTCGCGCAACAGGTTGCTGATCTCCACCACTGGCTCGCCCGCCGCGACGTGCAGCCGGTCGATCATCCGCTTCTTTTGCTGTGCATCGACGAACTGGAAGCCGACTTTGGTCGCGACCAGCACCAGCGCAAAGATCAGCGCGAAGACAGCGATCACCATCCCGGTCATTTAACTAATCTCCACCGCTAATTAATCTCCACCACGGTCTGGAACATCTGCTGCGGCAGGGTGATGCCGGACGCTTTGAGGCGCTCGTAGAACTTGGGCCGGATTCCGGTCGCCCGGAAACGTCCCAGCACCTTGCCGCTTTCGCTGATGCCCGTTTTTTCGAACAGAAAGATATCCTGCAGGGTGATGATGTCCTGCTCCATGCCCACAACCTCGGTGATATGGGTAACACGCCGGCTGCCGTCGCTGAAACGCGAAATCTGCACGAACACGTTGACAGCCGCAGCGATCTGTTGCCGCATCGAACGGAGTCCCATGTTGGCGTTTGCCATGCCCACCATCACCTCCAGGCGGCCCAGGGCGTCGCGAGGCGTGTTGGCGTGGATGGTGGTGAGCGACCCGTCGTGGCCGGTGTTCATGGCCTGCAACATGTCCAGCGCTTCTTCGGCGCGGACCTCGCCCACGATGATCCGGTCGGGCCGCATACGGAGCGCGTTGATCACCAGTTGCCGGATATGAATGGCGCCTACGCCCTCCACGTTGGCCGGGCGGGTTTCCAAGCGTGCCACGTGCGTCTGCTGCAGCCGCAACTCGGCTGCGTCCTCAATCGTCACGATGCGCTCATCCTCCGGAATGTAGCTGGACAGAGCGTTGAGCAGCGTGGTCTTGCCGGCGCCGGTTCCGCCGCTGATCAGGATGTTGAGCCGTGCCTTCACGCATGACTTCAGCAGCTCCAGCATGCCTTCGGTCAGCGATAGCTTGGTTACCAGGTCCTCGCCTTTCATCGCGTGGCGGCCGAAGCGGCGGATGGAAAGCAGCGGGCCGTCCACCGCTACCGGCGGAATGGCCGCGTTGACGCGCGACCCGTCCGGCAGGCGTGCATCCACCAGCGGCGAGCTCTCGTCGACGCGGCGCCCCACCCGCGACACCACTTTTTCGATGATGCGGAGCAGGTGCGCGTCGTCCTTGAATTCGACCGGTGTCCGGTACAACTTGCCGGCCCGTTCCACGTACACCAGCTTGGGCGTTGTCACCAAGATGTCGCTGACCGTCGGGTCCTGCAGCAACGGCTCCAGCGGCCCCAGTCCGAACACCTCGTCCAGAATCTCTTCGATGACCCGGTCCTTTTCCACCAGGCTGAGTGGCGTTTTTTCTTCGTCCACCAGCTTGGCTACGGCCACCCGGATCTCAGCCCGCACCCGATCGCCCGCCATCGAGGACAAAGCCTCCAGATTGATGCGGTCGAGCAGCTTGCGGTGCAGCGTGAACTTCAACTCCTGGTACTCCGGAGTGGAGCCCTCGCGGGTGAACAGCCGGTTCACCCAGCCGGCTTCCCGGTTATCTCCCTGTCTCGCCGGCAAATCTATTAAAGCGGCCATTACACTTCCTTCCCGTTATCGATCGAACAGCCCGAACCGTTTGGTCGTGCTCCTCTTCTCTTCTTCAAGGCCGGCCAGCTTCAGAGCCAGCTTTGAAATCTGCCTGCCAAGTTCCCCCGTGCGGTTCAGCATCCGTCCCTCCGCGTAGGTCTCGTACAGGTCCGGGTAGTCGTTAGGGATCATGAAAAAGATTGGCAGCCCCAGCATTCTTTCCAGTTCGCTCGCCGTGATATCTAGCCGTTTTGGCGCGCGATTGAGGATCAGCTTGATCTTGTGTTTGCCAAATCCGCTGTCAAGCAACGTCTGCGTAATCTGCTTCGCCTGGTGCAGGGCCGGCACCTCGAGCGTGGTGACCAGACAAGCCTCGTCGCATTCCTCCAGCGCCGCCATGCAGATCGGACTCAGACTTCGTCCCAGGTCCACCATCGTCCAGTCGTAGTGCGGCTTGACGAAGGCCAGTACGTGGCGCACCTGCTCCTCGGTAGGCCGCATCTTGGAAGCCAGCGCCAGGGGCGAGGCCACGATCTCCACCCCGGGAATGCCGTTCGACACCAGCGCCTTCCAATAATGAATATCCAGCCGGTGCAGGTTGGTAATGGCATCCAGAATCGAGTACACCGAGCTGGTCTTGGTAATGAACCCCACCATTCCGGCGTCCAAATCCAGATCCGTCAGCAGCACCTTCTGGTTCTGCCGGCCCAGTTCCGCCGCCACGTGGCAGATGATCGTGGTGGCCCCGCAGCCCCCCTTCGCCGAGAAGAAGCCAAATGCCTTGCCCACCCCTTTCGTTCCGCCGTCGCGCCGCCGGCTGCGCTCGGCCGAGCGCCGCTCGAGCGCTTTGCGCAATGGATCCCTCAATGGGGGGTACAGGTACTCGTTGATGCCGGCGCGCAGCGACGACAGGATGGCGGCCGGATCGGCTGACGTGTTGAGCGCGATGATCATCGGGTCGCCGGTAACCGCTCGGATCGACGACACCAGGCCCTCAAGCGGCTCCCTCCATCCGCTGATGTCCACCAGAACCACGTCCGGCCGCATCCGCTCCAGCCGATCGAGAAAGTTGCTCACGTCGCCCACGTCCTGGTGCTCGACAATGACGCGGAACGGTAGCTCGCCCAGGCAGGCCTGCGTTTGCTCCCATAGCTCGCGATTCTCGATCGCCAGACCGATGGTCAGAGGGTACATGGTTGCATCCCCGGAACCCCCGCTACTGCTTGATCGGGGCCGCCGCAGGAGCCGCCGCCGGCGCTGGGTTCTGGTTAAGAGGTTGATCCGAACTCACCGGCTGCACAGCCGGCGCCAGCGACGGCGCGGCGCCTGTTTTGGCCGACGTGGCGGCTTCCTTCTTCATTTGTTCGAGCATCTCCTCATACGGCATAGGCGCCACGTTTAGCTCAGTTGGGGGCCCCGTCTTGTCCAACCCCGGCTGCTGTACCGAAGGCGAGATCGGTTCCATGTACGGTTCCTTCCAGCTCAGTTCGGGCACGGGCTGCCCCGCCTTGATCGGCCGTACCAGCTCCGGTGTCACGAGCACCAGCAGTTCGGAGTTTTCCCGTGTCCACACCTTGCTCTGGAACAGTTTGCCGAGCAGCGGAATGCTCGATAGCCCAGGGATTTTCGATAAGTTGTCGCTCAGGGTTCTGTCCATCAAACCGGCGATCACGAAGCTCTGGCCGCTCTCCAACTCTATAGTGGATTCGGCCCTTTGGGTTTTCAGGCCGGGGATCGAGAAGCCGTCAATTGTCACGCCGTGCGCGGTGTCGATAGAGCTATACTCCGGAGCTACCCGCATGCGGATCGTGTTGCGCGGCGTGATGACCGGCAGAAACTTCAGCTTGACGCCGTATTCCTCGTACATCACCGTTACCGCGCCCGCGGACGCCCCCGCCTGCACCACGGGGACGGGAAACGAGCCGCCCTGAATGAAACTCGCCTCCTGGCCGTCGGTGGTCAGCAGGTTCGGCTCCGCAAGTATTTCCGCCAAGTCCTTGTCCTCGTATGCCTGGATAGCCGCCCCCAGGTTGAGGTCCTTGCGGAAAAGAAGGATCTGCGCCACGCCTGAGAGAGTGGACGTACTCGTCATGCTATTGATGCCGGTGCCGCCGGTGGCGGTAACGCTCGGCGAGGTGCCGGTTTGCGACGGGTTAATGGAGGTCTGTTGGTTGAACGCGTTGCTGAGGAGGGAAAAGCCCAGGTCGCGCTCCGCGCTGATGTCAATCGTGGCGAACTTCACCTTCAACAGTATTTCGGGCCCGCTTGGCGCCACGGCCACCCGCAGCAGGTTCAACGACCTGCCCAGTGTCGAGGCAATCTCCATTACACGGTTAGCGCTCAGCATGTCCCGCACCGAGCCGCGCACGAAGACCGTGTCGTTATCCAAGGTGATGTTGATATCGTCGTTGGGAAAGTCGCGCGCAATCTGTTGCCGCACGGCCTCCAGCCTGACAGGGCTCACCCGCACCGTCAGGTCGTAGACCAGGCGCCGGCCGCCATGCTGCCATACAATCAGAGTCGTCTCGCCAGGAGCCTTGCCGTTGATCAGCACCTCCTGCGGATTGATGGCCACGGCCTCTATCAAGTCGCCGTTGGCCACCGAGATCTTTTCAATCTTGAGCTGGCTGTCGATAATCAGGCTCTTGCCCACCGTCGCTACCAACTTGCCGTCGATACCGGATCGGGGCGTGCCGGCTGCGGCCGGCTCCTGACTCACTGGGGCCGATTCGGCCCCCGACAGCACCACTGCCGGCGCCATCCAGGCAGCCAGCAGGCAGATGGAGATTCCACTGGTGCGTGTCACTTAGTCACCTCCGGGGCGGTCTCGAACTTGTGTTCTTCCTTTTTCGTACCGGAAATGATCTCCATCACAAAGGCCGGCTCTTTCGGCGCCGCCTTCGGGGCCGGGGGCACCACCGGCGCCGGACGAACCCGGCGCTCCTCCGAAAGATTGGGTGCCATGGCCACCCCGCCGGTGAAAAGGCGCGCCAGGGCCGTCCCCGGTGTCTTGGCGACGGTCTTGTCCATCGGGTTGCGCAGGGAGAGTTGCACCGAGGTTTGCGCCGATGCCAGACTCAACTGCTCCGCCTGCTCGGGCGTGGCCAGCACCGTGATTACCTGCACCACGACCGGCTTTCCTTCCGGGTCCTTCTTAAAATCTTGTCCGGCCGACAGCACCTCGACGTTCTGCAGCAGCGTCTTGGTCACCGTCCCCTGGCGGTTGTCTACCCCGGGAGCATTGCCCGAGATCAACACGTCCACGTGCATGCCCGCCACCACGAACCCCGCCACCCCGGCCACTTCGTTGACCCGCAGCGGCACGGCACGCATGCCCGGGGGAATCAGCACCGAGAACCCGCCTCCAGCGCCTTTCGGCGCCAGGCGCTTCTCAATCACCGGTTCCTTGGCCATGATAGGGGTCATGACGCCGCGCCCCACCAGTTCCTGAGGGCGGCTAGTCGACCCTTCGGGGAATGGGCCGGTCCAGTCCTCCAGCTTCACGTCATCTTCCTTGATTACCGCACCGACCTCCAGGTCTTTGGCCGCTACCGCAATCTTGGAGGTAGTAGGCACCGCTACCGGCGGTGGCGAACTGTTCTTCAGCGCCCGGTACAATAGCGAACTCACGGCTAGAGCCACCACGGCTGCGAAGACTAAAACCCCGACGAATCTTTTGTTCATTTTTCCTTCCCGCCGTCCGCCGCGCCGCGGCTTGATTACGGGACCTCACTGCCGCCTCCCAAATGTGGCGGCCCGATCGCTAAATCCGTGCAAGAGATACAGCCGCAGCGCTTTGGGCTTGGCTCTTTCAACTGCGCTGCGGCCATCCCGCTAATTATGTCATCGTCCCAGCCGGCAATCCTTGCCGGCCTGATGAGTACGTCTGTCCGCATCGAACGGCCAGCATACTCACCCGGGAAGTCTAGGTAGCGCTGGCCGCGGCCGCAGACAACTGGTTATTTGTGATTGTCCAAATGTTCTTGATGCTGCCGCCAGCACCGATAAACAGAGCGGCCGAGGCCAGTGCCACGAACGCCAACAACAAGGTGTATTCAATCAGGTCCTGGCCTTGTTCGTCATTCCAAAGGTTACGCAGATACGTCATTTCGATTCGCTCCTAAGTCTTGGATCCAAGTTCCGTGATCGGTCGATCACTGGTTAGTGTCTTCGTGACCTCTCGGTCACGGCCTGATCCGCCACCAGCGGCGGCGGAAACCCGATCCCCCAACGCCTGGCCGCGCGCCCGGAATACGAGCGCCACGCCATCGTCGTATACCACAAGCCATCCACACGACTCTTTCAGGGCGCCGGTCAGCGGCGAGTTGGGAGGCATTAAAACCGTGTCCACTCCGAACCGGGCCAATGTGCGGTCCCAGCCGTAGTTCACATTGAGGACTTCGAACAGCTTGGTCTCGAAATCGTCCCCGTAAAAATCGCTGCGCCCGTCCACGAACACTCTGGACTGCGGATAGAGGCGATAAATCAAATAGTCGCCCCATTGATCGTAGGTAAAGACTCTCGCCGCCGGATATCGCGCCAACGCATTCACGGCGCCGGCGGGAAACCGCTTCGGATCGAATTCGGCCCGGAACCGCTTAGGCGGATGGGGCGCGTACAGCAACGCCGCCAGCAGCGCCACGCCCGCCAAGCTCACCAGGTGCCAGCGCCCGATGGCGTCGGTCTCGCTGGTATCCCGGACGATGCGGTTGAACCATGCCGCCGCCTGCTGCAGCCACGCCGCCACCGGCGCTACGGGCAGACGCCGCAGGCCGGCATCCGCGGCGGCTGCCACCATCGGCGCCGCCACGATCATGAAAATCGGAACATGACGCCCCGCCACCAGCGCTGCGTGCGCCCACAGCAAAACCAACAGCGGCTCGGTGTAACTGCCCCGCCACGCACACCACGCTCCCGCCAGCACCCCACCCGCCAGCATGGCCTCGAAGAAGGGCGCTTGCGGCTGGTGGAAACTCATCGAAAGGAATTCCATGATGTGGTCGGCCTGGAACGGATCGCGCAGATACTGCCATACGTGCACGTGCAGGTGATAGGTATACGGATTCAGCAAGCTCGCCGCCAGGCACGCCAGCGCGCTCAGGAGATACTTTGCGGCCCGCGCGAGCCCTGCCGCGCGGCCTTCCTTGCCGGCCGCCAGCAGAACCTGCAACAATTCCGCCGCGCCGAAAACCGCGATCATCAGCACGCCCACCAGGAATCCACCGTGAAGGTTGCTCCACAACACCGTCAACACCGGAAGCAGCACCAGCCACGGGATACCGGCAACCCGCGCGTGGCCTTCCCTCACGCGCTCCAGAGCGTTGAGAAAGATCGCCGCAAACAATAGCGTGAACAGGTGCGGCCGCGCCAACCAGTGAATGGACGACCCCGCCATCGCAACAACGGTCACCAGGATTGCCACCACCGCGTTCGATTTGCGCCGCGCCAGACGGAACACCAGCGCAAAAATCACTGCGATCAACAGCACCGCGAACAACGAAACCGCAGCCAATCCGCCGATGCCGTTCAGGCCCGCAAAGATCACGTCTGCCAGCCACTCCCACGCGTACCAGATACCGTCCGGCTTGGAGAATGAGAACAGGTCCCGATACGGCACCGCATGATGCGCCAGAATCCATTCGCCGGTGCGAATGTGCCAGCCCGTGTCGCCATCGCCCAGCAGAGTACCCAACCCGTCCATCCGCCCAAACAAGAGCACCACCGGCATCAAGAAGGCGATGTCCGCCAGCGACGGCAGCACTTTGACCGCAACTCTTGAACCAGCCGTGTTCATAAAACTCACGCCATCCAAGCCGGAGATTGCACAGCCTCCGTCACGTGCAACCGGTCGTGAAATGCCCGAAAATCCATATAATTGACTCTAAGCGCCACCAGCGGGTACCCACGCCCCGAGTCCGTCACCCGCAACACCGTCCCCTGGCAGTGAATGCACTTCTGCCCGAATCCGTGATTCGCCGGCAGCTCCAGCTCGAGCGTCAGAATCTGCCCCAGCGACGGCACCGGCAACGTCTCGTCACCCCCGTGCCACGCCACCAGGAGGCCACTGCGGCTGATGTTCTCCGTGTACAAAGCGCTGCGCAGCCAAAGCGCCGGCGACGTAACGTGGCACCGCAGTTGGATTTCAATCCTCGGGCTCTCGCGCCGGTTGATATTCCTCATGCGCTTTGCTTCGACACTCGGAGCGTAGCGCGCTAATTGGCTTGCCATCAATATCGTAAATGGGCTATATCCATCTGTATTCGAAGGTTATCAGGGGCGAAGTCGATGGCCGGTTCAGAGTACCGATGGCCATTGCGCTATGCCTTCCCTAGGCGATTTCTCGCAGCCATTCACCCGGCATAATCTGAATGGCAGCGTTAGCATACGGCATTGTCTGGTTAGTTTCCAGGATATATGATGTCCCGTCATAGGACCGCGTGCAAACGTGGAGTACTATTGAAAATAAATAGCTTACTAACAATATTCCCGCGAAATATTCTGCTCGTAAACACGGTTAATGTTGCATATTAATGTTGATTTATTGCTGAGTACCATTGACAACCGAAGTAAATAGCCCGACAATTCTGAAAGAACAGTACTGGATACAGAAAAATCTGAAGCTGGACTGCACGGCACGGACTGTTTCAAGAGGTGAAGATTATGACGCGGATTCTTTTGTACAGTGATGAACCCATCCTGGCCAAGGGCCTTGAGTCGGTCTTATGCCAGGTTGAGAGCTTTGAGCTGCTGCCAAGCTGCAATACGGTTGCGTGCCTGATGGAGCAAATGTCACAGGGCGTACCGAACCTAGTTCTGATGGACTTGACACCCGAGATCACTTTCGCCGTGCTGAGCGAAATGCAGCACGCCATGCAGAGCATCAAGATCGTGCTTTGGGTGAACTCGATTTCGACCGAACTGGCTTTCCAGGCGATGGGCTTGGGGGTGCGTGGCATCTTGCGGAAAACTCTGGCCACCGACCTGCAAGTCAAATGCCTGCAAAAAGTCCAGGCTGGCGAGCTATGGTTTGAGAAGGCTCTCACCGACAGCTTCCTCTGTGCGCGCCGCGTGGCATTGACGCAGCGCGAGGGGCAACTCGTGAGCCTGCTTTCGCAAGGCCTCAAGAACAAGGAGATCGCAACCACCCTGATGATCTCTGAAGGCACCGTGAAGGTGTACCTGTCCCGGCTTTTTCAAAAAGTCGGCGTGAAGGATCGCTTCGAGCTGGCGCTGTTCGGCTTGAAGAACCTGACCACGGGCCAGCTTCCGATTTCCGACAAGAGCCATCGCGGCGCGTCGGCCGGCATACCCGGCCTGCGCTCGCTGGTTCTCGAGAAGCCGATGGACCGGGACGCCACGCCGGTGCGCTTCCCCACCCCGCTGCGGCCCATGGCCTCGCGCTTCTAGCGCTTACCTGCCATTACACATTTCTGTACTAAAATGCTTGGGACATGCCCAAGCATGCGCCCGCTAACGATTGCTCCGATGCGGTCAAGTCGAGCCCGCTTCCCATCAGCAGGAGTCGGACCAAGAAGGCTCGTATGGTGCAGCGCGACGGCATCATCCTGGCATGTTCGGAAGGTAAGGAAATTAAGCGAGTCGCACCGCGGGGCTGACGGCCGGGTGGCACACTATCACGGTTCCCCGCGATTCCGGCAGCTTGGGCATCGCCGGCTTTGTCACCAGAAACATGCCTTCCACGTTGACGCGCAGCAGCTTCTCAAAAGTCCGCCCGGCTGGTTTCCTTGAGGCCGCTGGACTTCGGTTCCCGCGGGCAGTAGGAGAGCGCCAGTGCCTGCGTGGCAGCCACTGCCAGGAGCGCGCTATTTCTCAGACAGAACTTGAACCACTCCATCCACCTCCTCGATCTTCACCAGGAAACGCTTGCGCGACCGGAGTTGGGCATCGGGCACTTCGAAACGGGCCGCGATCATGCGGTCCAGCGTGGTGTGCGCCGGTACCCGTTCGCGCACCATCAAGCTCGGGTTGTACTTGTCGCCGAGCAGCGGCACGCCGGCCATGAGGCGCTGCGCGTCGATCTCCGACGCGGTCGCACCCTCGGTCTGGGCGCCGCTCTGGCTTTCCAGCACTACCGTTACGCCGCGCACCTGAAACGGATAGTTCGAAGGATTGGTGACGCGAAAATCGATCGCCACGGCCGCGCTTTGCTCGTCGAGCGGCGCGGTGCGGACCTTGAGAATTGTGCCGGGCAGCTCGACATGCCCTCCACGCTGCATGTAGACGATGCCCGCGACGGCGATCGCGATGACGACGATGCCGATCCCAAACGTAATCAGAAGAGTTCGAGACATAGGAGAGGCCGGCGGACAAGCTGCGTCACCGGACCAGATACGATTCTAAACTAACTGGATGCCGAGATGAGGAAGCCCCAGACACCCCACTCATTTGTTTTCAATCTCCATTGACAAATAGGTGATATAATCTATAGAGAATTGGGTACTGCTATGGCTAGCCCCGCTGAAGAACCATTAACTGATCGCCAACTGTTTGAAATTGAACATGATCGCCTAGTCCGTGAGGAAATCGAAACCTTCCGACGCAGAGCCCAGGCATTCCTGGACGGGCAGATCACCGAAGACGAGTTCCGCCCCTTTCGGTTAAAGCACGGCATTTACGGGCAGCGCCAGCCCGGGGTGCAGATGGTGCGGTCGAAGATCCCCAGCGGGATGCTGACCGCGGCGCAGGCCGGGCAACTGGCGCGTGTGGCCGAGGAATTCGGTGGCGGGAGAGGGCACCTGACGACGCGGCAGAATATCCAGTTTCATTTCGTGCCGCTCGAGCGCGTGGCAGACCTGATGCACGTGCTCGCCGACGCCGGGCTGACCAACCGCGAGGCCTGCTACAACACGGTGCGCAACGTCACGACCTGCGCCTGGGCGGGGATTGCGCGCGACGAGGTATTCGACGTGCGGCCGTACGCGCAGCGGGTGGCGTTCGCCCTGCTGCGCAAGGACCTGACGGGCAACCTGCCGCGCAAGTTCAAAATCGCCTTCGACGGCTGCGCGGGCCGCGATTGCATTGCGGGCGCGATCAACGATATCGGCTTGCGGGCGGTGGTGCGCGATGGCGAGCGCGGCTTCCGCATGTTGGTGGCCGGAGGCCTGGGACCGCTGCCCACCGAAGCGCAACTGCTCGAAGAGTTCGTCCCCGAAGACCGCCTGCTGAACCGTTGCGAAGCGGTGATCCGCATCTTCAATCGTTACGGCAACCGCGGCAACAAGAACAAGGCGCGGTTGAAATTCGTGCTGCGCGAACGCGGCATCGAGTGGTTGCGGGCGCAGGTGGAGAAGGAATACCAGCGTATTCTGACCGGCGGCGGCATCGAGTGGCCGGAGATGGTGCCGGAGGGTTTCGGCGGCTATCAATCGCAGCCGCAACCGCTCGGGCAGGGAGCGTTGCTGCCGGTGGCCGGGCGGCACGAGACCGGCGACGGCGCGTATGACGCGTGGCTCTCGACCAACGTTGCCGAACAGAAGCAGACCGGTTACGCCGCGGTGACGGTGCGGGTGGAACAGGGCAATCTGCGGGCGGAGCAGTTGCGGGAACTGGCGCGCATCGCTGTCGCCTGCGGCGATGGAACGCTGCGCGTTTCCATCGACCAGAACCTGCTGCTGCCGTTTGTCCCACTGGCGCGGTTGCCGGAGGTGCATCGGGCGTTGGCTGCTATCGGTCTCGGCGCGGCCCGCGCGCGGCATATAGACGATGTGGTGACTTGCCCCGGCGCTTACTCGTGCAACCTGGCGCTGACCAAGTCGATGAATCTGGGAGCCGCGCTGGGCGAGACGCTGCGCCGGTATGACGACCCGCGAATACGCGGGCTTTCGATCAAAATCAGCGGCTGCCCCAATGCCTGCGGCCAACATTGGGTGGGCGACTTCGGATTTTTCGGCAACGCGCGCAAGATCGAGGGCCGTGAGGTTCCGTATTACCAGATGCTGCTGGGAGGCGGATACGACGAAGAAGGCGTGATGCGCTTCGGCCTGGCGGTGCAGTCGATTCCGGCGCGGCTGGCGCCCGCCGCCGTGGTGCGCGTGCTGGATCATTTTCAGGCCAATCGTCTGGACGGCGAAACCTTCCGCCAGTATGTGCTGCGAAACAAGATTGAAACCTTCCGCGAACTGACGCGCGAGTTTGCCAAACCAGCCGAGCTGTTTCCCGAGATCTACCAGGATTGGGGCGACGAACAGGCGTATTCGCTGCAGTTGGGCCGCGGCGAGTGCGCCGCATAGCACGTTTGCTTAATCCTGAATTCACTGGCGCTTAATCGCTCTGTAACATCGGCGCTGGTACCGTTAGAGCAGGTACCAATAGCACCAATGAAAAAGATCCTGCTCATTGAAGACGACGTCGACCTGTTTTCGCTTCTCAAGTACAACCTCGAGAAGGAAGGGTTCTCGCTGTCCGGTCTGCAAACCGGTAAAGGGGCGATCGAGCTATGCCGCCAGGTGCGGCCGGACCTGATCCTGCTCGATATCATGCTGCCGGATTCCGACGGCCTGGACATCTGCAAGGGCATCCGGCGCGATCCCGACCTGGCCGGCGTCCCGATCATCTTCCTGACCGCGCGCGCCTCGGAGACCGACCGCATCGTGGGCCTCGAACTAGGCGCCAACGATTACGTAGTCAAGCCGTTTTTCGTGCGCGAGCTGATCGCGCGGATCAAGCTGCAGTTCCGCAACCAGACCTCGCCGCCGCGCATGCTGGAGGCAGGCGGTCTGGAGCTCGACACCAGCAGCCGCCAGGTGCGCCTAAACGGCGGCCCGCTGGCGCTGACGGCGACCGAGTTCCGCCTGCTGGAGTTCCTGATGAGCCGTCCGGGGGTGGTCTTCAGCCGTGAGCAACTGCTCGACTCGGTGTGGGGCCAGGACCGCGCCATCACCGACCGCGCGGTGGATGTTTACGTGCTCCGATTGCGCCAGAAGATTGAGCAAGACCCCGCCGAGCCCACCATGATTCATTCCGTCCGCGGCTTCGGCTACACCTTCGAGCCGCGCCGCGCACTGGCCGGCGCGTAACAGGGAGAAGCGGTTGCCGCCCAATGGCACTAAAGCGAGATGCACGAAGACAGGCTTCCCGTGAGCGTCCTTCGCAAGCCCGTTGGCGCAAAGCGTGGTGCTCACGGTATTCAACAGGTATTCGTTGCGTTTCTGCTCCGGCAGGCCCTTTAGGTACTTGCTCGCCGATGGAAACAGGTAATTTTTCGAGGAGATACTTGGAGTAAATGTCTGCCGTGATGGTTCCGAAGCCGTTCCTGCCTTGCAGTTTCAGCGACGCTTGATACGCGGCAAATGGGTCTCTTAGTTGCTTTGACAGTTTCTGATCTGGCAGGCCGATCCTGCCCGGCAACGCGCCGAACATCCACGCATTGCGAATAACGCCAGAGCTTCCGGGGCTCGTGCGCCCATTGAGCCTACGGGACAGTCCACGTAGCCGCCTGGACCCAACTGCTGGTGAGCGAACCGGAGGCAGCATACAGCGAGATGGCTTTGGTGCCGTCAAACGCAGCTTCGAAAGTGAGGGGAACGACCCAAGAGAGGTTGTTGCCGGAACCGGTAACCGAGGAACCGGCCGAATTGAGGGTGCACTGGCTGTTCTGCGCCGAGCCGGTCGAATTCAAGGCCAAGGGGCCGAGCCACGCGTTTTGCGCGTCGTTCATCAGGTAGACGGCATTGGCGGCGGGGTTGTAATAACCGAGGCACTGCGGGCCGGTTCCGGAAGTCGAATAGATG
>Ga0187891_1000378_pt1 | contig 45305 bp, 48 predicted proteins | sample June2016WEW_21_4_FD_132990 | JGI IMG/M metagenome (GOLD analysis project Ga0187891, IMG submission 132990) | Peatland microbial communities from SPRUCE experiment site at the Marcell Experimental Forest, Minnesota, USA - June2016WEW_21_40 | ecosystem: Environmental > Terrestrial > Soil >... | reverse complement strand
CTGCGAAGCTTGTGTCCCGGGAATCGAGTCCTTGAAATGACGGGCAAGGTCGGAGGCGATGGCGGCCTTGAAGTTCACGACAAAACCCTTGTTTGTCGGCACCGCGCCAGGTTCCGGATCGTCGGTCGAAAAGAGCTGATAGTTGGTGGGCTGGAAGCCTTCGCCGGGATCGGCGCCGGGCATCAGATAGCGGTGCGGATCCTTGGCGTCGATCGGATAGACCTTGATCGGACGTCCGAGGTCGTCCGGATTCCATTCATCTCCCTTCAGCCCATCGAAATCCTGGCCGGTCGGCGATTTGTTGCCGGAATTCTTGTAGAGAAATCCCAGCATTTGATCGAAGGACCGATTCTCCAGCATCAGTTCGACAATGTGATCGATCTTGCCGAGAGGGCCGGCAACGGCCGTCGCCGCGGACCTCGTCTGACTGGCGGCGCCTCGCCGGCGGGCATTGCTCGTTTTAGGATTCCGCGGTTTGGACCGTCCGCTGCCTGTCGATCGCGAGCTTCGCTTGACCATATTTGCCCCCTCCGTTTGCGTAATCGCTAACTTCGGCATGCGCCTGCATCGCCGGGCGCGACAGGGACCTCAAACAGTCCGGGCGCGACCGCGCGGCCATTGAAGAAAACGCCCATTTGCTTTGCGATTCCGGTTTTGCCGTCAGCGTCGCGCCGGCGCTCATTGACCGCGCGTACGATATTCCATTCATCGTGGGAGCCGTAGCTGTACACCACGGACGCTCGCAGCGCGTAGTAATCGCGAAACGAGCGCTTATCGACCGATTTGAGGCCGTCGTCCGTTTTTGCCAGATTGTCGTAATAGGCTTCGAGCCTCTCCATGTCGCCGTTGCCGTCGAGGCCGAAGTGCCGGGCAAAATCCGACGGTCCGACGAAATAGACAAAGTCGAACTCACCCAGTCCGTCGCCGCCCTCAAGCACCTTCGTCCACATCAACATGTAGTCGGCGCCGCTGGCATTCGACGGAAGCGCAAAATCCTTGGCACCCGGATTAAGGAGCCATGCCGCGTGCGGGCCAAGACGCGCCTCCACGCGGTCCTTCACCTCGGCCGCGACTTTTGCATTGACGTTAAAATAGCTGCCGGCGGCGGTTGAAAGCGGGATGCTGAGATAACCCACGGCCTTGCCCTGGGCCTTTTGCTCCGCGATCAGCCTGCGGATCACTGCGACTTTTTCATCTATTGCTGCGATGAGGTCTGCGTTCACGCAGTAGCAAAATGCGTCGGATGTGCAAGCCGTCACAGTTGCGGCGGTCGCGGGGTTGATTGCTGCGGCGTAGCCGGAGAATGCCAGGGCCGCGGCCGCGCAAACCAGCGTCGCATGCGTCGATGCCATTTCAGCCTCCTTGTGGGCGCGGTTGTCCCGCGGACTTAGCTTTCTTGGCCCCGCGCCTGAGCATACGCGACCAGCGGCAAATTCCAGGCGGCTTTGATCATGAGCCCCGTACGGCGATACTATTGTAGGGAGTATGTCAGAATAAATACAACCCCCGGCCGGGCTGCGTGGCGGGGGAATTCACTTCGCGTCATTGCGAGCGAAGCGGCGATCTCGAACGCCGAGGCCGGAATCTCTCCAAGCGCTCACGCGGGCTTTCCGCGGCGCGGAGCGGATGCGAGGATCGAGAGGCAGCTAATTCCGCGCGATGATCTCGCGCTCGCCGCGATGGATCGTCGGCGTTCTTGCCGGCACCCCTGCCCGGCGTCGCAGCAAAGCCGAGGGGCGGCGGCGCGCGATCGCGGTGCGGCGGCGGCGGCGCCATGTCGGCGCTTCGATGCGCAACGCGCCAAGCCGCGCGAACGGCTCGCGCAAGCTGCCGTCGCGCTCGGCGACGAGCAAGGGCAACCCGAGGACACGGCCCCAAGACTGCCATTCGGCGACGATGTCGTCGTTCTCGCTCGAGCAAAACAGCGGCAGTGACAGCGCCGGATCGCCATGCTCGAGCACGACGGCGACGGCGGTCGGCGGCTCGTTCGCCTTCCCGGTGAGGCGGATGGCTACGCCGCGGAACGCGGTCAGCGGCAGATTCAGCGCCATGCGCATGCCGCGCACCGCGCGGCGCACCACGACGCGCTCGCGATGAAGATCGACGACGCGCAGGCGCTCGTCGGCCGCTTCGTCCGCGGCCTCGAAACGCACGGGCAAGGAGAAAGGGTCGAGCCGCAGTGGGGACCCCATCGCGCTTGCGCGATGGGGCGCCCCGGCGCGGCCCGACCCGGCAGCGATCCTGCCGGCTTCCATTTGACGCCCCGAGAAACTCGGCTCCCGCCGGGCTGTTGCCGCCCGGTTGCCGCGAGAATGCCAGAGCCCGGTCGCAATCAGCTTAAGAACCCTGGTTAACTGCTGGTATTGAGGCTGCGAATGAATCGCATGATTGACGAGCGGTTGCCGGCCCCCGGCAATTGCGCGACCCGCCGACAAGCGCGGTCTCCGGGTTGAATCGCACCGCCGGCTCCACATCTTGACCTTGTGTTCCCCTTTGTCCCCGCATAAACCGGCCGCTCCATGCCCTCACTTCTCGACCAATCCGACCTCGCCGATCTCGCCCAACGTCTCGTCACCGCCGCGCGGCACGCCGGCGCCGATCAGGCCGACGCGCTGGTCGTCCGCTCGGTGTCGCTTTCGGTCGAGGTGCGCGACGGCGCGGTCGAGGAATCGCAGCGCTCCGAGGGCGACGATCTTGGGCTGCGCGTGCTCGTCGGCCATAAGCAGGCGGTCGTTTCGACCAATGATCTCAAGGGCAACGGCTTTGACGCGCTGGCTGAGCGCGCGGTCGCCGTGGCGCGCGCGGCGCCCGAAGATCGGTTTGCCGGATTGGCCGACGCGGCATTGCTGGCCAGCACCTTCCCGCCCCTCGATCTGCTCGATCCGGACATGCCGGGCGTCGATGTCCTCGAAGCGCGCGCGCGCGCAGCGGAGGCAGCCGCGCTTGCCGTTGCCGGCGTCTCCAAATCGGCCGGCGCCTCGGCCTCGGCCGGCATCGGCGGCATGGTGCTGGTAACCAGCCACGGCTTCCACGGCGCGACCATCGGCTCGCGGCATTCGGTCGCCATGTCGGCGATCGCCGGCAGCGGCACCGGCATGGAGCAGGACTACGACTTCTCCTCGACGCTGCATGCCGCCGACCTCGACAGCGCCGAAGCGATCGGGCGGCGCGCCGGCGAACGGGCGGTCAAGCGCCTCAACCCGCGCAAGGTCGCAACCCGCCGCGTGCCGGTGGTGTTCGATTCCCGGATTTCCGGCTCGCTCGTCGGCCATCTGGCGAGCGCCGCCAACGGCGCCGCCATCGCCCGCAAGACGAGCTTTTTGCGGGAGAAACTCGGCCAGAAGATTTTTGCCTCCGGCATCGACATCATCGACGATCCGCTGCGGCAGCGCGGCTTGCGTTCACGGCCGTTCGACGCCGAAGGCGTCGCCGGCCGCCGCCGCAAACTGGTCGACGACGGCGTGCTCACGACATGGCTGCTCGACTGCGCCACCGCGCGCGAGCTCGATCTTGAAACGACCGGTCATGCGCAGCGCGGCGTTTCCTCGACCCCTTCGCCCGGCCCGAGCAATCTTCATCTCGCCCCCGGCAGCCAAAGCCCGGACCAGATCATCGCCGACATCACCGACGGGTTTTACGTCACCGACATGATCGGGATGGGCGTCAACCTGGTGACGGGGGATTACAGCCGCGGCGCCTCGGGATTCTGGATCGAGAATGGCCAGCGCACCTACCCGGTCAGCGAGGTCACGATCGCCGGGCACCTCGCCGACATATTCGCGAGCCTGACGCCGGCGAACGATCTCACCTTCCGCTACGGCACCAATGCACCGACCTTGCGCGTCGAGGGTCTGACCGTTGCCGGCCATTGAGGTCGTCGACCCCGCCCAAGCAGCCGCACGGCTTGCCGCACATGTCCGCGAAGCCGGCGCGCTGGCGCTGTCGATGTTTGGGACGCCGATCAACAACTGGACCAAGGCAGGGTCATCGCCGGTCTGCGAAGCCGATATTGCCGTCGATCGCCTGCTGCACAAACGGCTGACCGAGGACGGCGGCTTCGGTTGGCTGTCGGAGGAAAGTGCCGACAGTCCGGGCCGGCTCGATGCGCGGTATGTCTGGATCGTCGATCCGATCGATGGCACGCGCGCCTACCTTGCCGGGCTGCCCGACTGGACCGTTTCCGCCGCCCTGGTGACGAAAGGGCGGCCGATCGCGGCTTGCCTGTATGCTCCGGTCACCGAGGAGTTCTTTATGGCGATCGCCGGCAAGGGCGCTACCTGCAATGGCGCCTCGATCGCCACCACGAGCGGAACTTCGCTGGCGGGCGCGCGAATCGCCGGTCCGAAGAGCTTTCTTGATCGATTTGCCGCGGTGGCGCCGCCCTTCACCGTCGTCCCGCGGGTTCGCTCGCTGGCGCTGCGCTTGGCCCGCGTGGCGCAGGGCGCATTCGACGTCGCCATTGCCGGCCCCAACAGCCACGACTGGGACCTTGCGGCGGCCGATCTTTTGGTGCACGAAGCCGGCGGCGCGCTAACGCCCGTCGGGGGTGAGCCTATCATCTATAATCTTCCCCTGTCGCGGCACGGGATGCTCGTCGCGGCCGGTCGGGACAGGCACGCGACGCTCATCGATCTCCTGAGAGAACGGCAGGTCGCGTCTTCATAAATCGCGAAAGAGCGGGCGGATCGAGCAGCATGTCGGACACCATTGCCGAACCAACATCCACGCAACTGCTCCGCGTTGTCTTCGGCGGCGAGCGCGACGATCCGGCCGCGATCGAATGCACGAATCCAGCCGATTGGCCACGCGAGGGAGACTGAGCGTGCGCGATCGCCCGCCGCTCGCGCTGCGACTGTATCGACTTGCGTTCAACGCGGCAGCACCGGCGTTGGCACCGCGGTTGCTGCGGTGGCGGCTGAGCCGCGGCAAGGAACACCCCGCTCGCCTCGCCGAGCGTTACGGTGAAACAAAGCAGCCGCGGCCGACCGGTCCGCTGATTTGGCTGCACTGCGCCAGCGTCGGCGAACTGCTCGCCGTCATTCCTCTGATCGAGCGCATCCGTGCGCAAAACTTCGCCGTGCTCGTCACCACCGGCACGGTCACCTCCGCGGCGCTCGCCGCGCAGCGCCTGCCGGCGGGCGCCGTCCACCAGTTCATTCCGCTCGATGTGTCGCGATTTGTCGGCCACTTCCTCGATCATTGGCGGCCCGATCTGGCGCTGTTCGTCGAATCCGACTTGTGGCCCAACTTCATCATGGCGTGTGCGGACCGGGCAATTCCGATGATGCTGGTCAACGGCCGCGTATCGGAGCGCTCGTTCCGCCGCTGGCGGCTCTTACCGGGCGCGATCGCGGCCCTGCTCGAGCGCTTTGATCTGTGCTTGGCGCAATCGAGCGCCGACGCGGAACGCTTTGCGCAACTCGGCGCTCCGCGCATCAGCAACGTCGGCAATCTCAAGCTCGACGTGCCCGCCCCGCCGGTCGATGAGCCGACCTTGTGCAAACTGCGGCCGATCATCGGCACGCGCATGGTGATCGCGGCCGCTTCCACTCATGCCGGCGAAGAGACCATCATCATGGCCGCGCATCGGCGGCTGCGCGCAAAATTTCCGTCACTGCTGACGGTCATTGCGCCGCGCCATCCGGAACGCGGCCCCGGCATTGCGGAAATGGCAAAGGCGGCCGGCCTTTCGGTCGCCTTGCGCTCGCGCGGCGAGCTGCCGAAGCCGGACGTCGATGTCTTCATTGCCGATACGCTTGGCGAGCTCGGCTTGATCTACCGGCTCACGCCCATCGTCTTTATGGGCGGCTCGCTAGCGAGCCATGGCGGCCAGAATCCGATCGAGGCCATCAGGCTCGGTGCCGCGATCGTTCATGGCCCGCATGTGTGGAACTTCGCCGAGATCTACGCCGCGCTCGACGCGGCGCACGGCGCCGAACGCGTGGCCGATGAGGAGGCATTGACGGCGTGCCTCGCCGGCTGGCTCGCCAAGCCGGCCGCGCGCAAGGCCGTGGCCGATGCAGCCGTTATGGCCGTCGGCAAGCTCGGCGGCGCGCTCGAGCGCACGCTCGCCGCCCTCGATCCCTACCTGATGCAGCTTCGGCTCGAACAGCGGGTGTCCTAGAGCGCAATCGCTTCAGGTTGAATCGATTGGCGCTCTAGATTCCTTGGTGGAGCATGATCTTTTCGGAAAACCGGCTTCCACTTTTCCGGATCATGCTCTTGAGCGGGGGATACTGTCATGCGTGAGCCCGACTTTTGGTGGCGACCCGGCAGCGGCGGCCTGCTCAGCCCACTCGCCGCTATCTATGGCGCCGTGGCGGCGCTGCGCATGCAGTCACAGGGGCAGCACGCCGGCGTTCCAGTCATCTGTCTCGGCAATCTCACGGTCGGCGGCGCCGGCAAGACGCCGGCTGCGCTCGCGGTGGCAGAGCTCCTCCTGGGCGCGCACGAGCGGCCGTTCTTTTTGAGCCGAGGCTACGGCGGGCGACTGGCCGGCCCCGTACGCGTTGATGCCGCGGCCCATTCCGCCGCCGCTGTCGGCGACGAGCCGCTGCTCTTGGCGCGCCTTGCGCCCACCATCGTCGCGCGCGACCGCGTGGCGGGCGCCAAAGCCGCGCGGCTTGCCGGCGCGAACGTGATCGTCATGGACGATGGATTTCAGAACCCCGCGCTCGCAAAGGATCTCGCGATCCTGCTGGTGGACGGCCGCCGCGGTATCGGTAACGGCCGCGTCATTCCTGCGGGTCCGTTGCGGGCGCCGCTGCAAACCCAGATCGCGCATGCGCAGGCACTCGTCGTCGTCGGCTCCGTGGCCGGCACCGCCGCGGTTGCGGAGCTGGCGCGCCGGCACGGTATTGCGATCTTCCATGGCGGTCTCGAACCCGACCGCAGCACCCTCACCGCGCTCGGCACGCGCAAAGTTCTGGCCTTCGCCGGCATCGGCGATCCGCAGAAATTCTTCGCCACGCTCGCCGACGCCGGCATCGCCGTCGCCGAGCGCGTAAGCTTTCCCGACCATCATCGCTACACGGCGGCGGAGGCGCAGGCGCTGATCGCGCGCGCCGATGCCGCGGACCTCGTTCTCCTCACCACCGAGAAGGACTTGGCCCGGCTTGCCGGCGATCCGCGCGTGGCCGCGCTGGCGGCTCGCGCCAACGCGTTGCCGGTGCGCCTCGTGATTGAGGAAGCCGAGGCGTTTCGCGACCTGATCCTTAGCGTGATGAAGCGATCAGCCCAGAATAGCTAAATGCGATGAGCTTTAAGATTTCTGCGCATAGGCGGCGGCATGCCGCTGCAGGACCGCCTCCGGACTGGCATAGGCTTCCTGCAGGTCGACGCTCCAATATCTGAGCTCCTCCAGCGGAATTGCCACGCCGGTTACGGCGCAGCGCACGAACGCCCCCGGCCGCACGACGCGGAAATCGCCGTCGAGATATTTGACCTCGGCCTCGCCGGGCATCGGCGAGGATCGATCGGTACGATTGAGCAAATACACCTCCGTCGCGGTCGGGCAGCGGCTCACAACGGCCCGCACCTCTGTCAATATAATCATTCCGCTGCGCGGACGAAACCCGCCACGCCAACGTGAGCGTCACTTGCAAGTGGCGGCTCAAGCCCTCCTGCGCTAGTCCCGCGTCAGCAGGGCGCAACCACTACCAGCAATGCCGGTAGCCATGGCGCCACCACCAGTGATGATGATGCCAATGATGGTGATGATGCCACCAAACCTGAGTGAGGTTACCGGCAGCGGCGTCGCTCGCCACCCGCGCCGGAAGCAGCGCCACCGGAGCCGCTTGCGAAATTCCCGACACGGTCGTGAACGCCAAAGCTCCGATCACAACCGCAAACGCCAAGCGAATCATATTGTCCTCCTTGGACGTGAATCATTGTCGCCGAACAAATAATACGCAGGCATCATGGCCGTTCCACGGCATTGTATTTGTTTGTTCAATGAACAAACAGTCAGATTCCATCTCAGTAAATTTTCCACAACATGAACAAACGGTCAGCTTGCGATCGAAGGACGATTCTTGCCCAGCGCCAACCAGAGCCAACTAGAAGAGATTACCTTGCCCCGGATCGCCGTCGCGCCGCCGCCGTCGCCGCACCGGCTCGGCGCGCGGCGTAGTTGAAGCGTGCACCACTTCGGCGCGCGCGCCGACATGGCCGTCGGAAAATTCGATGTCCATCGGCGTGCCGATCGTCACCGAGACGGCCGTACGTAGCGGCCGGCCCGCGCGATCACGTACCAGCGCAAAACCCCGCGCCAAGACGCCGCGATAGGACAACGCCGCCAGCAATTGCGCATCGCGTTCGCAGCGCGCCCAGCGCCCGTCGAGGAGATTGTCCATGGCGCGCGCGGCCCGCTCGGCCAACACGCCGACGCGCTCGCCTTCGCGTGAAATTCGCATCCGCTGCGCCGCGACATTGGCGCCGAGGCCGGCGCGCAGCCGCAGCGCAAGGCCGGCATAGCGCTCGCGGCGGCGTTCGACCTGCATGCGCAGCAGGTGTGCGCTCAGCCTGCCGCCGATGCGCGAGAAGCTGACGTGATGGATGTGCGCGTTGGCACGCAGCGCGCGGCCGAGCTGTGCGGCGGCGTGATCGAGCCGCTGCCGCGGCTCGGCCAGCACTTCGTCGGCATCCGGCAGCGCGCGGGCGGCGGAGCGCACGGCGTTGCGCCGCGCCTCCTGACTGCGTAACCAGCCGGCGAGCGCCCGCCGCTCCAAACTCTCGATGTCGATGATGAGCTCGGCGCGCACCGGCACCGCCATTTCGGCAGCCGCGGTCGGCGTCGGCGCCCGCCGATCGGCGGCAAAATCGATCAGCGTCACGTCGGTCTCGTGGCCAACCGCAGAGATGAGCGGAATGAGGCTTTCGGCCGCCGCGCGAACGACGATCTCCTCGTTGAACGACCACAGATCTTCCAGCGAGCCGCCGCCGCGCGCGACAATGAGGAGATCGGGCCGCGCCATCGCGCCTCGTTCCGGCAGCGCGTTGAAGCCGGCGATGGCGGCGGCGACCTCCGCGGCCGAGCCCTCGCCCTGCACCTTCACCGGCCAGACCAGCACATGGCGCGGGAAGCGGTCGGCGAGCCGATGCAGAATGTCGCGAATGACGGCGCCGCTCGGCGAGGTGATGACGCCGATCACCGCCGGCAGATACGGCAGCAGCTGCTTTCTCGCCTCGTCGAACAACCCCTCGGCGGTCAGCCGCCTTTTGCGCTCCTCAAGCAGCGCCATCAGCGCGCCGAGGCCGGCCGGCTCCAGCGTCTCGACCACGATCTGATATTGCGAGCGGCCGGGATAGGTGGTCAGCCGCCCGGTGATCACCACTTCGAGGCCAGCCTCGAGCTTGAGCTTGATGCGCGGGGCGGCGCTCCGCCAGATCACGCCGGCGATGCAGGCCCGCTCGTCCTTGAGGTCGAAGTAAACGTGGCCGTTTCCATGATAGCTCACCTTGCCGAGCTCACCGCGCACCCGCACGTAGCCATAGGCGTCCTCGATCGTGCGCTTGAGCGCCGCCGAGAGCTCGGACACCGTCAGTTCCGGCAGATTGAGGCGTGGTTCGTTCATCATCCTGATGCTGCGATCGGCCTGAGCGCTGTTAGGGCTGTGGATCGCCCCGGGTCAAGACCCTGGACAACTCCCGGCATTATCTTGCGCCGACAGTCACCCATGCTACAGGGTGTGCAACTGAGCAGAATCAATGAGTTAGCTGACTTGTAAGCGGCAGTGGCGGCAGTCCAAAGCGGCAGGTCGGCAGCGTCCAATTCTGATTATTCATTCAAAATTATTCGCTCAACAACACAGTAGGCCTCGCGCATGATTTTCGGATGTTCGACTTCCATAGTGAAGTTGACGCTCGATCCGAGTTTAGAGTCGAACGTCTGGAACTTTTTATAATTGTGTTTCCACTGGTCGCGCCGGAACTGTTCTACCCCAACTTCGCGGACAAGCTGCGCTAGCTCTACAGAGTCCGTAGGGAGCTTAGGAGCGTTTGGCTTGGGCGTCAAAATAAAGCCCATCATAGACGACACTGCTCGCGCGTGCGCCACCTTCTCATCTTCGGACTCACCCCGTGGGTCGTCCATCGATCTATGTGCAGTATGCTTATTTCGGAACACCATCAACCTAGCAATCGTGGGGATGCACGCAGGGAAGTCACAGATTACTTTTTTGGCGAAATCGGATTTGGCAAAAAAGAAAAACTGACCTACGCGATTTATGTAAGCAACTACTTCGTGATCTATATTAACAGCAGATGCCAGTGGCAAGTCGCCACTCGCAAGCGCGCTTGTGATTTTGATGACATTATCATGATGATAGTCTAGGCCCTCCAGCATTTCGATTGCGCCGAGTACGGCTACGACACCATACGCCTTTAACATAGGTTTCGTGCGGTTGCGGACGAGCAATGATCGCGCCCGCGCGGGCAGGGGATCAATTGTCTCAAGCTCTTTGCCCGCATTGGCATCCGGTAAGTTCCAATTGTCGATGCTCATGTTGTTCGTCGCAATCCTGCCCGGCCGGCCGCTGTCTTGTGTTGGCTGCAGCGTTGCAACGCGCCTGTTTCGTCCCGTTTGAGGTCGGCTCCGCAAGTTGTGCAGAACGGGAGAAAAATATTTGCTTGTTGTAATATATTTGCTGTTCGGGCACGTTGGGAAGGAGCTAACGTTAGCCGCCACTCATTAACAATATCATCGCCATGAAAGGCCCACTTTGTCACGAGTAATACCGTGCCAAGTATCTCGTGAGGTTCGAGTAATCTAAGCTCCTCCCAGTGAGCGCCATTCTGTGCGAAATTTGATAGCCCGATTAGGGCATCTCTTGCCCGTTTATTTCTTTCCCGCTCTAGCCGCTGGCGCTCGGCGGCAGTCATCGGTGCGGAACCGAGAGCTTTTCGGCCTCGCTTAGCCATGGCCAATTCCTTTAATCGTATCGATTTCGTAGGCTACAAAATATGCTACGGAAAGTCAAGGACTTTGCTCAACGCCCGTCTTCTACATTGATGCATGGCAATGTTCGCTCAGCCCCGAAGCCGTTGCTGAACGTACATATCGTCACTTCGCCTAGAATGGTCATGGGGCAGCCCACTTGCGCGGCAGCAGGGTTCGATTGACACGCTAGCAAGCGTTGCCGAAATTCACGCGTGGCGTTGTCCGTCAACAATGGAACTTTCGGCTGCTCGCCGAGGTTCGGATATTTGGTCGCCATGATGACGGCTCGGGTGTCAACATAGACGAAGCCAATATTATTTTGGCCCAAGTACGCGCCGCTGACTGACACTTTAGCCGCCTTGGCTGCTAGTTCTTTGCTGTCAAGCACAAATGTTTCAACCGAAATCGGCTCATAGCCGCGCTCGTGATCACGTTCCTGATTGCGCGCTGCTTGCGCTCGTTGTGCGGCGGCAGCCTCGGCATATCTGCGGCATTGCTGGCGTTGTTGCTCAATCTCGTTAACATGCTGTGTCCAAAGCGAATCGAACTGTCTCGGCCAGTGCGGTCCTATCGTCCAATTCGCGTCGTCACGCTTAACCTGTTCCATCGCTTGGCTGTCGCAATCGGTGAGAGCCGCCGCCAACGCATTGTCAATCGCCGGCACGATCCCTTTCGGCGCATTTGATACTACGCCGTTCCGTGGTTGCTCCGGCACAGGCTGCTGCGGTGGGGGCGCGGTGTTGGCTCGGGCGTTCGACGTTTGGGCGAGAAAAGCGATGCGCTCCCGCATCAAGCTCATCATGCACGGCTTGGCGGCGATGAGTTGCTCGACCGTGGCGCCGTTTTTCCCGACTAGCGCACAGCGTTCGTTTCGGTCCCTGATCCAAGCAAGCTGCGCCACAGCGAATTGCGATTGATCGGGCGCCGAAATCTGACCCTTTCGTTTTTGAAACGCGGCACCAAGCTCGCCATCGAGCCGCGCCAATTCTCCGTCCGCGCAAATGAGCCGGGCTGCTGCGGTCTTTGCCTGTGCACAGTCGAAACTTGGTTTTTCGCTGCTACGCGGCACCAAGGTCTGTTCCTGCACATCGGGAGGATTGGGGACAAGCGGCGTTGGCGCTTGCTGGGAAAACGCCGACGACGCGCCACAACCAACGATAATCAGTCCCGCAAGAGCGACGGTGCGCATAAAACCCCACAAGCGCAGCGAGCTATTATAAACAATACGGGAGGAGCGGACTACCCCACTCTCACATGCGGCACCACTCGCCGACCTATGACCCGGTGCGCGTCGCTTAATTGATGGCATGTCGATTGCGCGACGGTCGCGCGGTTAGACCCCTTCCAAAAACCGACCATCGTCAACGGCCGTTAGCAACAGCTTGTCGATTGGCGATACTGCTTCTGTCATGCGAAATACCTCCGATGCGTTGAGAACGCGGGGGACGTGTCGAAATTCAGACCGTAACGACAGCAATCAAACAAGTGGTTCTCGGAATTTTCCGCAACCTTATCAGGCCACCGTTTGTCGCGGGCGAGCACCGGAACGGTTCTTAAAAATTGTGGGCATTCCTGCTCCACGATGAATAATCCTTTGCCTTGCCGAGTAAGACTGTCCAGGGGCGGCGCCGTCGCAATGAACCGTTCGCGCATCAGTGAGCCGCCTATGGCGATTGAATTCGGCCCCTTGTTAGCGCGCTCAAACCGAATGCCCGGGTGCTTGCTACCCTCGATAACAATCGGCTCTTCAAACATTTCGGCAATTGAACCAATCTCGTTTGAGTCATCCCAAATCTGAGTATCGGCGCAACCCTTCTTCATACAGTCCGACCACTTGCCGTCGATTGGATTGCGGACGCGCCAGCCACGTCCAATTTTGTATTCAGTGTGTTGTCGCAACATTTCGGCAATCGGCAGGTTCGCGCCCTCGTTCGGCTTGCCGGTCCAAAAATATTTTTCCCCGATGATGTGAAGGTCACCACGCCGACCGGAACGAACCTTGCCGTCGCTGAACAGAACGTCTTGACCATCGGTGTTTTCCCAGAAGTACAGGAAACACGCCGGGGATGGGCCACCATGGTCATAACTGAAAAAGAATTTCCCGCCTGCGGGCGGATCAAATGTCGGCTCCTTGATGGTGCTCCCGAACTTGTGGAAAATCTCATCGAAGTAGCCGCCGGAAATCACATCCCAATCGCCCCGAGTCCACGCGGCCATACGGGCGCTGTCGCCTTCGCAGCTTTGCGCCACTCCCATCATGTACGACGGATCGGAGCGGTTGAGCAGCACATTGTCCTCAAAGCCGGAATAGATCATGCGCCGCTTCGCAATCCTGCCGTGCTCATCTTTCTCTTCGATGCATGGCCCACAAAGACCCTTCGGTACGCCCTGCAACCCGAACCGGAACTTGATTTGATTGTGCGACGGTCCAGAGGGGTTGCAAGTGAATCGCATTTTGCGCGGCAGGATTTCTTCCGGTATCGGCGAGCGCAGACAGGAAAACATCAGCGTGTAGCACTTGAAGTCCTCAAAATTTTGAAGCTCCTCGGCGCCGACGAATACAAATTCACGGCCCTGGTACAGCGGGAAATCTGACTCACGTTCAAAATAACTGAGTTCCAGCGTCTCGCCCTCGGCGAACTCAAAATAGTTTTTCAACTTGTTGAACTTCATACTGGGCCAGATGGGCCGGGCGATGCCGTCGATCAACTTGATAATGTCGCTGAACTCGCGTTGCGTGCCGCGAATGATGACGGCCTTGTAGTTTTCTTTGAATCCGCGCCCTACCCCACTGAGGGCGTCCAGCACCAAAACATTTGTCTTGCTCGACCCTCTCGGACCACAAATTCCTAGCTCCCTGGTGTCGGGCGGTGAAGACAAGAACGCAACTTGTGGCCCCCACATTGGAGCCGCCTGTACTTCATGCAATTCGCCATCCTCGCCGCGAATGTGCGGGATATAGGCGCCGGACGAACTGAGGCGGAAGGTATCGATCATTTTTCACCTGATAACTGCATTGAAGAAGCGACCCAAGTCATCGTCGAACCATTCTTTCGCATCGCTTCGCGACATCGGATAAAAATATTGCGAACCATCCTTGGCAAAAGTCGCGAACACACCGCCCGCAGATTGGGAGTAGACCAATTCATCGAAACATGCCGAGTCCTGGTCGGCGGTCAACCCGCCGCGATTGGATTGCTTGGCGCGAGTGTAATGCGGTTCTTGGCTGAGCGGCGTCGTGACCTTTTGCATCGTCGGCGCTTGTTTCGGCAGTGTACTGCCCCGTCGCAGCCCGGCCGCGCGCTCTCTGTCTAATGCAGCTTGCCATTCCGCCAATGACATTCTGTTTTTCATAGTTGTACCCGCCTTCCCCCCGGGGGCGGTTTTCCCGGCCCGATGCCTTCGGCTCTATCGTCCATTGAGCGATACGGCGGCTTCGCCTTCGCGGCTTCCACATCCTTGTCGAGCATCATCTTGGCGGCTGCGGCGGCAACTTCGATCTTCTCTTTGTCGGGGACCTTGCGCTTGTGGTACGGCGCGAGTTCGCGAAGGAAATCGTTCTCATAGCCCTCATTGATCAGCGCCGCCGGGTGTACGGCGTTGACTTCATAACCGGCATCGACGAACGCACGCCACTGACGGCTGCCATAGACCACGGTATCGGAGGGCAATGGAGGCAGAACCTTATCGTCGGCGTCACGGAAAAGTGTGACTTCCCTGAGCAGCTTCCGCTTGAAGAACTTGCGGTCGAAATCCTCGCTGTTGGCGCATCTGGCGGGGACAGCCAAAACATTGGTCTGGCGTGCCTGCTCTCCCGGCTTGGGAGTCAGCCCGAAGGACTGAGCGAAGTTGTCCGGCGCCGGCAGTGCCATCCCATTCGCATCGGCTTGGGGAGCACCTTGAACTTGAACATAGCCTTGGACATTGTGGGTAATCTCGGAACGCTCGGCGTAGGCGTCAGGCAAGAGCGACGTGAGCAGCTTGACCATAAGCTGGGCGTTGGGAGGATGCGTCACTTGCTCAATGATCAGACCGCCGTTCTCGTCTCTGGCGAAGGTGTCGGTAATCGGTCGATCCCCGAACTCGATTTGCCACATGTCCGGGTCGAGCGCCAAGGCTTCGAGCTTTGGATCGCGGCGGTAGACCGGCGCGCCATTGAAGTACCTGTCCTCAGTATGCCCAAAGGCGAGTCCACGGGCCTCGGCGTCGATTGCAAGGACATTGAGCCGGCGGGCTACAGCGACAAAATTCCCGAAGGTATCTTTCCGCCCCAGCCACTCCATGGTTGGGGCGCCGGGTTCCATGCTCTCCCGGATGAGCCGGAACAGGCTATCAGGGGAGATGCCTGCCGCCCGAGCGGCCGGCTTTAGACGTGGCGAGATGCACAGGCGGTTTAGGATGTCCCGCTTGGTGTCGTCGCTGATCCTACGCTTGGGTTGCCCCATGACGCTCTCCGCTCGATTGTGGCTGGATCGCGCCGCATGTGCTCGACGCGACCCAGCCTGATGCGCACAGCCCTGGGGCTGAATCCAGAGCGCACGGCAACTGCGATTTTTCAGAGAGGGGATGAAAGCGTTTACCAGATCATGACGCAGAAATCAACCGGATCGTTCCGTTGGTCCGATGCGTCCCTTCGTTTTAGAAGAAATAATCGGCTCTGGAATTTTTGGCTCGGTTCGTTTTAGGGAATTCGGCAGGTTCTGTTTTTGGGTGTCTCTTTCGGACTTCGGAGGGATCGAGCGAGGCGAGCGAGGCACACACGTCCATGGGCACCATCGGCGGCTCGGCGAGGCGACCCCGTACCTGAATAAGGGTTGCATTCAAACGACCATGGTCGGACCCGGAGGGTGGCTCAGTCAGCCGCGCCAAAGGGACTTGAGACCGGTGCTCATGAGCCTCCCATTAACCGTTCGATTAGCGGCAGTTTAGCGACAGACGCCAAAATTCGCATGTGATTTCAATTGGCGCCTCCCCCTGGTGGAGGGGACGTGCGGGAAACGAGGGGCAGTACCGCGTCTCGTTTTGGGGTCGGATTGCAGCACTATTTGCAGGGAATAATCTGTTAACCATATGAGGCCAAGGCCCTCGTTTCGACGGGTATCGGCCGCATCGCCGAAGGCGGATAGTCGCTTTCCATATCAAGGCCACTAAGGCCAAGCGGGTCGATTTGGCCTTAGTGGCCTTGATTGTATACTTGCTAGAGAAATCTATAATTCTCCTGAGAGGATAGGAACCAAGGCCATTAAGGCCAACCCCCCGCGAGCCATGGCTGCTCGCGCTGCGCTTGCCTTGAGACCAGGGGAGGGGGCTAGGCAGCTTGCCGCTTCCGGGACAACATCGTGCGACAGCTTGCCGAGCACGTGCGGGCGTCCGACCGCTTCGCCAAAAATAGCTCGCCGCAATAGGCGCACTTTCGCGGTGGGAACTTGTCCTGGTAGACGTGCACGGCAAAGCCCGCATGGGCACGGCTGAACATCGCTCGCCGCGCCTCAGACTTCTCGCCGACCCGCGCAATGACTTCTTTCGCCGACAAGCCCCGCAGCGGGTAAATAAAAAGCAGCTTGGCGACTCCTTCGATCAGTTGCCAGTCCGGCCGCAGCGCCAGTGTCCGCGCCCTGCTTTTGGTGCCAAGCAAACGATAGGCTCGCGCGGCACTGATAATGCCGTCCGCAGTCTGCCAACGATCTACAGCACGCCCTTGGCCTGCGAACGAGAAGCCGCAGCCTCGATAAGTCGCCCCGGTGTGACCGGCTCCCGGATCAGCATACGTGAAAACGCAGTCGCATTCCGGCGCCAGTGTCCGCAACATTCGGATCGCGCGGTGTAGAAAATGATCCGTCCGGATGGTCGCCCCCTCCCGTCGCCATAGCCTCACAAGCTCGACAGGATCGCTCAGGGCTGCGGTCTTGAACGCGGCGGCTATCGGGTGACCGAATACAGCGACGCATTCACGGCCGGGCGTCGCAAGGGCAAAGCGAGGCGGGTACTCGACCGGGCCAAGGTAGTGTTGCCCGGTCAAGATCGCGTCGGCCTCGTCGGCGGTTATTTGATCTATTCGCATGGCGGTCAAGTTGACACTTAGATGTTGATAAAACCTTCATTCCGATGATGCGGGATAATAGCCCGCCGTGCCGCTGGCCATGGCCTTACCGGGCGTTGCGCCCGTCAACGAATGACTTGGCCGCCTTCACGCGTTGGGCCTCGTCAATAGTCTTGCGCACATACACTGTGAGCTTTTCACGTGTTGTTGGCGTACCCGGTCCTGTCGCGCTCGCGGCCGTGCCTCTGGTCTTGAAGTCAAACTTGCCATCATGCGGACCGCGCACGCTGACGTAGCCCGACGCTTCTAGCATGGCCGCGTGCTGGCGCTTGTTGGTCAAGTCGATGATGGTCGAGCCGCCCGCCGGCTCATAGTGGGCGAGCGCGTTTTGCAGGTCGCGTATGGTGACGCATTCCGGACGGCCCATGAAGTCTAACAGCGCATCAAGGTCACCATGCGCCTGAGACGAATGCGCCTCCACGATGCGCCAGAATGCCGCCGTTTTCGGCGGCGGCCGTTTCGGATTCCAGGCGCGAAGGTCATACGCTTTCAGCCATGCGGTGACGTTGCGTTTGCCGTCGCCGTCAAACCACGCATAGAGCCGGTCAAAGTAGCCGTCCTCGAAATCCGTTTCGACCGTTTCAGACCATGCCACATAATGCCGTGCGTCATCGTCGGGCAAATACATGCCGTTGGTCTGATAGTTTGAAAAGAACACAACACCGACGACATTCGCGACTTGGTGGAGCTTCACATTTTTGTCAGTCACGCCTAGACAGTCCGGAGGCGTGGTAAGCCATGGCTTCCAGTGGTCATAAAACGCCTTCGGCCGTTCCAGGTCTTTGACTTCGGCGACTCGGCAAATCACCGCTTCCATGTAGGGGTTAAACTTTTCGTCCATGGTTTGCCCGGCCGATACTTCCTTCATGTTCCATGGCCCCACCGCATATTTGACAGGCTCAAAAATCGTATCCTTGCCGATGCGCGTCGGGCCGCCGAGCACAAGCGCATGATTGATTTTGACGCCTGGAAATTGCACCTTGAACGCAAGCCATCGCTCGATATGTTGCGCGTCATCCTCGTTGTATAAGCGGCGAATATGCTCGCGCCATGGCTTCACTGCGTCGTCGCTGGCGTTGCCCGGCGCATAGTCGTGTGGCGGCTTGTAGCGGTTGAAAAGGTTGTTTCGCTTCTTTGGAAAATAGCCGCCTTCAAAGACGGCCGTGTCATAGAGCAGGCGACCACGGCCCGGCGCCCACGTGTAGCCATGCACGGGGCTGTTAAAGTCGATGCGCTTCGCCGCGTGTTTGTCGCCATGGCAATGGACGTTTAATTTCGCGGCGACTCTCCATTCAGCGCCGGTCGAGATTTGCACATAAAAGCCCTCGGGGAGAAACGACACAAAGTCAGTTTCAGGCGGGAAAAATGCCGGGTCGTTCAGATAGTTTTCGTGAAGCTGCCGATTCAGTTCCTTGACTCGTTCCTTGTCGCCGGCCGCCTTCGCGGCCTTATAGTCCGCGTTCCACTTGTCGCTTGCGGCCTTCTTTTCGAGGCGCTCGCGTTCTTTCGCTTCCGCCTTTTCCTTGTCGAGCTTGCGCTGATACGCGGCGCCCTCGCGCATACGGCGGTTGATGCGTTCCGCCTCAGTTTCGCGCGGCGCCGTGGTAACGTCATCGTCGCCTAACAGCCAGTCGGGAACTTCCTGATCCTCAAGAGTGTCGGTCATCGCACTAGCCTTTCCCCTGATGGCATTTGTGGTTCGCCGGCATCGTCGGCCCGGTCGCCCGGCAGCGAACGATCACCCAAGTTCACCGGCCCGCTGGGCATCGATTGCTTGGTTTTCGCCCGCACGGCTGCTAGGCGCCGTTCAAGATCGCGAACCAAGGCTGTTTGCGGTCGCGCCGATGTCGGGTCGCAGTTCTGCGACCCGACAAACTCCTGTTGGGCAACTTGCGCTGACGAAAACAGCGGCTTGCCGCCAGCCGCCGCATACACGGCACCGTAATAGGCAGGATCAAGCTCGGTGATGTTGGTAGCGCCGTTGCCGTAGCGATGAAGGATATGGCGGATCGTCCGGTCGGCGAGATGTCGCGGCCGGTTGACCCGAAGCTCGGCGAGCGCCTTCTTCACATCTTCTTTGGCGAGTGTGCTCATGACGACACCGTTACGTTTCTTTGTTTTGTAACGCGGCGCCTATACGCTTGTTGGCGACAAGCGTTGGAACAATACTTACGCAGGCGTCCGCCGCCTGTTGGGTTCCAGGGTGAGGGATAATGGAGACCGTGGTCGAAGTCCGGCGGTTGCCGTCCGCAGTTTTCACACGGCGGTCCGCGTTCAGGATCGTGACCGACAGGCCAATCCGGACGCACAGCTTGATCTTTGGTTGATGGAATGGTAGATGTGTGCATGACGTGTTGCGCCTCCTACAGCGCACGTTAGTTCCGACCGACCTTGGCGGGATCGAGTCGGACACGAAGTTGCCGGGCGCCTACCGCCCGGCTTTTTCGTGTTCAGGGTGTCGTTTGGTTATAGCGGCGCCCTGGGTCTGTCCCTTACGGGACACCACTGGCGCGGAAGACCGCCGACACGTGGGGGTCGGCTCCGGTCGCTTCACCTCACCGCCCGAGGTGTAAGAGCTTGGAAGTTTGGTAGCACGGTTTAGGTTGGCGTGAAAGCCCCACATTTCGTTTTAGTGAAATCCGCCAGAGCGTTCCTGGTAGCCCCGACCGCCTTCCCGCCCTCCAATAGCCCCTCCCGCGCTTTGCCACGCCCGACGCGCCCGCGCAGCGCTCCTACGGGCCGATTTAATCGGATGGCGCGCATGCGGGCCGCGTATCCGCGTTGGCAGCCCTGCTCGCCGTCGTTCCCTTTCTCGATATTCCCGGTGACAAGCCACGCATGACCCAGAGGCGGTGTATCGCTCGCCGCCATGCGCCGGATTGCGCTTGCAAGGGTGACCGATATAACGCGGGCTACCGGACGCCCTAGCGGCGGCGGCCGACGCATACGCGGCGAGCATCAGAGCCGAGCGCCGTTTGAGTTCCGTGGCGGCTGCGGCCTTGGCACGAGCGGCGGCGCGGGTGTCGCGCCACGGCTCAACCGGCTGCGGGTCGTTCATGTGCGCTCCCTGGCCCTGGCTCATGGCCGCACCCTTTTTTGCTTACGCAGTTCCGCATCACCTGGAACTTGTCCGGCGATGACGCGCGCCTTGTACATTTCGTCGTAGCGGTCATGTGGACGGCTCCCGGCTTTTCGAATGTCTTTGTATTGCCGTGGCAGATTGTCGTAGCCGAGCCGCGACTTCTTCGTGCGCTCCATGACATCACCGTCGCCGTCCCCACGCGGGCGGTCCCCAGATGAGCCAGATTGTGCGAAGAAGCCGGCGCACAGTGATTACTCTTCCGCTTTCGGCGGCGGTAGGTCGCGGCCGTGAAAGGTCGGCCCGAAGACTCGCTGCCCCTCGACCAGCGGACGCGCGAAGGCTCGTCCGCCGCCGGCTGAACGACCGTGCGATTTCGTGTAATACGCAAACGAGTCGATTGCCGAGCCGAGACGCCGCTGTTGCTGCGGGCGCGGCTGGACACGACCGGCGGCTATATCAGCGCGAAGCTGAGTTTCGCCCGCGAGATATGCTCTTGTCAGTTCCTCGCGGGTGGGGATTCGCACGGTCGCTCGCATCCAGTCGGCTAGTGCTTGCTGGACGCGGCCCCGGTACAGCCGTTGGAGTTCATAAGCGCGCCGCAACTCAAGGCGCACGTTCACCAACGCCTGATTGGCGTCAGACACCGACATTGGCGCCGGCTTACCGTCGCCCGGTTCGGTCGTGACCGGAGCGTCGGCGAGTGGATCATCGAGTAGTTCGCTCATGTCGTTCTCCGTGGTTATGGATGGTTCCGGCGCCATGTCGCGATGGCGTCCCGCGCAGCCATTTCAGCCGTGTACTTCGGACGCTTGGCATCTGCCTCTTGCGCCTCGGTGAGTGCCGCACTGGCGAATCGTGAACGCTCAACAAGAACCTCGATGTCGTGGTCGGTGCCGCTGAGCGCCGTCGTCGCCGCTTCCAACTCGGTGTATGCAGCGAGTTGTTCGTCATTGAGCGTCGCCAGTTGATCGTCGGGCAGCGGCAGAAAGCGGCCGGTCTTTTGCTCGAATACTTGCATCATCGGAAGACTCCCTTACGGTGCTGGGGTTAGAGGGGCTGACAGGATGTTCCCTGCCCACGATTGAAATGTTGCGCCGCCATCATCGACGACGCCGAAGCCGGACAACGGCGTAGCGCCGGTTACCCCAGAGCCAATGCAGACCCATGGGGCACCGTTAATCTCCGAAGCCACGAACATGGCCGCTGCATAGTTGCCGTTGGTCTGATCGGTGCCGACCACCGTAAGACCAGCTTTGTGTACGGTCAGAGCCTGCGCCAGCCTGCGCGACTTCGAACGCTTTCTCATATTGTAAAGGGTCGTAGCGAGTGTGTTCGTCATTGCCATTGAAGTCACTCCATATCAAACGGTATTAAATGGCGCTGTTCTTTCCACACTTTTGCCAAGTGTTTGCTGACTACTTCGTCCGGCATACAGTCGGGTACATGTCTGTTCGTCAAAAGCGCCAATGTCAGCCAATGCCAACGCCAGCTATCGGAGCCGCACCGTCCGCGCACGGGTCGCATCGGATCGAGATTGACGCGCTCGCGTTCAATCCAGGTCACGACGTTGCAGAACCAGTGTTGAGAGCCGCCGCCAACGCTTGTAATGCGTTCTGCACCGCAAGCATGGCGCTCTGTTCGGCCTGTACGGCGGCCACTGTGGACGCATTGGCCTGAGTGAGCGCGGCTATCGCCGTATTCACTTGGCCGATGGCGGTATTCAAATCTGCTGCTGCGCTCATGTTCACTTCCCTCCGCGATTGATACCGGCCTGCCGGCGAGCGCCGCTGTCATCGGCGGCTCTGCTCTGTGAAGTCGGCAAGCTCGCATCCTTCTTCGCGAAGAAGTTCGGGTCTTGCTGACGCTTCATGTTCGAACTGACGGGATAGGCCGAGTCGTCGATCTTTCTCAGTTGCGAACTGATTAGATCGTCGTTTCGCCGGTTCGAACCGTCGATGATGTCTTGGAGCAAATCGCCCGCGTCTCCTTCGGCGCTCTTCGCTTTCAGCGACTTCGCCATGTCGGACATGACCGTCTCTCCGGGCCGAGTCGATACAGGCCCCGCGTACCCGTTGCCGCCAAATTGCTGACGACCCCAGGCAACATCCTTAGCCTTCGTGAGCTTGACCAACGCATCTTCCGTCGGAGCCGGTGTTACCGGCATTCCGGTGTTTGGTGCATTGCCCTTTGCGGCCGTGGTTACGGGCCGCTTACCTGTCTGGAACGCCATTGTCGTCTCCCTGGTTACGATTTGCTGTTGAACTGAGTTGCCTCAGCCGCGCTAACTTCGGCGAGCGTTTCGGTGCCAACCGACTTCGTGTTCGAATGACGAACTACGGGTGGCACGCCTTGGCCGGTCGGCACTTCGCCATGACCGGGTACATTGCGATGCACGCCAGCCAACGCCTTCAAGAAGTGCCCAATGGCGTCTTTATTGCTCGGTCCAAGCTGACCGCGTTTATTCGATCCATGTCCTTTTGAATCTTTCATCACACACTCCCTACAAAATTGACGGTCGGCCTGTCTTTGTCGGTCAGCGGTTTCTTCCCCGATCAAAAGGTTCACCGCTCTTGCCTCAAGCCGACCGGGCCGGCGCGTTCCACCACCCGCTCAAAGGAAGTGGTCCGGCCTAACTCAACTCTTCGCTGGCGAAATCTTCGCCGTCGTCGCCCCTTTGCTTGAACATTCTGCAAGGCTCATTCCGAGCCACGCGGGACGACCTGATACCTTGCCGAGTTTCGCTCGGTGTGATCCAAATCTTTGAGCGGTCACAGCGGTCGCCTTGGGGCCGACGTGACCAACAAGTACGCTCCCGCCGCGCACATACACTCCCAAGCGCCCGCTTGGAGGCGTTCCAGGGCGCACGCGCTTAGGCGTGATCTGTAAAGCGTTCCTGCTCATGCTCAGTCCTCGCAAACTTCATCCGGCAATTTCGTCGAGCCTGAAAGCACAGCCTGCCTCATCACCTTGGGGCCACTGTCGGGATTGAAGATGCTGCCGTAACCACGATCAGGACGGCTCGGGGTGCTGGGGTTGCAAGCCGGGATTGGAAGTCGCTTCGCCACAGCGGGCGGCGCCGTAGGATCGCGGTATCCTGCAAGCGCGGCGGCCGACGCAGTGCGCGAAATACCGGTGTTGAGTGTGCCGCCGTCGCGGTGAGACATGCCGTTATGGACGCCTACAGGCCGCGCTCCCTTATGGGCGTGGCTTTCGCGGGCCAGCCCTTTGCCCATGCTTGCGTCGGTTTCAAACTTGCGGTCATGCGTATGGTGCACCCGTAAATTCTCGACGGGCCGGTTAGGATGTCCGGGGTGCTCCCCGCGCTCGTTTGGGCCAATGGTCGATTTGATTTTGTCGTGAACGCTCATTTTCATCGTCCCCTATTTGTGTATCCGGGCGCGTAAAGATCGCCCAGCTTGGCCGATACTGCGGCACTGATCTGGGCTGATTTCTCTGGACCTAAGGCCCGCACACAACTCATTTGACGGCTGATGGCGCCCTCGCGATACCTGCCGGTGCGCGCGTCGCAGTTTTCAGGCGTCGCAGCCCACGGGTTGGTACTATCTTCTTTGTAGGCCCGTGCGGACCGCTCGGCGGCGTCTTGAAGTGTTTTCTCGACTGAACTCATGTTGCATTCTCCATTTTTGCTTCTCCGTCATCGAGAATGGCGACAGATTTCGCCTCGGGCCGATTGGTTCGTGGATTGACGCCGCGCTCGAAGGAGACGCGCGCGCCAACCTCCGGTTCAAGGAAGCCAAGGCTGCTTACGTGTACGAAAAGATCGTCGCCGCTATCGGTGCGAACGAATCCGAACTCCCGCTCCTGATTGTAAAATTTGATGCGGCCCTGCTCTCTGTCGTTCATGCGCGTAGTTCCTCTGCGGTGTTGTATTTGGCGCGGGATGACTTCGGCGCCGGCTGGGAGCGGATCACACTTTCCAGGTCTTCAAGGAACAGCACGGAGCGGCGACCAACGGCATAGACATTGACCGTACCTTCGGCGATCCACCGGCGAAGTGTGCGATCCGAGATTGAAAAGTGGCGCGCAGCCGCGCGAGGCGATAAAGCCTTCATGGCCGAAACTCCGGTGATGTTGGGGACTCAAACAAGTTCCCGCCCATGCGGGGACGCCTGTTTGGTTGATACCGTATATAGCACGATGGCGGTTTTAAGCAACCGGAGTCTTCTCAGAGCCGTGGACCACCGGTTGCTCGATTGCTAAGCCACCATCACATCAAACAAAAAGCGGCGTCTTTTCGGCGCTTGAAACTCTTACTTTTTTCCCGATAGACTTGTGCGGCTTCACGCCGACTTTCCGTTTCCGCGCCATAGGAGCATTATATGCCATGGATCACTCTGGAAAATATAGACCCTAAAGGCGCTACGAATTATCGCGAAACCCTTGCCGAGACTGAACACGATTCTGATCGTGCGGCCGGTATCGTCGGTGCTGTTTTGGTAGACGAAAGCCTCTCTGCGCTCTTAAAAAGCAGACTTCAACCGGATTCCGAGCTTATCACAGAACTTTTCAGGTCATCTGGTCCGCTTGGGGCATTTAGCGTCAAGATCACTACGGGCTTTCTAATGGGTCTCTACAGCAAAGTAGCTTGGAAAGAGCTAAATACGATAAAAGAAATACGTAACGAATTTGCGCATCGCCCGGCGCGGTCGTTTTCATTTCCACGCATCTATGATCTAGCAATTAACCTTTCCCTGAGCGAGCGAGTAGAATTGCATTTAGGCATGACAACAACGGACCGCGGAACAATATGGCTTGGCACAAAGCCCCCGGATGATCAGCGCACTATTCCTGTAGTCGAACCGCTGCCTGCTGATAAACTGACAGCGCGCCAACGTTACATGCGTGCCTGTCAGTTTTTTACCGCCGCTTTCGCGGTTTTGCTCCAGCAACCGAGAACGACGCCTTCACTTATTTTTTGAAATGCTCCAGCTTAGACGCCAACGCTGGCCTTTCCGGTGGCATGGTTAGAAGTTGATTTTGTCTATCCATTCCTTGAGCAGCGGCACCGGACTGCCGCGTCCGTAACCACTGGCGACGGTGGACTCTTCATGTCCAAGCAATTCGTATTGCACATCCATAGGACATCCAGCCGCGCGTAGCCGGTCCTTGGCTCTATGTCTGAGGCTATGAGTAACCTTCGCCGGGTTTTTTATGCCGATGTCGCGCAAGAATTTGCCAAGGGTTCTTGAAGCCCGTCCCGCGTCGCCCTGGAATAGCGGCCCGGCGATGCGCGCCGGCAAGAACGGCAGTAGGTCCGCAGGCAGCGGAACCCGGCGAAGGCTCTGTTCGGTCTTATGACCGAGCACGACATAACGTGCATTGCCCTCGACGGCTTCGCTCTTGATTTCGTAAGCCTCGGAGAGACGACAACCAGTAGTCGCCAACACGCGAACCAGCAGTTGATCACTCGCGCTCAACTTATCGAGATTGCTCTTGATGGTCGCGATGTCGTCGGCATCGAGCGGCACTCGTCGCAGCTTGTCGTCGCGGTGCGGCACGACAGAAGAGAACGGGTTGAACTTCAACCGACCTTCGCGGATCGCGAAATTGCATGCAGCTACTAGCCAACTAAGTTTCTTCTGGATGGTCGCCGACTTATTTCCCTGCTGCTCGAAGTGCGCAACGAGCCTGCGGGCATCATCCCGAGTCGCATCCTTAAGCGGCTTGTTGACCAACGTCTTGTACAATTCCCAGACGGCGCGCGCCTCGGGCACGTACTTCTGTCCGACGTTGGCATGGGTGAGATAGGCATCGAAGAGAGCGTCATCACCGTTCTTCACAGCAAGCGTCGGCGTGGCGCGCTCCTTGTCGAAAAGCTCGAAGCTCGGTTCTTTCAACCGTGTCGGGTGCGTGTACTGCGGTGCGCCGTTCGGTTCAGTCCGAATGATCGAACCGTTGTGCCCGATGTAGATAAGCTGGTCGTTGGTCGCTATGATCTTGGTGCCATCCGGCAAGGCGTGCTCGCGCCCAGGCTCGTACTCATGCCACCAACCGGATACGAAGCGCGGTTGCCGCGCCAGGACCTTGGCGCGATGCGCGGCGATCAACGGCAAGGCAATGATGTCGGCTTGGCGTTTGTCGGCGGTTCCGAGCGAACGCTCGGTGCGCTCCTCACCCTGAAACCGAATATGCCAGTTCCGGGAGCCGGGTCGTTGAAAAAGATAGTCTCGTTCGCGCTTGCGCCGCATGAGGGAACACTCCATTGTGCGGCAGAGTATAGCGGCGCAAATAGCGGCAGGCCAAGACCTTTGTATTATAACGGTTAATTCTTGTTTTCGAATCTCAAAAACCCGTGCTACAGGGGCCGGGCCATGTGTTTTAGCCATGTGTCGTAGCCTATGAATATTCTGCTCCTCGGCTCCGGCGGACGCGAGCATGCGCTGGCCTGGAAGATGGCGGCAAGCCCGCTCACGGACCGGCTCGTCTGCGCCCCGGGCAATGCCGGCATCGCGCGCGAAGCCGAGTGCGTTGCGCTCGACATCGCCGACCATGCGGCGGTAATCGGCTTTTGCCGCGCCAACGCCATCGATTTCGTCGTCGTCGGGCCGGAAGGGCCGCTCTGTGCCGGCATCGTCGACGATCTGGAGGCTGCCGGAATCAAGGCCTTCGGCCCAAGCCGTGCCGCGGCGCAGCTCGAAGGCTCCAAGGGTTTCACCAAGGACCTGTGCCGGTCGAATCGCATTCCGACCGCGGCCTATGAGCGTTTCCGCGCGACAGAACCGGCCAAGGCCTATATCCGCGTCCGCGGCGCGCCCATCGTCATCAAGGCCGACGGGCTGGCCGCCGGCAAGGGCGTCATCGTCGCGCAAAACCTCGCCGAGGCCGAGGCCGCGATCGACATGTTGCTCGGCGGCGGCCTGGGCAACGCCGGCGCCGAAGTCGTCGTCGAGGAATTTCTCGAGGGCGAAGAGGCCTCGTTTTTCGCGCTCTGCGACGGCGACACCGCGATCCCGCTGGCGTCGGCGCAAGATCATAAGCGCGCCTTCGACGGCGATAAGGGCCCTAACACCGGCGGCATGGGGGCCTATTCGCCGGCGCCCATCGTCGATGCTGCCATGAGCGCGCGCGTCATGGGCGAAATCGTGCTGCCGACCTTGACCGCGATGAAGGCGATGGGCACGCCCTTCAAGGGCGTGCTCTATGCCGGCCTGATGATCAACGCCGCAGGGCCGAAGCTCATTGAATACAACGTGCGCTTCGGCGATCCGGAATGCCAAGTGCTGATGCTGCGCCTGATGTCGGATCTTGTTCCGGCATTGCTCGCGAGCCGTGACGGCGTGCTCAAGTCGCTCGACCTGCGCTGGTATGGTGAGGCCGCGCTCACCGTGGTCATGGCCGCTCGTGGTTATCCCGGCTCTTACGCCAAAGGCTCGGTCATAGACGGCCTTGACGATGCCGCTACGGTCGAGGGCGTGGAGATTTTCCATGCCGGCACCAGGCAAGAGGGCGGACGCATCCTCGCTAATGGCGGCCGCGTGCTCAACGTTTCGGCACTCGGCGGCACCGTGCGCGAGGCGCGCGCGCGCGCCTACGAGGCGATCTCCCGCATCCGCTGGCCCGACGGATTCTACCGGCACGACATCGGCTGGCGGGCGATAGAGCGGCAAACGTAAGCAAGTCCCGCGGGCTGGCGCTCCGGCTTGATTAGCGATATCGGGAGGACAAGAAACATCGGAGGAAATATGAGCGGCACGGACCGTCAGAGCACCTTCTCCGGTACCAAGGAAGTTTCCGAGCGGCTGCGGTTCGATGTCGGCCGGCTCGAGACGTATATGCGTGAGCATGTCCACGGCTTTGCCGGCCCGATCACGCTCCGCCAGTTCAAGGGCGGCCAGTCGAACCCGACCTATCTCGTCGAGACGCCGTCGCGGCGCTATGTGCTCCGCCGCAAGCCTCCGGGCAAGCTGTTGCCGTCCGCGCACGCGGTCGACCGCGAATACCGCGTGATCGGCGCGCTTCACGCCCAGGGTTTCCCGGTGGCCGAGCCCGTCCTCTATTGCGCCGACGAAAGCATCATCGGCACCGCGTTCTTCGTCATGTCCCACGTCGAAGGCCGCGTCATCTGGGACGCGCAGATGCCGTCGTCGAATCCGACCGAGCGGGCGCAGGTCTACGACGCCATGAACGCGACCATTGCGCAGCTGCATAGCTACGATCCGGCCGCCATCGGCTTGGCCGATTATGGGCGTGGCGAAAATTACGTGGCCCGGCAGATCGAGCGCTGGTCGAAGCAATACCGCGCCTCGGAGACGGAGAAGATCGAGGATATGGAGCGGCTGATGGCCTGGCTGCCGGCGCATCTGCCGCCGGAGCAGCCGACGCGGCTGGTGCACGGCGACTATCGCCTCGACAACATGATCCTGGCGGCCGATGCGCCGCGGATACTGGCCGTGCTCGATTGGGAGCTGTCGACACTCGGCGATCCGCTGGCGGATTTCGCCTATCACCTGATGCAGTGGGATATGCCGCCGGCGGAAGCTAGCACCGGCTCGCTGGTCGGCTGCGATTTGGCCGCGCTCGGCATTCCCACCCGTGATGCCTATGTCGATGCTTATGTGAAGCGCACCGGACTCGATCCGCGACCCTATCTGCCGACGTACTCCGCCTACAATTTCTTCCGCATCGCGGCGATCCTGCAAGGCATCGTCGGCCGCGTGCGCGACGGCACCGCCACCAGCGCCCACGCGGCGGCGCGGGCTGAACTTGTCCGGCCGCTTGCCGCCAAGGCCTGGGAATTCGCCTGCCAGGCGCAGGCGGCTTGAGGCGGCGAGACCGATGAAGACCTTCGCGCTCGCGCTTGGTGGTGGCGGCGCGCGCGGGCTGGCGCACATCGCGGTCATCGAGGCGCTCGACGAGATGGGCATCAAGCCGGTCGCCATCGCCGGCACTTCGATCGGCGCCCTGGTCGGCGCCGCCTATGCGGCGTCGCTGCGCGGTAAGGATATCCGCCACCACGTCATCGCCTTCGCGCACAACCGCGCCGAAACCATGCGGCGCCTCATTCTGGCGCGCGCCGGAAAGCTCGCCGATTTGTTCGCCGGCGCCTTCGGTCATGCCGCGCAGATCGACGCCGAGAAATTCTGCGCACAGTTCCTGCCGGAAATGATCCCGGCGGATTTCTCCGATCTGCAAATTCCGCTCACGGTGATGGCGACCGATCTGCATCGCCGACGGGAGGCGCCGCTGACATCGGGACCGCTCCGCCCGGCTCTGGCCGCCTCGATCGCCATTCCCGGCCTGTTGCGGCCGGTCGCCCTCGACGGCCGCGTTCTCATCGACGGCGGCGCCACCAATCCGCTGCCGTTCGACCGGCTGCGCGGGCGTGCCGATTGCATCGTCGCCGTCGACGTGTTGAGCGTCCCGCCGGCCGAGCGCGGCGACATCCCGCGCCCCTGGGAGTGCATGTACACGACGCTCAACATCATGGGCAGCGCCATTGTCGCCGCCAAGCTCGGGCACGGCGCCCCCGACCTCCTGATCCGCCCCAATGTCGGCATCTTCCGCACCCTCGACTTCTATCAAGCGACCGCCATTTTTCGCGCCGCCGATGCGGTGAAGGCCGAGGTGAAGGAGAAACTCGCGGCATTGATTGGGGTCTGATACCAACGGTTCTTATCCGTGACTCACTCGCTGCGTCATGGCCGGACTTGTTCCGGCCATCCACGTCTTTGATTCAGCCCCGCTTTTAAGACGTGGATGCCCGCGACAAGCGCGGGCATGACGCGTCGGTATTGCCTGTCGCTGGTTGAGCCGGCATGCGGTTGACTGGGCGCGTGTCACTGGAACTTGATCTTCGCATTCAGCTTGCCGTCCTTGCCGTTGATCGCAAACGCATTGTTGCCGAAAGACACGATCTTGCCCTGAGGGCCGGCATCAACTCCGGTCTTGTTTCCCATAATTTTATCGTCATCGATGTAAAAGGTGCCCCTTCCCAGCATCTTAATGGCCGTGCTGTTGTCGATCAGTCTGCTGCCCGACACATAGACGGTCGGAGCGTATTGTTGGGCCGACACTATCGCGGCCCAATCAGGATTCGAATTAAAGCCATTGATGGTGCAATTGCGTATAATGACCGTCGAGTTATCAGCTCCGATACTGATCCCATAATATCCGCTGCCATTGCCCTCAATCGTCAAGCCATCGAGCGTGACGACACTCGGGGCATTGAAGTCATTTAGATTGATATTTACCCCGCCGTTGTCGAGCTTGACAGTGACATGAGCTTGCACTCCCGCCGCCAAGATGCTCAGGGGTTTAGTAATGTTTACTGGACCGTACTCTCCGGAGTCGAGAACGATGATCTCGCCGCCCTGTGCCGTCAGGCTAGCCGCTTGGCGGAACGTCTTACACGGGGCAACGCGCGAGCACGGGCCATTGACTGTGTCGTTTCCGGTGCTCGAGACCCACGTCTGCGTGTATTGCTGCTGCTGCGCCTGCACCGGCGCGGCGTCCGCAGCGACGATCGCTACCGCAGCAGCGAATGCAAAGAAAACTGCTCTCATGGCTGACCTTCCGTCTCGACGAGCCGCCGCATGCCGCGGCTAAGAGCCAAGATAGACTTCCGGAAAATACAAAATCAATCGAAGTTCGATCGTAAATTATGGAATTACGGTGACGCCTTGCATATTGCACCGAATACCCGCTCCGGTAGAGTGGGTCATGTCCCGTCGCTGCCGCATTGTCGTGCGCGGCCTGCCGCAGCATGTGACGCAACGCGGCAACCGGCGCCAGCGCGTGTTTTTCGCGGACGGCGATTTCGTCCTCCGCGGCACCGACCTGATCGGCATCGAACCCGAGCTCGGCGCGCTGCTGGCGGCCTAAGACCAGCACGAACGCATTTGCGGCGCACGTGTTTATGTGAAAGCCAATCCGGTATTGTAGGTGCCGCGGCCCCCGATTTGCCGCGCCAACGAACGAACCATATGGAAGCGCGCAGATGCCTGAGACCCAACGCGTGGCCATTCACGGCCTGAAGGTTGCCCGGATCCTCCACGACTTCGTCGTCAACGAGGTGCTTCTCGGCACCGGGATCGAGGCCTCGTCGTTTTGGCTGGGGCTTGATCGCATCATTCACCATTTTACCCCTTTGAACCGTGTGCTTTTGCAGCGCCGGGACGCGCTGCAGGCAAAAATAGACGATTGGTATAGGGGCCGGCGCGGCCGCCCGTTCAACGAGGCCGCGCACAGGACTTTCCTTGAGGAGATCGGTTATCTGGTCCCCGAAGGGCCGCCCTTCACAGTCGACACCGCCAATGTCGACGACGAAATCGCCGCCGTCGCCGGACCGCAACTGGTGGTGCCGATCAGTAATGCGCGCTATGCGCTCAACGCCGCCAACGCGCGATGGGGCTCGCTGTACGACGCGCTTTATGGCTCGGACGCTATTCCGCGGGACGGCCAACCGGCGCCGAGCAAAGGCTACGACCCCGAGCGCGGCAAGCGCGTGATCGCCTGGGCGCGGCGCTTCCTGGACGAGGCCGCGCCGCTCGCTTCCGGCTCGCATGCCGACGTCCAGGCCTATTCGGTCAACGGCGGGACGCTCACTGCGGCCTGCAAAGACGGCACGATGGTCGGACTCGCCGAACCCAAGCAGTTCCGCGGCTATCGCGGCCGTCCAGACGCCCCCGAAGCCATTCTGCTGGTGAACAACGGCTTGCATATCGAGATTGTCATCGACCGCGCGCATCCGGTCGGCCGCGACGATACCGCCGGCATCGCCGATGTCGTGCTCGAAGCGGCGCTCACCACCATCGTGGATCTGGAGGACTCGATCGCCGCGGTCGATCCTGAGGACAAGGTGGCGGCCTATCGCAACTGGCTCGGTCTATGCCAGGGAACGCTGGTCGAGACTTTTCAAAAGGACGGCAAGACCTTCACCCGTCGGCTCGCCGCCGACCGGCGCTATACGCAGCCCGATGGCAGCGTGCTCATCCTGCCGGGCCGCAGCCTGATGCTCATTCGCAACGTCGGCCATTTGATGATGGACGAGAGCGTGCTCGACCGCGACGGCAAGCCCGCTCCCGAAGGAATTCTCGATGCGGCGATCACCAGTCTGATCGCCCTCCATGATCTCAAGGGCCAGGGTCAATTCCGCAACAGCCGGACCGGCTCGATCTACATCGTCAAGCCGAAGATGCATGGACCGGATGAGGTCAAGTTCACCAACGACCTTTTTGCCGCGGTCGAGGACCTGCTCGGTTTGCCGCGCCACACGCTCAAGGTCGGCCTCATGGATGAGGAGCGGCGAACGACCGTCAATCTCATGGAGTGTATTCGCGCGGTGAAATCGCGGGTGTTTTTCATCAATACCGGCTTCCTCGATCGCACCGGCGACGAGATCCACACCGCCATGGAGGCCGGAGCCATGGTGCGCAAGGGCGAGATGCGCAATCAAGCTTGGCTGAAGGCCTACGAGGATTGGAATGTCGATATCGGGCTGGCCTGCGGCCTTCCCGGTCACGCCCAGATCGGCAAAGGCATGTGGGCGATGCCCGATCTGATGGCGGCGATGCTCAAGCAGAAGATCGCCCAGGTCGAGGCCGGCGCCAATACCGCCTGGGTCCCCTCGCCCACCGCGGCGACGCTGCATGCGACGCACTATCACCAGGTCAATGTCTTTCGGCGGCAACGCGAACTGGCGTCGCGGCCGCGCGCCAATCTCGACGATATTTTGACTGTTCCCGTCGCCCGTGGCGTGAATTGGTCGCCGGAGGAAGTCCAGCAGGAGCTCGACAACAACGCGCAGGGCATCCTCGGCTATGTCGTGCGCTGGGTCGAGCAGGGTATCGGTTGTTCGAAAGTTCCCGACATCAACAACATTGCGCTGATGGAGGATCGCGCGACCTTGCGCATTTCCAGCCAGCACATCGCCAACTGGCTCCGCCACGGCATCGCCTCCGAGAATCAGGTGATGGACACGATGAAGCGCATGGCGGCCGTCGTCGACAAGCAGAATGCCGGCGATCCCGCCTATTCGCCGATGGCGCCGCATTTTGAAACGTCGGTCGCGTTTACCGCGGCCTGCGATCTTGTTTTCAAAGGCGCGGTCCAGCCGAACGGCTACACCGAGCCGATCCTGCACGCGCGCCGGGCGGAATTTAAGCGGCGTCAAAAAGCTTGATAGGCCGACCCGCGGGCAGGCTGCTATAGTTGCTGCTATAGTTCGAGCGATAAAGGCTGCGGCGCCTGCAAGAATGTCGATCAACGAAGCGCCGCCCGGGAGAAGACGCCATGACCGACTTGAACCGCCGCCATGTTTTGGCCGGCGCAGCGGCTGCCGGTGCTGCGACCGCACTGACCCCGTTCACAATGTCGACCGCTCACGCCGCCGCGCCGCCGTCCGGCGCGCAGGCGCCCGGCTTTTATCGTTACAAGGTCGGCGGCTACGAATGCACCTCGATCAACGACGGCGCGCGCATCTTCCCGCTGACCGACACGTTCGTCAGCAACGTACCCAAGGCCGAGGCGCTGGCGGCTGCGGCAGCCGCCTATATGCCCGCGGGCATGGTGACGGTGCCGTACAATCCGCAGCTCATCAACACCGGCGGCAAGCTCGTACTGATCGACTGCGGCTTCGGCGCCGCCGCTTTCGAGTCGAGCAAGAGCGCGGTCGGCCGCACGCTGCGCAATCTCACCGCCGCCGGCGTCGAGGCCGCGAGCATCGATGTCGTCCTGATGTCGCATCTGCATCCCGACCACACCAACGGCATCCGCGCCGCCGATGGCACCATGGCCTTCCCGAACGCCGAGATCATGGTGCCGGCGAAAGATTGGGAATTCTGGATGAGCGAGGACAACGCCGCCAAAGCCCAGTCCAACGAGATGATGAAGAACTACTTCGCCAATGTGAGAAAGGTCTACGCCGGCATCGAGTCCAAGGTGACGAAGTACGACTGGGGCCAGGAAGTCATGCCCGGCATCACCTCGGTGGCGGCGCCGGGCCATACGCCCGGACACACCGCCTTCGTGCTTGCCTCCGGCTCCTCCAGGATTCTGCTCCAGTCCGACGTGACCAACATTCCGGAGTTCTTCCTGCGCAATCCGGACTGGCATGTGGTCTACGACGTCGATCCGGAGCAGGCTCAAGCCACCCGGCACAAATTCTACGACATGGCGTCGGCCGAAAAGGCGCTGGTGGTGGGTTTCCACTTCAGTTTCCCATCGATGGGCCACGTCGAGAAGGACGGCGCCAAATACCGGCTCATTCCGATCGCGTGGAATCCACTGCTCTGATCTGCCCCGAAAGGGCACTCTTTAGCGCTGTCGCGGACTATCCGCTAAGGGCCCAAACTCGGAAATGGCGGATTGGTCGATTGCCTCATGGGCAGTGCCTCGCGCGAGGTTTTCCTCCTTTAAATCAGGCCCGCCGAACTTGGCGAAGCCTTCGGCGATCTGAAAGACCGAGCAACGGCAGCACCCGGAGCGGTTAACCATCCGTTAACCGAACATATGCAAGTTGTTAACCATCAGAATCATCGAGCTCGGAGAGGCAAGTGTCGAGCCTCGTTAGCCAACGCCATTCGCTGATGTTTCGGCCGCGCTCCTACATGGCGTTCGCCATCACGCCGCGACCACCCATCGTGGACTGGCTCTCAGATCTCGATACCAGCCTGCAGCGCTCGGAGGCCTTTTTCGCCGGCCAGCACGTGGCGCTCGATCTATCGGCCGTCAACCTCAGCCCGAGTGCCATCGCCCAGCTCGTCGCCAATCTGGAGGAGCGCAACATCCGCGTGCTCGGCATCGAAGGGATTGATCCGGCCAAATGGCAGGCGGGACTTCCTCCTGTCCTTCGGGGCGGCCGCGGCACGCGAACCTCCGAGCCACCCGGGTCCATCGCCGCCGCCCCAGCTCCCGCGCCCGCCCGCCCGCCTTCGGAAAGCCCGCAGCCAGCGTCGCTGATGATCGAAGATCCGGTGCGCTCCGGACAATCCGTGATCTTCATCGAAGGCGATGTGACCGTTCTCGGTTCGGTCGGATCGGGTGCTGAAATCGTCGCCGGCGGATCGATCCACGTTTATGGCACGCTGCGGGGCCGCGCGCTGGCGGGCGCCACCGGCAATGCCCGCGCGCGCATCTTTTGCCACCGCGTCGAGGCCGAGCTTCTTGCGATCAATTCCTACTATCGCACGGCCGACGACATCGAGGACAGCCTGCGCAGCCGACCTGCTCAGGCTTGGCTTGAGGGCCACACGTTGCAAATTTCAGCGATGAACTAGAACAACGGAAAGGCAGTAAATATGGCGCAGGTCTTGGTCGTGACATCAGGCAAAGGCGGGGTTGGCAAGACGACGTCAACGGCCGCCCTCGGTGCCGCTCTTGCCCACGACGGCACGAAAGTCGTCGTCATCGATTTTGATGTCGGGCTACGCAACCTCGATCTGGTGATGGGCGCCGAGCGGCGCGTGGTCTTTGATCTGATCAACGTCATCAATGGCGTGGCGAAGCTGCCGCAGGCGCTCATCCGCGACAAGCGGCTGGAAAGCCTGCACCTGCTTCCGGCGTCGCAGACCCGCGACAAGGACGCGCTGACCGAAGACGGCGTCGCCAAAGTCATCGACGAGCTGCGGGAGAAATTCGACTGGATCATCTGCGACAGTCCGGCCGGGATCGAGCGCGGCGCCACGCTGGCGATGCGCTATGCCGATGCCGCCATCATCGTGACCAATCCCGAAGTATCCTCGGTGCGCGATTCCGACCGCATCATCGGGTTGCTCGATTCCAAGACGGTCAAGGCGGAGCGCGGCGAGCGCATCGACAAGCACCTCTTGATCACGCGCTACAGTTCTTCTCGGGCCGCCCGCGGCGAGATGCTGTCGATCGACGACGTGCTGGAAATCCTGTCGACGCCGTTGCTCGGCATCATTCCGGAAAGCCAGGAAGTGCTGCGCGCATCCAATGTCGGATCGCCGGTCACCCTCAGTAACCCGTTGAGCGCGCCAGCCCGCGCCTACTTCGATGCCGCACGCCGCCTCAAGGGCGAGCAGGTTTCCATGAGCGTCCCAAGCGAAAACAGAGGCATTTTCAACAGGCTATTCGCACGGAAGGCAGCATGAGCTTGTTCAACTTCTTTCGACGCGGCTCCGCGCCGATAGCGCGCGAGCGCCTCCAAATCCTCCTCGCGCACGAGCGCAACGCGGGCAGCCACCCCGATTTGCTGGGCGTTCTGCGCGAGGAGATCATTGCCGTCATCGGCCGGCATGTGGCGATTGACCCTGACAGGGTGCAGATCAAGATGGATCGCGGCAAATCGGTCTCGACGCTCGCGGTCGACATCGAGATCCCGAACCGAGACCAACTGTCGGGCGGGGCTGCTCGCCATAGCAAGCTAACCTTTGACGCAGGACGCGACGTGTTAGGAATGAGAGGCTCGGGAATTTGATGCGCACCATTGCACTGCTCACGCAAAAGGGCGGCGCGGGAAGAACCACGCTTGCGGCATCGCTCGCCGTGGCCGCGGCGCAGGCCGGCGAAAGGGTGATTGCGCTCGATCTCGATCCTCAGGCATCGCTGACCCGGTGGGGCAAGCGGCGCGAGGCTGCGAACACGCCCAACAAGGTCATGATCGAACCGCTCGAAGGCGAACGCCTGCCGCGGCTGCGCGACATTATAGAGGGGCTCGCCGGGGTCGGGTTTACGATCGCGATCTTTGACACCCCCGGCGCCGACAGCGCGGCGGCCCGCTTCGTGACGGAGGCCGCCGATATTTGCCTGCTGCCGACGCGTCCGACGTACTTGGACGTGGACGCGACGGCAGCGACGTTTCGCGCCGTCTTTCTGGCAAATCGCAAAGCTGCGTTCGTGCTCAACCAATGCCCGCCAACCTACCGCAGCTCGCGAACGAGCGACTCGGCCAAAGGCCTGACGCGCCTTGGTGTCCTGGCAGAGCCAATGCTGCACGCGCGGATGGATTTTCAGGATGCGATGGCGGCCGGGCTCGGTGTCACCGAATACGCTCGCACCGGCCGGGCGGCCCAGGAAGTCGGGGCGCTCTGGACCTGGATTCACGCCCAGTTTGAAGAGAACCGGACTATAACATCCGCCGACGACCAATCATGTCGGCAGGCGGCCGCTTAAGGCCCGTCCGGAGCGAATAACGCCTTTCATCGAAAGAGGGCGCGAACTAACGGCCGGACGTTTTGCGACAGGCGCTTTAGGAACCCATCACTATGCCGGCGCCAGCAAGGATCCGGCGCCGGTAACACGGCGTCGGCGCACGCAACCTTGTTTTGGCTTCTCGACAGCGGACTTTCATTCACGCCCGAGCTAGCGCCGTTCCTCGAAGAAGCTCTTGAGCAGCGCCGAGGCCTCCGCTTCGGCCAGTCCGCCATAGACCTCCGGCCGATGATGGCACGACGGCGAAGCGAAGAATTTCACGCCGTTGTCCACCGCGCCGCCCTTTGGGTCGGCGGCGCCGTAATAGAGCCGGCGGATGCGCGCGAACGCGATCGCGCCCGCGCACATCGCGCAGGGCTCGAGCGTGACATAGAGGTCGCAATCGGCCAGCCGCTCGGAGCCGAGCGCGGCCGCCGCCGCGCGGATGGCGACAAGCTCGGCATGCGCCGTCGGATCGCGGTCCACCACCGTGCGGTTGCCGGCCCGCGCGACGACCGTGCCGCCATGCACGACGACGCAGCCGATCGGCACGTCACCGCTTTCGCCGGCGGCGCGGGCTTCCTGCAGCGCCATGTTCATGAACGATATCATCGCCGATTGCCTGATCGATCGCCCGGGTCTATTGCCGGTGACAGTCATGGACGACAACAGCCAATTCGACAATGGCGGCGAGCGCATCGCCAAGGTGATCGCCCGCGCCGGGCTCGCCTCACGCCGCGAGGCCGAGGCCTGGATCGCCGCCGGGCGCGTCGCCGTCAACGGCGCGGTGATAAGTTCGCCCGCGCTCAACGTCACCGCGCGCGACCGCATCGAGGTCGATGGCAAACCGCTGCCGGCGCGCCAACGCACGCGGCTGTTCCTCTATCACAAGCCGCGCGGGCTTTTGACCGCGCACACCGATCCGCAAGGCCGGCCGACCGTCTTCCAGCATTTACCCCGGGACCTGCCCCGCCTGATCAGCGTCGGCCGGCTCGACTTCAATACCGAAGGGCTGCTTCTCCTCACCAATGACGGCGCGCTTGCCCGCGTCCTCGAATTGCCCGCGACCGGCTGGCTGCGGCGTTATCGCGTGCGCGCGCACGGCGCGGTGACGCAGCCGCAGCTCGACGAATTGCGCGCCGGGGTGACGGTCGACGGCGTCCGTTATGAGGCGATCGAGGCCACGCTCGACCGCGTGCAGGGCTCGAACCTGTGGCTGACTTTCGCCATCCGCGAGGGCAAGAACCGCGAGGTGCGCAACGTGCTCGGCCATCTCGGGCTGATGGTCACGCGGCTTATTCGTATTTCGTTCGGGCCGTTTCAACTCGGCGAGCTGGCCGAGGGCGCGGTCGAGGAAGTGCCGACGCGGGTGCTGCGCGCGCAGCTCGGCGAGCGCCTCGTGGCGCTCGCCGGCGCGGATTTTTCCGCGCCGATCGCCAAGCAAGCCGATCTCCCGCGGGACTTGCACCGTCGGCCGGAGCCAACCGCGACGCGGATTTCGAAGGATGACGGCGCAAACAAATCCGAACCACGCCGCACGGTCCGGCCGCGACCGGCGTCACCGGCGCACGCCTGGCGCCTACCCGAAGAGGATCGTCCGGGAAAGAAGCTGCGGCGCAAGTTCCGCGGCTCGCGCCGCGAGGACAACAAGCCGGCTGAACGATCGGCGGAGAAGCCCCGCGCCGGCTTGCTTAGCGACCGCAAAGGCCGCCGTGTGCTGGTCGAGCGCTTCGGTCAGAGCAAACCGCCGGAGGAGCCTAAAAGCGGCGCGCCTAAGCGCGGCCGACCGGGCCGGCGTGGTGCGCCTGATCGCTCCTCCGGCCCGCGGCCGCGGCGGGGAAAATAGAGCGCATCTCTTCACTTGAATCGATTCGGGCTCCAAGTATTTAGTGGAGCATGATCTTGTCGGAAAACCGGAATCCACTTTTCCGGATCATGCTCTGATGCGGGTCGTCGGCGGACGGCTGCGCGGGCGCGCGCTTGCGCCGCCGAAGTCGCAAGCGATCCGGCCGACCGCCGACCGGCTGCGCGAATCGCTGTTCAACATCCTTACGCACGCCCACGGCGATCCCGTCAGCGGCGCGCGCGTGCTCGATCTCTTTGCCGGCACCGGCGCGCTCGGCATCGAAGCACTATCGCGCGGCGCCGCATTCGCGTTGTTCATCGACGAAAGCGCGGAAGCGCGGGCGCTTATTCGCGAGAACGTCGCCGCGCTCGGCCTTGGTGGCGCCTCGCGCATTTTTCGCCGCGACGCCACCAAGCTCGGCCCCGCCCATCCGCTGGCGCCGTTCTCGCTTGTCTTCCTCGATCCACCGTACGGTCGCGGCCTCGCGGCGCAGGCGCTTACCGCGGCCCGCGCCGGAGGCTGGTTGGCGCCCGAGGCGCTCATCGTCGTCGAGGAGGCGGTGAAGCCGGCTTTCGTCGCGCCCGAAGGGTTTAGCGAACTCGAGCGGCGCCGCTATGACGACACCGAGTTTATTATCTTGAGGGCTATCTGACAAAAAGCTAGCGCCGCCCGAACAGCCGCTCGATATCGGTGAGCTTCAATTCCACATAGGTCGGGCGGCCGTGATTGCACTGGCCGGAATTAGGCGTGACTTCCATCTCGCGCAGCAGCGCGTTCATCTCGGCCGGCTTGAGCCTGCGCCCGGCGCGCACCGAGCCGTGACAGGCCATGGACGACGCGACCTGCATCAGCCGGCGTTCCAGTGGCAACGCCTCGTCCCATTCGCTCATGTGCTCGGCGAGGTCGCGAATGAGGCCGGCGCCGTCGATCTCGCCGAGCAGCGCCGGCGTCTCGCGCAGCGCCACCGCGCCGGGGCCGAACGATTCGAGCACGAGCCCGTAACGCGCTAGTTCCTCGCCGCGGCCAATGAGCCGCTCGACGTCGGCTTCGTCGAGCTCGACGATCTCCGGGATGAGCAGGATTTGGCGGGCGACGCCGCTCTTGTCGATGGCGGCCTTGAGCTTCTCATAGACGATGCGTTCGTGGGCGGCGTGCTGATCGACGATGATGAGCGCATCGCTGGTCTGCGCCACGATGTAGGTGTCGTGGACCTGCGCGCGCGCGGCGCCGAGCGGATGATTGAGCGCATCGGCGGCGACCTCCGCAGCGATGCCGGCATCGGAGGAAACGCCGAGATCGACTGCCGGCATGCCGGTGTCGAAGGAACCCTGTGCCGGCTCGGCAAAGCCGCTGCCGGCACGCCAGCGGCTCGGCTCGCCGGGCCGCGCCGGCGACCGCCGCCAGTCCCAGCTGCGCCGCGGCGCCGCGGCCGCCGGCCGGAACGCCGCGATGGTGGCGCTGCCGCCGGTTGTCGCCGCGCGGGTAGCTTCGCAGGCGAGCGCTCCTTTGAGCGCATGTACGATCAACGCGCGGACCAGGCCGGCATTGCGAAAGCGCACCTCGGCCTTGGCCGGATGCACGTTGACATCGACCTCGCGCGCCGGAAGCGTCACAAACAGCGCGACCAGCGGGTGGCGATCGCGCGGCAGATAATCGGCGTAAGCCGCGCGCACCGCGCCGATCAGGAGCTTGTCGCGCACCGGCCGGCCATTGACGAACAGATATTGGCCGAGCGCATTGGCCCGTGTCAGCGTCGGCAGCGCGGCAAAGCCCTCGACCGCGACGCCGTCGCGTTCGGCCGCGATCTCGACGGCGTTGGCGCGGAAGTCGGCGCCGAGCACGTCGCCGAGCCGGGCGAGCCGCCCGGTGGCGCCCGGCAGCGTCGCGGCAAAGGTCACCGGCGCGCGCTCCTCGCCGGCGAGCGTGAAGGCGACATCCGGCCGGCTCATGGCAAGCCGGCGCACCACCTCGCGCACCGCCTCGGCCTCGGTGCGATCGAGCTTGAGAAATTTCAATCGCGCCGGCGTCGCGTAGAACAGGTCGCGCACCTCGACGCGGGTGCCGGCGCCGAGCGCCGCCGGTTTCAGCTCCGACTTGGCGCCGGCCTCGACTTCGATCGACCAGGCGTGCGGCTCGCTTCTGTGGCGCGTCGCGATGGCAAGCCGCGCCACGGCGCCGATCGAGGGCAGCGCCTCACCGCGGAAGCCGAGGGTACGGATCGAGACGAGGTCGTCGTCGGCGAGCTTGGAGGTGGCATGGCGCTCGACCGCCAGCGCCAAGTCGGCGCGCGTCATGCCCTCGCCGTCGTCGGTCACGCGAATGAGTCGGCGGCCGCCGCCGTCGGTCAGCACGTCGATGCGCGTGGCGCCGGCATCGAGTGCGTTTTCGATGAGCTCCTTGACCGCGCTCGCCGGGCGCTCCACCACCTCGCCGGCGGCGATGCGGTTGATGATGGCTTCGGAGAGCTGGCGGACGGGCATGGGCGACTCGCTCGCGGAGCAAACTAACCCGGATTGGGCGGCAGCGAAATCCGGGGTTGTTTCACTCGAACGACGGCTTAGCGCGGCGCAGCTGCTTTAATCCGGCACGGCGCTTCTTGCCTTCGATGCGGCGCTCACGCGACGCCCGCGTCGGCCGGGTCGGTCGCCGTGGCCGCGGTGGAATGGCCGCGCGGCGGATCAAATCGATCAGGCGATCGAGCGCGTCCTGCCGGTTGCGCCCCTGGGTGCGGTGGCGCTGCGCGATAATGACCAGAACGCCGTCGCGGGTGAGCCGCGTGCCGGCGAGCCGCTCGAGCCGCGCCCGCACATCGTCGGTGAGCGACGGCGATCCCCGCACGTCGAAACGAAGCTGCACCGCGGTGGCGAGCTTGTTGACGTTCTGCCCGCCCGGGCCCGAGGCGCGCACGAAGCTTTCCTCGATCTCACGCTCGTCGATGCTGATATGGGCGGTAACGCGGATCATCGAAAAGTAGCTCGCTCGACACGGGCTACATACTACGCCTGCGCCACCTAATTGGCGCTGGTCGAAACGATCCCCTCCGGCCGGCCGACGACGGTGACCAGGAGCCCGCCGTTGAGCAGGCGCTTGGCCACGCGTTTCGCGTCGTCGAGCGTCACCGCGTCGATCAATTGCGACCGCCGGGTGATGTAATCGATGCCGAGATCGTCGCGCTGCAGCTGCACCAGCAACGCGGCGATCTTGCTCGAACTATCGAGATTGAGCGCAAACGAGGCCTTGATATAGGCCTTGGCCTTGGCGAGTTCCTCCGGTGTCGGCCCGCCTGCGGCCAGCCGGTGGATTTCCGCTTCGACCAGATCGACGGTTTCGCCGCTGCGGTCGGCCCGCGTCGCGGTGGCGCCGAAGAACAAAGCGGCATGATCGAGCAGAACCAGGCCGTCGTCGACCGAATAGGCGAGGCCGCGCTTCTCGCGCACTTCGCGGTAAAGCCGCGAGGAAAACGTGCCGCCGCCGAGAATTTGATTGACGATGTAGGCGGCCATGAAATCCGGATCCTTGCGGGCGATGCCGGCGCCGCCGAACGTGATCACCGTCTGCGGCACGTCGAGCTTGACCATGATGCGCTGGCCGAGCCCTTGCGGCGCCACACTGGCGACCGGGGCGAGCTCCGGCTTTGCCGGAAGCCCGCCGAACACGCGGTCGAGCATCGCTTTTACCGTTTCAGCGTCGATGTCGCCGACGACGGCGACTTTCAGGTTTGCCCGCGCCAGCACCCGCTGCGTATAGGTTCTGAGATCGTCGATGGTGATGTTGGCAACCGATTCCAGCGTGCCGCTCACCGGGTGGCCATAGGGATGGCCGGCGAATGCGGTGTCCCACCAGCGCCGCGAAGCGATGTCGGTCGGGCTGGTGGTGGCACGCCGCAGCACCGACAGGACCTGCGAGCGGATGATCTCGACCGCAGGCGGATCGAAGCGCGGCGCGGTGAGCGCCAGGCGCAGATCGTCGAACGCCTCGTCCCTGTTCTCCACCAGCGTGCGCAGCGAGCCGTGCAAGGTGTCGTGCTCGGCTTCAAAGCTCAACTCGATGGCCTTGCGCTCCAGGCGACCGTGAAAGGTCGTGGAGTCGAAATCGCCGGCGCCTTCGTCGAGCAGCGAGGCGACCAGGTTCGCCGTGCCGGCTTTGCCGGCCGGATCCTGAGCGGCACCGCCGACGAAAGCGAAATTCACGGCGATAAGAGGGACTGCCGGCTCGCGCACCAGCCAGGCCTCGATGCCGCCGGGGCTCACCACGCGCTCGATCGTCGTGGCGCCAGCCGGCGCGGCGAAAACAACAAGCGCAGCGACGGCGACGGCACCGCGGCGCAGGAGGGAGCGGCTCAAGGCCGGCGTCATCGCATTCACGAGTGCTTCTCCTCCGGCTGCAGGCTGTTGACGAGATAGCCGGTCACCGAGGCGCGGCGGTCGAGCCAACTCCGCGCGGCCTGATGCACGGCGTCGGCCGTCACGGCGCGAATGGCCTCGGGCCAGTTGCGCACCATGTCGACGGTCTGGCCGGTCGCCAGCGCGGCACCGTACCAGCGCGCCAGCGTCGCCTGATTGTCCTGCGCGTAGATGGCGTCGGCGATCAGCCGGTTCTTGGCGAGGTCGAGCTCGTCGGCGGTGATGCCGTGTTCGCTGACGTCGGCCAGAACCGCGTCGATCGCCGTCTCGACGTCGTGCAGGGTCTTGCCCGGCTTCGGCGCGCCGTAGACGCCGAACTTGCCGTAATCGAGCGCCGTCTCCGAATAATAGGCGCCGGCGCTGAGCGCGATGCCCTGCTCCACCACGAGCGTGCGGTAGAGGCGGCTGTTGGCGCCGCTGCCCAGCACATGGGCCAACACCTCCAGCGCCTCGCTCTCACCGGGTTTGGCCGTGGTCCGCGACGGCGCGAGATAAAAGCGGGTCAGGCTCGGCTGTTCGACCCGAGCATCGGCGAGCGTCACGGTGCGCGGCGCCTCCTGCACCGGCTCGCTTGGCCGCCGGCGCGGTGCGATTTCGGCGCGTGGCGCAATTTTGCCGTAGGTTTCCTCGGCGTCTGCCTTGACTTCCTCGGGCGTCACGTCGCCGGCAATGACCACGATGGCATTGTTCGGCGTGTAGAAGCGGCGATAGAATGCTAGAGCGTCGTCGCGGCCGAGGCTTTCGATCTCGGACCGCCAGCCGATCACCGGCCGGCCGTAGGGATGGTTGAGATAGAGCGCGGCGTCCATCTGCTCGACCAGGCGGCCGTTCGGATTGTTGGCGACCCGCATGTTCTGCTCTTCGAGCACGACATTCAGCTCGGGACGCACGACCGCGTCGGTCAGCACCAGGCCGGTGATGCGATCGGCCTCGAACGCCATCATCTCTTTGAGGTGTTCGCGCGGCACACGCTGGAAAAACCCGGTATAGTCGCCGGCAGTGAACGCATTCTCCTGACCGCCGATTTCGGCCACTTCCTGGGAGAAGCGATTGCCGGGGTTTTGTGCCGTGCCCTTGAACATCAGATGTTCGAGGAAGTGGGCGAGGCCGGATTTGCCCGGCGTCTCATCGGCGGCGCCGACCTTGTACCAGATCATGTGGGTGACGACCGGCGCTCGATGGTCCGGCACCACGACGACTTCAAGACCGTTGCCGAGGGTGAAGTCCGCAACCTTGGACTCGGTCCCGGCGCGCGCGACGCCTGCGGCGCCGACGAGCGCGAGCAGGAGAATAAGCGTCTTCGACACGAATTGAGCCTCCCCAAGCTTGATCGAGCGCCTGTCACCCGGAACGGCAAAAAGTCCGCCGCAGCCGTTCAGTTTGCCCGTCGGACACTCGCCAGTCAGTCAGGCAAAGACGCTCCTCGTCCCTCCGGAGCGTCGCCCGGTCGCCGCTAGTTCCCGGTCTGGTTCTCTGGTTGGGTCGCCGGTGGCGTCACCGGCTGCGCCGCCGAAGGCGTCTCTGGTTGCGGCGCCGCCGGAGGCGCAGCCTGGGTCCCGGCTGGGGCCGCTGTAGCGTTGGCAGTTTTCGGCTTCGCCTTCTTGTCCGGGCCGATGCCGTAAGGATGATCCGGCGACGGCGTGCGGTAACCGGTCGGCGGATCCGTCAGGCTGTCGCGCGCCGGCTCACCGGTAAACGTCGCGTATTCTTCCTGGTTGAACCAGGTTGCAGGGTTATACCAGGCCTTCTTCTCGAAGGGTGGAGGTGGGGCCGTCTGGACAGTTGTCCCGTTGGGTGCCGCAGGTGGGACGTTGGCCTTGCGG
>Ga0187891_1000371_pt1 | contig 45883 bp, 53 predicted proteins | sample June2016WEW_21_4_FD_132990 | JGI IMG/M metagenome (GOLD analysis project Ga0187891, IMG submission 132990) | Peatland microbial communities from SPRUCE experiment site at the Marcell Experimental Forest, Minnesota, USA - June2016WEW_21_40 | ecosystem: Environmental > Terrestrial > Soil >... | reverse complement strand
GCTCCCGGAACGGGCTGCAGACGAGCCCGCGCTGGTGATCGACGTCGAGGGCTTTGAGGGCCCGCTCGACCTCCTGCTGACGCTCGCCCGCCAGCAGAAGGTGGACCTGGCCAAAATCTCGATTCTGGCGCTTGCCGACCAGTACCTTGCCTTCATCGAAGAGGCGCGCAAGCTGCGGTTGGAGCTTGCCGCCGATTACCTGGTGATGGCCGCGTGGCTCGCCTATCTCAAATCGCGCCTGCTGCTGCCCGAGCAGACCGAGCCCGACGGCATCAGCGCCGAGGACATGGCGACCGCGCTGGCGCAGCGTCTGCGACGGCTCGAGGCGATCCGGCAGGTGGCCGAACAACTGCTCAACCGGCCGCAGCTCGGCCGTGAGGTGTTTCTGCGCGGCCGGCCGGAGCCGATCGCCGAGATCAAGCGGCCGCAATGGTCGGCAACGCTCTACGATCTGCTTTCAGCCTATGCGGGGCAGCGGCAGAAGCAGGCCAGAGCCTTCGTGCGCGTGCCCAAGCGCACGGTGTGGTCGCTCGCCGAAGCGCGTGAGGCGCTGGAACGGCTGATCGGCCGCGCGACCGACTGGTGCGTGCTCGATGACTATCTCATTGCCTACATGGTCGAGCCCTCGCATGCCGCGACAGTTCGCGCCTCGAGCTTTGCCGCAGCACTGGAATTGGTGCGCGAGGGTCGCCTGGAAATGCATCAGCACGCGGCGTTTGCTCCGCTCTACGTCCGCCAGCGGCAGGGTCGGGACGAAGGCGGAGTTGTGGTGGAACCGGGGAATGGATGAGGGGGAGGCCGACATGATCTCCAATGTCGCGGAAATGCGTGTGATCATCGGCGATAAAGATTCCGAGGAGCGGGCCGAGGAGTTGCGCATTCTCGAAGCGCTGCTGTTTGCGGCCGAGGAGCCGCTCGACGAGAAGACGCTGGCGGCACGGCTGCCGGCCGGAAGCGACCTGCACGGGCTGCTCGTCCAATTGCAAAAGGACTATGCGCCGCGCGGCGTCAATCTCGTACGCGTCGGCGGCAAATGGTCGCTGCGGACGGCGAGCGATCTCGCCTGGCTGCTGACGCGCGAGACGGTGGTCACGAAGAAGCTGTCGCGCGCCGCCATCGAGACGCTCGCCATCGTCGCCTACCATCAGCCGGTGACGCGCGCGGAAATCGAGGATATTCGCGGCGTGACCACGTCGAAGGGTACCCTCGACGTGCTTCTGGAGACCGGCTGGATTAGGCTGCGCGGGCGCCGCAAGGCGCCCGGCCGGCCGGTGACGTATGGAACCACAGAGGCGTTCATGTCCCATTTTGGGCTTGATGCGCTCAGCGACCTGCCCGGCCTGGACGAGCTCAAAGGCGCCGGCCTCATGGACAAATCGCTGCCGGCCGGCTTTACCGTGCCGGTGCCTTCCGACGATCCGGCCCTGCGGGACGATGAAGACCCGTTAGAACCCGGAGATCTCGATTTCGGGCTGGCGCCGCCAGCAGAACGCACCGAGGAATAGCCGGCCGGCCTGCGGCTTGACGGCACGTCGTGTTGTGCTTGTTTTTGCCGCCCCCCAAGCCTAGTTTCTGGCTGAATTCACGCCTTAACGCGGGCGCGCCTGCGCACGGAGGATTTCATGGGCTCTCTGAGCATCTGGCACTGGCTCATCGTCGGCGCCGTCCTGCTGCTGGTCTTCGGCGGGCGCGGCAAGATTTCGGACATGATGGGCGATGTCGCCAAGGGCATTAAAGCCTTTAAGAAAGGTATGTCCGAAGAGGAGGCCGCCGACGCCGCGAAGTCCGAAGCGCCGGTCAAGTCGATCGACCACCAGCCGGCCGGCGAGGTCAAGCGGCGCGCCGAGACCGAGAGCAAGGTCGGGGGCACACTGTCCTGATGTCCCTTGCGGCTGGTCCCGCCGGACGTTCGGCCGGCGGTTGACGCGGAACGGCGGTTGAGCCGGCCGGGGAGTTTCCATGTTCGACATCTCTTGGACCGAGTTCCTGCTCATCGGCGTGGTGGCGCTGATTGTGATCGGGCCCAAGGAATTGCCCGCGGTCTTGCGCACGCTCGGGCAATGGACGCGCAAGGTGCGCAGCATGGCCGCCGACTTCCAGAACCAGTTCCAGGAAGCCATGCGCGAAGCGGAAATGGCCGACCTCAAGAAGGACATCGACGACATTGCCCACGGTATCAAGCGTTTCGACCCGCTCAAGGACGTGCGCGCCGATGTCGAGGCGGCGGGAAAGGACATTCAGTCTTCGCTGGAGCAACCGCCGGCATCGGTAACCCCCGCGACCGGGTCCACCGAAACGGCCCCGTCGACCGAGATCGCCGCTCCCGTCTCGTTACCGTCTGAGCCGGCGCCGGCCCCCACCGCCGAATTTCCCGTCGCCGAGGCCGCCGCCGACCTGCGCGACACGAATGTCGTCGGTGCGGCCACCGGCCCGGTCACGCCGGAAGCGGCCGAGAATGCCGCCGGCGAATTCCCCGCTTCGGAAGCGCCTAGCTACGCCCGCGAAAAGGCTGTCGTGGCCGCGGCCACAGCTCCGGTCGCGCCGGAGGGTGCCGAGACAATCGCCGAGCCGGAAAGGACGGGGCAAGGAGGATGACCACCGACGACGAAGAAAAGGCGATCGACGCCACCAAGGCGCCGTTGATGGACCACTTGGTCGAGCTGCGCGGGCGGCTCATCAAGGCGCTCGCCGCCTTCGCGCTTGCCGCCGTGGTCTGCTTCTTTTTCGCCCGTCAGATCTACAACGTGCTGACCTGGCCTTACATCTGGGTGGCCGGGCCGGAGAATTCCAAATTCATCTATACCGGCCTGCTCGAATATTTCGTCGTGCAGCTCAAGCTGTCGTTGTTCGGTGCGGCGTTCATCGCCTTCCCGGTGATCGCCAGCCAAATCTACATGTTCGTCGCCCCGGGGCTGTATCGGAAGGAACGGCAGGCATTCCTGCCTTATCTCGTCGCCACGCCGGTCTTCTTCGTGTTTGGCGCGTCGATCGTCTATTTCGTGGTCTGGCCGATGCTGGCGCGCTTTTCGCTCGGCATGCAGCAATTGGGCGGTCCCGGCCAGGCGACGATCGAGCTGTTGCCGAAGGTCGAGGATTACCTCGCGCTGATGATGAAGCTCATTCTCGCCTTCGGCATCGCCTTCCAGCTTCCGGTGATCCTGACGCTGCTTGGCCGCGTCGGTCTCATCACCTCGGATCAGCTCAAATCGAAGCGCCGCTATTTCATCGTCATCGCCTTTGTGATCGCGGCCGTGCTCACGCCGCCCGACGTGCTCAGCCAGATGTCGCTTGCGCTGCCGCTGGTCGCCCTCTACGAGGGCTCGGTCTGGTCGGTGCGCTGGGTCGAAAAGCGGGCGGCGGCCGATCGCGCGGCTGCTGCCGCGGCCGCGTCAGCCAAGCCCGCGGAGTGATTGGCGCGTATTATTCGCGTTGTTGATTCGTCATGCCCGGGCTTCCCCCCGGGCATCCATGTCTTGAGCTTTGGTCCATGCACGACATCCGCTTCATCCGCGATAATCCCGACGCCTTCGACCGCGCGCTGGCGCGGCGCGGACTTCCGCCGCAAGCGCAACGGCTGATCGCACTTGATGAGAAGCGGCGGGAAAAAATCCTTGCGCTCGAAATAGCGCAGGCGCGCCGTAACGCCGCGTCGAAGGAAATTGGCGAGGCGAAGAAGACCAAGGACGAGGAAAAGGCCAAGGGCCTGCTGATCGAGGTCGCGGCGCTGAAGGAATCGATCCCGGCCATGGAGGCGCAGGAAAAAGCGGCCTCCAAGGAGCTGGAAGACGCGCTCGCGGAAATTCCTAATCTGCCGCTCGACGACGTGCCCGACGGCAAGGACGAAAAGGACAACGTCGAGCATCATCGCTTCGGTGCGATGCGAAATTATGCATTCAGGCCGAAGCAGCATTTCGATCTTGGTGAAGCGCTCGGCCAGATGGATTTTGAGACCGCGGCCAAACTCTCCGGCGCGCGCTTCGTCGTGCTGAAGAAGGGTCTCGCGCGGCTCGAACGCGCGCTGGGACAATTCATGCTCGATGTGCATACGAGGGAGCACGGATACACCGAAGTCGCGCCACCGATTTTGGTGCGCGACGAGGCGATGTTCGGCACGGCACAATTGCCAAAATTTGCGGAGGATCAATTTGCGACGGTAAATCAAAATGAGGTCAATCGAGTCTCAAACGAATTCATTACTAGGTCGATCAAGGAAACTATCGAGCGTATGCCTCAAATTCTGAGCGAAATTGAAAAGGAAACGGGTAAACGTGTCGACCCTGCCCACGCTGCTCGGCGGCTGGCGGAAGTTATAGATGCTGACATGCCCAACTATAGAGAAGAGTTGCGGAAATCACTGTCCGAGTTATTCCGTCTTTGGCTCATCCCCACAGCCGAAGTCCCGCTAACCAACCTCGTTCGCGAATCCATCGTCGACGAAGCGCAATTGCCGATGCGGGTGACCGCCTGTACGCCGTGTTTCCGCGCCGAGGCCGGTGCCGCCGGCAAGGACACGCGCGGCATGATCCGCCAGCATCAGTTCACCAAGGTCGAGCTCGTCTCGATCACGACGCCTGAGCAAAGCAGGGACGAGCACGAGCGCATGCTGTCCTGCGCCGAGGAGATTTTGCGCCGGCTCGATCTGCATTATCGCGTGGTGACGCTATGCACTGGCGACATGGGATTTGCCTCGCAAAAGACGTACGACATCGAGGTCTGGCTGCCAGGCCAAAATATGTACCGCGAGATTTCGTCGTGCTCGATCTGCGGCGATTTCCAGGCGCGGCGCATGAATGCGCGCTATCGCACCAAGGAAGGGCGTACCGTGCGCCACGTGCACACGCTCAACGGCTCCGGCGTCGCCGTCGGCCGCGCGCTGGTCGCGGTGATGGAGACCTATCAGCAGGAAGACGGCGCGGTCGCCGTGCCGGAGGCGCTCGCGCCCTACATGGGCGGAATAAAGAAGATCGAGAAACGATGAGCCCGATGCGCATCCTGATCACCAACGACGACGGCATCCACGCCGAAGGGCTCGACGTGTGCGAGAAGATCGCGCGCGGGCTCTCCGACGACGTCTGGGTGATCGCGCCGGAATACGACCAGTCCGGCGTCGCCCATTCGCTCTCGCTCAACGATCCGCTGCGGCTGCGGCAAATCGGCGAGCGCCGTTTCGCGGTGCGCGGCACGCCGACCGATTGCGTCATCATGGGCGCGCGCCACCTGCTTGACGGCAAGGGTCCCGATCTCGTGCTCTCCGGCGTCAATCGCGGCCGCAATGCCGGCGAGGACGTGATCTATTCCGGGACCGTCGCCGGCGCGGTGGAAGGTACCGTGATCGGCGTTCCATCGCTGGCTTTGTCGCAAGCCTATGCGGGGCGCAGCGGACGTGAACCCTATTGGGAGACCAGCCTGCGCTATGGACCCGACATCATTCGCCGCGTCGTCGCCGAGGGCATCCCGCGCGACGTGCTGATCAACGTCAATTTTCCCGATTGCCCGCCGGACGAAGTCAAGCGGATCGCGGTCACCGCCCAGGGCCGGCGCGCCGGCCAGGAGCGGCTGGAAATCGATCGGCGCAAAGACGGTCGCGGTAATCCCTATTACTGGATCGCTTATGTACGCCACGGCTTTGCCAAGGCGCCAGAGGGCACCGATCTCGCCGCGCTCGAGGAGGGCTGCATCGCGGTCACGCCGCTGCGGCTCGACATGACCGACGAGCCCTATATGACGAAGCTCGCTGAACTGTTCGAGTAAGAGACCGTCAACTGCGGACGCGGGGCGCGGCCGCCTCGATCGCTTGTGCGAGCGCGTCCGCCTGGAACGGCTTCTGCAGGGTCGGCGTGTTGCGATACGGTTCCGGTACGCCGCGCTGGCCGTAGCCGGTGGCGAACACGAATGGCAGTCCGCGATCGATCAGGATCTCGACCACCGGCGAAATCGGCTGGCCATTGAGATTGACGTCGAGGATGGCGACGTCGAATGCGCCTTCTTTCGCCAGCGCCAAAGCCTCCTCGATCCGGCCGGCTTCGCCGGCGAGCGTGTGGCCGAGGTCCGCGAGCATGTCCTGGAGCAGCATGCGGATCATCAACTCGTCCTCGACCACAAGGACGCGCTTGCCCGCAGGAGATTTCACCGCTGCATTCATTTGCCGCCCCGTGTCTAGCATTCGAAATTACTTCGCAATCCACCTGTGCATCAATCGCCGCCGGTCGGCAAACACGGACCCTACGCCGCATTGAGAACCACAACGTCGAAAGCGCACGATCGGTTCCGAGTGTGGCTTGCTCGGTCTGGTGCCTGCCGCCAAAGCAGGGCCGGACAACAGACCCGCGATACCCGAACACCCGGTGCAAGCCATCGCGGCATAATGGTAGAACACGCCGTGGCGCGTTCAGAAGAGCGAGGTCAAGGTGACCGGAATCAAAGCGGCTGATGTGGAACGCATGGAGTTTCAGCTCGGGCTGCGCCGGCGTGGCATCAGCGACCAGACGGTGCTGCGCGCCATGGAGAAGGTGCCCCGCGAGCAGTTCGTCGCTTCTACCTTTACCGACAGCGCCTATGCCGACCAGGCGTTGCCGATCGCCTGCGGGCAGACCATCAGCCAGCCCTACGTCGTCGCCTATATGACGGAGCAGCTCGAAGTCGAACCGCACCACCGCATTCTTGAAATCGGCACCGGCTCCGGCTACCAGGCCGCCATTCTCTCGCGGCTGGCACGCGAAGTCGTGAGCATCGAGCGCTACCGGACGCTCGCCGATACCGCACGCGAACGCCTCAAGACGCTGAGATATACCAACGTCACCGTTCTCACCGGGGACGGCTTTGCCGGCGCGCCGGAGCGCGCGCCTTTCGACCGCATCATCGTCACCGCCGCCGCCGAGGACGTGCCCGAAGCGCTGGTCGATCAGCTTGCCGAGGGCGGCATAATGGTGCTGCCGTTGGGTCCGCGCCACGGCACGCAGCACATCGTGAAGCTTTTCAAGGCGGCAGGCGGCGGACTGACACGCCAAAATCTCATCGCCGTGAGGTTTGTGCCGCTGTTGCGCGGCCAGGCGCGGGAGTTGTGACGATTTTATCGCAACCCAGCATTATTTGTTTCTTGTTCGGATACTTAAAGCCCTGTTTACCGCAACGATGTTTATTCGCTCGTAGGTAAAGTTGCGTGCGAGCGAGTCACCATGTGCGCCTTGCGTCGTTCGGCCGTTGGGCCCCAATTGGTTGTCATTGCGTTAATCGGATTCGGCGCCGCCAGTTGCAGCAGCGATTCCGGCCGCTTTTCGGACGTGTTCGGCTCCGACAGCGCTTCGCGCAATGAAGCGACCGGCTCGATCCCGCAGGGCGGCAACCGCGTCGAAAGCCGGCCCCTGCCGCACTTGGCCAGCAATGCCGGGGAGGGGGTCTCAGGCGGCGGCCGGGGCATGGGCTCCTACCAGCCCGGCAACAGCGAGGTCACCGGCTCCTTGCCGCCAGCGGCCCCACCGCCGCCGGTCTGGACCTGGGAAGGCGGCACCCCGATCACCGTGGCCCCTGGCGAGAACCTCGAGACGCTGTCGCGGCGGTACGGTGTGCCAGTCGCGGCCATCATGGAGGCCAACAGCATCACGGCTCCGGCCGTGGTGCGTCCCGGTCAACACCTGGTTATTCCGCGCCGCCGCGGACTAGCGGCGGCTCCGGCAGCGCCGCAGACGCGCCTTGCCACGACCGCGGCGACCGTACCCTCGACCGCGCCGGTCGGCCCACCGCGGACTGCGCTGGCGCCGACCACGAGCGTCCATGTCGTGGCGCCGGGCGAGACACTCCACAGCATTGCGCGGCTCTACGGCAAGCCGGTGCTGGCGCTGGCCAAGGCCAACAATATCCCGCCGGACACCATGGTGAAGATCGGCGAGCGCATCGTCATTCCCGACGTCCGGGCAGCCTCGGCGCCAACGCCGCCAGCCCCGGTCGGCCCGCGCGCCGAAGCGCCGGCCGCCGCCGCCGCCGCCCCGGCCGGACCAAATCTCGCCACCGCCGAATCTCCCCATAGCGCACGGCTTGCCACGCCGGTTGCGCCGAGCGGCCAGGAAAGCGCGGTGAAGACCGCGGAACCCGCCGGCGCGCTGCCATCATTCCGTTGGCCGGTGCGCGGCCGCGTCATCGCCGGCTTCGGGCCGAAGCCGAACGGCCTGCAAAACGATGGCATCAATCTCGCCGTACCCGAGGGCACGCCGGTCAAGGCGGCGGAAGACGGCGTCGTCGCCTATGCGGCAACGAGCTCAAGGGCTACGGCAATCTGGTGCTGGTGCGCCACAGCAACGGTTTCGTCACCGCCTATGCGCATGCGAGCGAAATCCTGGTCAAGCGCGGCGACACGGTCAAACGCGGCCAGGTGATCGCCAAGTCGGGGCAGACCGGAAATGTCACGGCGCCGCAACTGCACTTCGAGATCCGCAAAGGCGCCACGCCGGTCGATCCGTCGCAATACCTCAACGGCGCCTGATCGTCATTCCGGAAGGCCGCGGAGCCTGTCATCGGGCCGGCCACTTCGGGCCGGACCCGTTGGCGGCTTCCGGAATGACGCGTCAGCAATTCAGCCTTCCATTTTCACGCCAAGCCGGCCCGCCAAGTCCTGGACATATTGCCAGGCCACGCGGCCGGAGCGCGCGCCGCGCGTCGTGGCCCATTCGAGCGCTTCGCGGCGCAGTTCGGCGCCGGCAAGCGGGATGCGGTAACGGGCGACATAGCCCTCGACCATGGCGAGGTATTCGTCTTGGCTGCAGCGGTGGAAGCCAAGCCACAATCCGAACCGGTCCGATAGCGAGACCTTCTCCTCGACCGCCTCGCCGGGATTGATCGCGGTGGCGCGCTCGTTCTCGACGATGTCGCGCGCCATCAGGTGGCGCCGGTTCGACGTGGCGTAGAAGATGACGTTCTCCGGCCGGCCCTCGATGCCGCCTTCGAGCATGGTCTTCAGCGCCTTGTAGGTGGTGTCTTCGGCCTCGAAGGAGAGGTCGTCGCAAAACACGATGAATCGCTGCCGCGTATGCCGCAGCAGGCCCATCAGCTCCGGCAGTGACTCGATGTCCTCGCGATGAATTTCGATCAGCTTGAGCCCGGCGGCGGGATGCGCGGCGCCGACCGCGGCATGGGCGGCCTTGACCAGCGAGGATTTCCCCATCCCGCGCGCGCCCCATAACAGCGCATTGTTGGCCGGCAAGCCGCGCGCAAAGCGTTCGGTATTCTCGACCAGGAGGTCGCGCACCCGATCGATGCCTTTGAGAAGCGACATCTCGACACGGTTGACGCGGCGCACCGCCGCGAGCCTGCGCCCCTCGGGATGCCAGACGAACGCCTCGGCGGCGGCAAAATCGGGCCCCGGCGGCGAGGGCGGCGCAAGGCGCTCCAAGGCCTCGGCGATCCGACCGAGCACGTCGTCGACCGCGCCCTCACCGAGGAATTGCTGCTTTGCCTCATTGCCGGCGCGCGTATCCGCCGTCTTGTTCCGGACGCTGGGAGGAGGTTTGGCCATGATTGTACCGCGTTACGAAGGCCATCCCCTTAGCGGGGCGCCGGAATCCTCGCAAGCGCGCCGGAGGGCAGCCGCGGCGTTGCAATTAGGCCAACGGCAGCTATAGTCCGCGCCGATTTCTCGCGCAAAATCGGCCCTTCATCGTAAGGCCGGCGCGTCCCCAAACGGACCGGAGGAGCAATGCTGACCACGCCCGCATTCGCGCAAGGCTTGCCGTTCGGCCTCGGCGGCGGCGATAGCAGCGGTATGATCACCTCGCTGCTGCCGCTGATTTTAATCGTCGTGATCATGTATTTCCTGGTGCTGCGGCCGCAGCAGCAGCGGGTGAAGCAGCATCAGCAGATGGTCAAGGCGTTGCGCCGCGGCGATACCGTGGTGACCAATGGCGGGCTCGTCGGCAAGGTCACCAAGGTGGTCGACGACGACCAGATCGAGGTCGAAATCTCCGACGGCGTGCGGGTGCGGCAGATGCGCTCGATGGTGTCCGAGGTTCGCGCCAAGGGCGAGCCGGTGAAGGACGAGAGCGCGAGCTGATCGTTCGGCCGGCGCGGCGCGATCGTAACGAGGACTATCGAATCGATGTTGTTTTTCACGCGGTGGAAGGCGGCGGGTATCCTGCTCACGGCGCTCATCGTGTGCCTGTTCGCCGTGCCGAATTTCTTCTCCGAAAGCACGCTGCGGAAATGGCCCTCATGGGCGCAGCGCCACATCGTGCTCGGCCTCGACCTGCAAGGCGGCTCGAGCCTGCTCTTGGAGGTCGACACCAATGCGGTGCGCAAGGAGCGGCTGCAAGGGCTTGCCGACGACGTGCTGCGCGTGCTGCGCCAGGCGCGCATCCCCTTCACCGGACGCGCCATCCACGGCAACAGCGTGGAGGCGCACATCACGCGCGACAACGACGTCGATACGGCGCTGAGCAAGCTGCGCGAGCTGTCGCAACCGCTGTCCGGAATACTCGGCTCTTCGGGACAGCGCAGTATCGACATAACGGAGAAGGGCGGCCTGATTACGCTCACCCCGTCGGACGCGGCGGTCACCGAGCGCATCCGCCAGGCCGTCGATCAGTCGATTCAGATCATCGAGCGCCGCGTCAACGAGCTCGGTCTGGTCGAGCCGACAATCCAACGCGAGGGCGCCTCGCGCATTCTCGTGCAAGTGCCCGGCCTCCAAGACCCATCACGGCTGAAGGAGATTCTGGGTAAGACCGCCAAGCTCGATTTCCGCATGGTCGACCTGTCGATGACGCCGGAGCAGGCGAGCGCGACGCACCCGCCGCCGGACTCGGAAATTCTCGACGGCGAGGGGGGAACAAAATATCTCATCGAAAAGCGCGTGCTGGTCTCGGGCGCCGACCTGGTCGACGCCCAACCGGGCTTCGACCAGCGCAATAGCGAACCGATCGTCAGCTTCCGCTTCAATTCGAGCGGCGCCCGCAAATTCGCCGAGGCGACGCAGCAGAACGTCGGCAAGCCGTTCGCCATCGTGCTCGACAACAAGGTGATCTCGGCGCCGGTCATTCGCGAGCCCATCCTCGGCGGTTCCGGGCAGATCTCCGGGAATTTCACCGTTCAGCAGGCCAACGATCTCGCCATCCTGCTGCGCGCCGGCGCGCTGCCGGCGCCGCTCACCGTCGTCGAGGAGCGCACGGTCGGACCCGGCCTCGGTCAGGACTCGATCAATGCCGGCGAGCATGCCGCCTATGTGGGGGCTGCACTGGTCGTCTTCTTCATGCTGGTGACCTACGGTCTGTTCGGGCTGTTCGCCAACATCGCCGTCGCTGTCAATGTCGCCATGATCTTCGGCGTGCTGTCGATGCTCAGCGCGACGCTGACGCTGCCCGGCATCGCCGGCATCGTGCTGACGGTCGGCATAGCGGTGGATTCCAACGTGCTGATCTACGAGCGTATCCGTGAGGAGGTCCGCACCGGCCGCACCGCGATCAACGCGATCGACGCCGGCTTTTCTCGCGCGCTCGCCACCATTCTCGACTCCAACATCACCACCTTCATCGCCGCGGCGGTGCTGTTCTATATCGGCACCGGACCGGTTCGCGGCTTTGCCGTGACGCTCGGCATCGGCATCCTCACCAGCCTGTTCACCGCTTTCACGCTGACCCGGCTGATCATGGCCTATTGGGTGCGCCTGTGGCGGCCGCGCACCGTTCCCATTTAACCAGCTCATCAGTGTGAACCATCGTGCGCCTGCTTCGCATCGTTCCCGACGACACCCGTTTCGACTTCATGCGCTTTCGGCGCATCAGCTTTCCGATATCGGCGATGCTGTCGATCGCGGCGATCCTGCTCTACTTCTTTCACGGCCTCAATTTCGGCATCGACTTCGTCGGCGGTACGCTGATGGAGGTGCAGACCAAAGCCGGACCGGCCGATCTCGCCAAGATGCGCGCCACCATCGGCTCGCTCCATCTCGGCGATTTCCAGCTCCAGCAGTTCGGCGCGCCGAACGACGTGCTGATCCGCATTTCCGAGCAGCCGGGCGGCGACGCGGCGCAGGAGGTCGCGGTGCAAAAGGTCCGCGATGCGCTGGGCAATGAGGTCGATTATCGGCGCGTCGAAGTGGTCGGACCGAGCGTCTCCACGGAACTGCTCTCCTACGGCACCATCGGCCTCGTGCTCGCGATCGGCGCGATCCTGATCTATCTCTGGTTCCGTTTCGAGTGGCAGTTCGCGCTCGGCGCCATGATCGCCAACGTCCACGACCTGGTGCTGACGGTCGGCTTCATGTCGCTGACGCGGATCGATTTCGATCTCACCAGCATCGCGGCGCTGCTCACCATCCTGGGCTATTCGCTCAACGACACGGTGGTGATCTACGACCGCATCCGGGAAATGCTGCGCCGCTATAAGCGCATGCCGATGCCCGGTCTGCTCAATGCGTCGGTCAATGCGACGTTGTCGCGATCGATCGTCACCCATCTCACGGTGTCGCTGTCGCTGCTCGCTCTATTGCTATTCGGCGGACAGGCGATCCGCAGCTTCACGGCGACGATGATGTTCGGCGTGGTACTGGTCGGCACTTATACGTCGGTGTTCATCGCCTCGCCGATCCTGATCTATCTGGGTGTCGGCAGGACCCGGCTGGGCGAGCCGGAGGATACCGAAGCCGAGGCGCCACCCACGGCGCCGGCGGCGCCGCCGGGGCCGCCACAGGTGCCAACGCCGTCGAAACCTTCTCCGCCGCCGCGGCGCGCCAGGGCCCGTCGCTAGTGGACGAGCCGCATCTGCCGCGCCAGGCGCTGATCGACAGCCATGGGGCCGGCGGTTTCCATTTCGCTGGCATGTCGCATCGCGGTTCGTTGCTGTGCGTGCCCGATGGCATCTGGGCCTGGCCGGTCGCAACTCCCGATGCGGTTACCGAAGACACCCTCTCGCGGGTCTTCGCCAGCGCCGGCAGCCTTGATTTCTTTATCCTCGGCACCGGTTCCAAGCCGTGGGTCTTTCCGCAAGCTTTGCGCGCGCGATTCCATGAGGCGCGCATTTCGCTGGACACCATGACGACCGGACCCGCCGTGCGCACCTACAACGTGATGCTGATGGAGAGCCGCCGCGTCGGCGCCGGTCTGATCGCGGTGTAGCTGTTTGTTGGAGCATGACCTTTTCCGGAAGCCGGCGACCGGCCGGGATCGCTTCCGGGTCAGGCTTTTTCAAGCTCGTGCCGCAATGCTGCTAAGTTACCGGCATGCAGGATCCATTCGACTATGGCGCCGAGCTTGTTCGCGCCACCGACCGTGACCGCTTCATCGCCTCGCTGTTTGCCCCGGCGGAACACCGCGGCGCGATCTACGCGATTTACGCCTTCAACAGCGAGGTTTCCCGCGTGCGCGAGGTGGCGCGCGAGCCGTTGCCCGGTGAAATCCGGCTGCAATGGTGGAGCGATGTCATCAACCGCCAACGAGATGAGGAGGCGCGCGCCAACCCGGTGGCCGCGGCGCTTCTCACCACGATCGAGCGCTATCGCCTGTCCTCGGCCAAGTTGATCGACCTCATTGAGGCGCGCCGCTTCGATCTTTACGACGACCCGATGGCGACGATTGCCGATCTCGAGACCTATGCCGGCAAAACCTCGTCGGCGCTGTTTGCTATCGCGGCGCAAATTCTCGCCGGCGCCGATGCGGAAGCGGTTTCGGCGCCGGCGGGGATAGCGTTCGCGATTGCCGGCCTGCTGCGTGCCTTTCCGCGCCACGCCGCTCGGGGCCAGCTTTATGTGCCGATGGAGCTTCTGGACCGTCATCAGGTTCGCCCGCATGACATATTCGCCGGCCGCTCCTCGGCCGGTCTGCAGGCGGCGCTCGCCGAGCTGCGCAACCTCGGGCGTCGCCATCTCGACACGGCACATCGGCGAATGGCGGCGCTGCCGCCTCTTGCGGTGCCGGCCTTGCTTCCTGTGGCACTGGTGCGGCCTGCGCTCATGCGCCTGGAGCACGGCGCTCCGTTCTCGCCCGCCGAAATTCCACCGTGGCGGCGGCAATGGCTGATCTGGCGCGCGGCGCGAAATTCGGCGCGGATCGCGGGATAATCGATATTTCACTCTGCCGCGTGCGGGACGGCCGTGCCGATCCAGGCGTCGAGATCGGCGAGCGCACGCGCGCAAAATGCCTGTTTTTTGGCATTTCGCGCCGTGCCGCCACCAAGCGGCGGGAACAAGCCGAAATTGATATTCATCGGTTGAAACGAGCGTGCGCCGGATTCGATCGTGTCGATATGGCCGCCGGTGATATGGCCGAGGAGCGCGCCGTGCGCCGTGCTCGGTGGCGGCAGACGCGGCCGCTCGCCAAGCCGTTCCGCGGCGGCGAAGCGCCCGGCAAGGAGCCCAATCGCTGCCGATTCGACGTAGCCCTCGCAGCCAGTGATCTGTCCAGCAAATCGTAGCCGCGGCATCGTCTTCAGCCGCAGCGTGTCGTCGAGCAGCTTTGGCGAATTGAGGAAGGTGTTGCGGTGCAGCCCGCCGAGCCGGGCGAACTCGGCCTTGGCCAGGCCGGGGATGGTGCGGAAGATGCGCACCTGTTCGCCGTGTTTCAGCTTGGTCTGAAATCCGACCATGTTGAACAGGGTGCCGAGCTTGTTGTCCTGCCGCAGCTGGACCACGGCATAAGGTTTTACGCCCGGCCGATGCGGGTCGGTGAGGCCGAACGGCTTCATCGGTCCGTGGCGCAACGTCTCGCGTCCGCGCTCGGCCATCACTTCGATCGGCAGGCAGCCGTCAAAATAGGGCGTCGCCTCGAAATCGTGGAATGCGATCTTCTCGCCGGCGAGCAGCGCATCGATAAAGGCCTCGTATTGCTCGCGTGTCAGCGGACAATTGATGTAATCGGCGCCGGAGCCGGCGGGCCCCGCCTTGTCGTAGCGCGACTGGAACCAGGTGATGTCGAAGTCGATCGAATCGCGATGCACGATGGGCGCGATGGCGTCGAAGAACGCGAGCGCCGTTTCGCCGGTGAGCGCGCGGATCGCCTCGGCAAGCGCCGGCGAGGTGAGCGGGCCGGTGGCGATGATGACGCTGTCCCAGTCCGCCGGCGGCTCAAGGATTTCCTCGCGGCGAATGTCGATAAGCGGCTCGTCCTCGATCGCCGCGGTGATGGCGGCGGCAAAGCCTTCGCGGTCGACGGCGAGTGCTCCGCCGGCCGGCAGCTTGTGGGTATCGGCCGCATGCATTACCAGCGAACCAAGCCGCCGCATCTCGGCATGCAGGAGGCCGATGGCGCTTCCTTCCGCGTCGTCGGAGCGGAACGAGTTCGAACAAACCAGTTCGGCGAATTGTCCGCTCTTGTGCACGGCGGTCGAGCGATCGGGCCGCATCTCGTGCAGTACCACCGGTACGCCGCGGCGCGCGATCTGCCATGCGGCCTCGGAACCGGAAAGGCCGCCGCCGACGACATGGACGGGCTTTAGGTGAGCCGGCCGCAGCGGGTGCATCATCTCTCAACGTTAGGCGCATCGCGCCACAGGCACAATGTGAGCAAATGCGGCAGGAAATGGCCCCGGCCAGCGGGCAGTTGGCTGCAAAAGGGGCCTCTGCTATAGGGCGTCCCGCCGTTGCGAATTTGAGCTCGAGGCTACCGCCATGTCCGTTGACGCCGAGACCGTCCGCCGAGTCGCGCATCTGGCGCGCATCGCGGTGGCCGACGAGGAGGTCGCGCATCTTCAGGGCGAACTCAATGCCATTCTGGCCTTCGTCGAGCAGCTCGCGGAGGTTGACGTCGAAGGCGTCGAGCCGATGACGTCGGTCACGCCCATGGCGATGAAGACGCGCAAGGACGAGGTGACCGACGGCGGCATCGCCGAAGCCATTTTGGCAAACGCGCCGGCACGGGAGGATCACTTCTTTCTCGTGCCCAAAGTGGTGGAATGATGTGCATTGCCTGTGAACAAGACGCGATGTGGTTTGCGTATTTGGAAAGAAAGGGCCTCATCCCTCCTGACGGCTATTTGCTGGAGCAGCCACTCTCCGTGTTTGCCACCGAACCGCTCGAGCCGGCGCCCGTTGCCGCAGACGTAAAAGAAGAAACTCCTGCGGAGACGGCTGAAAAAAGCAAGTTCTCCGGCAACAATCCGGCGGCCTGATGACCGAACTCACCTCGCTCACGCTGGCGCAGGCGCGCGACGCGCTACGCCGCAAGGAATTTTCTGCCAGCGAACTCGCCGATGAGCATCTCGCCGCCATCGAGCAGGCGCGGGCGCTCAACGCCTTTGTGTTGGAAACGCCGGAACGCGCCCGCGACATGGCGCGAGCGGCCGATGCGCGACTGGCAAAAGGCGAGGGCGGGCCGCTCGAAGGGCTGCCGCTCGGCATCAAGGATTTGTTCTGCACGGAAGGCGTGCGCACGACCGCGTGCTCGCACATCCTGGAGAACTTCGTTCCCCCCTACGAATCGACCGTCACCGCCAATTTGTGGCGTGACGGCGCGGTCCTTCTTGGCAAGCTCAATAACGACGAGTTCGCCATGGGGTCGTCGACCGAGACCTCGTATTTCGGGCCGGCCGTCTCGCCATGGCGCCGGCGCGGTGCGGACGCCAAGCTTGTCCCCGGCGGCTCTTCGGGCGGTTCGGCGGCCGCGGTGGCGGCGAACCTTTGCGTCGGCGCCACCGGCACCGATACCGGCGGCTCGATCCGCCAGCCGGCGGCATTTTGCGGCATCGTCGGGGTCAAGCCGACTTACGGCCGCTGTTCGCGCTGGGGCATTGTGGCCTTCGCATCTTCGCTCGATCAGGCCGGCTCGTTCGCGCGTACCGTGCGTGACTGCGCGATCCTGCTGCGCTCCATGGCAGGTCACGATCCCCGCGATACGACCTGCGCTGACCTGCCGGTGCCGGACTACGAGAAGGCGGTCGGGGCATCGGTCAAAGGCATGCGCATCGGCATACCGAAGGAATACCGGATGCCGGGCATGGCTTCCGAAATCGAGACGCTGTGGCAGCGCGGCGCCCAGTGGCTCAAGGACGCCGGCGCCGAGACGGTCGACATTTCCCTGCCGGCGACCAAGTACGCATTGCCGGCCTACTACATCGTGGCGCCGGCGGAGGCGTCGTCGAATCTCGCCCGCTATGACGGCGTGCGCTATGGCTTGCGCGTTCCCGGCCGCGACATCACCGAGATGTATGAGCGTACGCGTGCCGCCGGCTTCGGCAAGGAAGTACGCCGGCGCATCATGATCGGCACCTATGTGCTGTCCGCCGGCTATTACGATGCTTATTATCTGCGGGCACAGAAAGTGCGCACGCTGATCAAGCGCGACTTCGAGCAATGCTTCGCACAAGGCATCGACGCGATCCTCACGCCGACGACACCGTCGGCCGCGTTTGCCGTCGGTGAAAAGGGCCGCGTCGATCCGATCGAAATGTATCTCAATGACGTTTTCACGGTGACGGTGAACATGGCCGGACTGCCGGGCATTTCGGTGCCGAGCGGGCTCGACGCGAACGGCTTGCCGCTGGGGCTGCAGCTGATCGGGCGGCCGTTCGAAGAGGAGACGCTGTTCGCGCTCGGCGCCGTCATCGAGCGGGCGGCGGGCCGGTTTACGCCGGAGCGATGGTGGTAAGCTGGCGGCCTTAGACGTCACGGTCCGCTGAGCGAAATGACCCCGGCCGAGTTCCAGAAATCACTCGCCAAACGAATGCCGCCATCCGGGCTTTCGCCCGCGCTGGCTGCGCTGTGGTGGATGGGCAAGAACGAGTGGAACAAGGCGCACGAACTCGCCATGAGCGAAGAGGATGCCGATTGCGCCTTGGTGCATGCTCACCTGCACCGCGTCGAAGGGGACCTCGACAACGCCCGCTACTGGTATCGGCGAGCCGGCCGCGCGCCCGCAACGGCCGAGTTGGCGGCGGAATGGGCGACGATCGTCGCCGCGCTTCTCGCAGCGCCCCGCTGATCATCGGTGCGTCCTGGTCCGTCCGCCACTTCATCAAGGACGAGCGACGCCTTCGTACATGTACGCGAACGGATTCCTGCCGTGCAAATATTCGGTGTCGAGTCGCTCGATTTTGAATCCTGCGGCAACGATCAGATCATCGATTTTACGGTTGAGATGGCATCCTCCACCAATGCACTTCCAGCAAGGCGTAAGACGCATTTGCCAGCGTACGATTGAGGCGTCGGGCGCCAACCCATGCTCGACGAACAGCAGCCGGCCGTCGGTGCGAAGGACCCTTCGCATCTCGCGAAGCGCCAACTGCACGTCGGGTATCGTACACAAGGTCCAGGTCGTCACGACCGAGTCGAACGCTTTATCTTCAAAGGGAATCGTTTCCGCGGAGCCTCTGATGAATTCTCTTATGGTGGCGGTCTGCTGATTGGCGGCTCTTCTGAGCAGGGGAGCGGACGGCTCGATGCCGCATACGCTCGAAACGTCGCGGCCATAAAGCGGTAAATTGATTCCGGACCCAATTCCGATTTCCAAGACGCGCCCGTGTGCTGCCGCAATGGTTCGCCGCCGATAATCGCGAAGCCAGCGGTTTGACATGGAAAGGTGAATGAGTGGTGGCAATATGTGTTCCTGATAGAAACGCATGACGCTCCTCGGCGCGCCTTTTCCCGCCTCCATTGGTCCTCTCAATGTTTCGATCTCGGGGTCAGCGTCCGTGCGAGCTGCGCAGCTCGCGCGGTTCCTCCGTCTGCAGCGCGGTCTTCGCTACGGTTTCGTAGCGGCGCCGCGGCAGCGCCTCGGGATGCTCCCGCTGCAGGAAAGCGATCAACTTTTCGCGCAGATCGACGCTGACATTGCCTGTCGTAGCCGCCGAATCCGAATCCACCAGAATATGAACCTCGATCGCTTCGGCGCTGGTGTTGGTGACTTGGACGCTTGTGACCTTGGCGTTGCCTTGTTTTGCTTCGGCGACGAGCTCGATGGCCTTCTTACGGATGACGTCGACCGGGGCGGCGTAGTCGAGGTAGAGAACGATGTTGCCGATCGTCGGCGCAGCCTGCCGCGTCCAGTTGTAGAACGGCTGCTGGATGAAAAAATTCAACGGCACGATCATCCGCCGCTGATTTTCCAGCCGAATCACCACATAGGTCGCCGTTATTTCTTCGATCCAGCCGTACTGGTTCTGCACCGTGACGGCGTCTTCGAGCCGGATCGGCTGTGTGATCGCAAGCTGCACGCCGGCGATGAGGTTGCTCAGCACCGGCTGTGCGGCGAGACCGAACACGACGCCGGCGACACCGGCAGAGGCGAATAGGCTTACGCCGTATTGGCGCACCGCGTCGAAGGTCATCAGGGCAAGGCCCAAGGTGACGAGCACGATGACGGTGTCGAGCACGCGCATCAGCACGCGCACTTGGGTGAGGTGCTTGCGTGCCAACAGGTTGTCCTCGACATCGATACGGAAGCGCATCAAATAGAGGTTGGCGCCGAGATGCAGCGCGGTCATCGCCATCCAGCCGAGCAGGCAAATAGCCGCCAAAACCAGGAGCCGCGCGATCACGCTCTTGGTATCGGATCCGAGCGGCGCGGTCGGCAGCGCGATGGCAAGTGCAACGAGCAACAGAGCAAAGCGCGTCGGCTTCCTGGTCTCATCGAGAACTGATCGCAGATAGGGTCGGCGTCCGCGCAGCAGCCGGCGCAGGACCGCAAGAATCGCGGCATGCAACAGCCACGCCGCCGCGGTTGCCCCGACCAGGAGCACCAGCGACACGGCCCAAGGCGGCGCGAAGGAAAGCACGTTGCCTACGGCACCCAATATCGACTGAACGCGTTGGACGAGGTCTTGCCACATGGTCGCGAACTATATCTTGAAACGCCCGAGGAAGCGCGATTTGCCTCGTGGCGTTTGTCCGATTGTGCTCTGGACAGCACCGCCGCGAGGTGGCATCAAAGCGCCGGTTTGCGTGCAACTGTCATATTCGCGGTCGCCGATGAAGACTTTCCTGCTGCGCTTTTTCACCTGGTGGAACGGTCAAACGTTCGGAACCCAATTGTGGACGTGGCTCTACGGCGAGTTCGTCGGCGATGACGAATTCGGCAACCGCTATTATCGGACGAAGGGCGGCAAGATCGATCCGGGGCTTGGATTTGAGCGACGTTGGGTGACTTACAGCGGGGTTGCGGAGGCTTCCATCGTGCCGCCGAGCTGGCATGGTTGGCTGCATCACATGGTGGATATGCCACCGACCGAGGACAAGACGAAGCCGCACCCCTGGGAGAAGCCGCACCGGCCCAATCTGACCGGCACACCTGGGGCCTACCGCCCGAGCGGATCGACCCTGGCGCTGGGGCGTCGTCCCAAGGCGACAGGCGACTACAAGGCCTGGACGCCCGGTAGCCGGTAACCGCTCCCTGGTTTCGCCGCATTCGGCATGTTAACCGGGCGAACGCGATAACGCGCCAAACCCGATCGCGCTCCAGGTTCCATGCTCCGTATCGCCGTCCTACTGGCCGTGCTCGGCGGAACGCTTGCAGCGGGACCTGTCGAGGCGCAGACCAATTGGGGCGATTCACCGCCGCGCCCGCCAGCCGATATCCCCCAAGGATCATTCCCACCGCAACCGCCGCCGGTGCAGTCCCCCGGGCAATATCCGGCTTCTCCGGGAAGCCCGCCATCCACCATCCAAGCGCAGCCATTGCCGCCTCCTCCGGGGGCGATGACGGCCCCAACCCTTGGGGCAAGCCAAGCGATCGCGCCGCCGCCATCGGGGGCCCAACGCGCGCGCGTCACCCCGCCGCTGGCTAATCCGCCGCCGCCGCAACCAGCGGATACTTCGCCCCAGCCTGACGACACCGTCATTACCGAAATGCCGTCGCAAAAGATCGCCAACGCCCGGGCGGTGTTTTCCGGGCTCGATAAGATCACGGGTCGCATCATCTCTTTCGATGCGGCGATCGGGGAAACGGTGCAGTTCGGCGCCCTGCAGGTCACCGCGCGGGTTTGCTATACGCGTCCCCCGACCGAGGCGACCAATACCGATGCTTTCATCGAAGTCGACGAAGTGACGCTTCAGGGCGAGATCAAGCGCATCTTCACCGGCTGGATGTTCGCTTCGAGTCCCGGCCTGCATGCGGTCGAGCATCCAATCTACGACGTCTGGCTCGCCGATTGTGCGTCGCCATTGCCCACGCGGATCGCCGAACCGGCCGTTCAGCCAACGCCTGCCGCCCCGGCGAAACCCCGCCCACCAAGCCGGTCGCGTCAGGCGGCGCCCCCGCGCCAGCAGCCTCCGCCGCCGGTCGCGCCTGCCGGCCAGGCGCAGCCGCAGTAGGGCGAAATCATCCCGCCGCAAGGCGCGCGAGGACGACGCTGCCCGGAACAGGACGATCGAGCCCAAGCGCGCCAAAATTTCCTTCGCCGACCAGCGCGGCATCGAGCAGCTTATGGTAGGCGGGCCGCGAAACCTCGACGGCGCCAAATGTCCGCAGATGCTCGGTGACGAATTGAGTGTCCAGTAGGCGGTAACGGCCGGCCTTGAGCCGCGCCACCAGATGGACGAGGGCGACCTTGGAGGCATCGCGGGCGCGGTGGAACATGCTCTCGCCGAAAAAGGCACGTCCGAGGCTGACGCCATAGAGGCCGCCGACCAGCTCGCCGCCTTCGTAGACTTCAACCGTGTGGCAATCCCCGCGCTCGTAAAGCCGGCGGTAGAGATTGCGGATGCGAGTGTTGATCCAGGTGCGGGTGCGTCCGGGCATCGGCTGCGAGCAGCCGTCGAGCACGGCGTCGAAATCGCGGTCGACGGCGACCGTGAAACGATCGGAACGTACCGTGCGCGCGAGACGGTTCGGCACATGGAACCGATCCAGCGGAATAATGCCCCGCCGTTCCGGTTCGATCCAATAGAGGGCGGGGTCTTCCGCGCTCTCGGCCATGGGAAAGATGCCGCAGGCATAGGCCTTCAGCAGCACCTCGGGCGTGATGTCGACGAGCGCGGATTCGCGGCTTGCCATGGGCTCCGTTTAGCCGCCTCCCAGCGCATCGTTCAAGGGGCGGGCCTGCGGCTCCGCGGCGATGTTGCCGGTCAACCGCGTGGCGTTGCCCGGCTTAACCCTTCGCATACCAAAATTTCGGTAAGATTTTCGTCAGCTTGAACGTATTTGCTCCTAGCGCGTTACGCCGTCAGTGATAAGCCGCTGAAATACAAAGACTAGAGCCTGGCGCGATGGAACCATTTGTCAGCAACACCGAGCCGATCCGGGTGCTTCTCGTCGAGGATGAACATCTCATCAGCGAATGGGTCGCGGAATCGCTGGCGGAACAGGGCTTCGCAGTGTGCACCGCCACAAATGCGGTGGACGCGCTGAAGTGTCTCGCCTCGGCGCGGGTCGACATCCTGTTCACGGATATCAACCTCGCGGGCGGCATGGACGGTACGATGCTGGCGCGTCGGGCGCGGGAGTTATTGCCTGACCTGCCGGTTGTCTATGCCTCCGGACGCGCGAACCTCCTCGATCCGCAGGCGCGCGTGCCGCGCTCGATTTTCGTGCCGAAGCCCTACGTCCCCTCCCTGATCGGGCGTGTTCTCGCCAACGCGGTGAAATCGGCGGCCGAGCGCGTGCCGGCGTAACCGGCTACTGCTCGAGTGCGCCGCGGGCGAGGAATTCCTCGAGCCAGTGGATGTGGTAATCCCCGTCGATGATCTCCGCCTCCCGCGCCAAGGCGCGGAACAGAGGCAGCGTCGTCTCGATGCCGTCGACCACGAATTCGTCGAGCGCGCGCTTGAGCCGCATGAGGCATTCACTGCGCGTTTTGCCGTGGACGATGAGCTTCCCGACCAAGGAATCGTAGAACGGCGGAATCGTATAGCCGTGGTAGACGGCGGAATCGATGCGCACGCCGAGCCCGCCAGGCGGATGGTAATGGACGATTTTGCCCGGCGAAGGACGGAACGACACCGGGTTCTCGGCATTGATGCGGCACTCGATGGCGTGGCCGTGGAATTTTACATCGCTCTGCGCCAGCGCGAGATCGCTTCCGGCGGCGACGCGAATCTGCTCGGCGACGAGGTCGATGTCGGTGATCATCTCGGTCACCGGATGCTCCACCTGAATGCGGGTGTTCATCTCGATGAAGTTGAACTTGCCGTCTTCGTAGAGGAACTCGACGGTGCCGGCGCCGAGATATTTGATCTCGCGCATGGCTTTCGCGACGATCTCGCCGACCTGATCGCGGACGTCGGTATTGAGGGCAGGCGAGGGGCCTTCCTCCCACACTTTCTGGTGACGGCGCTGCAGCGAGCAATCGCGCTCGCCGAGATGGATAGCGCGGCCCTTGCCGTCGCCGAGCACCTGGATTTCGATGTGGCGCGGCCGTTCTAGGTACTTTTCGAGATAAAGCGTGTCGTCGCCGAAGGCCGCTTTTGCCTCCGCTCGCGCCATGGCCAGCGCTGAAGCAAGCTCGCTCTCGGCGCGGACCACCTTCATGCCCCGGCCGCCGCCGCCGGCGGCAGCCTTGAGCATCACCGGAAAGCCGGCGTCACGCGCCAATTGGCTCGCTTCTGCATCGGAGCCGATGCCGCCTTCGGAACCGGGAACGGTCGGGATGCCGAGCTCAATGGCGGCGCGCTTGGCCGCGATCTTGTCGCCCATCAGCCGGATATGCTCCGGGCGCGGACCGATGAATTGCACGTTGTGCTCGGCGAGTATTTCCGCGAAACGGGCATTCTCGGCGAGAAAGCCATAGCCCGGGTGAACGGCGTCGGCGCCGGTGATTTCGCAAGCGGCGAGCAGCGCCGGAACGTTGAGGTAGCTGTCCTTGGCGGCCGGCGGACCGATGCAGACGCTCTCGTCGGCGAGCCGCACATGCATGGCGTCCTCGTCCGCCGTCGAATGCACCGCCACCGTGGGAATGCCGAGCTCCTTGCACGCGCGCAATATGCGCAGTGCAATCTCACCCCGGTTGGCGATCAGGATCTTGTCGAACATAGCGGCCGCTGTTTCGAAGCGAGTGGCGGATGGCGAATAGGGCATAGCGCTAAAGAGTTCGGCCGAGACGCCGCTACTCGCCATTCATCATTCGCCATGGGCTACTCGCTATTCGTTTTCACTCTCGATGATCATCAACGGCTCGCCGTATTCGACCGGCTGACCGTCCTCGATCAGGATCTGGGTCACGGTGCCGGAGCGTGGTGCGGGAATTTGATTCATCGTCTTCATCGCCTCGATGATGATCAGCGTTTCACCGGCCTTCACCTGGCCGCCGATCTCGACGAAGGGTCGCGCGCCCGGCGCCGGGCCGAGATAGGCGACGCCCACCATCGGCGAAGCGACAAGACCGGGGTGCTGCGTCGGGTCGACCGGCACGTCGGCTGGCGCCACGACTGCGGCAGGAAATGTGCCATTGGACGGCTCCGCCGGTCGCGCGCGCGTCCCCGCCGCGTTCAAATCCCGCGCAACGCGAATCGACACGCCGTCGCGTTGGATTTCGATTTCGGACAGGCCGGTTTCATCGAGCAGCTTGGCCAGATCGCGGATCGCGTCGTGATCGATCGCGGGTGTCTTTGACATCGGCGGGTTCCCGGGCTTGCGCGCCACGATCAATCCTTGGAATCAATCATGGCGGCCAGGCCGGTGATGGCCAGTGCATAGCCCTCGATGCCGAAGCCGCATACGATGGCGCGCGCCGTTTGCGAGACATAGGAGCGCCGGCGGAATGGCTCGCGGGCGTGGATGTTGCTGATATGCACCTCGACGACCGGCGCCTCCATGGCGGCGAGCGCGTCAAGAATCGCAACGGAGGTGTGGCTGTATCCCGCCGGGTTAATGATAAGCCCCACCGCCTTCTCGGCGCGGGCCTCCTGGATCCAATCGATGATCTCGCCTTCGTGATTGGATTGGCGGAATTCCACCGCAAGCCCGTGCCGTTCCGCCGTCGCGCGGCAGAGTTTCTCGACGTCGCCCAGTGTGGCACGACCGTAGATGTGCGGCTCGCGCGTGCCGAGCAGATTGAGATTGGGTCCGTTGAGGACGTAGACGGTCTTCGGCATTTTCGCGAGCTGCCTCGGGTGTCATCGCGGCGGGCATGCGCCTGCCGCGGCGGCTCCGTTATACGGAAGGCACCCGCAAAGGGGAAGCCGGAACGCGGCAAGGCCGGCGGCGAAGGGAGGGCGCTTATTTGTGCTCAGCCGCGAGTTTCTCCCTCAGCGCGTCGATCCCGACCGCTCCCACCACGACTTCATCGCCGACCACATAACTCGGCGTGCCGGTGACACCGAGCGCGTCGGCGAGCTTCATGTTCTCGTCGATCGTCTTCTTCACTTCGTCGCTGCCCATGTCCTTCTCGATCCGGGCCACGTCGAACCCGACCTCCTTGGCGACCGCGAGCGCGCGCGCCTTGTCGGCCGGGCCGCGGCCGCCCAGCAGCTTCTGGTGGAATTCGATGTACTTCTTGCCGGTGATGTCCTGCATGCGTACAGCGACCGCAACGTGCGCGGCCTCGACCGACCCCTCGCCGAGGACCGGGAATTCCTTGAGGACGAATTTGAGGTTGGGATTTGTCTTCAACAGATCGAGCATGTCGGACATCGCGCGTTTGCAGAATCCGCAATTGTAGTCGAAAAACTCGACCATCGTGACGTCGCCTTGCGGATTACCGAGCACGACCTGATGCGGCGAGCGGAAAAGCGTGGCGTTGTTTTCTGCGACCGCGGCGCGATGCTTCTCGGCTTCCTCCGCCTGCTGACGTTTATCAAGCTCCACCATGATGTCGTGCAGCAGCTCGGGATGCTCGAGGAGATACCCCTTCACGATGCTTTCGATTTCGCGGCGCTGGTCGGAGGAGAAGGTTTGCGCTTGCGCCGGCGCGATAGCCGGCGCCGCCAGGAATATCGCGGCTGCGATCAAAATTGCGGTGCGTGGGTTCGATGTCATCTAGCTTGTCCTTTTGCGATCATGGACCGCTTCGCAGCGGGTTTTGCTTCACGTTCTTGTTGAAGGCGACGATGTCGTCCGCTCGCACCCAGCCCGGCGATCCGACCGGGAAGCGCATCTTGGCGCGCGCCGCGAGCTCACGCGCGGTCTTGTTGTCACCGCGCGCGAAGGCGGCCTGCGCCGAGGCAAGGTCGGCATCGGCTAGATCGCCGTTGCGGCCGTAGGCCATGGCAAGCTGCTCATAGGCATCGCCGGATTCCGGCTCTTTGATGAGGGCGGCGCGCAGTAGCGGAACCGCTTCTGCCGCCATCTTGGGGTTGTTGGTCGCAATCAGCGCCTGCGCCAGCAGGATCTGGATGAGGGCGGGATTGGGCGCCAACTGGATGGCGTGACGCAGCGGCGCGATCGCCTCCGCGGCGTGCCCGTTTTCCAGCAGCGCCTGACCCTTGAGCTCGTAGAGGTAAGGGTAGTTCGGCAATGCCTCGATCAGGCTGTCGATCTGGGCGATGGCGGCGCGTATGTCGCCGAAGCGATAAGCGGAAATGGCGCGTGCGTAGCGGGCCGGCAGGCTGGTGTCGGATGATGGATAGCGCCGCATCACCGCGTCGGCCCGCTCGGTAAAGCCGTAAAGCTTCGCGCGCATCATGTCGTGGCGGAATTGCAGTTCGGGCGGATCCTTCTTGTCCCAATACGGGGTCTTCACCAGTTCGGCGAGCGCCGCCATGCGCTCGGCGGGCATCGGGTGGTTCTGCACGTAGGGATCGATGTAGGCCGCCGAGAACATCATCTCGTCGGCGAAGCGCTTGAACGTGTCGTACATGCCCTTGGCCGACTGACCAGTCATGGTCAGGAAACGGACGCCGGCGCGGTCGGCCTGTTCCTCTTGGGCGCGCTGGTAGGCCAACAGCGTGTGCTGAAGGTAGGCCTGCGGCGCATTGACCACTGCCGCGCCGATATTGCCCATGTCCAGACTGTTTGAGAGGTTGTTGGAACGCGCGCCAGCCACGACGGCGCCGAGGCCGAGCAGCATGGCGACGATCGCGGCGGTCTGCGCGTTGGCCAGCTCCTGGCGCATCTTGGAGAGATGGCCGCCGACGATGTGCCCAGTCTCGTGCGCGAGGACGCCGATAATCTGATTCGGCGTGGTCGCTTGCTTGAGCGCGCCGGTAAAGATGAAAATGCGATGCGCGTCCATGACGAACGCGTTGAACGCATTTTCGTTGATGATCACGACCTGCACGTTTTGCTGGCTAAGACCGGCCACGCGCAAAATCGGCTGGGTGTAGTCGCGCAAAAGCTGCTCGATCTCCGCATCGCGAATCATCGGGATGCCGGCGGCGGAGCCGGTCTGCGCCCGCGCCGGGAAGCTTCCGAGCGCGATTGCGGCCGCTGTGGTCAATGCGACGGCGCGCGACGCTGGCCCCACCGGGCGCACCTTGCTAGGAGGTCTGGCGACAATCATGTGGGACAAATATGGGTCCCTCGGTCCAAGGACCCAGGCTATGGATGGAACCGGTTACGGTCAACACGGGGCCGCCGTCTTGCCAAGGCGAAGCCGGACGTCACGAAACCCGGCGAATACGGCGGCACCGGGGCGACGCTGCCGGACCGGCGAGCCGTCGAGGCGAATTGATGCTTGAGAGAGCCAAACTGTTCTTGCAGCCGTCGGCACGCAGCGCCGTGCCGCCGTTTATGGTGATGGATGTCATGGCTGCGGCAGCCCGGCTCGAGGCACAAGGCCGCCGGATCATCCATATGGAAGTCGGCCAGCCGGCGGCCGGTGCGCCGGCTACGGCGATCGCCGCGGCGCGTGTCGCGCTCTCGTCCGGTCGCCTCGGCTATACCGAAGCCCTCGGCGTTACTTCGCTACGCCGGAGGATTGCCCGCGCCTATGCCGAATGGCATGGGCTCGATGTCGATCCGGCCCGCATTGTCGTCACCACCGGCTCCTCGGCCGGCTTCATTCTCGCATTCCTTGCCGCGTTCGAAGCGGGAGATCGCGTCGCCATGGCGCTGCCGGGCTACCCGCCCTATCGCCACATCCTTACCGCGCTTGGCTGCGAGCCGGTCGGGATCGAGACCGACGCGTCAACGCGCTGGTCGATGACCGGCGAAGCCCTGATCGCTCGCCACCGCGCGAGCCCACTCAAGGGCGTGGTGGTCGGCTCTCCCGCCAATCCGAGCGGTACGATGATGTCTGCGTCGGCGCTCGCCGAGCTGATCCGATGCGCCGAAGACGCCGGTATCATCGTCATCTCGGACGAAATCTATCACGGCCTCGATTACGCTTTCGCCGCCGAGTGCGCGGCGCGCATCTCGGCCGATGTCATCATCGTCAATTCGTTCTCCAAATACTTCTGCATGACCGGATGGCGGATCGGCTGGATGGTGGTGCCGCCGCCGTTGGTCCGAGCGGTTGAGCGGCTGCAGCAGAATCTCGCGATCTCGGTGCCGACGCTGTCGCAGATCGCCGCCGAGGCCGCGTTCGAAGGGCGGGCGGAGCTGGAAGCCGTGCGGCAGGGATATGAGGAAAACCGGCGCATTTTGCTCGAGGGATTGCCGCGCGTGGGCCTCGATTCGTTTCTGCCCGCCGACGGCGCCTTCTATCTCTATGCCGATGTCTCGCGCTTCTCCAATGACAGTTTCGAGTTTGCCAAGCGTATGTTGGAGGAAGCGGGCGTGGCGACGACGCCCGGGATCGATTTTGATCCGTTGCGTGGCCGAAATTTCCTGCGCTTATGCTACGCCGGCGCGCGCGAGGAGATGCGTGAAGCGGTCGAGCGGATCGGCATCTGGCTGAAGGATAAGCAGCGGTGAGCTTGCTCGACAAGGCGCTCGTCCTGTTCTCGGGCGGGCAGGATTCGACCGTGTGCTTGGTCTGGGCGCTGCAGCGTTTCGCCCACGTCGAGACGATCGGGTTTGATTATGGCCAGCGCCACGCCGTCGAGCTCGAGGTGCGCGCCGGCATCCGCGCGCGCCTGTCGGCCCTTTCCGCTGATTGGCGGGCGCGGCTCGCTGATGACCATGTGGTGCAGATCGATGCGCTCGCGGCGATCTCGGAAACCGCGCTGACGCGTGAGGTCGCGATCGAAGTCGCCGAAACGGGGCTGCCGACGACCTTCGTCCCAGGCCGCAATCTCGTATTCTTCGCCTTCGCTGGCGCGGTCGCCTATCGGCGCGGCATCAAGCACCTCGTTGCCGGCATGTGCGAGACCGACTTCTCCGGCTATCCGGATTGCCGCGACGATACGATCAAAGCGATGCAGCTGGCGCTGACGCTCGGCATGGACCGTCGCTTCGTCATCCATACGCCGCTGATGTGGATCGACAAGGCGGCGACGTTTGCGCTCGCGCACGAGATCGGCGGCGATCCGTTGATCGAACTGCTGCTCGACCAGACCCACACGTGCTATCTCGGCGACCGTCAGCACCGCCATGCCTGGGGTTTCGGCTGCGGCGAATGCCCGGCCTGCCGGTTGCGCGCCGACGGCTATGCAAAGTGGAAAGCCGCGTCTTGAGCGCGGCGCGCCAATATCCGTAAGCGAGGCAAGCGATGAGCGAGGCTTTGTTGGACATTCTGCGCAAGGTGACGACCGCAACGATCACCACCATGCTGTTGAAGAAGGGCATCCGGCGCTGCTGGATGAACGGACCGAAACCGCTCGTTGCAAAGGGTGAGCGCGTCGTCGGGCGGGCCTTCACGTTGCGCTTCGTCCCGGTGCGCGAAGATCTTGCGACCCCGGAAAGCTGGGGTCATCCGATCTCGACGCGGGCTGCAATCGAGGACATGCCGGAAGGCGCGATCGTCGTCGCCGACGCCATGGGCGTGGCGAGCGCCGGCATATTCGGCGATATCCTTTGCGCGCGCATGAAAAAGCGCAACGTCGCCGCGCTCGTCACCGACGGCGTCGTGCGCGACCGCGCCGGCGTGCTGATGAGCGCACTGCCGGTATGGTGCGCTGGCGTCGCCGCGCCGGCTTCGGTCAACGGCTTGACCTTCGTCGGCTGGCAGCAGCCGATCGGTTGCGGCGGCTGCGCGATATTTCCAGGCGACGTCATCGTGGCCGATGACGACGGCGCAGTCGTCATCCCGCAGGCGATGCTGGAATTCGTCGCGCGGGAAGGGGCCGAGCACGAACTCTACGAAAGCTGGGTGTTCAGCGAGGTCGAGAGTGGTGTGAAACTACCCGGCCTTTATCCGCCGGACGACGATGCCAAGGCGCGCTACGCGGCGTGGCGGAAGTCGCGCCCATGACTGCGTAGCGACCGAATCTGCGGGTCATGGCATCGCTGAGCAGTGCGGATGTTCTTCATCGTTTCAAAAATTCTCGGCTTCTTCGCCCTGCCGTCGAACCTCTTGATGGCGATCGGGCTGATCGGTCTCGTGCTGCTGATGACGCGCTTTACGCGGCTTGCCAGCTGGCTCATCGTGACCAGCCTGGTGCTCATTGCCGTCGCCGGATGGTCGCCGCTCGGCAATGCTCTGATCCTGCCGTTGGAGCAACGCTTTCCGCCTTGGGACGCATCGCGCGGAGCGCCGGACGGCATCGTCATCCTCGGCGGCGCGATCACGGAGGATGTATCGGCGGCACGCGGTGCGGTGGCGCTCAACGAGGCCGCGGAGCGCATTACCGTTGGTGCCGAACTGGCACGCCGCTATCCGGATGCGCGCATCGTTTTCTCCGGCGGCAACAGTGCGCTGATTTTCGACGGTGTCCCCGAGGCCGCCTTCGCCGTCCAGCAACTGCAGGCGCTCGGTGTCGCGCATGAACGCATCACGGCGGAGGAGCAATCGCGCAACACGATCGAGAATGCGGTGTTCTCGCGCCTGATCGCCAATCCCAAGCCGGGCGAGCGTTGGCTTTTGGTGACGTCGGCCTATCACATGCCGCGGGCGATGGCGGCATTTAGGGCGGCGGGTTTCGCGGTCGAGGCTTATCCAGTCGATTGGCGCACGCGCGGTCCGATCGACGCGGTGCGGCCGTCCGCTTCGCTTGGCGACGGCCTGCGCCGGACGGACACGGCGGTCCGCGAATGGATCGGCCTCGTGGCCTATCGGCTCGCCGGCAAGACCACCGAACTGTTGCCCGGGCCGTGACCCTCCCTTGCCAATGAGAGTTCACGTCCGGCTGCGCCTTGCTTGCATGAGAGCGGTGTGCTCATTCTCGCTTGTGATCTGCGGGCAGGCGCTCCATGGGACTGCATCTGGTCATTGCCAATAAGAATTATTCCTCCTGGTCATTGCGGCCTTGGCTGGCGATGAAAGTCGCCGGCATCCCGTTTGAGGAAACGCTGATCTCGCTCGATGCGCCCGACTTCAAGTCGCGGCTGACGGCATTGAGCGGCGCCGGCAAGGTGCCGGTGCTCATCGACGGCGACACGCGCGTCTGGGAATCGCTGGCGATCCTCGAATACCTGGCGGAGAAATTACCCGGCGCCGCTTTGTGGCCTCAGCATCCGGCGGCGCGGGCGCATGCGCGCGCGATCGCGTCGGAAATGCATGCCGGCTTCCTGCCGCTGCGGCGGCAATTGCCGATGAATGTCCGGCGGCCGGTCATGCCGCGCGCGCTCGAGGCTGATGCCGCGGCCGACGTTGCGCGTATCGATGCGGTCTGGAGCGAGTGCCGTGCGCGTTTCGGCAGTGGCGGGCCGCATCTCTACGGTGCCTTCACCGCGGCCGATGCGATGTATGCCCCCGTCGTCTGGCGCTTCCACACCTACGCGGTCGAGGTGAGCGCGACCGCCGGCGCCTACATGCGCGCGCTTATGGCGCTGCCGGCCTGGAACGAATGGCGCGAGGCGGCGAGGCAGGAGCCATGGGTGCTGCCGCACGATGAGATCGACTGGCCGGACGTGAAGCGGGAGTGACGCACAGCATGATCCCGAAAAGTGGAAGCTGGTTTTCGGGATCATGCTCAAAAATAGCCGAGGCGCTGTTCAAGCTCGCGCAGCAGCGGCCGCTGATAGGCGAGAATCTTGGTCATGGCGACCGGCAGCGTGAAATAGGCAATGCGATCGATTTCGGGAAACCGCTGTCGGCGTCCCGACCTCGGCGGCCACTCGATCTCGAACGTGTTGCTCGAAAACGGCGTCAGGTCGAAATCGGCTTCGAACGCCCAGACGTGGACCACTTTGCCGCTCTGCTGCTTGACCGGCGTCAGCGCAATGAAGTCGCCGGCGGGGGCGAGGCTCGTCTCCTCGGCGAATTCACGCCGCGCCGCGTCGAGCAGGTCGGCCCCGGGTTCGGCGAGGCCCTTGGGGATCGTCCACGCCCCAGCGTCCTTCTTCGCCCAGAACGGGCCGCCGGGATGCGCGAGCAGGACCTCCAGCTCGCTCACCCGCCGGAATGCCAAGAGCCCGGCGCTGACTTCTGCCCTGCGACGCATCCGCGCAATGTAACCTTAAACTGCGGCTCTGCATCGCAGGTCTTCTAAACAAGTCTTGCCAAACCGGCCGTTGTCTGCATGATTTTGTCAGGATTACGCCAACAATGCCGGTTTCCTCGCTCGTGCTCATTGACCGCGCGTGGATGGGGCACACCGAACCATTTCCTGTACCGGAGCCAACACCAATGCGATATCGATTGATCGCCGCTCTTGCCGCTTTCGCGGCCCTGATGGCGCCCATTGCCAAGGCCGAAGACGCCGCCAAGGACGTCAAGGGCCTCTATCTGATGAGCGATTATCCGGCCGTCACGCTGCGGCCGGGCCAGACCTCCTCGATTAATCTGCGGCTGCAGAATTACGACTTGCCGCCCGAGCGCCTGACTTTGTCGGTTTCCGGAGTGCCGGCGGGATGGACGGCGACGCTGATGGGCGGCGGTCAGCCGGTCGCCGCGGCGATGCCGGCGAGCAATGCCAGCGTTCCGCTTGAATTGCGGCTTGACGTGCCAAAAAGCGCCCCGGAAGGCACGCAAACGCTCACCGTCACCGCCACCGGAGTGTCGACGAACGCCGAGCTACCGATCGCGGTGACGCTCGCCAAGGACCTGCCGGCCAAGCTGACGCTGACGCCGCAGCTCCCCGAACTGCGCGGCACGTCAAGATCCAGCTTCGAGTATCAGCTCGGCATCAAGAACGACAGCGGCAAGAAGCTCACGGTCAGCCTCGCCGCCCAGGCGCCGCAGAACTTCGATGCTTCGTTCACCGAGGCATATGGCAGTCAGGAGCTCAACGCAGTGCCGGTCGATCCCGGCCAGACCAAGGACGTGAAGCTCAAGGTGCGCCCGCCAAGCACGGCCGCTGCCGGCAGCTATAAAATTGTAGCGAGGGTCGGAGCCGAAGATGCCGCAGCGACGGCTGACCTTACGCTCGACATCACCGGCCAGCCGAAGCTCGAGGTCAGCGGGCGCGAGGGCCTCGTCTCGGCGCGCGCTGCGGCCGGCAAGGAAACCAGCGTGCCGGTAGTCATCACCAACACCGGCACCGCGCCCGCCGACGAGGTCGAGCTCAGCGCCTCGGCGCCGAGCGGCTGGAAGGTCACATTCGATCCCAAGACCGTCGAACGCATCGCGCCCAACGAGAACAAAGAAGTGCAGGCGCTGATCACGCCGACCGACAAGGCGATCGCCGGCGACTATGTAACGACGATCCGCGCCTCCAGCCGCGGCGAGTCGGCATCCGCCAGCTTCCGGGTCACGGTGACGACCTCGACCATGTGGGGCATCGCCGGTGTCGGCATCATCGGCATCGCGCTCTTGGTCATGGTCGGTGCGGTGGCAAGGTTCGGCCGCCGATGAGCGAGGACAGCGTCATCCAGGCGAGGGGCCTCACCAAGACTTACGGGCGGGCGGTCGCCGTCGATCACGTCTCGTTCAGCGTCGGGCGCGGGGAGATCTTCGGCCTGCTCGGACCCAATGGCGCCGGCAAGACCACCACCATCCTGATGCTGCTCGGGCTTACCGATATTTCCGGCGGCGAGGTGCGCGTGCTCGGGTTCGATCCGACGCGCGAGCCGCTTTCGGTCAAGCGCCGCGTCGGTTATCTGCCCGATACGGTCGGTTTCTACGATCAACTCACCGCCGCCGACAATCTTCGCTACACCGCCCGGCTGATCGGCTTCAAAAAAGCCGAGCGCGAAAAACGGATCGCTGACGCGCTCGATCAGGTCGGGCTATCCGAGTTTGCCGAGAAGCGCGTCGGCACCTTCTCTCGCGGCATGCGCCAGCGCCTCGGGCTGGCCGAAATCCTTATGAAGGGCGCGCAGATCGCCATTCTCGACGAACCGACGTCCGGCCTCGACCCGCACGCTACTGCGGAGCTGCTCGCCATCATCCGCGGCTTCAAAAACGAGGGCGTTTCGGTGCTGCTGTCCTCGCATTTGCTGGAGCGGGTGCAGAGCGTGTGCGACCGCGTCGCGCTGTTCAGCGGCGGCCATATCGCGCTGATGGGCTCGGTGGCCGACCTCGGCCGCGAAGTTCTCGGCGGCGGCTACGTGGTGGACATCGAGGCCGATGGCGCCGGGCTCGCCGAGCGGCTGGCGCTCATTCCCGGCGTCAGCGGCGTCGAGAAGACCGGCATCGGCAAGCTGCGGCTGCACGCCGACCGTGACGTGCGTCCGGAAGCGGCGGCGGAGGTGGTCGCGATGCAGGGGCGCCTCAAATATCTCGGCGTGCAGGAGCCGAGCCTCGATGCCATCTACACCCGCTATTTCGAGACCAGACCCAACGAGGAAATGGCCATGAAGGAAGGAGCACGCCATGCGGCGTGAAGGTTCGGCCTTCCAGGGCCTCGGCGTGGTCATGCTCAAGGAGCTATCGGACCACCTCACCAGTATCCGTTTCTTCGTATTAGAGCTGCTTGTCGTGCTCATTGCGCTGGTCACGGTGTACGCCGCGGCCCAGCAGATTAAGGACACGACCGCCGAAGACCCATTCCTTTTCTTGAGATTGTTCACGACTTCACGAGAACCACTTCCGGCATTTCTCTTCTGGCTGTCCTTGCTGGTGCCGGTGATGGCAATCGGACTAGCTTTTGATTCCGTCAATGGCGAGTACAATCGACGCACACTCTCGCGTATTCTGTCGCAGCCGATTTATCGCGACGCGCTTTTATTCGGCAAATTTCTCGGCGGACTCGTGACGCTGACGATAGCGCTTATTGTGCTCTGGCTGATGGTGATCGGCCTTGGTCTCCTTTTCGTCGGTATACCTCCCGGTGGAGAGGAAATAGCGCGTATTTTCGTCTTCCTGGTGGTCACGATTGTTTACGCGGGCGTCTGGTTGGCGCTTTCACTGCTGCTCTCAACTCTGTTCCGCTCGGCTGCCACCGCGGCACTTGTGGCATTAGGTCTCTGGCTGTTCATTTATCTGCTCTGGCCAATTCTCGCTGAGGTGCTCGCGCAGGCGATCGTACCGCCGGATCCGCGCTACATGGCGCTGGGTTTGCAGACTCCGGGCACAGTGGAGTTGCAACAGATCCTAGCCCGCCTCTCGCCCTCGACCTTGTTCGCGGAGGCCGTCGTGGCGCTGCTCGATCCGACCACCCGCTCGTTGGGGCCGATCTATCTGAGCCAGCTTCAGGGCGCCGTGCTCGGCGCGCCGCTGCCGCTTTCCGAGAGCATGCTGATCGCCTGGCCGCAGACTGTCGGCATGATCGCGACCGCCATTCTGCTGTTCGTCATCGGTTACGTGATCTTCCAGCGTCAGGAAGTGCGCGCCTAGCGCAAATCCCGAAAATGGGTGCCGGTTTCCGGACGATCATACGCGAATGACACGCAGGGGCGGGTTGGCGCCCGTCCCCGGCGCAGCCGTTCGCCTTAAGCCCACCGGAAAAATCGTGCCGCAAGCCGTTCGGGCGCGTTGCGCCGGTGCTCGCGCCATAGTCAAATCCGCTGAAGCGGAGGGGGAGTCGTGACCGCCATTAAATCCAGCATCGACATCGCATCGCCGGAGTTCCGCGCCAATGAGGCGGCGATGCGCACGCTGACCGCGGAACTTCAGGAACGTCGCGCCAAAGCCGCCGAGGGCGGCCCGCCACGCGCCCGCGAACGTCACCTCTCGCGTGGCAAACTGCTGCCGCGCGAACGGGTGATGACGCTCATCGATGCCGGTTCGCCGTATCTCGAACTGTCGCCGCTCGCCGCCAACGGCATGTATGGCGAGCCCATCCATGCGGCCGGCATCATTACCGGCATCGGCCGGGTGGCCGGACGCGAATGTGTGATCGTCTGCAACGATTCCACCATCAAGGGCGGCACCTATTACCCGATGACGGTGAAGAAGCATCTGCGGGCGCAGGAGATCGCGCGCGAGAACCAGCTGCCCTGCCTCTACCTGGTCGATTCCGGCGGTGCCAACCTGCCGCAATGGACCGAGGTTTTTCCCGATCGCGAGCATTTTGGCCGGATTTTCTACAATCAAGCGACGCTGTCGGCGGCGGGGATCCCGCAGATCGCGGTCGTCATGGGTTCGTGCACCGCGGGCGGCGCCTACGTGCCGGCGATGTCGGACGAAACCGTCATCGTGCGCAACCAGGGCACCATCTTCCTCGGCGGCCCGCCGCTGGTGAAGGCGGCGACCGGCGAAGTCGTTTCGGCCGAAGAGCTCGGCGGCGCCGATGTGCATGCGAAAAAGTCCGGCGTGGCCGATTACTATGCCGAGAACGACCGCCATGCGCTGGCGCTCTGCCGCCGCATCGTCGCCAATTTGAACACGAAGAAATCGATCGGCATCCCGCTCGCCAAGCCGGCCGAGCCGAAATACGACGCGAGCGAGCTCGACGGCATCGTGCCGGTCGACCTGAAGAAGCAATTCGACGTCCGCCAGGTCATCGCGCGGCTCGTGGACGGTTCTGAGTTCGACGAGTTCAAGGCGCTCTACGGCACGACGTTGGTCACCGGCTTCGCGCACATTCACGGCATCCCGGTCGGTATTCTGGGCAACAACGGCATTTTGTTCTCGGAGAGCGCGCTCAAGGCGGCGCATTTCATCGAGCTTTGCTGCCAGCGCCGGGTGCCGCTCCTGTTCCTGCAGAACATCGTCGGCTTCATGGTGGGGCGCGACTACGAAGCGGGCGGCATCGCCAAGGACGGCGCCAAGATGGTGACGGCGGTGGCCTGCGCGCAGGTGCCGAAGATCACGCTGGTGATCGGCGGCTCCTACGGCGCCGGCAATTACGGCATGTGCGGCCGCGCCTATAGCCCGCGCTTTTTGTTCACCTGGCCGAACGCCCGCGTGGCGCTGATGGGCTCCGAGCAGGCGGCGAGCGTGCTCGCCACCGTGCGGCGCGACAACATCGAGGCCGCCGGAAAGACTTGGCCCGCGGCAGAAGAGGAAAAATTCAAGAAGCCGATCCGCGACCAATTCGAGACGGAAGGCAATCCCTATTTCGCCACCGCGCGGCTCTGGGACGACGGCATCATCACGCCCGCCGAAACCCGCCGCGTGTTGGCGTTATGTTTTTCCGCCGCGCTGAATGCGCCGATCCCGGAGACGCGGTTCGGGGTGTTTAGGATGTGAGGCTTGGACTGGGCCCCAAGTATTCTTCTTGGCCGGGCGTCAAATATCGCCCTCGCGACATTGGACGCATTTTTCTGCGCTGAATTGGCGGGCGACCATTCAGCAAAAGGAGCAATCGTGTTCCAAAATCAAAAAGCCTGTGGAACTTTTTCTTCTTGCTTGTAGGGAATCCGTGGGCGACGAGAGTAGGCCAAATATCAGCACTTGAGATCGGAAGCCTTCTGCTGCGGACCATCGATATGAGGGGCAGCAAAAGATCAGCCCATCTCGCGTTTCTTTTTGCGGTCGCGAAGTTTAGCGCGGTGTCGAGGCATGCTTCGTCGACCATAGAGAGATCATCTACTGATAAGGGACACAACCAATTTGGAATTTCTCCCAACGGAAAAAATGCGAATTTATCCCTTTGATAGCCTATTCTGGTGAGCGTACCTTTTCTTTCAATATCGAATTGAACAAGAAATTCGTCGTCAGGATATCCTGGCCGATCAGATACCGTCCCGCACAGCCCAGCAAACATTCCCTGAAGCAAAATTATTCTTTCACCCGAGGAGACAGTAGTAATCATTCTTCCCCGACAGAATGGGCAATTTGACTTAGCCCCAATCTCCGTGAAGTTAACGAGCGCTTGACGAACAATAGCATTTGAAAAATCGATTTTCATCTCTAGGCTGGCCCAACGTCAAACAGCTAAATTGCCCTTCGGCCTGATCGCCTTGAGCTTGTCGCCGATCGCGCGCTTGCGTTCCATCAACTCGTAATCGGTCTGCAGCCCGATAAAAAATCCTTCAGACATGCTGAAGCAGCGCGCAAGCCGCAGATCGGTATCGGCGGTGATGGCACGCTTGCCGAGCGCGATTTCGTCGATCCGCCGCGGCGGCACGCCGATGGCGCGCGCGAGCGTTTGGTAATATCCCAAGGGTAGTCGACGCTCTCGACTTGATGCGCATGGCGTTCGAATAACTAGCGAGGCGGTAGCCCGAAGGCGAAGCGACACCCGATTCAGTCGCGGCGTGTCCGCCGCCGCACTACTGACACTGCTTAACCCATTGCCAATTGGGATGCTTATGATTGTAGGGCTTCACCTGGACTGCAACCCACTTACACGTCACCGGATAGTTCCAAGTCCCCTCCTGCGGCCAGTTGGCGCCGCCGAATGCCCCGCGCGCGTAAGTCGGTGCGATCGCGGCGCCGACAATGAAGGCAGCCGCGGCCAAACCAGTGATTACAGTTTTAAGCAACATGGTCTTTGTCTCCTGACAAACTTTTTGTCATTCTTCGACCCGGCTATTGCATCGCGCTTCTAAGTCACTCCGGGCAGCCTTTGCATTCTTGATCCTAACGCGGGTTTTCCCGCTTATCCGCATCGCGACTCTCGGCGCATGTATGTATGGAAAGCCTGACATCAAGCAACGGGGAAAACAAGCCGTTCGCAAGACCATCACGACGGTCTATCTCGCCGGCGTCACCGCCACACCGGTGTACCATCATCATCGCATCGGCCGGAGGCGTTCGATGCCAAGCCGGCGACGACGACGGTGCAAGCGGTGCGACTCGCACGCGATGCGCGCTGCCTCGTCGAGCTCGATGCGCTCGCCGTCGTCGATGAAAGATAGCTTGTCCGTTGTGCCGCGGCCGTCATTGGTTGAACAGCCAGAACAAAGCGCTGAGCACGACGCTGATGATCACGCAGGTGACCAGCGGGAAAAAGAAGGTGGCGCCGTCGCGCTGGATCATGATGTCGCCGGGAAGCCGGCCAAGCCCGATCCGTGACAGCAACGGCCACGAAATTCCGGCGAGCAGGATGACCAGTCCGATCCCGATCAGAAAGCGCTGTATGTCCATCGGCAGCTTCACAGAAAAGTAGGGAGCGCCCAGCACCAATCAGGAACTTTTCCTGGCGCTTGACGCGGGCGCGCCGCGCGGCGCTCATGGTTCGCTTTTGTCAAGCACTGAACCGACATTGGAGGCTGCATGATCGAGCTTTCCTATCGAACCGCGCTCATTGTCGGGTCCGGGTCCGGGCTGTCCGCCTCGCTGGCGCGGACTTTCACCAAGGCCGGTATGACCGTCGCGCTGGCTGCGCGCCGGGCCGCGGCGCTTGCGGAACTGGCCAAGGAAATCGGCGGCAAGGCCTTTGCCTGCGATGCGACAAAGCGCGTGGAGTTGGCGAAACTCTTCGCCGACGTTGAAGCGACATTCGGCGCGCCCGACGTCGTCGTCTATAACGCGAGCTATCGGACGCGCGGACCGTTTGTCGAGCTCGATCCCGCCGATGTGGAGAAGGCGCTGGCGGTGACCGCCTTTGGCGGCTTCCTGGTGGCCCAGGAGGCGGCCAAACGCATGCTGCCGCGGGCCCACGGGGCGATCTTGTTCACCGGCGCGTCGGCGAGCGTCAAGGGTTATGCGCAGTCGGCGCCGTTCGCCATGGGCAAGTTCGCACTGCGCGGGCTGGCGCAAAGCTTGGCGCGCGAGCTTGCCCCGCAGGGTATTCACGTCGGCCATATCGTGGTCGACGGCGGCATCCGCAGCGCGGAACGGCCCGATCCGCCAGGCAAACCCGACAGCCTGCTCGATCCGGATGCCATCGCCCAGAGCTATTTGCATCTGCTGCAGCAGCAACGCAGCGCCTGGGCCTGGGAAATCGAGCTGCGGCCGTGGGTGGAGAGATTTTGAGTCCGGCTCCGCGGCTCGGCTATAATCGCGCCATGCCGGAGATGATCGCAAAGGCGGTACTGCTCACACTCGCCCTCACGATGGCCGCAACGGGTGCCCTCGCGCAGGCTACGACGCGTCACAAGCGCGAGCATCGCCTGGTCGAGCCTCCGATCCCTGCGGTATCGATCGATAAGCGCGACAGCGTCGTGGCCATGCCCGGTGCCTTCGCCGGCCGGCCGTACTGGCTGGCGCTCGCCCAATGCGGCGGTATCTATTTCAGGCTGAACGTACTTTATACCGACGCCGCGGTGCGCGCGCGCGTCGTCAAGCCCGACCCCATGGCCAATGCCGAGTTCACCAAGAAACTCAACGAGGCGATCAGAACCGCGACCACCTATTTTGACGGAGCCGAACATTTCCTGATGAATGATCGCGGGCTCGAACGCGCCGACGCGGTCCTCACCTATGATGGGCAATCGCGCGCGGCGGGCGAGCGGCTCAAAACCATCGAGGCGGCGCTCACGGCGGCCAAGGCCTGCCCGGCACTTTATCAGGCTTGCCAGCAAGCCTATTCCAAGCAGTGCTACGAACCGCTCCCGCCCGCGAATTGAGCGGTTACCGAAAGCTGCCGCGGCTTTCGGGCGCTGTGAACGCGGCCAGCTGCGCGCCGCGGAAGGAGAAGCCATGAAGCCAATTTTTGCGGTCCTGGTTGCGGCGGTGCTGCTCGCGCCCCTGACGGCCGGCGCGCAGGAACCATCGACACCGCACGCCGCAACGCCGGGCCCGGCAAGCGAGCCCTATGAGCCTGGACTCGGCGAGATCATGGCGCTCCAGCAGATGCGCCACATCAAACTTTGGTTCGCTGGTCGCGCCGGCAATTGGCCTCTGGCCGATTACGAGATCGACGAGCTGAAAGAAGGTTTCGACGATGTCAACCGGCGGCTCGGCGGCGACACGGTGGAGAAAGCCGTCGGGGCGCAGCTTGCCGCTCTCGAGAAAGCCGTCGCGGCCAAGGACCGCGCGGCCTTCGCGAGCGCCTTCGACAAGCTCACCGCGGGCTGCAACAGCTGCCATCAGGCGCTGGATCATGCCTTCATCATCATCCAGCGCCCGACCTCGCTGCCCTACAGCAATCAGTCCTTCGCAGCGCCCAAATAACGCCTCGCCCGCGTCAACGCGCCGCGCGTGGCGACATATACGCGGCACATTTTGAACTAATATCTTAGCCCTGGGACGGTCTTTAACTTGCAGAAGGAGGTCCGACGATGGCCTATCGCGTTTATTCCGGCCCGCGTGGTTCGCAGTCCATCTCTCCGCTGGAGAAGGATCGTCACCTTTACAAGGAGTTCAGCCTCCTCGACGAGGCCATGGGCTGGGCACGGCATATCAATGACAGCGGTCGCGTCGCCTTGCTGGTCGAGGGCGATGACGGTACCCGGCTGACCAAACAGCAGATCGTGACGGCCCTCAAGAATCCCGAAACGACCGAGCCGCACAATCACGCGGCGTGAGATCCGCGGTTCTCTAGCGGCCGACGCTCGGCAGCGCCGCGAGATCGGGTAGTTCGCGCAGCGGCGCAAGGTCCGCATACTCATCCGGCATGCGCGCCCGATTGACCCAGAACGCGCTGAAGCCGAACGACACCGCGCCCATCACATCCCAGCGGTTCGACGACACGAATGCGGCGTCAGAGGCGCCGACCGCCAGGGCGCCGGTGACCAGCGCATAGACTTCCGGCCGCGGCTTGTAGCGGCGCACGGCATCCACCGAAAGAACGGCGTCAAAAAGCCCGGCGAAGCCGGCCGCTTCGACGGCTGCGGCGAGCATGCGCGGGGAGCCGTTGGAGAGGATGGCCAAGCGCGCGCCGCGCGCCTTGAGGACGCTGAGAACGGTGCGGGCGTCGGCAAACGCGTCGAGCTTAAGGTAGGCATCGAGTAGCAGCGGTCGCAGCGCGCGGTCGACCGATGGGACGCGCGCGAACGCGTGGTCCAACGCGCGCTCGGTCAGCGTCCAGAAATCGACATAGCGGCCGGCAAGCGTCAGCGTCCAGGTATATTCGAGCTGCTTCGACCGCCAAATCTCCGAAAATCGCTCCGCCTCGGGGCCGGCCGCGGCGCGATGGCGCGCAATTGCGGCATGGACATCGAACAGTGTGCCATAGGCATCGAAGACGTAAGCGTTAAACATGCCCAAACTCCTTCACTGCAAGAATGGTGACAAAGGTCGTGCCGTTGAGACAATAGGCCGACGGAAGGATGATTCGATGCGCCGGCCCATCGCCTGGACCAGGACGGTTACGTTTTTCGAGGACGACTGGCACGAGGGCAACGTGCCGATCATGGGTCCGCGCACCCATGCGGCATGGCTGTGCACCTCGGTGTTCGACGGCGCGCGCGCCTTCGAGGGCGTCGCTCCCGATCTCGATCTGCACTGCGCGCGCGTCAACGAATCCGCCAAGGCGATGGCGCTCAAGCCGCTCGTCCCGACGGAGACGTGGGTCGCTCTGGTCCGCGAGGGCCTGAGGCGTTTCGAGCGCGACGCCGAGCTTTACGTTCGGCCGATGTACTGGGCGGAGGAAGCGGCGGTTGGCGCCGTGCGCCACGACCCCGACTCGACCCGCTGGTGCCTCACGCTCTACATCGCGCCGTTTCCGAAGCGCGCGGGCACCGCCATAACGCTGTCGCCTTATCGGCGGCCGACGCGCGAGTGCGCCGTGGTCGAAGCCAAAGCCGGCTGCCTCTATCCAAACAATGCACGCGCGCTCATCGAAGCAAGCTCGCGCGGCTTCGACAATTGTCTGTTGTGCGACATGCTTGGCAATATCGCCGAGCTCGGCACCGCCAACATCTTCATGGCGAAGGACGGCGTTGTGTTTACGCCGGCCGCGAACGGTACGTTTCTCGCCGGCATCACCCGCGCACGGGTCATCGCTCTGTTGCGCGCGGCCGGCGCCACCGTAGTCGAGACGACGCTGGGTTATTCCGATTTTCAGTCGGCGGATGAGATTTTTTCCACCGGCAATTACACCAAGGTATCGCCGATCACACGGATCGACGCGCGCGATTTGCAGCCGGGCCCGTTCTACCTGAAGGCGCGCGAGCTGTACTGGGACTTCGCGCACGCAACGGCCTGACGGCGTCTAATCGGCATCGGGGCCGCGCACGGTCAGCAGCGTCGGAATCGAGCGGCCGCGAATATCGTAGACCCGCGCATAGACCACGCCTTCGCGCACGATGTCGAAAAGGATCGGGGCATCGAGCTTGGCGCAATAGAACTCGCCGAGCATCATGGCGAAGTCGGCGCCCTTCGGCTTCCAGATCGCCGAAAATTGCTCGCCCAAAACCACTTGGACCGCCGGATGCGGTCCGCAGACGGCGACCTTCCAGGTTCCGTCGCGCGGCTGCTCGCCGCTCGCCGCGCGCAGCCGGCGCAATTCCAGCGAGGCCTGCCGCATCGACAGGCCCCAATAGTCGACCATGTAGCGCGGCCGCGCCCCCGCCACGCCGCCGGCAATGTGGTTGAAGTCCGTGTACTCGTAAGGATGCAGCCGCACCATGTCGACGAGCGGGGAGGCGAGGCCCGCGATCAGCACCGCGGCGCCCGCGGCCATGGCGGCGCGGCCGTAGGGCCGCAGCCGTTGCGCGATCCATGCCGCGGCGATGCCGCCGAGCACGGCGTATGACGGCGTCAAGAATACAAAATGCCGGATGCCGTTATACATGGCCGGCCTCGTGGCGACCGTCACCAGGACCGGAAACATCGCGGCGAGCACGACGGCCAACAGGGCGGCGCGGCGTCCGGCGGGCACGTCGGTGCGTCCGGCTTCGCCGCGCACCATGGCCACGATCGCGCCGACAGCTCCGCAGAACCCCAGCCCCAGCATCAATTCGGGCAGCGTCAGCAGGGCGAGCGTCGGCACGTAACGGCGCGGCATGTCGGGAACCAGGATCAGTTGGCCGTCGAACAGCTCGCGCCAAGGCTTTTCGAAAAAGTTGGAAAAGTATTCGACGGCGCGAAACGGGTTGAGCGGCGACACCACGGCCCACGGCCAAACCAGGCCCATGATCAGATAGGCGAGGATGGCACCCGGAATGAACGGCACGAGGAATGATCCCCACTCGCCGAGGGCGGGTTTCAGTCCGATTGCGCGCAATCTGAGAGCGAGAATGAGCAGGAGCGGCAGCAGCGCATTGATCAGCGCAAAGCCGCCCATGACGCGCGATCCGATCGCCAGGCCGATGCCTACTCCGCACAGCGCGACGGTCGCCGGCGTCGCGCGCGGATATTCGTCGAACGCGCGCACGATGCCGAGCAGCGCGATCACCATGGCCACCGCGAAGGGTGCGTCCTTCGCGTTGATGAACATGTGACCGTAATAGAGCGGGCAAGCGGCGAGTAGCAGCAGCGCGATCAAACCGGCGAGCGGGCCGCCGAGACGGCGCCCCAGCCGCCAGGTGACGAAAAGGCCGACGAGGCCGACCGCGGCGCCAACCAACCGGCGCGTCTCGAACAGGCCGAACGGCAGAACCTTTGCCGAGAGCGTGGCCAGAAGATCAAACCCGCCGCCATACATGTAGAGATTGACAAACGACAGCGCGCGCTTGTCGGCAAAGCCGGACTTGTAGAGCGAGACCAGCAGGCTGCCGTATTGCGAATGCGTGTAGTCGTCCCAGCCGAGGCCATAGTGGCGAAAGGTCAACGCGGCGATCACGGCAACGAGAACCAGCGTGGCGATCGCAAGCACATCGAACCGCCGCGCCACGGTAAGCGCGTGCGCAGGCGCGCTGCCGGACTTTGCGGCAGCCAACGACGTCATCGGAGTAATGTCGGATGAACGCTTCGTGGTGACGTTCAGCACAAGAATCTCATTGCATCCCGGGCAATGCTCATGGTGCCGCTCGATGAGGCCTTTTCGCGACGCTGCGGCAAGAAGCGGGACCGAAGGTCCCGCTCATTCTCGCTCGTCGCGCCGATCGGCGCTATTTCATCGCCGCCTCGTACATCTCGGCCACGTGGTCCCAATTGACCAGATGATCGAGGAACGCTTTGAGGTAGTCCGGCCGCCGGTTGCGGTAGTCGATGTAGTAGGAATGCTCCCACACGTCGCAGCCGAGAATAGGCTTGGCGCCGTGCACGAGAGGGTTCTCGCCATTCGGCGTCTTCATCACCGTGATCTTGCCATCCTTCACCGCGAGCCAACACCAGCCCGAGCCGAACTGGGTGACGCCGGCTTGGACGAAATCCTCCTTCATCTTGGCGATGGGGCCGATGTCGCTGGTGATCTGCTTTTCGAGCTGGCCGGGGAGCTTGTCGCCGCCGCCGCCCTTTTTCATCCATTTCCAGAAGTGGATGTGGTTGTAGTGCTGGCCGGCATTGTTGAAGAGGGCTTGGTTCTTGCCGAAGGTGCCCTTCACCACTTCCTCCACCGGCTTGTTCTCCCACTCCGTTCCTTTGGCCAGGTTGTTCCCGGTCGTCACGTAAGCCTGGTGGTGCTTGTCGTGGTGGTATTCGAGAGTCTCGCGGGACATGTGCGGAGTGAGGGCGTCGTAGGGATAGGGCAGGTCGGGGAGGGTGAAAGCCATGGGGGTCTACTCCTTGATGTGAAACCGGACCGGGCGGGGCGTGTCTGTAAAACTGCCAAGGGAAGGCAAGGTTTCCCCTTTAAATAGGCCGAACCGGCGGGTTTGGGCAATGTCCGCCACGGCGAAGCTGCGGGCAATCCCGGACCAACGCCGGTCACAGCTCGATTTCTCATGTCGTGCAATGAATTACCGACTCTTGCTTCCCTCGGAGCCGGGTCGATCTCGGCCAAGAACAAGCTCGGCCCAGGCGGTGGCTTGGCAACGGCCCAGGAATAAGTTCGGGATTGCGTAGTTGACACCACAACCCTCTAAGGGTAGGTCCGACCCGACAGGCCGACGCAATCGTGGTGATTTGCTGCGTGAACCCTCAT
>Ga0187891_1000362_pt1 | contig 46445 bp, 38 predicted proteins | sample June2016WEW_21_4_FD_132990 | JGI IMG/M metagenome (GOLD analysis project Ga0187891, IMG submission 132990) | Peatland microbial communities from SPRUCE experiment site at the Marcell Experimental Forest, Minnesota, USA - June2016WEW_21_40 | ecosystem: Environmental > Terrestrial > Soil >... | reverse complement strand
CCTTGTCCATGGCCACCGGCGTGATCAGCTCCACCGTCAGGTTCACATTGTCGCCCGGCATCACCATCTCGGTGCCTTCCGGCAACTGCGCCACTCCGGTCACATCCGTGGTGCGGAAGTAAAACTGCGGCCGGTACCCTTTGAAGAACGGCGTATGCCGCCCGCCCTCTTCCTTGCTCAGCACGTATACGCTGCCCTTGAAAGTAGTGTGCGGCGTGATGGTGCCCGGCTTGGCGATCACCTGTCCGCGCTCCACTTCGTCCTTTTCCACGCCGCGCAACAGCAGCCCGACGTTGTCCCCCGCTTCGCCCTGGTCGAGCAGCTTCTTGAACATTTCGACGCCCGTCACTACCGTCTTGCGGGTCTCCCGGAAGCCGACGATTTCCATTTCCTCGCCCACTTTGCAGACGCCGCGCTCGATGCGTCCGGTAACCACGGTGCCGCGGCCCTGGATCGAGAAGATGTCTTCGATCGGCATGATGAACGGCTTGTCCTTCACGCGCTGCGGGATCGGCACGTAACTGTCCACCGCTTCCATCAGATCCAGCACCGTCTTCTCCCACTTCTCTTCGCCGTTCAGCGCGCCCAGCGCGGAGACCCGCACCACCGGAAGCTCGTCGCCCGGAAACTCGTAGAACTTCAGCAGCTCGCGGACTTCCAACTCCACCAGGTCGAGCAGCTCGGGGTCGTCCACCATGTCCACCTTGTTCATGCAGACCACGATGTAAGGCACGCCTACCTGCCGCGCCAGCAGCACGTGCTCACGCGTCTGCGGCATCGGCCCGTCGGTGGCCGCCACCACCAGGATGGCGCCGTCCATCTGCGCCGCGCCGGTGATCATGTTCTTGATGTAGTCGGCGTGGCCGGGGCAATCCACGTGCGCGTAGTGCCGGTGGGCTGTCTCGTACTCGATGTGCGCGACCGCGATCGTGATGCCGCGCGCTTTTTCTTCCGGCGCGTTATCGATGGAATCGAAGCTGCGGAACTTCACCTTGGGGTTGTTCTTGCCGAGCACCTTGGTGATCGCCGCCGTCAGCGTGGTCTTGCCATGATCGATGTGCCCGATCGTGCCGATATTCACATGAGGTTTGCTGCGGTCGAACTTTTCCTTTGCCATAAGAACAATCTCCTAAATTTCGTTAACTTGCCTTGGCCACGATCTCGTCGGCGAGACCGCCCGGGACCTCTTCGTACTTGTTGAAGTGCATGGTAAAACTGCCGCGGCCCTGCGTCCGGGACCGAAGTTCCGTGGCATAGCCGAACATTTCCGAAAGCGGCACCGATGACTTGATGATCTGCGTGGTGCCCCGCAGTTCCATTCCTTCAATGCGCCCGCGGCGCGAATTCAGATCGCCGATCACATCGCCCATGTACTCTTCCGGCACCACCACTTCCACCGACATGATGGGCTCGAGCAGCACCGGCTTGGCCCTCCTGGCGGCCTCCTTGAGCGCAATGGAACCGGCGATCTTGAACGCCATCTCCGAAGAATCGACGTCGTGAAAGCTGCCGTCGTAGAGCGTAACCTTGAGGTCTGACATGGGGTAGCCGGCCAGGATGCCACCTTCGAGCGCTTCCTTGACGCCGACCTCGGTGGGTCCGATATATTCCTTCGGCACGCGTCCGCCGGTGATTTCGTTGACGAACTCGAAACCGCCGCCCGGCAATGGCTCGATGCGAATCTTCACCACGCCGTACTGGCCGTGCCCGCCGGATTGTTTGATGTGACGCCCTTCGGCTTCGCTCGACTTGCGGATGGTTTCGCGGTAGGCCACCTGCGGCTTGCCCACGTTGGCGCCCACGCCGAACTCGCGCATCATGCGGTCGACGATGATTTCCAGGTGCAACTCGCCCATCCCGGAGAGAATCGTCTGGCCGGTCTCCGGGTCGGTCGAGACCCGGAAGGTAGGATCTTCCTGCGCCAGTTTCTGAATCGCCATCCCCAGTTTCTCCTGATCGGCCTTGGTCTTGGGCTCGACCGCGAGCTGGATGACCGGAGTCGGGAATGTGATCGATTCGAGCACGATCGGGTGCTCGTCGTCGCAAATCGTGTCCCCGGTCGAGACCGTCCTCAATCCGACCGCCGCGCAAATATCGCCGGCCAGGATCTCCTGGATCTCTTCGCGCTTGTTGGCGTGCATGCGCAGCAGGCGCCCGATGCGCTCCTTGCGCGCCTTGGCCACGTTAAAGACCGAATCGCCGGACTTGAGCGTTCCCGAATAAACGCGGAAAAATGCCAACTGGCCGACGTAAGGGTCGGTCATGATCTTGAACACCAGCGCGGAGAACGGCTCCTTGTCGGACGCATGACGGAACAGCACCTTCTCCGGATCCGCCACGTCCACGCCCTGAATCGGCGGCACGTCCAGCGGCGAGGGCAAATAATCCACCACCGCGTCCAGCATGGTCTGCACGCCCTTGTTCTTGAAGGCCGACCCGCAAATCACCGGGAAGATTTTCCGGCCGATGGTCGCCTTGCGCAGGCCAGCGCGGATTTCGTCGTTGGCGACGCCGTGGCCTTCGATGAACTTTTCAAACAGCTTGTCATCGAATTCAGAGATGACCTCGATCATCTTCTCGCGGTATTCCTTGGCCTTCTCCACCAGATCGGCGGGGATTTCTTCGATGTCGTACTCCGAGCCCAGCGTCTCGTCGCGCCAGACGACCGCCTTCATTTCCACCAGATCGACGATGCCCTTGAACTGCTCTTCGGCGCCGATCGGCAACTGGATGGCCACCGGCCGGCACTTGAGGCGGCTGACGATGGTATCGATGGAGTGGTAGAAATCCGCTCCCACGCGGTCCATCTTGTTGATGAAGCACAGGCGCGGCACATCGTATTTATCGGCCTGCCGCCACACCGTTTCCGATTGCGGCTGCACCCCGGCCACCGCGTCGAACACCGCTACGGCGCCATCCAGCACGCGCAAGCTGCGCTCCACTTCGGCCGTGAAATCCACGTGCCCCGGCGTATCGATGATGTTGATCTGAATCTCGCGCCACTCGCAGGTTGTGGCCGCCGAAGTGATGGTGATGCCGCGCTCCTGCTCCTGCTCCATCCAATCCATGATGGCGGTGCCTTCATGCACTTCCCCAAGCTTGTGCGTGCGCCCGGTGTAATAGAGGATGCGTTCGGTCGTAGTCGTCTTGCCGGCGTCGATATGCGCCGCAATGCCGATATTACGCATCCTTTCGAGCGGGATTGTCCTTGCCATAAAAACTCTTGCCTTGCTGCTAAAACTCCCGCCTGGTGGGGCGGGCTTTAGCCTGCCAACGCCCGCTTGCGGGCGCATTCTTTCGGCACTTCACCACCGGTAATGCGCGAAGGCCTTGTTGGCCTCCGCCATGCGGTGTACGTCGTCCCTCTTCTTAATCGCGCCGCCGCGCAGATTGGCGGCGTCGTTCAACTCGTTGGCCAGCTTTTCCGGCATGCCTTTTTCCGCGCGCGAGCGCGCGTTGATCAAAATCCAGCGGATGGCGAGCGAGGTGCGCCGGTTCTGCGGCACTTCGATCGGCACCTGGTAGTTGGCGCCGCCCACGCGGCGCGTCTTCACTTCCAGCAGCGGCTTGGTGTTTTCCACCGCCTTCTTGAAAGCCTTCAGCGGGTCGTCCTGGGTGCGCTCGCGCAATTTGTCCATGGCGTCATAAAAAATGCCCTGGGCTACGGTCTTCTTGCCCTGCCACATCATGGAATTGACGAACTTCTCGACGAGCGTGGAGTTGTAGACCGGATCCGGCAATACCTCACGAACAACGGCTCTTCTTCTACGTGGCATAGGTTCCTGTTACTTGGGCTTCTTCGCTCCGTACTTCGACCTGCCCTGGTTGCGGTTGGCGACGCCGGCGGTATCCAGAGCGCCGCGAATCACGTGATAGCGCACGCCGGGAAGATCCTTCACGCGGCCGCCGCGAATCAGCACGATCGAGTGCTCCTGCAGGTTGTGGCCGACGCCGGGAATGTACGTGGTGACTTCGATCCCATTGGTGAGCCGCACGCGGGCCACTTTGCGCAGCGCCGAATTCGGCTTCTTGGGAGTGGAGGTGTAAACGCGCGTGCACACCCCGCGCTTCTGCGGGCAGCTTTCCAGCGCCGGGCTCGAGGTCTTCCACCGCGGCGGTCTTCGCCCCATGCGCACAAGTTGGTTAAAAGTCGGCACGAATCTTCCTCTTTGCGTTGAAACTCATCCGGCGCTTGGTCCGGGATCGCCCGGAAACCGCACCGATTCTCCACACAACAGGCCTTTTTCAAGGCCTCATCAAGCGAGGATTACTAGCTTTGGACAGGCCCATGTTCCGGACGGGGTGACCGGTGGAACCTCGGGGCCTCACTCCCAGCCGGGCTTGTCACACAACAAGCGGTAGCACAGAAGCAGAAAGCGACACTCGCGGAACCTTCCCATAATATCCAAGTGCGCGGAAAAGTGCAAGCAGGGGAAAAAGAAGAAAGCGTGAGATCTGACAGGTTATAATTTAAGCAGGCAGGCTCACTATGGACGATCCTGAGGTGTTGCGGCGTCGGGTCTGGGACGAAATGCTTTTCGCCGGCATGCGGGCGAATTATTTCGGCGAACTCGTATCCCGCTATCAGAGCTGGGAAAAGTGGGTTCGCATCGCGGTTCTGTTTTTAAGCTCTGGTGCGGCGGCAACCGTGCTCAGCAGTGCTCCGGCATATGTCAAGCTTGGTTTTCCCCTCCTGGCAGCGTTCGTCAGTCTCTGGCTCGTGTTTAGCCAGTATGGAATTATGGCCCGCGATGCCGCTGACCTGCACAGCGGTTGGTGCGCGGTCGAGTCCAACTACGAGCGCCTTTGGAACCACCTGGACGATCCCGGCTCCGAGCAGAAATTCGATCAGATCTATGAGCAGGCCAACGCGCTATCGAGGACTGGTACGAGGTTTCCCGCTCGCAAGAAGCGTCTGAATTACTGGCTGGATCATGCGGCCAGCGTGGCAACGGCGAGATACGCATGAAGAGGGCCGCGCAGTATCCTCCGCCCCCAAAGGCCCCACCACCACCCCCCCCCAAGAAGAAGTAGCGGCATCGCTGAAACTTCGCGAAGACGCCGTGGGCGCGGGAGGACGTGCCTCTTGACAGCCTCCTCGATCCGGATTTCCATTTCAGGTAGGGCGGCTTTTACCGAGTCAGCCTGGGACGTTAGCTGAGTTTAGGCTTGGCTCCCCCTTGCGGTCGACGAGCCCGCTCGCCAGTGTCAGGATCAGCGGGAGCGCCAGCAGGTAATCCTGCACGTAAACGTGAAACGCGACAATAAGACCTCCGACGAGTGCGGCCCCCAGCCCCAACGTGAAGGAGCTCCGCTGCGCCAGGCCGTACACGATCGCTCCCGCGAGGAGAATCAGGACACCTACGATGACCCAAAGCGCTGGTCCGTGCGCGGCCTCCGCGATCAACCCGACCAGGGAGGTCTTCGCCAAGTTCGGACTCGCGAGCGGGGACCGGATCGATTGAAGCCACGCGGCCGGCCACCCCCAGCCGGCGGCGAGGAACGAAACCGCGAGCAGGAAGGCCCCTCCGGCAGCCAAGCCTGCACCCAGTCTCCACATCCGTTTGGCCACGATCAGGACGGGCAGGAACAGGAATAGGTGGAACTTAGCGGCGCAGAGAGCGAGCATCAGTCCCGCCCCGACATTGCTTCCGCGCCGAACCAGAGCCGCCGCGATTGCCACCCAGAGGAGGATATACGCGACATCCTGCCCATTGGCGAGATTCGCCGCAACCGGCAGGAACCAGCAAATGATGATAAGGGCGAGAGGGCGATTGGCGGGCCACAACCATGCGAATCCGGCCAGCGCGGCGATCGACAACGTTTGCCAGAGTGCATAGGCGGCTAAATAGGGCAGGTGGCTAAGCGGCGCCAGCATGACGGCAAAGTACGGCAGCCGGATGAACTGGATATTGGCACTGGTGCGTCCGAGCAGCCGTCCCTGCTCGGCCAGAAACGCCGTTTGGTCGTAAAGGTGGCCTGTACCTAGCAAGCGTGGGCTCAAGTAGAACGCCGGAAAGTCATTAAAGCCTTGCCGGATATCGTCCCAATCCCGAACAAACGGCAATGCCAGTGCGATGAGGCCGGCAAGACACGCGGCTATTACCAGCCCCATGCGGAGGCGGGCATTTGGCCGGCCCCCTTTAGCAGCCTTTACGGTTTCCAAATAGCGTTGGCTCCTCGGTAACCAGCATAACCCGGAGCCGCTTCTCTCCAACCAGCTTTGGTCCTGACGTGACGCCGAAATCAGTGGGTGACCACGGCGGTGAGCGGTGTGTTCCGCGAAGAGCCGCCGACGAAGATCTTGTACTCGCCCGGCAGGAACTCCCAATCGTCCTTTTGCTCATCGAAGATCGAGAGGAACTTCGGATCGAGCGGCAGGGTGACGGTCTTCGATTCGCCGGCGGCCAGCGCAACTTTATCCCACGCCACCAGCCGCTTCGGCGGTTCGTTGGCGGCAGCCGGCAGTCCGGCGTAGACCTCGACGATCTCAACCCCGGCGCGCTTGCCGGTGTTCCGCACCGCAAACGAAACGTTGTCGATGGCGGCCTTCAAACCGGAGTAGGCGAAGGTGGTGTAGCTGAGGCCGTAACCGAACGCGAACAGCGGCTGCTTGTTTTCGGCATCGAACCACTTGTAGCCAACCTTTAGGCCCTCGGTGTAGTCGATATCGAACTCCTGCATCCGGGGGCGCCCGTCGGGGCCCGGAATGGGCATGCGATCGAGGCCGGCGATTTTCGGGTGCGGAAGATCGGCGTCGGTTTTGGGGAAAGTGACGGACAGCTTGGCGGACGGGTTGACGTCGCCGAAAAGAATGTTGGCCGCAGCCTGCGCGCCGCGTATGCCTGGGTACCAGACCTCGAGCGCGGCGTTGACCCGGTCGATCCAGGGCATGGCGGCTGCGCCGCCGGTTTCGAGCACGACGATGGTGTGCGGATTGGCGGCGGCCACCGCGCTCACCAGGTCGTCCTGTTTATCGGGCAGCGTCAAAGTCGGTAAATCGCGGCCTTCGCTGGTGGGCTGGTTGACGAAGACGATGGCGATTTCGGAAGCCTTGGCCAGAGCCGCGGCGGCCGCAGGGTCGGCGCCGTCGTTGAATTCCACCGTGGCTTTGGGCGCCTTGGCCTTAATCGCCTCGAGTGGCGATGAAGGAAACCACACGGGCTGGTTCCAGCGGGCCGGGCCGGCGCCCGGCGCATCCACTTGCGCCGAACCGCCGCCGGAGAGTACGCCCGAATCGGCATGGGATCCGATGACGGCGATGGACTTGACAGTCGCGGCACGCAGGGGAAGCTGGCCGTGGTCGTTCTTCAGCAGCACCGAAGCCTGCTCGGCGATCCGCTGCGCGAGCTCGGCGCCGGTGAAGGGATCCACCACGCGGCCTCGCGGCGGGTCGTCCACAATGCCAGCCGCGAATTCAGTGCGCACAATGCGATGCACCATGTCGTCCAGGCGCGCCAGGGGCACCTCCCCGTTTGTCACGGCCGTCTTCAGCGCATCGCCGAAATACCTAGATCCCGACTCTTCGTTATCGAGCCCGGCCAGCGCGGCCTTGACGGTGGAGTGCGTCGCGCCCCAATCGGACAGCACGAAGCCCTTAAACCCCCAGGCCTTCTTCAGCACGCTGTCGAGCAGGTAGCTGTTCTCGCAGGCGTAGTCGCCATTCACCTTGTTATAGGAGCACATCACCATGCCGGGCTGCCCTTCGGTGACGGCGATCTCAAATGCCAGCAGGTCGGTTTCGCGCATAGCGCGTTTGCCAAGCTTGACGTTGCCGATGCCCCGTCCCGTCTCCTGGTCGTTGAAGGCGTAATGCTTCACGTCGCCGATCACGTTCTGGCTCTGCAGCCCGCGGACGAACTGGGCCGCCATCTTTCCGGCCAGGATGGGGTCCTCGCCCTGGTATTCGAAATTGCGCCCGTTGCGCGGCTCGCGCGTGATGTCCATACCACCGCCCAGGGAGGCATTGTATTGCTGGTCGCGCAGTTCGCGGCCGATCAACTTGCCGTATTCGAAGGCCAGCTTCGGATCCCAAGTGGCTGCCTCGCCGATAGTAGACGGCAACAGCGTGGCGTAGCGTCCTCGCTCCGCGGCGGCGCGGACTCCCACCGCCGAATCCGCCAACTGCACGTCCGGAAGTCCCAGCCTGGGTATGCCCGCGATCACTCCGGCGCCTCCATTGGAGCGGGGACCGGCCTGGTTGAAGCCGCCCGCGCCATGGACGAGCTGCATCTTCTCATCGAGCGTCATCTGCTCGAGAACCAAGTCGGCTCGTTTGTCCGGAGACAGGTTCTTGTCCATCCACGGACCTTTAACCTCGGGCTGCCGCTGCGGCATCTGTGCCCAGGCCGGCAAAAAAGCAAGTGCCGCCACAGCTCCGGCCATCGCGGCCGCCAGTGCCAGTTTCCTACCTCTTATATAGTGCTTCATGATTCCCGGACCCTTCCCTTTGAGCGGGCGTACGCCGGTACCAGGCGATACGAGAATTATCTCCGCGCAAAGTTTGATTTTACTCGATATCTTACTTGGCCGCATGGCTAGTGACGCCGGCCGTGCGGTATTATTTGGAGGCCGGAACCAATAACACTGGAGGAGTATGACCATGAAAAAGCTTCCCGCACTCGCCCTAGTGATGGCCGCGGCGTTCGCCGCGGAGGGCTACCACGTTCTCAACAAGATCAAGATCGGCGGCACCGGCGGCTGGGACTACGCCACCGCGGATGGCGCCCATCACCGGCTCTACGTCTCCCACGGCGCCAGCATCGCGATTGTGGATACCGATAGCGGCAGCGTTGTCGGCTCTGTCGCCGACCTGCATGGCGTGCACGGCATCGCGGTCGCGGCCGATCTCAACAAAGGCTTCATCAGCAACGGGCAATCCAACGCCGTGACGGTGTTCGATCTGTCGACGTTCGCCAAGACCGCAGAAATCCAAGCGGGACAAAACCCGGATGCCATCTGCTATGAGCCGAAAACGCAGCGCGTGTTCACCTTCAACGGCCGCTCCGGCGACTCCACCGCCATCGACGCCAGATCCAACGCCGTGGTGGCAACCTTCCCGCTGGGCGGGAAACCGGAGTTCTGCGCCGCCGCCGGCGATGGCAAGATTTACGACAACCTGGAAGACAAATCGGAGCTGGTGGAGATCGATGCCGCCAAACCGGAAGTCATCCGCACCGCCAAGCTCGATCCGTGCGATGGGCCTTCCGGCCTGGCGATCGATACCAAGGACGGTGTGTTGTTTTCCGTCTGCGGCAACAAGACGATGGCGGTGACCGACATCAAGCAGATGAAAGTGATCGCCACCCCCGAGATCGGCCAGGGGCCGGACGCGGCTGGCTATGATCCCGGCGCGGGCCTGGCCTTCAGTTCCAACGGCCGCGACGGAACCCTGACGCTGGTCAAACAGGTGAGCGGCAAATGGCAGACCGTCGATACTGTCACCACCGAACCTGGCGCACGCACGATGGCCGTGGACACAAAAACGCACAAAGTCTACCTGCTCGCTGCGGAATTCGGCCCGGCGCCCGAAGCCAAAGCGGGCCAGCGAGTCCGCCCACCGATTCTGCCGGATACATTCCACGTGCTGGTGGTTGGCAAATAGGCAGTGGGGCAGACCATCGTCTTTCGTGGTCTGTCGTGCCGCGCTGATGTGCGCCACATTGACAGACGACAAAAACCGATCGTCTGTCCTACAGGTCCCTACCCCATCCGCCGCGGCGCCCGCAGCCACTGCCGCGGCAGCTTCGAAAAATAGATCAGCCGCTCCACCATCGGCAGCAGACGGCGCACCCTGTGGCCGTGCAGTATGAGGCTGCCGATCACCAACGCCGGATGTGGAATGGTGGTGCAGCAGCGCGAGCAGATATCCAGTTCGCCCGCGCGGCCGGAGACATGCAAGCGCCGCATGCGCTCCATCTCCGCGGAGTTCCAGATGTTCACCAGCGGCTGATCGGCCAGGTTGCCCAGCGGCGCGCCATCCAGCATGTAGCTCTGGCAGCAGGGATAGACGTCGCCGTTCTGCTTGACATACATCGGGCCGCGCCACAGGTAGTGACAGGGGTGCCTCCAGTCTTCCGCGGCGTGGCCGGCGTCGGGACGCATCAGGTTGGTTTCGTCCTCCTTGATGCGCACCTGGTCCACGCCGGGAAGGGCGCTCCAGAACGCAAGGAAATCGCCCACTTCTCCGGCGTTGCCTTCCATCGACACCATTTGCACCACTACCCGCAACTTGGATCGCCGCTCGTGTTTCATGCGCGCGAAACGCACGAAATTGTCCCGCACCTTTTCGAATTTGGCGCCCTTGCGATAGAACTCGAAGGTCTCCTTCCTGGCGCCGTCGAAGCTGAGCGTGATTTCATCCAGCGGCGAATCGAGCACGCGCCCCGCCAAGCGCTCGTCGAGAAACGTGCCGTTGGTGGAAAGCAGCGTGGCGATGCTGTGGCGATGGCAGAACTCGATGCGGTCGAAGATGCGCGGGTCCAGGAACGGCTCGCCGAGGCCGATCAGCATCATGTGCTCGGCCGAATCGGCGGATTCGCGAACCAGCCGCTCGAAGATCGCGTCCGCCATGTCGGCTTTAGGCTGCGCGTGGGTCTCGCGCGGGCACATGGGGCAGTACAGATTGCACTTAGCAGTGGTCTCGACGATGTATTCGACCGGCAGCGCGCCGAGCGTCGTCCGCCGCCGCAGATAGCCCCAAAGAAGCTTTGCCCGGTTCCAAGCCCGCATGAGCCTTTATTGTATCCGGCGGGTGGTGGGGCAGGCTTCAGCCTGCTTTTTGTCTGCCCGAGTCGCCGCGCACTACACTGAAATCTGGTCTGATGAAGATCGCGATCACGGGCGCTTCCGGTTTCATCGGGCGGCGGCTCATGAAGCTGCTGGCTTCGCGCGGCCATCGGCTGCACGTGCTGAGCCGTCACGCGGGCACGGATCTGCCCTCCGGGGTTGGGCTTACCGTGTGGAACCCGCTGGGTCCGGCGCCGGAGGCTCCCCTGCGCGATGCGGACGCGGTCTTGCACCTGGCCGGAGAACCCGTAGCGCAACGCTGGACCGCCGCAGCCAAGCAGCGCATACACGACAGCCGGGTGATCGGCACGCGCCACCTGGTCGCGGCGCTGGCCAACTGCTCGCCGCGCCCGCCGGTGCTGGTGTGCGCTTCCGCCATTGGCTACTACGGCTCGCGCGGCGATGAGGTCCTTAACGAAGATTCCGGCCCCGGCACGGGCTTTTTGGCCGACGTTTGCGTGGCCTGGGAGCGGGAAGCGGCGAAAGCCGAAGCACTGGGCATGCGGGTCACGCGCATTCGCATAGGGCTGGTGCTTGACCCGCGCGGTGGTGCGCTGAAACCGATGCTGGCCCCATTTCGCGCCGGGCTGGGCGGCCCGCTCGGCGGCGGCCGGCAATGGATGTCCTGGATTCACGCGAGCGACCTGGCGGAAATAGTCCGCTTTGCGTTGGAGAATCCGGCGCCGCCGGTGCTGAACGCCGTTGCGCCCGGCGCGGTGACGAACGCCGATTTCACACGGGCCCTTGCCAGCGCGCTCCATCGGCCGGCGTTTCTTCCCGTACCGAAACTAGCGCTGCGGATGCTGCTCGGCGAGATGGCCGATGTACTGCTCGCCAGCCAGCGCGTCGCCCCCGCCGCAGCCGAAGCCGCCGGATTCCAATTCCAACACGGGCAACTGGCGGAGGCGCTCGCCGACCTGCTGCGGAAGTGATTGACGCGGGCTAAGCCAGCCTTGCAACCATGAGCCATGAGATCCGGACGCTGATTTTGGCGTGATACGTCAACGATCTGGCTGAGCCCAATTGCCGGCGCTCATTGCCGCGATAAATGAGATGATATAGGCAGCGGAAGATCCGGATGAAGAGTGCCGATTTTGCAAGGGAACTCACATCGAAAGGCCAGATTGCCGCTCCGCCCGAGATCCCGTCCCACGTCCCTCCCGGAGAGCCGATTCAAATGGTCTTACAGTGGGGCATATCTGAAGATGAAGCCGCCTGGCCCGCCGCCCGCCGGCGACAATTTGAAGCGGCATACTCGGCGGACGACTCGGTCTAGGAGCGGTTACTCCATGACCCTTCGGCCCGGTGAAGTCGTTCCGATTCGGTTTGACTTCCACCAGACACCGGGCGGCAAATTGCGTCCCGCCGTGGTCCGCGACGCGCACACACGACGATGATCGCTAGTCAGGGTCTTAGCCCGGCCGACTTGGTGGAAATTGCTGCGGCGGCGCTTCTGGCGCTGGGCGTGCTGATCTGGCACCCGTGGCTGACGCCGCTGGCGAGGCGCTTCGAGATGCGCGCGGGATGGTCGATGGCTTTCTTTGCGGCCCTGCCTGTGTTGCTGCGGTTGGCGTTGCTGCCGCATCACCCCGCGCCGACGCCCGACCTTTACGACGAATTCAGCCACCTGTTGGAGGCGGATACGCTGCGGCACTTCCGGCTGGCCAATCCGCCGCACGCGCTGCCGCAATTCTTCGAAACGTTTTTCGTGTTGCAGCGGCCGACGTATGCCTCGATTTATCCACCTGGGCAGGGGCTGGCACTCGCCATCGGGTGGACGCTATTCGGCCATCCCTGGGCCGGTGTGCTGGCAGCAACGGCGGCCTTCTGCGGTCTCTGCTATTGGATGCTACGGGGCTGGGTGAGCCCGCGCTGGGCGCTCGCCGGAGGCCTGCTCGCGGTGATCGAATTCGGGCCGCTGAACCAGTGGATGAACGAATACTGGGGCGGGGAGTGGATCGCGGCATCTGGTTGCCTGGTGTTCGGCGCGCTGCCGCGGTTGCGGGCCGCGCCGCGGCGGCGGGATGCGATCCTGTTGGGGCTGGGCCTGGCGATGCATCTGATCACGCGGCCCTATGAATCCATCTTCCTGTTCCTGGCGGCGGCGCTTTTCTGGGTGCCTTGGCGGCCGGCGGAACTGAAGGCAGCTGCTAGGTTCCTGCCGGAAGTGGCGCTGGTGCTGCTGCCCGCCGTGGCGCTGCTGGCTATCCAAAACAAGCAGGTCACGGGAAGCTGGGCCACCATGCCGGAGGCGCTGAGCCAGTACCAATACGGCGTGCCTGCGGCGCTGACTTTCCAGGCTAAGGTCACGCCGCACGTGCCGCTGACCGGGCAGCAACTAATGGACTACAAGATGCAGCGGTCCTTTCTGGGCGAACGCACGGAAACGCTGGGGGCGTTCCTGCTGCGCCTGGAATACCGCGTGCGCTATTACCGGTTTTTCTTTCTGGCGCCGCTTTACCTGGCACTGGGGGCGTTTCTGTTTGCGCTCGGCGAGCCCCGTTTCCGGTGGGTGGCGCTGACGCTGGCGCTGTTCGCCCTGGGGACGAACTTCTTTCCCGCGTTTCAACTGCACTACGTGGCCGCCGTCACCTGCCTGTTTGTGCTGGTTTCGGTGGTTGGCCTGGAGCGCATATCGCGCCGGCTGCCGGAAGCCGCGCGGCTGGTGGCGCTCGTGTGCGCGGCGCAGTTCGTCTTCTGGTACAGCCTGCACGCGTTCTTCGACACGGCGGAATGGTCGGCGGCGGTGCGCCGCTATGAGACCTGGGACTCGATCAACCACGGCAATCCGGAGCGCCGCATTTTCGTCAACCGGCAGCTTGACCGGGTGCCCGGGAAAGTGCTCGTCTTCGTCCGCTACTCGCCGCAGCACATCTTCCAGAATGAGTGGGTGTACAACCGGGCTGCAATCGACGAAGCGCGGATCGTGTGGGCGCGGGACTTGGGCGATGCGGAAAACCAGCAACTGCTGCGTTACTATGCGGACCGCACGGCGCTGGTGCTGGATCCCGATGCGCAGCCGCCCAGCCTGGTGCCGTATCGGGTACCCGCACCGTAGCCCAGAGACCAGTCGCCCCACAGCTTAGTGGGCCCAGAGAGCCGAAATTCTCACAGACACGGTACCGGAACGTGCCGGGTACTCCCGGAACTGCAATACCAGCGGTCTGCTAATACTATATAGGCGCGATGACCCAAACATCAGCACTGCTAGCCATCGGCATCGTGTTGCTGGTGGCCTGTGCGGCGATCAGTCAGGCTGCCCGCGCCGCTGCCAGCGCCCGCATTAGGCGGCAGCGCAGGCTTTTACGCCTTTCCTCCGTCGTCACAGGTTTACCGGTCTCGCCGAACGACCAGCCCTCCTGATCGCTGAGACGGCTAGGCGCCCGCCAAAAGACGGGTTTCAGAAGTGCTTGCGCAAATCCTCGAACCGGTCGACCACTAGCAGACGGCCGTCAGCTTCGGCAATCTCCTGCTTCTCCAGCACCCAGGTGTGAGCGTGGGGAACGAAGACTGCATGCAGGCCCGCGGCCAGCGCGGGGTTGATGTCGGACTTGGGGCTGTTGCCTATCATCCACGTGCGCGCCGGATCCATGCCGCGCTCGGCCACCAGCCGGCGGTATGCGCCGCGGTCCTTTTCCTTGACGATGGCGGTGTGCTGAAAGTATTCTCCCAGGCCGGAGCGGTCGATCTTCAGCGTCTGTTCGTCGGGATGACCCTTGGTGAATAGCGTCAGGTCGTGGCGCGCGGCCAGGTAGGCGAGCGTTTCCGAAACTCCGGCGATGGTCTCGATAGGGCACCCGAGAATGCGCTCGGCGAAGCTCATCACCGTTTCGAGATCCTCCGGCCGCACGTCGCGCTCGGCCAGCCGCTCGTAAGTGTGGCGCAAATTACGGCCGAAATTGAGCGAGCCGTAGCCGTGGATGCGGGCGTTGGCCTCCTCGATCGAGTCGAGCACGGCGCGAATCTCGCGGGGCGTGAGCGTCGAGTGATCGAGGAACCCGACGAACTCGTCGAAGGCGCGCTCGAAATAGATGTTGTTCTCCCACAGCGTATCGTCGGCATCGATGATGAGGAATTGAGGCGTCATTTTTCGGATCTTTTTTCAGATCGGGGAGCCAGGCGGAAAGGGACTTCGAAAACCGCGTCCACATCCACCGGCTCGCCGGCGCGTTTGGCCGGCTCGAATTGCCACTTGGCCAACGCCTCGGCGGCGCTGCGGTCGAGGCGTTTGTCGATTCCGCGGAGGATTTCGATCGCATCCACCTGTCCGTCCTTGCGGATCACCGCGAATAGGCGTACGGTTCCTTCGACGCGATCATAGACGGCATCGCTATAGTACTTCGGGTCGACCTTGCGCAGCGCAACAGGCGACTCGATATCGGCGGGCGGAGATCCCGCAGGCGAACGGCGCTCGGCGAACCACACCAGCCAGCTTCCCGAGAAGCTGGTGACGTTGGGCATCTGGATGGAGATGGTGTAGACGGCGCGGCCCTCCAGGCGCGGATCGGGCGCCTTGACTGTGCGAGTGGATTCCGCAGCCGCAGGCGGCTGCGCACCGGCGCGGTCGGCCATCACCTCCGCCACGATTCTCTCGCGCGTTAAGGGGCGAAGCACGGCGAGCACCGCCGCGCTCGCATCCTGGGCGCCGCCGTGCGCCATCAGGTCGGGCACCACGACGGCCGCGCTGGCCGGAGCCGCCGCGGCACCCTCCAGTTTCGGGTGCGGGCCGGCGGAGAAGCCGGCCTCATGCGAGCCAGGCGGTTTGGGAATCACAGGCGTGTCGATCGGAGTGAGACCGACGATGGCCAAAGTGGATTGCGAGGACGGTGGCACCACGACCGGGGCGCCATCAGTGGGCAGCGCCGGCTCGGTGGTGGCAGCAGCGGGCTTCGCCTTTTTCTCCGGCGGTGCGCTAAACCCGCGCGGAATTCGCGGCATGTTCGCGGTTGGCGCAGCCACCGCGACTACCGGCGCGGCCGGTAGCGCACTCAGCGCCGGCTCGGATTGGCGCGGCACGGGCGGGATGAACGGCAGCGGGCGCGGGCGCGGCGCCGCCAGGTCGAGCGCCAGCTCGCGCGGCGAGACGGCATCGTGAATTTGCGGTGCGGCCGGCAGCGGGCGCTCCTCAGGCGGGCGCGCGCGTTCCGGCGGCGCGAATGGACGGACCGGCCTGGGCGGCGCGACGGCGAGCAGGTTAGGCAGCTTGAGAGGCTGAGCCAACGGAATCTCCGGGGCGGGAACGCGGATCAGTTGCGGCGGACGAAGCAACTCGATTTGCCGTGCCACAATCTGTTGCTGGAACCGGCGGAATGCACGCGGCGGCTTCGCATCCGCCGCTTCGGCCGGCTTGACCTCCGGCAGCTTCTTGCGCAGGTTGTACCAGATGAGGTGCGATTGGTAGGGCCGGATCTCCTGGTTGTACAACGGGCGCGGGTCTTTCGCCGGCGCGACGGGGCTGAGCGCCACCACGAGCACCACCGCCAAGTGCAACAGCGCTGAAGCCGCGAACCCGGGCGTTCGCCCGAGACCCGCCCCGCCGCGACGGATTCGCATCCTCACGCTACAGCTCCCTGCCTTTGCCGCCGAACCCGTTGGTCGGCGCGGCCCCCTGCACGCGCTCGATGGCGCGCTGCCGCGGAATGTAATCCGCCAGGTATTGGTTGAGCTGTTTGAGCCGTGAAGCTTCCGACCGCTGCCGCAACAGCGCACTGAGAAAATCGAGGTCGGGCAGGATCTGCGCCAGTTGAAAACTGAGCTGCGGGTCCGCTAGGTCGGGCTCGCCGCGGCCCTGAGCGCTGCTCAATTTCTGCAGCAAGTGGAAATGGCGCAGCACCTGTTTGCGGACCTCGGGTTCGGGCTGCGCCGGATCCTCATCGTCGAAGTAGTGAACCTCGGCCCGCAGATAGTCCAACTCTTCATCGAGCGATTCGATTTCGAAGCGCCGCCGGCCACACGTCAGAATATCCATGCGCCCGTCGGGATAACGCTTAAGCACCTTTTCCACCGCCACGCTGCAACCGGCGCTGGCAACGCCCTGTTCCCGGGCGAGCACGATGCCGAACTCGCATCCATCGCGGATCGCTTCCCCCACCATGAGCTTGTAGCGCTCTTCGAAAATGTGCAGCGGCAGACGCGTTCGCGGAAAAACGACAACCTGCAGAGGGAACAATGGGAGCAGCCTTGCAGGCATGGTACTATTATGGCGTTTCTCGGTGGGGCATGCTGTGGATTGCCCGTATCACATGCGGCCGCGTGCCTGCCACTTTCGAATCGCGCACCCGCCGGCGTAAGTCATGCGGATTGACGGCAAAGTTGCGCTCATCACCGGCGCTTCGGAAGGCATCGGAGCGGCGTGCGCCACGGAGTTCGGGCGCGCCGGCGCGAGGCTCTCCTTGTGCGCGCGGTCGGAAGAAGGATTGCGCCGCGCCTCGGGCGATCAGGCGTTGATCACCGCCGGCGACCTGACCGATGAAAACGTCCGCCGGCGAGTGGTGGAGAGAACGCTGGAGCGGTTTGGCGCCATCGACATCCTCGTCAACAACGCCGGCGTCGGCCTCTACATTCCGTCCTGGGAGGCGCCGGAAGTCGAGGTGCGCCGTCTGATGGAGCTGAACTTCTTCGCGCTGCTCGGCATGATCCGGCTTGTCACGCCGCACATGCGCGCGCGGCGGAGCGGAACCATCGTCAACGTGGGATCGATCGGCGGCAAGATCGTGCTGCCCTGGCTGACAGTCTACAGCGCGTCCAAGTACGCCGTCGGCGCGCTCACCGAGGGGCTGCGCATGGAGCTGCGCCGCGACGGCATCCGCACCATGCTGGTGTGCCCCGGCTACGTGCTCACCGAATTTCAGCGGCATAGCGTGGGTGAAGTTCCGCCCCAAATGGCGAAGGGCCGGCGCTTCGCCATCACGGCCGCCGAATGCGCCGCGGATATCCGCCGCGGGGTGGAGCGCGGCGCGCGTACGGTGATGTCTCCGCGCGTGGGATGGCTGCTGGTGGCGCTGGCGCGCCTGCTGCCGCGCGCCGTGGAAGCGCGTATGGCGCGCATGAATGGAACGGCATGAACTTGCGGCTCAAGCAGACTCCGGGCATTTACCTGTTGGGCTTCATGGCCAGCGGCAAATCCACGGTCGGGCGCCACCTGGCGCACCGGCTGGGCTGGAGTTTTTTTGACCTCGACGACGAAATCGAAGCCGCGGAGAAGACCACCATCGCGCAGATCTTCGACACCCGCGGCGAAGCCGAGTTCCGGCGCATCGAGAGCGAGATGCTGGCGCAGCACGTGCGCTCGATCGAGCATGGGCGCGCGGCCGTGGTCGCGCTGGGCGGCGGCGCGTTCCTCGCCCCGGCCAATCGCGAGCTGGCGGCCAGTCACGGTGTGAGCGTCTGGCTGGATTGCGATTTCGACCGCATCGCGCGCCGCGTGGCGCAGGCAGCCCACCGGCCGCTGGCGCGCGATCCCGAAAAACTGGCGGCGCTGTTCCATGAGCGCCGCGACATTTACCGGCTGGCCGACGTCCACATCCCCGTCGACACGGACGATCCGGACGCTGTCGCCGCTGCCATTCTGGAGCACCCATTCTTCCGATGACCAACCACACGTTGAGACGCCAGGCCGCCCGAGTTTTTCGCGCTGCGCTGCGCGCGGCCGATCCGCACGACGCCGTCATGCGCTACCTGGCGCGGCGCGATTATTCCCGCTTCCGCCACGTCTACGTAATCGGCGCGGGCAAGGCGGGAGCTTCCATGGCGCGCGCCGCCGAGCGCGCGTTGGGGTCCGTCGTCACCGGCGGCCTGGTGAACGTCAAGTATGGTCACGTCGCCAAACTGCGCCGCGTCGAGTTGAACGAATGCGGCCACCCGGTGCCGGACGAGCGCGGCGTGGCCGGCGCGGAACGCATCGCGGAGATTGCCGCCGCGGCTGGCGAAGGCGACCTGGTGCTATGCCTGATTTCCGGCGGCGCCTCGGCACTACTGCCGTTGCCCGCGCCGCCAGTCACGTTGGCGGAAAAGCAGAACGTAACCCGCCTGTTGCTAGCCTCCGGCGCGGACATCCACGAAATCAATGCCCTCAGAAAGCACCTGTCAGCCATCAAGGGCGGGCAACTGGCGCGCCTGGCGTGGCCGGCCAAGGTGGAAGCGCTGCTGGTTTCCGACGTGATCGGCGACAACCTGGACGTGATCGGCTCCGGCCCGGCCGCGCCCGACCCATCGACCTTCGTGGACGCAGCCGGCGTGCTCGCCCGGTACGGCATTCGCGACAAGGTTCCGGCAGCGGTTCGTGCCCGGATCGATCAAGGCGTGGCCGGCGCGATTGACGAAACTCCCAAGCCGGGCGACCCGCTCTTCGCGCGCGTCCGCAACACGGTGGTCGGCGGAAACCGCCTAGCGCTTGATGCCGCAGCGCGCCACGCGCGAGAGCTCGGGTTTCGCACACTGGTGCTTTCGAGCACTGTCGCGGGCGAAACGCGCGAGATCGCGCGCATGCACGCGGCCATTGCGCGCGAAGCGTCGGAACACGGCCGGCCGGTGAAGCCGCCCGCCTGCATCATCACCGGCGGCGAAACCACGGTCACGCTGCGCGGCGACGGGCTGGGCGGGCGCAACCAGGAATTCGTGCTGGCCGCGGCATTGGACATCGCGGGCCTCGACAACGTGGTGGTGTTCAGCGCCGGCACCGATGGCACCGATGGACCCACCGACGCGGCCGGCGCCATCGCCGACGGGGACACGCTGCGCCGCAAGCCGGACGCCCGCCGCTATCTGGACGCCAACGATTCCTACCATTATTTCGAAGCGCTGGGCGACCTGGTGATCACCGGGCCGACCAACACCAACGTGGCCGATGTGAGAATCCTCTTAATTGGGCGGAGCGCATGAGTTTCTGGCGGAAAGACGTGGTCGAGTTCGCGCTCAGCCACGAAACGCGCCGGCAGATGGACGGGCTGCGCGCGTGGATCCAGCGCGAGCCCGCCAATCCGCGGCCCTATCATCACCTGGCGCAGTTCTACCGCATGGAAAACCGCACCGACCAGGCGCTGGGTTTGTTGCTCGAAGCCGTGCGCCTCGATGCCTCATTTGCGGATGCCCACGCCGCGCTCACCGAAGTGTACACCGTTCGCGCCGACTATCCCGCTGCCTGGCGCCACGCGCGCCTGGCCGAACAACACGGTAACCCGCGCGGTGTGGAGTTGCTCGGGAGGCATGGGGTGGCGGAGTGAGCCAACGCATCCTGTGATCTTCGAGGGCGCGCACGCCACGGATCACCAGCCCATCTGACTCATGCGTTCGAGGATGATCGCGCTATAGTCATTCATGTGTTCTGGCCGCCACCGCAGCGGAGCCGGGAGAATCGCCGCGAGCCGCGCCGCCTGCTCCCGGTCCACGCGATACGCCGCGATCCCGTAATGGTAGCGTGATGCCGCTTCGGCCCCGTAAATGCCCGGTCCCCACTCAGCCACATTGAGATACAGCTCTAGTATCCGACGCTTGCCCAAGACTAACTCAGCGACCGGAACCAGCGTGAACTCCGCGCCCTTACGCAGGAAAGATCGTCCGGTCCCGAAGAACAGGTTCTTCACGAGCTGCTGCGTAATGGTGGAAGCGCCACGGCCGCGGCCTTTCTCCAAGTTGGCCTCCACCGCAGTCTGCATCTCATGCCAGTCGAAGCCATGGTGCTGGTAGAACCGTCCATCCTCTGCCGCGATCACCGCGTGCTGGAGGTCGGGCGAAGTCCGGTCGAGCCGCACGAATACGTACCGCTTGTGATACGGCTTCTTGTGCATCCAGGCCTGCACCCGCCGCTCGATGTGCACGGCAGTGAATGGCGGATTTATCCAACGCATGGCTAAGAGGCTGAGAGCGAGCAGCGACCACCCAACCAGCACGGCGGTGAGGCACCATCGAAGCAGACGCCGGACGATGCCTTTGCGCCGCGGCTGTGCGGCTCGAGAACGTTTCACTGAAGTCACATTCCAGGATAAGCCGAGGCGGCGGAGCGCGGAATGGGGCGGCCGGCCAATTCTCCGGTAAGCCCACTCTACGACCGCCGCCTCCCCATTCGGGGAATTGCGCCGGGCCGATTGACAATCATTGAGCGGCATGGAATCGTGGTTTTGGGGGATCGAGCCAGCATGAACCGTGATTTAGCAAGAACGAACCCGCTGGCGCGGGCAGGATGGGTGCCATGAGTGCCGAGGGCGACGCAAGCTTTCGCCCGTTAGAGGAGCACGAGAGAAAGCTTCTGGAGAGATTACTGGAGCATCATCCATTCCAAGGGCGAGATGAACTCCGTAGACAATTGGACTCGGCAACGGCTCGCCTAATTGTAGAGCACAACGATAACTATGGCAGTATTGAGTTGCGCGTGGCCGACCCCACCCCCGCCAGCGTGTTGTATCTGGTTCCAGTCGAGGCAGAGTATCCAGACGACGATGGAATTCCGGTGTGGGTGTTGCTTCATGTCAATCGCGGAGGGGTGATGCGTCAACTAGAAATCTGCCGGGCTGATGGACTACCCCTGATTTCACCCCCGATGCCTGAGCGGCTTGAGCCGTTCTCGAAGGACTACGGCGCGCTCATCGAAAAGGCGAAGGCTGAAGCAGAGAGGCGGAAAAAGCGTACTGGAAGCGAAACGGGACCGGAGCCTTGACGATTGCGGGAAGCACTTCAGAGCGCTCCCCGAAAATGACTATACTCCAGTATGCGCTTCCTTCTCTTCACGCTCTCTCTGCTGGCCGCCGGGCTGGCATGCGTCGCCGATGCCTCCGCCCAGACGATTAGTGTGCGCTTTCCGGCCGCGCGCTCGGAAAAGCCGCTGGATGGCCGGCTGCTGCTTCTGCTCTCAAACGATCCTAGCGATGAGCCGCGCATGCAGATCGACGATTCGTTGAAATCGCAGATGATTTTCGGCGTGACAGTGGACGGATGGAAGCCGGATCAGCCCATCACGATCGGCGACGACGCACAGGGCTATCCGCGAGCGAGCCTGAAGGACGTGCCCGCCGGAGAGTACACGATTCAGGCCGTGCTGAACGTTTACGAGACCTTTCACCGGTCGGATGGCAAGACGGTGAAGCTGGCGCCGGATCGTGGCGAGGGCAAGCTCTGGAACCTGGCGCCCGGTAATCTGCTGTCGAAGCCGCAGTTGGTGCACATAGGTCCCGGAGCACCGCCGATCACGGTCTCGCTCGATGAAGTTATCCCGCCGATCAAGCCCGAGCCGGATACCAAATATGTTCGCCACATTCGCATCCAGTCGAATCTGCTGACTAAGTTCTGGGGCACGCCCATGTACCTCTCGGCAGTCGTTCTGGTGCCGGAGGGTTACGACACGCACACGGAAGCGCACTATCCGCTGATCGTTTTCCACGACCACTTCGTTACCGGCTTCAGCGACTTCCGCGAGACGCCGCCTGACCCTAACCTGAAGCCCGATTACTCCGACCGCTTTCACCTCGCGGGGTACAACAAAATCATGCAAGAGGAAGCGTATAAGAACTACCAGGCGTGGATCGCGCCAGGAACGCCGCGCATGTTGATCGCCAAGTTACAACATGCCAATCCGTATTACGACGATTCCTATGCGGTGAACTCGGCAAATTTGGGGCCGTACGGAGACGCGATCGAGACAGAGCTGATTCCGGCCATCGAGCGCCAGTTTCGCGGCATTGGCCAGGGCTGGGCCCGGTTCGTCTACGGAGGCTCGACCGGCGGCTGGGAATCGCTCGCCGTGCAGATGTTCTATCCCGAGCATTACAACGGCGCGTTCGTCGCCTGCCCGGACCCGGTCGACTTCCACGCTTACATGACGGTTGACCTGTATAAGGACGACAACATGTTCTATATTCAGGGCGCTAACAAGCAGGTCGAGCAGCCAGGCATGCGCGACTATCTCGGTCACACCTTGATTTCGATGCGCGATAACATCGCCTATGAAGCCGCGCTGGGCGATCGCGGCCGGTCGGGCGAGCAGTTCGACATATGGCAGGCGGTCTATTCTCCAACCGGGGAGGATGGCTATCCGCAGCCGATCTTCGATAAGCGGACCGGCGCGATCGACCATAGCACAGCCGAGTACTGGCGCGAGCACTTCGACTTAGACGCCATCCTGCAACGCGATTGGACAACGCTGGGGCCGAAGTTGCAAGGGAAGTTACACCTCTACGTCGGCTCGGACGATACTTACTTTCTGAACGATGCGGTTTACCTGATGGAAGACTTCCTGAAACAGACCGGCACTGCCGGGCACGGCGTTCCCTACGAAGGTGAGGTTCGCTACGGACCGCGCGCGGAGCACTGTTGGAATGGCGACCCGTCGAAGCCGAATTGGTACTCGCGGCTACACTACAACCAGATGTATTTGCTGCAGATCATGGAGCGCATTCAGAAGACGGCGCCGCCCGGAGCGGACTTGACAAGCTGGAGATACTGAGCGGACCATCCTCGCCGGTCTTGGTCCATTCCGTTCGCACTGCGCCCAGCCAGGGCCTGATAAGGGCGCCCTATCAGAAGTTCGGTTGCGGATTCAGGGCTACGCCTCAGTGCATGCCGAAGCCGGGCCGGGCGTGCCCTGGGCAAGCCGGGCCCTTACAGCCGGCGCGACGATCGGCGATAGCGTATTAGCGAAACGGCAAGGCCAGGCATCACTTCATGGATAGCGTCACCGCTTTGCCGTCGTACTCCACCTGGCGCGCCGCCCGCGGCGTAAAGGAAAAGCCGGCCGGGTGCCCGGCCGAGACCAGAACCACCTCGATCGCCCGATGCTGCGGCATTCCGGCGAAAGAGCCGTGCCGGTCCCCCACGGTCAGCGCCTGGGCGGCATCGTTCCAGTGCAGCGCTATCTCGCTGAAGGCGCCCCGCTCGTAGTTGTAATTGGTGCCTTCATCCTCGTAAAGCGTAAAGTCGCCATCGGCTCCGGCATACACATACACCGTCAGCGGGTCTGCCGCCTTCTCGCCGGTGTACTGGATATCCGGCCCGAAGGGGATGATCGAGCCGGCCCGCACATAAACCGGAATCTGGTCGTAGGGCGCTGCCGCATCCGGGATGGTGCCGGCCCGCGCGGTTTGCCCGCTCCAGAAGTCGTACCACGCGGCGCCGGGAGGCAGGTAAACGCCGCGGCTGCGCGCCTGGAATCTGGTTATGGGAGCCACCAGGAACGCCGGGCCGAACATAAACTCGTCGGCTAGTTCTCGCGCCTGCTTGTCCTCCGGGAAATCCATCACCAGCGGACGGAGAATGGTCGAGTCGCGACGCGTCACCGCACCAGCCAGCGAATAAATGTATGGGAACATGCGGTAGCGCAAGCGGTCGAACTTGACTTCCGCCTGGTAAGCGGGGCTCGCATCGTCGCCCATGGTCCACACCTCGCGGAAGCGCAGCTCCCCATGCACGCGCAGCAGCGGCGTGAAAGTGCTGAACTCGAACCAGCGGGCGTTCAACTCGCGCCACTCCTCCCGGTCGGCGGGCGTCAGATCGGCGGTCGAGAACCTGTGTTGCATGGTGTAGCCGCCGGTGTCGGTCGTCCAGTACGGCACTCCCGACAGGCTGAATCCCAGCCCCGCCGGAATCTGCTTGGCCAGCGCGGTCCACGTCGATGTGATGTCGCCCGACCAGCTTGCCGCCGCGTAACGTTGCTGCCCCGCATAGCCGGAGCGGGTGAGCAGGAATACGCGCTGGTTGGGCGCGGCCCGGCGCTGGCCGTCGTAAATCGCCTCGCTGTTCATCAGCGCGAAGCCGTTCAGCACCCGCGACGCCGTCCCCAGGGAGGTAGGATTCATCAACCGGCGCTGATCTTCCACCGACGGTGGAGACGGCGTGCAGTCGGGTTCGCTGGCATCCATCCACCAGGCATCGATCCCGCGGCGAAACAGGTTCTTCTCGATCTGCGACCAGTACAGCTTGCGCGCTTCGGGGTTAAACGCGTCATAGTCGGTGGCGACGTACCCCAGCCAATCGCGAACCTGCAGCCGCAAGTTCGACTGGTACAGGAAACCGTGCGCCTGCAATTCCTGCGCGTTGGCCGTGGACGGATAGAACTTGGGCCAGACCGAGATCATCACGTGCGCATGCTGATCGTGGAGGGCTTTGATCCAGCCGTCGGGGTCGGGAAAGCGCGCCGGATCGAATTGATGCGAGCCCCATGAATCGATCGGCCAGTATTGCCAATCCTGCACGATGTTGTCGAAGGGAATCTGCCGCCGCCGGTACTCGCGCACCACGTCCAGGCTCTGTTGGGCGGTCTCGTAACGCTGGCGCGATTGCCACAGGCCGAAAATCCACGACGGCATCATCGGCGCGCGTCCGGTCAACTGGCGGTATCCGGCAATTACGTCGTCCAGCTTCGGCCCGTATACGAAATAGTAATCGATCCCGTCGCCCACTTCGGACCACAACGATGTCGAGCGATCCGGATCCGGCGTTTTCCACGCCAGCTTCATGGTGGTGCCCTGCTCTGTGTTCCATTCGATCCGGATCGGGTAGCGGCGACCGCCTTCGAGCGGGATCTTCACCTGGTCGGTTGCGGCCAGCCACCCCTGCCGCCAGTGGTCGAAGACCAGCCGGCCATCGATCCACACCTTGAGCCCGCCGTTGGCAAAAGTCTGGAACTGGTAGTCGCCGGTCGCCGGCGCCGCGATCGAGCCTTCCCAGCGCGTATTCTTCGGCGCCTGGTGCGGCTGATCCTGCGGCAGCCAGTCCAACTGGAGGTCGGAGGAGACCCGCGCTAGCACGGACCCATCCATCGGGTGGACGGTCAGGCCGCCCTGCGCGCCCCCGGCATCGTACAGATACTCCGGCGGAATCGGGGTGAACGGCCGCAGGTCGCCGAAGCGCGTCAGCGAGAGGTTCTCCCACAGTACGCCGTAACCGCGGCTCGACACCAGGAACGGCACCACGATGTTGGTGTTGTGCTGCCACAGGTCCAGGTCATAGCCCTTGATATCCATGGTGTTCAACTGCCTCTGGCCCAGTCCGTAGAGCGATTCGCCGGCGTTCTCCGCCCAACGCTGCCGGACGTGCCAAGTCTTCTCGCCCTGCACCTCCGCCGGTTCGAGCACGCGGCCGCCGGGCACTTCGGAAGCAATGGGCTTGCCCGCCGAGTCCAGAAACCGAACCGCCCCCGTGCCCCGGTCCACCACCACTTGTAGCCGCGCGGTGCTGAGGGTGGTCGCATCCGCCGTGCCGCTCAGTTTCCAATTCTGAAACGGCTTGAGCTGCGGAACCACGTCCAGCACCGGCCGCGTGAAGAAGCTCGCATCTTTGGCAAACGCGATGCGCACCACTGTTTCCGAAAGCACCTGAACCTTTAGTAGTCCGGCGGGCATTGTGAGCACGATGCCATCCGCCAGCCTGGACGGCTCCTGGCCCATCGCCAGCACGCCTGGCAGGAACAGCAACAGCACGGCGGTTGAGCAAGGCATTGAATGGATCGATTTTCGTCTGGTCATTCCGAAAGCCTCTTTTTGCGATCATTCAGAATATCAAGCAGCACGGCCGAGAACCAAGCCGCAGATGCCTGAGCGACATTAAATGACAGAACGGACTGAGGCGAGCGCGGAGGCCGCGCGCGGACGAGGGCGTTTGCCTCACGTTGTCCAGTCGCACGTCGTCAATATCATGCGGGACAGCACGCTACCGGCCGGGAGGATCCGTCGGAACCTCGCTGCCGAAGCGGATGGTCGAATCCACGCGGTACACACGCACGCCCGCGGCCACCGGCCGCAACAGCAGCAGCACGATCGATTCGCCCCGCGTATGCAGCGCGAACTCATTGGTTCCTTCGCGTTCGATGGGAAACTCGCGGCTGCCGAACGGCGGAATAGCCACGTCTTCCGACCAGGAGCATAACCGCGCCAGACGACCATCCGGCATCTCCTCCGGAACGAAATACAGGTTGCCTGCCGAGTAACACAGGTCCGCGCGGGCCGCCTGGGCCGAAACGTTGACCACCGCCATCACCGCGCCGCCGAGATCCGCCGCCTGTCCGGCAAACCACGGATTCCGCATAGCCAGCGCGGCAGAACGGGGAACGCTGCGCAATTGATCGCCGGCGAGGCACTCGATCAGTCCTTCGACTGCCAACGCCGGCGGCGTGCCGGGTGGATCGGCCTCCCACACGCCCACCCAGGCGTCCCCGGCCTCCGGTTGGCCGCCAAGACGAAAGCTCCTCCGCTCGTGCGGCGCGAAAGTGAAGTCCTCGGGATCAAGCAGGATCGGCGGCCGGTCCGAGCGAGCGATTGCGGCGGCCGCGGATTCACCACGGCGTTCCCCGCGGGGCTCGCAGCGTGGTTCGCGGCGCGGTTCGTCTCCGGGCTTCGCTCCGCTTGCCGGATCGACAAGCTCCAACGGCGCCAGCGCGCCGGTCTCCAGCCGTGCCTGAATCTCGGCTGCCAGCTCGCGCCCGCTGAGGTTTGTCACCACAACCGTCGAGAAGCAGCCTGAACCTGTGCGCAGCGCGGCCACCACGGCCGGCGGGGCGCGATCCACGCCGTTCGCGGCCATCGCTGCAAGAATCATCGTGACCAATAACATTTCCGTAATCCGTAAATAGATGATCGGCCGAAGAGCTCAACTCCAATAGAGCGGCCCTCCGGACTCCGGGCGACCCGCACGACTCGTCCCCGTGATATTCTGTGGATGGTTTTTTCGCCAGCTAAGGAGACATACCGTGAGAGTCGGCGTATTCACAGCCCTGTTGTCGCAACTGTCGCTCGAAGACGTTCTCAAGAAACTCAAGAGCCTGAATATCGATACCGTGGAGCTGGGTACCGGCAACTACCCCGGCGATCCGCATTGCAAGCTGAGCATGCTGGCCAACGCGGGCGAGCTCCGCGAATTCAAGCGGAAGCTCGCCGATCACGGCTTCTCGATCAGCGCGCTGAGCTGCCACGGCAACCCGCTGCACCCCGACGCGGCGCGCGCCCGGCACGACCAGGATGTCAGCGGCAAGACCATCCGCCTGGCGGAAAAGCTGGGCGTCCCGGTGGTGGTGGATTTCAGCGGCTGCCCGGGTGACTCGGCGCACGCCAAGTGGCCCAACTGGGTCACCTGTCCCTGGCCTCCCGACTACCTGGAGATCCTCCAATGGCAGTGGGAGAAAGTGGTGGCGCCCTATTGGATCAAGCGCGCCCAATTCGCCGCCGATCACGGCGTCAAGATCGCCATCGAAATGCACCCCGGCTTCGTGGTTTACAGCCCGGAGACGATGCTCAAGCTGCGCTCCATCGCGGGACCCGCCATCGGCTGCAATCTCGATCCCAGCCACATGTTCTGGCAGGGCATCGACCCCATCGCCGCCGTCCGCGTGCTGGGCGATGCGATCTTTTACGTTCACGCCAAAGACACGCAGATTTACGACCGCAACCTGCCGCTCACCGGTGTGCTCGACACCAAGTCCTATACCGACGAGCGCAATCGCGCCTGGATCTTCCGCACCTGCGGCTACGGTCACGATGCGGGCTGGTGGAAAGAGTTCGCCTCCACCCTGCGCATGTTCGGCTACGACTACGTGCTCTCGATCGAACACGAAGACAGCCTGCTCTCACCCGAGGAAGGCCTCACCAAGGCCGCCGAGCTGCTGAACGGCCTCGTCATCCGCCAGCAGCCCGCCGCTGCCTGGTGGGTGTGACGCCGGGCGGCCGATGGAGGATCGGCAAGTCACGCATTGGCCCTAAGGAGCCGCCTCACGCCTCCGGCAGCAGTTCCCGCAAACAGTCGATCAGTTGCGCCGGGAAAAACGGCTTCCGCAGGAAACGGACCCGGCGCGACTTCGACAATGCCGGCGCTTCCTTGGCCTCTCCCGAGATCAGCAGGATCTGAGCGTTGGGATGCAGTTTCAGCACGCGTTCGGCCAGTTTAATCCCGTCCATCTCCGGCATGACAATATCGGAGATGAGCAGATCGACCGCCTCCCGCTGGCAGATTTCGAGCGCCGCCGAGGGCCGCGGCGCCACCAGCACGTTCACCTTGCGCCCGCCGAGCATCCTCTCGACCAGCCGCAGAATCTGCGGCTCGTCGTCCACGATCAACACTGTTTGCGGCCCGCTCATGCGAATGTATCGATTCTACGAGTGCTCCGCACCGGGCGCAAGAGGGCGGCGCCAATCGCAGCAATCGGACGCCGGGGGGAAACACAGGCGCGTGTGCAATCGCTTACTATGGAGGGCATGATGCTACATCGCCCGATGGCCGCCGTGTGCGCGGCCCTGCTCGCGTGCGCCTGTTTTGCCCAGGCGCCGGCCAAGAAAGGACTACCCCACGTGAAAAAGCAATCTTACGGAAAGATGCCGGATGGCACTCCGGTGGATTTGTACCTGCTCACCAACGCCAACGGCATGGAAGCCCACTTGACCGCGTACGGCGGCACGCTGGTATCGCTGACGGCGCCCGACCGCCACGGCGCGTTCGCCGACGTGGTGCTGGGCATGGACACACTGGACGGCTGCCGCGCCCAGACCGCCTATCTCGGCGCCCTGATTGGCCGCTACGGCAATCGCATCGGCGGCGCGAAGTTCACGCTCGAGGGCAAGACCTATCGCCTGCCCGCCAACGATGGCCCTAACACGCTCCACGGCGGCCCGCTCGGATTCGGCAAGCAGTTGTGGCAGGCGAAGGAAGTGGCTTCCGCGGAAGGACCGGCAGTCGAGTTCAGCTATTTGAGCAAAGACGGCGAGGAAGGCTTCCCCGGCACTCTGACGACCAAGGTGGTTTACACGCTGACGAACAAGAACGAGCTGAAGATCGATTACACCGCTACCACGGATAAGCCCACCGTGGTTAACCTCACCAACCACGCCTACTTCAACCTGAAGGGCGCCGGCGAGGGCGACATCCTGGGCCACGAGGTCACGATCAACGCCAGCCGCTTCACGCCAGTCGGCGCCACGCTCATTCCCACCGGCGAGGTGCGGGCCGTGAAAGGCACGCCGTTCGATTTCACCAAGGCCACCGCCATCGGCGCCCGCATCGACAGCGACGACCAGCAGCTCAAGTTCGGCAAAGGCTACGACCTCAACTGGGTGCTCGACAGGACCGGCGCCGGCCTCGCCAAGGCGGCGGAAGTGTACGAGCCGAAGACCGGCCGCGTCCTGCAGGTTTGGACCACCGAGCCCGCAATGCAGTTTTACACCGGCAATTCCCTGGACGGCACCATTCATGGCAAGGGCGGCAAGGTGTACCCGCGCCGCGGCGCATTCTGCATGGAGACGCAGCACTATCCGGATTCGCCCAACCATCCGGCTTTCCCGTCCACCGAGCTGAAACCCGGCGCCACGTATCACACGACGACGGTCTACAGCTTCTCGGCTAGGTAGACGGGGGATTCTCCACCCGCGGCCAGGGGCGTTGGAGCGGTTTCCGGGCGGGCGAGGACACGCCCGGTGGGCGGCGTTTTTTTAAAGGGGTGCGGCTCGGAGCCGCGGCAGCGAACCGTGCATGTTCGGAGTTGCTGCTTAAGCGGTGTTGCCCTGCGGGACGTGTCTGAGCGAGAGGATGTCGAAACGGGTCGATTTCGCTAAGGAACGTAGAGCTCAAGGACGCTCTTTAAGCGGCGCCGTCCGTGAGTTCGCGGCGCTGATACAGCCACTAGCCAACCAACAGGGAATCGATCTCCAGGCACGCTTAAACGAGGCGCTAGCGCGAAAATCAGAGGAGCGGCGGCTATTAGCCGAACGCCTGCAAGAATCTGTGGTGCCTCTGTTTATCGGCGACAGTGCGGGGCAACCCGACAGGATTGGCTCTTGCGTCCTCGTGCGCTTGGATTCAGACTTCCTCGCGTTCACGGCAGCGCACGTGGTTCGGGACGCCGGCTCCGCGCTGCTCCTCGCTCCCTCCGAAGGCAGGGGTGGCAAGTTGCTGCCCCTGCCGCCGTGCACAGCCCATCTGAATTTCTCCGGAAGTGATAACGACCCCGATGTTGGGGTGCTGGTCCTGCCAGAACACCAGCTGGGTCCTTTCCGGCAGCACGTTTTCCTGGCCAGCGCAGAAATCGATCAAGACGATCGACCGGACGACCAAGGGCTCGCGTCATTCTATTTCGTCCTCGGCTATTCCGCATCAAGAACACAAGTGAAGGTCTCCGGGGCCAGGCGTCATATCCATCAACAGTCGTTTCACTGCTCCACATACCCGGTCGACGCCGCCGAATATCTCCAGGAGGAGGTGTCCCAGGCGGACCATATACTACTCGACTTTGACCACAAGGAGATCGTCATTGGAGGGAGGCGGGTCAATCCACCCAAGCTCCAGGGAGTGAGCGGCGGGGGCATATTCCACATCTCCACAGAGACGAAGCAGGGCCCACTTGTCGCAATCGCGACCCAGAATCGACGCGGATCTCGGCTCATTGTGGGCACGAGAATCAAGCACTTCCTGGCGATGGTTCGTGAGCTGAAAGCGACATCTCAGCCCGGAAGCGGTTGAATCGGCTTGAGGCGCGTTAGTCGGTCTCAGGGAAGCTAGCGCGGAGTTTGTCCGCTAATGGCGGATCACGCCCCACTCGGAAGCCACCCTCACGCCGGGCGTGCCCTGCCCCTACAGTTTCAGGCCCTTCAGATACTCGCGAAACGGCCCTCCCAAATCGTGCCGGCGGAGGGCATACTCCACAGTGGCTTTGAGGAATCCCAGCTTGTCGCCGGCATCGTGGCGCGTGCCCTCGAAGCGGTAGGCGTAGATGGGGCGGCTGCGCAGCAGGTAGTGTAGCGCGTCGGTCAACTGGATTTCGGTGCCGGCGCCGGCGTCCACGGCCTGAACGCAGGCGAAGATCTCCGGGGTAAGCACGTAGCGGCCGACGATCGCCAGGTTGGAGGGCGCATCGGGGGAGTTCGGTTTTTCCACCAGGTCGCGGATGCGGTACACGCGGTCGCTCGCGCCGTTATGGCTGACCGGTTCGGCGTCGATGACGCCATACGCCGAGATCTTGTCGGGCGGCACTTCCATCACCGCCAGCACCGGCGCGTTGAAGAAATTGTATACGTCCAGCAACTGGCGCAGGCAAGGCGTTTCGGCCTCGATCAAGTCGTCCGCCAGCACCACCGCGAAGGGCTCGTCGCCCACCAGTTCCTGGGCGCGCAGGACGGCGTGCCCCAGTCCCAGCGCCTCCTTCTGGCGCGTGTACGACACGTTGATCATGTCGGAAATGCCGCGCACAATCGCCAGCAGCTCTTTTTTCGAGCGGCTCTCCAGCAGGTACTCCAGCTCGAAGCTGACATCGAAATGGTCTTCGATGGCGGTCTTGCCGCGGCCGGTCACGATGATGATGTTCTGTATCCCGGAGTGGATAGCCTCCTCCACGCCATACTGGATGATCGGCTTATCGACGATCGGGAGCATCTCCTTGGGCTGCGCCTTGGTAGCCGGGAGGAATCGCGTCCCGAGTCCCGCGGCGGGAAAAACGGCTTTTCGCACTTTAGCTGGCATCTTCTACAGTTTGAGGCCGGAACTTGCGCGTTGGCAAGCGGCCCGTTGTTTTCTCCGCGCCGGCTGTGGTATCAATAGATAAACTGGGTAGACAAGAATGGCCTACGTAATCGCAGAACCCTGCATCGGCACCAAGGATACCGCCTGCGTCGACGCCTGTCCGGTCGATTGCATTCACCCCAAGAAGGACGAACCGGGTTTCGCCGAGGTGGAGATGATTTACATCGATCCGGTGGAATGCATCGACTGCGGAGCTTGCGTCCCGGTATGCCCCGTGTCGGCCATCTTCGCCCTCGACGATCTGCCCGAAAAGTGGGCCGAATACACCGCGCGCAACGCAGCATACTACAAGAAATAGGCTGCGCGCGCCGTTCCCCTGCCACGGCTGGTTAGCACTGGCGCCCTCACTGGTTGTAGATCTGCACCAGGTTGCCCTCGATGCTTGACCCCGCAGGGAGAGCCACGCCGGAACTCAGCGCTAAGACCCTGGCGAGGTCATTTCTACTTGCAGCGGCAAAAAAGAAATCGCTGACTTGGAGGTCGACTCGGGGCCGGCGATCCCGTACGCGTCAGGGTGACTCAGCCGTAGCACGCCGATCTTGACAAGACATCCAGGGCAGGCTTTTCTCGCCTGCCGGCCTGGCCTCACGCCTTCCGGTAAGTGGCGCTGCACGTGTCGGTCTCCCACAGCCGGACGAATTGGATCTGCACGCCGGAGCGCGCCGGCAAGGCCGCTTCCACTTCGCAGTAAATGAAACGGGCCATGTTCTCGGCCGAGGGGTTCAGTTTGTCGAACGGAGGAAGATCGTTGAGCCACTGGTGATCCATGCGGTCGATCACAGTGTGGACCGCTTTCTTCAGCTCCACGAAATCCACCAGCAGGCCGATTTCATCCAGCGTCTCGCCCTCGAGCGATACCTGGCAGCGGTAATTGTGCCCGTGCACGTTTTCGCACTTGCCTTTGTAATTGCGCAGCGCGTGGCCGGCGGCGAAAGTCTCTTCGATGGTCACTTCAAACATGGAAAAAATCCTCCACATCGTCCAGGCTGGTGGTGAAGCGGTAACTCGGCAGGCTGTCGAAAAACACCTGGCCGTAACGCTTCTGGGTGATGCGGTTGTCCAAGAGTACCAGCACGCCGCGGTCCGACTTGCTGCGGATCAACCGGCCAAAACCCTGTTTCAAAGTGATCGCGGCCTGCGGAATCTGGTAATCGTAAAACGGGTTGCCCCCTGCAGCGCGGATGGCCTCGATGCGCGCATTCACTACCGGATCGTTGGGCACCGCGAAGGGCAGTTTGTCTATGATGACGCAGCTCAGTTGATCGCCCGGCACATCCACGCCCTGCCAGAACGAAGAGGTCGCGAACAGCACCGCGTGAGGAGTGGAGCGGAACTCATCGAGCAGCGCCGTGCGCGGGCCGGTGCCTTGCAGCAACGTCGGGTAATCTATCTCCAGCGACACCCGGTCATAAACCAGGCGCATCTGCTGATAGCTGGTGAAGAGCACAAAAGCACGGCCGCGGCTGTGTTCCAGAATGCGGATCACTTCTACGGCGGCCGCCTTGGTGAAGGCGGGGCTCCGCGGCTCGGGAAGATGCTGCGCCACGTACAGCAGGGCCTGCTTGCGATAATCGAAATGTCGTGGCACCACCAACGTGCGCGGATTCTTTACGCCCAGGCGCCCCTGCACGTAATCGAAGCCGCCGGCGACCGCCAGCGTGGCCGAGGTCAGCACCACGGTTTCCACCTGATCGAACAGGCGCTCGGAGAGGATAGTCGAAACCTCGATCGGCGTGGCTTGCAGGAAGCAGCCGCGGCCGCGCTTTTCCACCCAGAAGACGTACCGTTCGTCGTCCTCCTCGAGGATGAAACGCAGGCCCAGCAACAACTCCTGGTTGCGCCGTGCCAACGGGATAATCTCTTCCGGCGGATTCTGTAGCAGCTTGAGGTGCGATCCCACCAGCTCGAGCGCTGCCAGCAGGTTGCTGTAAACCTCGTCGTTCTCCGCGCGAAAGGCGTCGCGGCCCTGAAAAGCCACGCGCCGCTCCTGTTCTCCGAACAGTTCGAAGAACCGCTCGGCATGCTGCCCCAGGCGCTCCAGCACGCGGTCGAGCTCGGGCGTGCCGAATTTCTTCATGCGGCTCACCACGGCGATGTCGCGGCGCAGTTCTTCAAGGCGGTAGCTGCTGACGGATATGCCGAAGTACTGCGCCGCCACGTCTTCGATCTCGTGGGCTTCGTCGAAAACCACCGCGTGGTACTCGGGCAGCACGCCGCCTTCGCGATTCTCGTCGCGCAGCGCCAGGTCGGCGAAGAACAAGTGATGGTTGACGATGACGATGTCGCTCTCCGCCGCGCGCTGGTGCATCAGGGTGAGGAAGCAGCGGGCGAAGTTCGGGCATTTCTGGCCGGAACAAAGTTCGGCGCGGGCATCCACTTTGGCCCACGCGGTGGAAGACTCGGGAAGGGTCTTAATCTCCGCGCGGTCGCCTCGCTCGGTGGTCTTCTCCCATTCGCGGATAATCTCGAAATCGGCTACCTCTTCCAGACCCTCGAACACGGCCTGCTTTTCGCCATCGTAAATCTTCTGCCGGCAGGCGTAATTGTTGCGGCCCTTCATATAACAAACTTTGAGCGGCCGCTCGAGGTGCTGCTGCAGGAACGGGACGTCCTTGAAAAAAAGCTGCTCCTGCAGATTCTTGGTGCCGGTGGAAACCACGATGCGCTTGCCCGACGCGAGCGCCGGCACCAGGTAGGCGAGAGTCTTGCCGGTGCCCGTACCGGCCTCGACGATCAGGTGCCGCTTATCGGCGAGCGCGGCTTCCACGGCTTCCGCCATTTCCACTTGCCCGGCCCGGTATTCGTAATTCGGATGCCACTGGGCCAGCGTGCCATGGGCCGAAAAAAACTTGCGCGCGCCACTGGTGCGGGCCTGGGTGGGCATGGGAATGACTTGATTGTAGCAAGGGCACGGAAACGGACCCCGCAGCCGGAGCCTCGCAAGCGCACTATCCGGCCGCGCGCGCTTACAGCGGCAATTGCCGCAGCAGGGCTGGAAACACGGCCTGCACGAAGGTAGCGGCGGTTTGTCCGGCCACGTCGATGCCCGCCGGTCCCACCGGGACCATGATTCTCACCAGCGCCGTGTCGCTGCGCCGGTATCGAATGGAATCCGCCACCGCCCAGAATTTGGCGGCGTACTCGGTGGCAATCACCCGGTTGTGGCTTTGATACCAGTACAAGGTCACGCTCTTCTCGTCCCCGTGCTGCACCACATACCGGTTCACCCGGATCGGCGCATCCCAACCGGGCACGCGCAGGAATAGGAAATCCTCCTGGACCGGCTCCCAGCCAGACCCCGGCAGGCAGTTCTTCGGAGAGTGTGGCGCCTGGCCGTACCGCTGCGTTTGAAAGTACGCGATGTACAGGCCGGCTAGCTCTTTGGTGGTTTGGTTCACATAGAACCGGTTCAGCGTGTCGTCTGCCCTGAGAACTTCCAACACTTCTTTGTCGAGCGGGTAATCGCGATAAATCAGCCAGTCGCCGATCACGGAGGGAAACAGCAGCAGCGGTTGCACCGGTGGCGCGGTCTCCGCACGCGACGCGAAGGCGTAGAACGCCAGCGCCTCCAGCAGCAGGATCGCGGTTACCACCCGCACGTAGGGATTTTTCATCATATCCGCGCTTTCGCTCGCCTCGCGCCAAGCCCGGCGACGAAAAGAATAGCCCGATGCAGGAGAAACAGGATTACTCCGGCGGCGAGAAAAATCACCATGCCGGTCGACTCATGGAAAAAGCCCTCGGCGAGGTCGCTGCGGACCTGCGAAAGAATCCCGGTCACCATCACCCGCCCGGCGTTGGCAATCAGAGCGACAGGAATGGTGGCCAGAAACAGCACTACCCGCAGCCAGGTGCGCTTCTCGAAAAAATAGCCGTACACCAGAGACAGAAACGTCAGCGAAAGCAGCGAGCGGATGCCGCTGCAAGCTTCCACCACGGAAAGCTGCTGGCTCGGCAGATCGAGAATGTTGCCTTCGCGCAGCACCGGAATGCCGATGGTGAGCAGCCCCGCCGCCGCCATTCGGGTGGCCAGGATCTGGAGCGGGAAGGTGAGGCTGTTGTAGACCACAGTGGGAATCGGCACCATGAAAAACAGCAGAAACAGAGGAAAGGCCAGCTTGCGCAGTATCGGCGTGCCGCCCACCGTCCACACCACGCCAATCAGAGTGACCACCAGCGCCGTGCGCGCCGTGAACAGCTCTACTCCCAAGGTGCCGATGAGGAGCTGCAGACCGCCCCACAGGACCAGCAGCAGGCCCCACCAGGTGGGCCGCGGCTCGGTCGACAGCAACTCCGTGCGGCGCTGCCAGACGATATACCCCGCCACCAGCGGCACGAAAAACCCATGGCCCATGTCAGGATCGTTCCACCACTGGCTGACAAGCCGTTGGAGAACTGGTGCGTAACAGACCAGCAGCGGCACCGCAATCCACGCGATGGCCGCCCAAGGCACGCGCATCTTTGGAGCGGGCTCCGCGATAGCGGTCATAGGGACATGCCTATCATAACAACCCCCACCGAAAGCCGCCGCGAAGGTGGGGCATGCTTCAGCGTGCCAACGCCCGCTGGCGGGCGCATTATCTTAGCCGTTGAACAAAGAGTCGCTGATCTGGGTCTTGGGTAGATGGGGATGTCGCAACGGTCGCACCCTTGAGTCTACCGTTGGGGCGTTTTCCGGCCAAGTAGGTTTCGTCGGGTTGCCCAAACAGACCACAATCGGCACTGGCGTAGGGCTATCTTCAGCGTGCTTCGCTCGACCAGACCAGTCCTGTTTACTTACCTCTCGCTGTTCGTGTTCGGCCTCCTGAACAGTAATGGACCTGAGAAGTTCCGGCAGCGCTCAAGCTGGTACTCTACTTAAGGAGGTGGTATGCACCCGATTCGTTGGGCGGCGGCGCTGTACCAGGATCTGCGGTTCGGGACCCGCCTGCTGGCGCGCTCGCCGGGCTTCACGGCAGCGTCGGTAGCCTGCCTGGCGATCGGCATCGGCGTCACCGCGTCGGTTTCGAGCGAACTGCAATCCATGGTGTTTCGGGACCTGCCGGCGGTGCGCGGTCCGAGGGACCTCGTGCGGTCCCAGACGCCTATGCCGTACGGCGACTGGGAGGAGTTTCGCAACCGCAGCGATGCGTTCGCGTCGTTGGCCGCGTTCATGGGCCCCGTGCCCTTCGAAATCGCTGCGGCTGGCGGCCAGGCAGAGCGGGTTTGGGGGCAACTGGTTACCCCCAACTACTTCCGTACGCTGGGGGTGGAACCACTAGCGGGCCGGCTGTTCGGGGTGGAGGAAGATCGGGCCGGCGCCGCTTCCGTGGCCGCGATCAGCGCGCGTTACTGGCGCGCGCGCTTTGCCAGCTCGCCTTCCACCGTGGGGGGAACCATCCGTGTCAACGGACAGCTGGTCACGCTGATTGGGGTGGCGCCGGAGAACTTCCTGGGGGCTGATCCCATGCTCTCCGCGGCGGATATCTGGATTCCAGCTACCGCTCCGCCTGGCGTTGCGCCGGAGTTGGGCCGCCTGCGCGACCGGCAAGCCACAGCTTTCGATTTGATCGGACGATTGAAGCCGGGGCGGACACCGGCCCGGGCCGAAGCTTCGCTCGAACCGATCGCCCGGCGCCTAGAGCAAATCTACGACGATCCCGGCAAGGACCGTAAGGAGCCCCGAGTGATCCTGCTGCCTGGAGGCCGGATCTATCCCGTTCGCGACGAAGACCTGCCCAAAGTGGTTGGACTTCCCGTCGTGCTGGTCGGTCTGGTTCTGCTGATGGCCTGCATCAACGTGGCCAACATGCTGGTGGCGCGCGCGGCCGCGCGGCGGCGCGAAATTGCCGTGCGGCTTTCCATCGGCGGGAGCCGTGCGCGCATTGTGCGGCAGCTTTTGACCGAGAGTCTGCTCCTGGCGGCGCTGGGGGGCGCGGCTGGCCTCGGGGTGGTGCGGTGGTACATGGCGTACTTTGCCTCGATACGCGGCACGCTGCCGGGCTACATGACCTTGGACTGGCGCCTGGACTGGCGCGCGCTGGTCTTTTCGGCTTTGTTGACGCTGGTTTCGGGGCTGCTGTTCGGGCTGGCTCCGGCGTTGAACGCAACGCGCGACGATATCGCATCGGCGCTGAAATCCACCGTTCCGTCGCGCTTGCGAGCGCGCCGCTGGTTCAGCCTGCGCAATATCCTTGTGACGAACCAGATCGCCGCCTCAATGGTGTTATTGTTGCTGACCGGCTTCATCGTGATTGGCATCCAGCGCGCCAGTTCCGGCGATTCCGGCTTCGATTATAAGCATCTGTACCTGCTGAGTCTCGACCCCGTGCGCGGTGGTTACGATGCAAAGCGCGCGGCCGATTATTTCGACAAGCTCCCGCAAAGGCTGGCGCGCGTACCGGGAATCGGAGCGGTCAGCGTGGCCCAAACGCTTCCGGCCGCGCTCGGCGGGGTGGAGTCGCTCATCAACGCCAAGGTCGAGCTCACGGGCGGCCGGAAGGCGCTGGGCGCAATCCGCAGCGACCGCGTCGGCGCCGGCTTCTTCGAGACTCTGGGCATTCCAGTGCTGCGCGGCCGCGCCTTCACCGAGCGCGATATTGCCGACGGCTCAGCCGTTTTGATGGTGAACGAGACCATGGCGAAACAAGTCTGGCCGGGACAAGACCCGGTGGGCCAGACGCTGGATTTCGAGGGCAGAATGCACCAGGTGATCGGGGTGGCGCGCGACATTCGGCCACCGCTCCCGCTAGGGCCGTCTCTTCCGGCCGTCTACCAGCCCAATACGCCCTCCGGCTTCGGCGTCCCTTCCCGGCAAGGCGTGACGGTGGCGGTTCGGGCGCAGCCCGGATTCGACGCGGCCGTCAGTCTGCGCCGCCAGGTCGAGGGCATCGACGCGCAGGTCGCGGTCCTCGACGTCCGGCGGATGGAGGACTTGGTGGAGCAGATCTATTACATGGCGCGCGTGGCCGCCGGGGTCTACGGAGCGATGGGCGTTTTCGCGCTGGTCCTGGCTGCCGTCGGACTGGCCGGCGTGACCGCCTATTCGGTGGCGCGGCGGACGCACGAAATCGGCATCCGGATGGCGTTGGGCGCCAGCCGGCGCAACATCCTGGGCCTGGTCCTGCGGGAGTCGGCCGCGCTGTTTGCCGTGGGCGATGCCGTTGGCCTGGTGGTGGCGCTCGCCATGATGCGCGTGCTCGGCAGCATCCTGGACGCCCTGGCGCAAGCCACCCAGACCAGCGCCTCCGATCCGGCGATCCTGGTGGGCGCGCCCGCTCTCCTGGTCGGACTGGCGCTGGCGGCGTGCTACATCCCCGCGCGGAAGGCGGTCCGGATTGATCCCGCCGCGGCGCTACGAAGCGAGTAAGCCGCGGCGCCGGCGAATCGTACCGAGTACGGCCGGGACATTCAACGCGCCCGAACATCCTAAAGCTCGCGATGTCCCCAAACTGAGGCCCTTTCGGGGCCCCTCGCTCGTTCCTTTTGGTTTGCCGCTCCAGGCACAAGGACGTGTAGTCGCCTTATCGGAGAAGCGCCTTCCTGGCCTGCGGCGATTCAGGCCGCCACCCGCCCACCGCATCACGAATTCATCGCCGCTGTCCTCCCGCAGCGAGTTTTTGCGCCCATGGGGCCAGGTATGCCCCGTGCCAGCCCCGCCCCTACTTGGTCAACGCTTTCCAGCGTTCCTTCAGGCGCTGGAAGAAGCCCCGCGGAGGTGGGGGTGCGATTGGGGCGGCGCCGGCCGCGGCCACTGCGGAGGCCGTCGGCGGCGTGTAGACGGGAGGCGTCGCCGGGCAGTCGCTTTCCGACACCAGGCGAGTCCTTCCGGCCGACAGGACATACTCCCGCCGCACGCGCTTGTCCACGCGGTTCACCACGCAGATCGAAAAGCCCGGGTTGGCTTGCCCGGCTGCGGCGGCCGGTTTCACCAGCACGGGCAAATAACCTTCCAGGTTCCGTTCCACGTGGCTGGTTTCGTAACGGTGATGGCGGAAGCTCCAGACAAAGACCCGAAAACTGTCAAAGTCGTAGTCGTGAATGCCGCTCGAAACGGTGGTCCACAGCCAGATGTCTTTCCGCTCGTCGTGGTCGGCCAGTTGGCCGAGCGAGAAATAAGAGACGATGCGGTGCCCCTCGGCATATTGGGCCACTTCGTCCGGGATGGCCATCGAGACGTAGCGAGTCAGCACCCATCCGGCTTGCCCGGTCGAAACGCGCACCAGGCTCCAGTAATCGAGCGCCGCCGGGGGCCGCTCGGCTGGTTCCTCAGGCTCGGGTGCGGGCTCATCTGGGTTCCTGCCGGATAACTCCAGCCAATCGGCCGGCGGCGGCGGCGGTTTGGGCATCGGGAGCGGCGGAATCTTGCCCTTGGAATCCTCTTTCTTCACCGGTTTCTTCGGCGCTGGAAAAACCAGCGGCGCTCTGGGTAGGTCCGTGCGCGGCAAGGGAATCGTGGCCAGCACGTCGAACTTCTCGCCCGTCCGGATCTGCAGGAAGCTAGGAGCGGTGCGCGAAGGCTGCGTATGAGCGTTTAAATCGCTGTAACTGGAGGCTTGGCCCTGCGACGGCATTTTGGCGGCGCGTTCGGCGAGTTCCTGCAGGCTGGCCATATCCGTAACGGCCAGCAACTGGCGCGCTTCGGTCCATCCCTCAATCCCGCCCGGAGTGCGTACGCGAATCAGGATTCGGCGCCGCGCCAGAATCTCCAGCCGCTCGCCGTGTTTCACGGTAGCCACTACGGCGGACTGCAGGGAGATGTCGCTGTGGATCTTGAGCGTGGCCGGCCCCACGAAGGCCTGCCCGATGGCGGGCGCGTGCGCCGCCGGGCCGGAGTGGCACCCGCTCCACAGCAGCAGCGCAGCCACGAGACTGACCGTGTTGATCGCCCGGCAGCGCACCTATCGTGATTCTAGTGCAGCGGGAAGAGTCTTTTCACTTGGAATCCCGCCTGGCATGATAAGGACGCGCCGCCGTCGCGAGAATCGCGGCACAATGGGGTCAGGCGCGAACTCCGGAAGGCGCGGAACTGGCGCCGATTCCCTTCTTGCAAGGAGACCGATACATGCCGTTGCGGGAGAAAGTGGCGCTGGTTACCGGCGCCGGCACCGGAATCGGGGAAGCGATTGCGCGGCTGTTTGCGGGAGAGGGCGCGCGCGTTTACTTGTTCGACCGGGACGCAGAAAGCAACTGCCGCGTGGCGGAGTCGATCGGCGCGGCCGGGGGGTGGGCGGAAGCCATCCCTGGCGACGTGCGCCGCGCCGACGACCTGGCGGGCCTGGTGGAAGCGGCGCGCGCGCGCTTCGGACGCATCGACGTTCTCGTCAACAACGCGGGCATCTTCCCGCGCCAGCGATTCCTCGAAATCACCAATGAGCAGTGGGACGAGATGCAGGACGTCAACCTGAAGAGCATGTTCCGCTTGAGCCAGCTCGCGCTGAAGCCGATGATGTTGGCGGGCGCGGGCAAGATCGTCAACATCTCGTCGGTGACGTTCTTCCTCGGGGTGGGGAACCTGGCCCACTACACGGCGTCCAAGGGAGGAGTGATCGGGCTGACCCGCTCCCTGGCGCGCGAAGCCGGGCCGTACAACGTACATGTCAACTGCGTCACGCCGGGCTTCATCCAGACCGAATCTGAGGTCCGCTTCGTTGGTCAGGAGGAAGCGCGCAAGATGGTGGCCGACCAGTGCCTGGCGCGCCGAATCACGCCGCTCGACGTGGCGCGCGTGTGCCAGTTTCTGGCGTGTGAGCTGAGCGACGGGATGACCGGACAGTGCCTGAACGTGGATGGCGGCTGGGTGATGCACTGAAACCGTGGCGTGAGCACCCTCGAAAATCCGCTAGCCCAGACGCGGGCTAGCGGGCAAAATCGGCGAGCAGCTTCGCCAGCACATCCGGTGACGCGCTCAGCATCGCTGTCGAATCGCGGCCGGAGCGCTCAATCCGCGCGGCGCCTAGCAACTTGGCCAAGTCGGGCCGATGGATCTCGGCTTCTGCCGCCAGCGAGAGAAAGCCGCGCAGCCGCTCTTCCAACCGCTCGGCCGATTCCGCGGTCCGCCCGCGCGCGCCGAATCGCAGCGTGGCCGCTTCGCCCAGGTCCAGCGCCGCGCCGGCAAAATCGGCGTCCTGTAAAAGAAGGTTCAGATTCGCCAGATTGCCGCTGAAGGGCAGCGCCGTTCCGCCGCGAACCGCAAGCCAGATGGCGCTCCGTGCCCCGATCTCGGAGCCATAGCCGATCAGGCCGGGTGCGCCGGTGCGTCCCGCCCGGTGTTGCGCCTTTGCGAGCGAAATGCGGCTTGGCGAGCCGGTCACGGCCAGGCCCGGTTCGATCGCGGTCGTGCCCGCCGGCGGCGTCTTAAAAAGACCGCGCTCGACGATCAGCAGCTCGCGCGAGTTCCAAGCGATCACCAGCTTCGAAGCGTTGCTGTATTGGGCTAACAGATCGCGGGCGGATCCGCCCATGTCGTTGACGAAGGGTGAAGCGCGCAAGCGATCGAGGTCAGCGCCGGCGAGAGCTACTGTGTCGCCCGCGATGCAGGACGCCACGCCGGAATCGACCACTGGCAGCGGGGCTTGCTTGCAGGCGATACCGATTCCGAAAACGAACAATGCGGCGGCGAAAAGAAACTTGGCGCTCCGTGGCGCACGCACTCGTGCGTGCAGCGCCGGCATTCGTGCCGGCGTTTCTTGCTTCGAATCGAAGAAAAGCCGCGACGAGTCTCGGCTCGGCAGGCTGGACAGCCTGCGCCACGGCATTCTTGCGGAACGCGCCACGCTATCCTGCGCCGGCGAGCTTGTTGAGGCCATCGACATACGCTTTCGCGCTGGCTTCGATCACGTCGGTGGACGCGCCGCGGCCGACGGTCCGCTTGCCGGCCATCTCCAGTTGCACGGTGACTTCGCCGATGGCTTCGGTGCCGCTGGTCACCGCGCGAATGTCGTAACGCAACAGCTTCACTTTCGTATTCGTGACGGCGGCGATCGATTTGTAGACCGCGTCCACCGGGCCGTCGCCGATGGAAGCGCCCTCCCGCGTCTCCTCGCCGATGCGCAGCCGCACGGTTGCGGTGGGGATGGCCGACGTGCCGCTGTAGACATGCAGGTATTCGAGCTGATAGGTCTCCGCGGCCGGATGCAGTTCGTCGTGCAGAATGGCGATCAGGTCCTCATCGAAAACTTCCTGCTTCTTATCGGCGACCGCCAGAAAACGCTGGTAGGTCTGGTCCAGTTCTTCCTTCGAAAGCTCGTATCCGAGTTTGGCGAGCCGGTCGCTCAGACCGTGACGGCCGGTGCGCGCGGTCAGCACGACGCGGCTTTCGTCGAAGCCCACGTCCTCGGGCCGCATGATTTCGTAGGTTTCGCGGTCCTTGAGAAATCCGTCCACGTGAATTCCGGAGCTGTGCGAAAATGCGTTGGCGCCGATCACGGCCTTGTTGGCGGGAACGGCCATTCCGAGCGAATCGGCCACCAATCGGCTGGTGCGGTGGAACTCGCGGGCATCGATGTTGGTGCGCACGCCGAAGTACTCGGCGCGCGTGCGCAGGGCCATCACTACTTCCTCGATGGCCGCGTTGCCGGCTCGTTCGCCGACACCGTTGATGGTGCCTTCCACCTGGCGCGCGCCGTTGCGGATGCCGGCGAGCGCGTTGGCCACGGCCAGCCCGAGGTCGTCATGGCAGTGCACGCTGATGACGGCTTTGGCGATATTGGGCACTTTTTCGCGGATGCCGCGAATCAGGTTGCCGAACTGCTCGGGCACCGCGTAGCCGGTAGTGTCCGGTATGTTGACCACGGTTGCGCCGGCATCGATCACGGCTTCGAGCATTGTGAACAGGTAGGCCGTATCCGCGCGGCCGGCGTCTTCGGCGTAAAACTGAACGTCGTCGACGTAGCGCTTCGCCAGCTTTACCGAATCCACGGCCAGCTCCAGAATGCGCGCCCGCTTTTCCTCCAGGGTGCGCCCGTAGCGTTCGTCGCGGAACTTGCCCATGATGTGGATGTCGGAGGCGCCGATTCCCGTGTGGATGCGCGGGCGGGCGGCCTTGTCCAGCGCCGCGCCGCAGGCCTCGATGTCGCTTGGAACGGCGCGCGAGAGGGCGCAGACGACCGGGCCCTGAATCTCCCGCGAGATCTGCCGCACGGCTTCAAAATCGTCGGGCGACGAGGCGGGGTAGCCGGCCTCGATCACGTCGACATTCAAGCGGGCCAGTTGCCGGGCCACCGTCAGCTTGTCCCGGCTTCCCAGCCGCGTGCCCGCGGCTTGTTCGCCGTCCCGCAAAGTGGTATCGAACACCGCAACCAGATCGGACATCGAAAGCTCCTCGACCATCAAAACAGATCGGTACCTCCGATGTTAGCAAAAGGGGCTAATCCCCGCCCTTATCCGCGTATAAGAATTTCAAATAGGTGACTGCCGGCGCGCGTAGTTACACTTGAGTTCGCGAGTTCACCGGTGGTGCGCCTCAGTTACGCGTGCGGGGCGGTTGTGCCCCTGCTTGAGAAAACCATTTCGCAGGCGCTGCACGATGCCGCCGCGAAGTTCCCCGGCTGCGACGCGCTGGTCGTGCGTCATCAGAACATTCGGCTGACGTGGCGTGAGCTGGATGTGCAGGCCACCCGGGTTGCGCGCGGCCTGGCCGGACTTGGCCTGCGGCCGGGCGATCGCGCCGGCATCTGGGCGAGCAACTGCGCCGAGTGGGTGCTGTTGCAGCACGCCGCCGCGCGCTCCGGCGTGGTGCTGGTTAACGTCAACCCGGCATACCGCTCTTATGAGCTACGCTACGTCCTGCGCAAGTCCAGGATCCGTGCCCTGTTCCTGCACGAGAAGGATGCACGCGTTAGCTACCGCGACATCCTGGAGGAATCGCGCGCCGGCGAAACACTCGAGCTGGAGCACGTCGTCTGGCTGGGTACGGAATCGTGGGACGCGATGCTTGCCGGCGGCGCCGACTTCTCCGAGCGCACCGTCCAACCGCACGACGTAGCCAACATTCAGTACACCTCGGGCACTACCGGTTCGCCAAAGGGCGTCATGTTGACGCACCACAACCTGCTCAACAACGGCGTAGGGATGGCGATGGGCCTCAAGGCCACCGAGCAGGACCGCATCTGCGCGCCGGTGCCGCTCTACCACTGTTTCGGCTCGGTGATTGGGTCGATGGTCTCGGTCTCGAGCGGCGCGGCACTGATTCTTCCTTCGCCGCAGTTCGACGCCCGCGCCACGCTCGAGGCCGTCCACGCCGAGCGCGCCACCGCGCTCTACGGCGTCCCCACCATGTTCATCGCGCAATTGACGCACCCCGAGTTCGACCGTTTCGATCTCACCAGCCTGCGCACCGGGGTGATGGCCGGCGCGCCGTGCCCGATCGAGACGATGCGCCGCGTGGTGGAGCGCATGCACGTGCCGGAGCTGACCATCGTTTACGGGCAGACCGAAACCTCGCCGGGGCTGACCATGTCGGCTGCGGACGATCCGCTCGAGCTGCGCGTCACCACGGTGGGCAAGCCGCTGCCCAACACGGAGATTCAGATCGTCGATCCGCGAACGGGCGCGCATCTCCCGGTCGGCGAGCAGGGCGAGCTTTGCGCGCGCGGCTATATGGTCATGAAAGGATACGACCAGGACCAGGCGGCGACCGAAGCCGTGATCGATGCCGAGGGCTGGCTGCACACCGGCGATTTGGCCGCCATGCGGCCCGACCATTATTTCAGCTTCAGGGGGCGGGCCAAGGACACCATCATTCGCGGCGGTGAAAACATTTACCCGCGCGAGGTCGAGGAATTCCTGCACACACACGCTGCTATCGCCGACGTTTACGTGGTGGGCCTGCCCGACGCCAAACTGGGCGAGACCGTGCTGGCGTGGATTCAACTCGAGCCAGGCGCCACGGCTACCGAAGAGGAGATCCGCAATTTCTGCCGCGGCAAAATCGCGTACTTCAAAATTCCCCAGTACATCCGCTTTGTCGATAGCTTCCCCATGACGGTGACCAAGAAGGTGCAGAAGTTCCTCATGCGCGAGCAAGAGATCCGCGAGCGCGGGTTGGAAGATGTGGCGCGCGAAGCCACGGCGTAGGTGGGCATGCTTTAGAGGCTGCTGAAAAAGTAAGTTTTTGGTTACCGGGAACATTTCTGTACGTCTATGTTGTATGCGCGGAGATGATCTCAGTCAGAAGCCGATGTTCAGCTATTTGTCGCCGG